>ENA-ORDC01001389-ORDC01001389.1-marine-metagenome-genome-assembly--contig:-NODE-1389-length-18198-cov-4.011258_pt1 | contig 18198 bp, 17 predicted proteins | sample MGYA00237783_ERZ508515 | MGnify/ENA primary metagenome ERZ508515 (study PRJEB26186, sample SAMN06268792) | marine metagenome | isolation source: Eden Landing Ponds, San Francisco, CA, USA | place... | reverse complement strand
CTACAGCGACAGCTCGACCGTCTCGACGGGCGCCGACTCGAGTCGCCGCTCCAGTTGCGGGATCCGCTCGCGGAGCGCGTCCGGCGAGTGGGAGTCCGACCCGACGGTCACGCCGATATCGTACTCGCCGAGCACCTCGAGGAACGGCGGGTTCGGGTGAAACTCGCCGTACTCGCGGTCGATCCGGCCGGCGTTGACCTCGGGGACGGTCCGCGAATCGGCCAGCGCCGCGGCCACGTCGCGGTAGTGCTCGGCGGTCGCGTACCCCCGGAGCGCGGGGTTGCGCTCGACGATGTCGACGTGGGCGGCGATGTCGAACAGTTCGGACTCGACCAGCGAGACCACCCGGTCGAAGTACTCGTCGACGGCGGCGCGTTGCTCGCGCTCCGAGCGGTCGGCGAAGTAGTCCCAGTGGACGTTGGCCTCCTCGATCTCGTGGACGCTCCCGACCGCGTAATCGAAATCTGCCTCGGCGAGAAACGCCCGGATCTCGGCTTCGTCGGCCTCGTGGTAGTCCATCTCGACCGCGTCGAAGATTTCGATGTCGGCCTCGCGGCGCAGGTCCTCGATGGCCTCGCGGCGGCGCTCGTAGGTCACGTCGAGGTTGAAGGCGAAGCGCTTCTTGTAGCGCCGGAGGTGCTCGCGCTCGGAGACGTTGCAGTGGTCGGCGAAGCCCACCCCGTCGAGGTCGGCGTCCGCGGCCGCCCGGAGCATCCGCGTGAGGAACTCCCCGTCCGAGTACGAGGAGTGGACGTGGTAGTCGTACACGGTGGCTCTCGGCCCGGCGCCCCAATGGGTGTTACGGCGGTTCTGGATGTTTCGCCGGTTCTGGGTATCACGGCAGTTTCGGATGTCACGACGCCATTCGTTCTCACCGAGTGAGAAGTCTCCCACCAATCGATACTGTCGGCGCGCGTAGCGTCGGCCGATGACCGATGTCCACCGAACCGTCACCCAGAGCCCGCGAGGAGCCGCCGACTGACCGCCGCTGCTGGGACTGGCTGCGCGTCCTGCTCGGGGCCGTCTACCTGCTCGGCGGCCTCGCGCACGTCGCGCTGGGCGTGCTGTCGCCGGAGGTGTACGAGCGATTCGCCGACCAGGCGCTCGTCGACGCGTACGCCGACGCCTGGAACTCGCTCGTTGCTCCCAACACCGCAGTGCTGGTCCCGCTCGTCGCGACTTTCGAATTCGCCGTCGGCGCGGCGTTGCTCTGGCGGGGGCGCGCCGTCCGGACCGGCCACGCCGCCGCCGGTCTCTTCCAGGCCGCGCTGATCCTCTCCGGTCCGTGGGGGCCGGTCAACGCCGTCCTCGCCGCGGTTCACGCCGCCGCTGCCCGCCGGACGTATCCGGACCCGGTCGTCGACTTCGGACGACTTCGAAACCGGCTGACCGACCCGTTGTGAGGCTGGCCGACTCGCGCGGAGTCTGGTCGCGCTCGGGAAACCGGAAATTCGGAGGGGTACCCGAACCCCCTAACCCGCATACTCCTAACCCTGAGCTATGTCTCCGTCGCCACCCATCGACGAGTTGCACTTCGACGACGCGCCGGCCGTCGACGAGGTGCCCGGTCCGCGCTCGCGGCGACTGCGCGAGCGCCAGCGCGACGCGGAGAGTTCGGCCGTCCTCTACCCCACGGAGATGCCCATCGCCCTCCGGGAGGGCCGCGGCGCTACCGTCGAGGACGTCGACGGCAACCGCTATCTCGACTTCTTCGCCGGGATCTGCGTCCTCAACGTCGGCCACGCCAACCCGTACGTCACCGAGGCCGTCACCGAGCAGTCCGAGCGCCTCCCGCACTCGCTCGATTTCCCGACCGAGCCGCGCCTCGACCTGATCGAGAAACTCGACGACATCGCGCCCGGCGGCCTCGCCGGGTCGAGTCGCGTCGTCTTCGGCGGCCCCACGGGTAGCGACGCCGTCGAGGGGTCGATCAAACTCGCCAAGCAGTACACCGGCAACCACGGGATGGTCGCCTTCTACGGCGGGTTCCACGGTGAGACCGCCGGCGCGTTCTCGCTGTCGGCCGACGGCAAGTACAAGCGCGACTACACGCCCCTCCTGGCAGAGGTCGAACACGCGCCCTACCCCTACCCGTTCCGGCAGGGCGTCGACCCCGACGAGGCCACCGAGCGCGCGCTCGAATCCGTCAAGACGCTGCTTGGCGACCGCTACGGCGCGATGCCCAACCCCGCCGGCGTCTGGGTCGAACCCATCCAGGGCGAGGGCGGCGTCGTCGTCCCGCCCGCGGGCTTTCTCGCCGGCCTGCGGGACCTCTGTGACGACCACGACGTCCCCCTGATCGTCGACGAGATCCAGGTCGGAATGGGCCGCACCGGCGAGTGGTGGGCCAGCGACCACTACGACATCACGCCCGACGCGATGACCGTCGGGAAGGCCATCGGCAACGGCCACCCGCTCTCGGCCACCGTCTACCACGAGGACCTCGACACGTGGGGGCCGGGCGGCCACACCGGCACCTTCCGGGGGTACAACGTCGCGATGCGCGCCGCGGTGCGCGCCATCGACTACATCGAGGACCACGACCTGCTCGCCCACGCGACCGACCTGGGGACCGACATCCGCAAGCGCCTCGCGCGCGTCGACAGCCCGCTCGTCGCGCAGGTCCGCGGGCTGGGGCTGTTCGTCGGCGCCGAGATGGTCGACGAAGACGGGAACCCCGACGCCGCGGTGGTCTCGGCGGTGCGCCGGCGCTGCATGGAGCGGGGCGTCCTCGTCTGGGGCGGCGGTCGCGACGACAACGTCCTCCGCCTGCTCCCGCCGCTCGTCATGACTCGCGAACAGGCCGAGACCGGCCTCGATATCGTCTGTGACGCTATCGAGGACGTCACCGCCGAGCGGCTGTCGGGGGACTGACCCGCGGCGGCTCGCCGGGAGCGTTCGCCCCGCTACCTAAGTGCCACGCGGCGGTCTCTCGGATATGCCGCGCTGTCCCAACTGCGACTACCACTCCGAGACGATAAACGACTTCGTGTACGTGAACTACCCCTTCGAGGAGGAGGAAGGCCACGGCCTCTATCCCGACCGTGCCGAGGAGGGCGAGACCTACCTCGTCTGCCCCGACTGTGCCGTCGTGATCGGGTGAGCGAGCCGTCGGTGCGGCGCCGTCCCTGACTCCCGGGCACCGTCTCCGCTTCGGGACTGGCGAGCACTTATGCGCGAGCGAACCGTACCCCGGACGATGCATCGGCGGACGAAACGACGGGCGTTTCTGGGCGGCGTCGTCGCCGCGACGGTCGGCGGCGCGGGCTACGTGCTCAATCGACAGGTTCGGGACTCGGGCGCTCGCGGCCGCTGGCTCCGCCCGGTCGACCCGGTCTCCGAGTCCGAAGAGTTCGCCTACGTCGCGGCGGTCCGCGAGGGCGACGGGGCAGAGATGGACGTCGAGATCGCGATGCGAAACACGTGGAACCGCTCCCGCGAGATAGCGCTGTTCGCCGACAGCGCGGATCCGGTGACGGCGTCGATCCCGCCGCTCCGAGGGTTCTGGCGCTTCGACGCCGCCGTCGGCGACCGCGACCTCGGCGAGCACACCCTCCGCGTCCGCGGGGCGACGCTGCCGGTCGAACTCGTCGCGGAGTCGCCGCCGTTCGCCTCCGCGGGCGTCCGACTCACGCCCCGCGTGACGTGGCGCTCGGACTACGTCGCCCACGCCCACGGCTGGGAGACCGGCGACGGTCGCGGACGAGTTACCGTCGCTTTCCGGCGACGGACGGGGCTCGGCCCCACGCTCGACGCGGTCGGCTTCCGTGACCCTGAGGGCCGACTCGTGGGCCGCGCGGCGGTCCCGGCGGACGTCCACGAAGTCACGTTCACGGTCGACCCGCTGACCGTCTCCGAGGCCGACGGCGAACTCGTCGGCTTTCGCGACGGCGACGTTGTCGACCGGATCCCGATGTTCTACCAGTAAACGCGCCCGTCGCCGGCGCGGCGTTCAGGCGTCCCCGTCCCGGCGCTCAGGCGTCGTCCCGGTCGGGGTACCGCACGCCGTCGACGCGGACGACCTGGGCTTCGACGTCCTCGTAGACCGCCCCCCAGCCGCCGACGGTGACGAACTCGCCGTCGGTCGCGACGACGAGCGTGACGTTCCCCCCGAGGTGTTCGTACCGCGGGTCCCGCGACGCCGGTTCGTCGCCCGTCAGGACGTAGGCGAGTTCGCCCGCGACGGTGACCGGCTCACCGACGTCGGTGTCGCGACCGGTGACCGAGACGTCGATGGCGGCGCCGTCGTGCCAGGCGCCGGCGACCTCGTGGACGCACTCCTCGACGCTGATGTACGTCGTCCCGATGTCCTCGGCCGCGTGGACGGTCTCCCAGGGCACCCACCCGCAGGTCAGGAACGTCCAGTGCATCATGAAAGAGAGTATCTGGTCGTCGACGAGGACGCCGTACTCCTCGTCGTGGTGGTAGTTGGGCGAGACGAACGACTGGTGGCGGTCGACGATCACCAGCAGCGATCCGGGCGTCTCCGAGTGGCGGACCTCCGTGATCCCGGAGTCGTCGAGTTCGTCGTCGAGGCCGTCGAGCGGGCCGTTGATCGCGACGTGGAGGACGACGCCACGGTCGGCCGCGGCCTCCAGCGTGGGTCGGATCTCGCGGAACTGTTCGGCGGTCACGGCGAGTTCCGCGGCGACGTCGGCGTCGGCGACGGCGTCGCGCGCCCGGTCGAGGACCGTCGCCTTCCGCTTGACGACGCTGACGCGGTGTTGCTCGGGCGTCGGTCGCTCCCAGCGCTCCTCGATCTCGTCTGCGGCCGTCGAGAGCAACTCCCCGGTCTGGCGGAGTTCGCTCATCACCGCCGCCGGTTCGACCGCCCGCGCGTGCAGGCGGTCGCGGTCGATCGTCTCGACGAACCCCTTGTCCTCCAGCGAGCGGACGACCTCGTACACCTGCGACGCCGGCACGTCGGTGCGTTCGGCCACGTCCACCACCGGCCCCTCGCCCAGGTCCAGCACGGCGAGGTACACCCCGGCCTGATACTCCGTCAACCCGGCCCTGGTCAGCGCCTCGTGGAGCTGATCGGTTTCCATACCTCTCCCTTTCCGGGGGTGGAGTAAAGGGTTGTGTCACCCATTACGCCAGTTTCGGACGGTACCGGCAGCCGCGGACCGTCATCGACGGTCCGGGAGCGGACGACCGGCAACCCGACCGACTGCTCATGTACTACCTCATGAGATTTATCCGTCCGGGTCCGGTACGTCGGGCCATGGGTGCGACCGACGAAACGACGGTCAGCGAGCGCGGCGGGGTCACGATCCCGTCCGAGATCCGGGAGCGATTCGACATCGAACCCGGTGACAAGATCCGCTGGACGGTCGACGACGGCGCGGTACGTGTCGAAGTCGTCCACCAGCGCGAGGGCGTCTTCGACGATTTCGAGCCCGCTCCGATGGGTGGTGACGGGGCCAGCGCACACGACACCACGGGAGCGGAGCGGTGACGCTCGCGCTCCTGGACGCGACGGTCCTCATCGCGGCCGCTGACAGCGACGACGTCGATCACGAGGTCGGGCTGGAAATCGTCCGCGGGATCGACCACGGTGAACTTCCGACAGGAGTGGTCACCAACGAGGCGCTTCTGGAAACGCTCAATTACGTCGAGGAACGACTGAGTCACGAGCGGGCCGTCGACCTCCTCGACCGGTTCGTCCGCGGCGCACACTTCGAACTCCCGTACAACCCGAAAAAAAACTACGGCGTCGGCCGGTCCCTGTTTCGAGACGCCGGCGGGCTCAACTTCGGGGACTGTATGCAGACCGCGTACATGCGCTCGCGCGACATCGAGTACATCTACAGCTTCGACGACGATTTCGATGCGCTCGACGGTATCTCCCGGATGAACAGCGCCGTGAACCCGTATCGATAGCCACTCCGGGAGCGACTCGCGAGTCCCGGTCCGGCCATCGCCGCGGTCGAGTCGCGCGTCAGTCCGTGTAGTAGTACTCGCCGGCCGATTTCTGCTCGCGGTCGAGTTGGCTCCCGGGCTTGTTGATCCGCGGGCGACTGGTGCGCTCGTCGCGGCGGAAGGTGACGTCGAGGTTCGCGAGGAACTCGTTCATGCCCTCGCGCATCCCGACTGGCGGGGAAGCGTGCCCGTGTGCGGCGGGCTCGCCGTCGAAGACGAGCAGGCGGTCGGCCAGCAGGTCGACCATGTAGATGTCGTGGTCGATGACCAGCGCCGTCGCGTCGTGGTTCTCGGCGTAGCGGCGGATGGCCGACGTGGCCCGGACCCGCTGTTCGACGTCAAGGTGTGCGGAGGGCTCGTCGAGCAGGTACAGATCGGCCTCCTCCGACAGCGTCGCCGCGATGGCGACTCGCTGGCGTTCGCCACCGGAGAGGTCGGTCAGGTTCTGTTCCATGATCCGCTCGAGCTGGAGCGGCTGAGCGATTTCGGTGTTCCAGTAGGAGGTCCCGAAGTCGTCGGTGATAGAGGCGAGGAAGGCGTCGACGCGCATCGGCTGGTCGATCTCGACGTACTGCGGTTTGTAGGCGATGTCGAGGTCGGCGTCGACGCTCCCTTCGTCGGGGTCGAGTCGGCCCGCGAGCAGCTTCGCGAACGTCGACTTCCCGATGCCGTTGGGGCCGACGACGCCCAGCACTTCGCTCTCGCGGATCTCGCCGCCCTCGACGGACAGCGAGAACTCCCCGTCGCCGTAGGACTTCGCGAGGTCGGGGTACTCGACGACCACGTCGCCCGCGGCCACCTCGCGCGGGGCGTGCTCCTCGAACTCGATGGAGCCCTGCCGGATCCGCATGTTCTCGTTCTCGAGGTAGCCGCCGAGGTACTCGTTGATGCCGCCCTTGGTCGATTTCGGGTCGGTGATGACCCCGAACGCGCCGGGGGTCCCGTAGGCGACGTGGATGGTGTCGGCGAGCAGGTCGAGGATGGCCAGGTCGTGTTCGACGACGAGCATCGAGCGGTCGCCCTCGTCGGCGAGTTCCCGGACGAGGCGGGCCGCGGTCATCCGCTGGCCGATGTCGAGGTAGGGCGTGATCTCGTCGAGGAAGTAGAAGTCGGCGTCGCGGGCCAGACAGGCCACGAGCGCGACCCGCTGGAGTTCGCCACCGGAGAGCGTGTCGATGTCCTGGTCGACGACGGGCCCGATGCCGACGCGCTCTATCAGGTCCTCGAGCGCGCCGCGTTCGTCGGTCGCTTCGAGGAGCTGGCGGGTCGTCCCGTCGAACTGGTCGGGGATCTGGTCGACGTACTGCGGTTTGCGCGCGACGGTCACGTCGCCGTCGAGCAGGTCCGCGAGGTAGTTCTGGAGGGCGGTCCCGCGGTACTCCTCTAACACTGTTTCCCAGCCCGGAGCCTCGCCGCTCACTCGGCCGAGGTTGGGTTCGAGTTCGTCCGCGAGGATGCGGACGGCGGTGGTCTTCCCGATGCCGTTGGGGCCGAGGATGCCCGTGACCTGCCCCTCGCCGGGGGCAGGGAGGCCGTAGAGTGCGAAGGTGTTCTCGCCGAAGCGGTGGATGGGTTCGTCGTTGAGTTCCTGCGGGAGGTTGATGATCTCGATGGCGTCGAACGGGCACTTGTTGACGCAGATGCCGCAGGTCTCGCCGAGGCAGATCTCCTCGGAGATGTGGATCTGGTCGGCGCCGCCCTCGTAGGGCTCCTCGTCGTCCTCGAAGCGCTCCTCCCGGGTGACGATACACTCCTTGCCCGAGCGATTGGGCGGGCAGAAGTTGGCACACTCGTAGTTACAGCGGTCGGGCTGGCACTTCTCCAGGTCGACGACCGCGATCGAATCGTCCGCCATGGTTACACCGTGGTCCCGGCGGTCAGGAGGATGCCCCAGGAGACGAACCACAGCGAGAAGGTGATGAAGGCGATGTAGAGGTACTCCTTCACGCCGAAGGCGTCGACGTCCATGCCGACGGCCATGTAGACGGGGATCTGGACGAGGACGGCCGCGCCCAGGATGTAGAGGCCGAGCCGGTCGTTCGGCCCGGAGGCCATCGCCGTCGACGCGACGCCGGCAGCGATCCCCAGGAGCGAGGCGAGGCTCGTCACCGTCAGCCCCCGCAGGTGGTCGTCCCACCCCTCGTCGGCGGTTTCCGTAGCCATACCTCTCCCTCGGCCACCCGGGCTAAAAAGCCGTTCGTTCGCCGGTTCGGACGGGTCCCGCACGAGCACGCGGTGGGTCGCGCCGCCCCCTGCCGCGCCGACGTCGGTCACAGTAGCCGTCCGGAGGGCTCCGGAGCGGTCCGTTCGGCTGGCGAGACCGTTCCGCTGTCCCGGCGTTTTCGGGCGGTCTGGCGCGCCTCGCGGACGTCCGGTGTCAATCTTTATTGTGCGGCGGCCCTTCGAGTTGACCGATGCCCGAGACCGACGGGGACGACCTCAGCGAACTCCCGCCGAGCGCGAAACTCGTCTACAAAGTCCTTGAGTACGACGGTCCGCTCACCCAGAAGGGGATCGTCGAGGAGTCGATGCTCTCGGCGCGGACCGTCCGTTACGCGCTCGAACGACTCGACGACATCGGCGTCGTCGAGGAAGACGTCTACTTCGCCGACGCCCGTCAGAACCTCTACGAGATCGACGACTCCGACCCCGAGGCCGAAGCCGCTGTCTCCGACTGACTCGCCGTCTTTTCGCTCAACCTCGCCGCGCCCGCACCCGCAGAAGGCACCGCAACCGCCGTCGATCATGAGTGCTGAAAGCCCTCGGCCCGCTCGCTAGCTGTCGGAACTGCGACTGCAGACAGCACCGCCGCCGCACCTGATCGCGAGCGGTGAAAGCCCTCGCCCCGCTCGCGGTCGCTCCGCGACATATCCGCGCGTCGAACAACCGCACCGCACCGCACTCGCGCGGATAGGGGTCCCGGAGACGACTACACGAGCGCGAGCGGACCTCGCCCTTTCAGTCCGCCAGGAAAATCACGTTGCACAGGCAGATTCGCGTGGCACGTTGCACAGGCTGATTCGACGTGGAATGTCGCACAGGCCGGTTCTGCGTTGAACGGTCGGACGCTCACCGCCACAGACTGATCCCTGGCGGACTGGAAGGGCGAGACGTGCGAGGCGCGTGCGCCTCGATGCCGAACGGCTCTGCCGTGAGACGCGCTCGCGTTCACTTTAGTCGCTACGCGGGCACTATTCTCGCGGTGCGAGGCGCTTGCGCCTCGAAGCGAACGGCTCCGCCGTGAGCGGGCGGTGCGGAGAGCGAGAATATCCCGGTCAGCGACCGCGAGCGCGTCGAGGGCTTCCATCTCTCAGGATCACCTGCGGTTGCGGTGCTGTCTGCAGGCGCGGTCACCGCCTCTCGAGTTCTCGATCCCATCGAAGAGGCGGATTCGACCCCGCTCACTCCACGAGTTCGAACTCGCTCTCGAAGACCACGTCGCCAGCGGAGCGACCGACGTACAGGTCGAATTCGCCGGGCTCGGCTTCCCATGTCTCGTCGGCGGTCCAGAACGCCAGGTCGCCGGCCTCGACCTCGACCGAGATCTCGCGGCGCTCGCCCGCCTCCAGAGGGACTTTCGCGTAGCCGACGAGTTCCTTCACCGGTCGCGCACGGCTCCCGGTCCGGTCGTGGGCGTACACCTGCACGACTTCCGTCCCTGTCCTGTGGCTCTCGTTTTCGAGCGTGACCGACACCGCGAGCGACTCGTCGAAACCGATCTCGTCGGTCGACTGCGCCCAGTCGACGTAGGTCACGTCGGCGTAGCTCTCGCCGTGGCCGAAGTGATACAGGGGATCGTTCGGGATGTCGACGTAGCGGGCGTGGAAGCGCTCCCCCGGTCCCGCGGGCGGTTCGTCCAGGTCTACGTCGTTGGGGACAGGCCGCCCGGTCGAGAGTCGGTCGTAGTAGATCGGGATCTGGCCCTCGGTGACGGGGACGCTGACCGGCAGGCGGCCGCCGGGGTCGCGCTCACCGAGCAGAACGTCCGCGACACCAGGGCCGGCCTCGGTGCCGGGGAACCAGGATTCGAGGACGGCGCCGGCCGTCTCGGCCACCTCGGGGACGATCAGGGGTCGGCTGGTGAAACAGACCGCGGCGACCGGTGTGTCCGTCGCGGCGAGCGCGTCGACGAGTTCGGCCTGGTCGCCGGGGAGGTCGAGGTGGGCGCGGCTGGCGCCCTCGCCGCCCCACTCGCCGGGTTCGCCCACGGCGGCGACGACCACGTCGGCCTCGGCGGCGGCCGCGACCGCCTCCTGGCGCGCCTCGTCCGATACCGTGCCGTCGCGCTCGTAGCCCGGCGCGAAGGTCAGCTCCCCGCAGCGGCCTTCGAGCGCGCTCCGCAGGGTCACCACGTCCGCGGCGCTCGCGTCGCCGTCCCACATGTCCATCATGTCATCCTGACTGTCGGCGAAGGTGCCGACGAGCGCGACCGAGTCGTCGGCGTCGAGGGGGAGCGTCCCGTCGTTCTCCAGCAGGACCTGCGACTCGGCGACGGCCTCGCGGGCCAGCGCGCGGTGGTCCTCCGTGAGGACGCGCTCCTCGGCGCTATCCTCGTCGAAGTACCGGTAGGGGTCCTCGAAGAGACCGAGCGCGCCCTTCAACTCGAGGATCCGCCGGACGGCCTCGTCGACGCGCTCCTCCGAAACCTCGCCCTCGCGGACGAGGTCGGCCAGGTGGTCGGTGTAGACCCCGCTGACCATGTCCATCTCCGAGCCCGACTCGATGGCTTTCTCGGCGGCCTCCTCTCTGTCCGCGGCCGCGCCGTGGACGATCATCTCGCCGAAGGAGTTCCAGTCCGAAATGAGAAAGCCCTCGAAGCCCAGTTCGTCGCGCAGGACCCCCTCGATGAGGTCCTCGTGGCCGCTCGCGGGGATCCGCTCGTGGACGTTGAAGGCGTTCATGACGGTGCCGACGCCCTCGTCGACGGCCGCTTCGAACGGCGGGAGGTGCGTCTCGCGCATCGTCGTCTCGGAGATGTCGACGGTGTTGTACTCGCGGCCGGCCTCGCTGGCGCCGTAGCCGGCGTAGTGTTTCGCGCAGGCGAGCAGGCTGTCGTCGGCCGCCAGGTCGTCGCCCTGAAAGCCCCGCACCCGGGCGCGGGCGTACTCGCTGGCGAGCAGGGTGTCCTCGCCCGACGTTTCGAGGATGCGACCCCAGCGGGGGTCGCGGGTCACGTCGACGCCGGGCGCGAACGTCCAGTGGACGCCGCAGGCCGCAGCCTCCGTCGCGGCGACATCCGCGGTCCGCTCGGCCAGGTCCGGGTCCCAGGCCGCGGCCTCGGCCAGCGGCATCGGGAACAGGGTCCGGTAGCCGTGGATCACGTCCAGCGCGAGCAGGAGCGGCACGCCGCTCGGCGACTCCTCGACGGCAATCTCCTGAAACTCCCGGGCGTCTTCGATGCTCTCGACGTTGAGCAGCGACCCTACCTCACCGTCGGCGATGGCCTCCGCGGTGTCGCTGCGGCCCACGTCTGTCCCGGTGAGAAAGCCCGCGTTTTCCTGTGTGAGTTGTCCCGCTTTCTCCTCGAGACTCATCTCGGCGAGCAGTTCGTCGACGCGCGCTTCCACCTCGGCGCGTCGGTCGTCCTCCACGTACCCCAGGATGGGACTGTCGTCGTCCATACGTCAGCCGCGGCCGTCGCATAAATAAAATCGGACACATCGGGCGAAGAATTCCGCTTTCGCCCGGAATCGACCGTCTGAGCAGGTCTCCCTGTCGCTCGCGACCAGTTCGTGGGACTGACTGAATTGAACGGCCGAGCGCTGGCGCGCTCGGTGAACCGCGCTTCCGGCGCGGACAGTTACGACGGCGAGACGGTGATCGTCTTCCCGCGATCGATCGCCCGCTCCAACTCTTCGGCGATAGCGGACCCGCGCGAGACCTGTACCTCGCCGCCGCGCGAGACGGTCGCGGTGAAGAGGTACTCGCCATCGGCCTGCACCTCGACGGTGTCGCCCTCGTAGCCGTCCATCGGGATGACGACGTGCCGGGAGGTGATGTCGGGCGAGACGATCTCACCGCCGCCGGCACCGCCCGCGCCGGGGCCGCCACTGCTACCCTGCCCGCCGCCACCGCTTTGACCGCCGCCAGCGCCACCGCCGCCGCCACCGAGCGCCGACGCGCTCTGCGGGCGCTCGTCCAGCGTCCGCACGTCGATGTCGATGCCCAGGCGGTTCTCCACGTCGGAGATGCGGCCGCCGCCCTTGCCGATCACGGCGGAGATGTCGTCGTCCTCAACGTAGACGACCGCCGTGTTCGGGTCGCGGATCTCGACTTCGACGTGGCCGTGGGCGATGGCGCGGATCTCCCGCTCGACCTCCTGCTTCGCGATTCGCTCCGTGCCGCTCTCGGCGGCGGGGCCGCTGTCGCTCGCGTTGTCGCCCAGCGGGACGGTGACGACCTGTCGGTTGAAGGTGTATATCTCGTAGGCGGGCTGGCCCGTCTCGAAGTCGCGGATCATGATGACCGGGCGGGCCAGGTCCTCCTCCATCAGCCCCTCGGGCACCTTGACTTCGGTGGTCACGTCGTAGACGGTCTCGACCTCGCCGGCCTCGATGTAGACGACGGTGTCGACGACCTGCGGGATCATCCCGAGTTCGACGCGACCGACGAGGCGCTGGAGCGCGTCGATGGCGCGGGTGGCGTGGACGACGCCGACCATCCCGACGCCGGCGAGGCGCATGTCCGCGAACACCTCGAAGTCGTCGGTCTTCCGGACCTCGTCGTAGATGGTGTAGTCGGGACGGACCATCAGCAGGGAGTCGGCGGTCTTCTCCATCGACCCGCCGAGTTCCGTGTACTGCGTGACGTTGTCACCGACCTGCAGGTCGCGGGGTTTCTCCATCGTCTTCACGGCGAAATCGGAATCGGCGAGGAACTCCGCGACCGCACCGGCGAAGGTGGATTTCCCGGCGCCGGGCGAACCGGCGATGAGGACGCCGCGCTGGCGTTCGAGCAGGCGCTCGCGCAGTTCGTCGGCGTGCTCGTAGTCGTCCATGTCCGTCTGGACGATGGGCCGGACGGCGGTGATCTCGAGCTTGTCAGAGAACGGCGGGCGCGCGATGGCGATCCGGTAGGTACGGAACTGGACGATGGTCATCCCCGGTTCGTCGAGTTCGATGAAGCCGTCGGGGCTGGCCCGCGCGGAGTTCTCGACGTCGTGGGCCCACTCTTTGAGCTGGGTCTCCGTCGAGATCTCCTCGCGGATGGACTCGTAGTGCATGTCGCCGATGGCGCCGCGCTTTGCCATCGGGGCGACCCCGACCTTGAGGTGGACGCTCATCGTCTGGTCGTCAAAGAACTGCTCGATCTGGAGGCTTTCGGCGTCACGGCCCTCGGGTTCGAGGTAGACGACCTCGATGCCCTTCGCGCGGGCGACTTCGCTCTGGACGACGTCGCTGGTGACCAGGGTCGCGTCGTGGGTCTCGGCCAGATCGCGGATGATCGCGTCGATCTTCCCCTCGCCGGCCTCGCGCTGTTCGATTTCGGCGGGGCGGCGGCCGACGTACTCGACGTCGACGGTGCCGTCGTCGGCGAGGTCGGCGAGCGCCTGCAACTCGGTGAGGCCGTCCCAGCCGCTGTCGCGGCCGTCGTTGGCCTGGGCTTCGAGTTCGCCCACGACCGCCTCGGGGACGTAGACCGTCGCGCCGGCGAACCCTTCGCCGACCGCCTCGGAGTCGGGGTCGGCGTCGGCTTCGATCTGCTCGGACACGCGGCCGTCGATGACCACGCTCGTGTCCGGAACGATGTTCATACCGTCACTACGGCCACCCGGCGGCATAAGGGCCCTGATGCCCGAGCGGCGTCATAGTGATTATTGTAGCGATGTACCGGTACGCGCCGACGACGTTGTCGGCGCGATCCGGAAATAATCTACAATAATCACTATCAGTCGGCGAAACACAGCCCGCGCGACTGGGACCACGTCGCGATCTCGGTCCCGCAGTCGGGACAGGAGATCACCGTCTCGGCGGTTTCCTCGCTGACGGTCCAGTCGCCGGTCGCGTCGCTCTCGTGACCGCAGTCGGGACAGAACAGCGTCGACTTCGGGGGCGGTTCGGCGCTCGTGTGGGGGTGATCGGATGCACTCATTGTATCGATCGTAGGCGCCGAAGACGGATAACCCCTTTTGGGCATGATCGATGGATATAGACACGCTACCGCACGAACCGACCAGGTCTGTTGTCGCCTGCCTCCTCCCGCCGTCGCCTCACGCCGCGTCCAGGTCCAGGTCGACGGCGTACCAGTCGAGGACGAGGACGATGACGGCGCCGACGACCGCGAGCGCGGCGAACTCGCCGATGTCGGCGGTCGTCCACGTCACCTCGGGGCGGGCGTCGAGCGTCGAGATCGGCGCCCGGAGCGCGCCGACCACCAGCGCGACGAGGAAGGCGTAGGTCACCTCGCGGTTGGCGTCGAGCGCGCGCTTGATCAGTCGCGAGATGGTGAACAGGCCGACGAGGCCGCCGAGGATGAAGACGACGACTTCGCGGCCGGCGGGGCCGGTGACCGCCGCGGTCGACTCGCCGGTGACGAATCCGAGCAGGCCGTTCAAAAAGTCGGAGAGCGCCTCGGTCATCCGGGTGTACTGGCTGAGGATGACGAGCAGGAGCGACCCCGAGATGCCGGGGAGGATCATCGCGCTCACCGCGACGGCGCCGGCGAAGAAGACGACGGCGAGGCCGCCGCCGCTGAGCATCTCGCCCTGGCCGGAGACGACGAAGGCGATCAGGAAACCGACCGTCGCCGCGAGGGCCGTATCGGCCCGTCGGATGTCAATCTCGCGTCCGAGTACGACCGCCGAAGCGGCGATGAGCCCGAAGAAAAAGCCGAAGAGGAGGACGGGTTCGTGCTCGTCGAAGAACTCGACGGCCTGGGTGACGATGATCACGGCGGTGCCGACGCCCATGAGGAGCGCGACGACGAACCAGCCGTCGGCTTGCTCCCATTCGCCGAGCGCGCGGTCGATCGATATCCCGCCGTCGAGCGGGGTGAGTGCGCGCAGGAAGTCGACGATGCGGGTCGGCGTGACCGCGTTGATGGCGCCGATGAGTCGCTCGTAGATGCCGGCGATGAGGGCGATAGTGCCGCCGGAGACGCCGGGGACGCCGTCGGCGGTGCCCATGAAGATGCCGATGACGAAGGTGCGCGCCCACTCGCGGACCGGCGGCACCGACTCGCGAATCGTCCGCCGCTCGCTCGCCGTGTCGGGCGCTGTCGTCATTCGCCTTTCCCTTGCTCTATCTGTGTGAAGTCTCTTGTGGAGTGGCCCCGGTTGTGGGTGTTGGGTGGCTGTGGATGCGGTGTTGTGCGGATGCGGCTGGCGGGTGCTGGGCGGTCGGCAGTGGCTGTGCGGTTGCGGTTGGCTGTGCGGTTGCGGTTGGCTGTGCGGTTGGCGGCCGCCGTGCGGTTGGCGCGCGCTGTCGCGCCCTCCGTGGCGCGACGGAGCCGTGCGAGGGATGAGTAACGCAGGCACGAGTAACGCAATCGGCTGGGGAGGCATGTGGCCGTCCGCGGCCGCGGTGCGGGGCGGTGCGGTGGCGGTGCGGTGGCGGTCCTGGCGGACTGAAAGGGCGAGGCCCGCTCGCGTTCATGTAGTCGTCTGAGCGGGCCCTATCCGCGCGGGCGGTGCGGAGAGCGCGGATATCCCGCTCAGCGACCGCGAGCGGGTCGAGGGCTTTCAGCGCACAGGACCGACTGCGGTCGCGGTGTCGTCTGCGGTCGCTGTATCGAATGCGGTCGCGGTGCCGACTACGGTCGCAGTTACGACAGCTAGCGAGCGGACCGATGCACCCCATCCGAACCGACCCCATTCTCGCGTGGCTTCAAGACCCATCGCTCCCATCGAACGCCCATGACCGTCGGCGACCTCACACGCGACCTCGTCGAGATTCCGAGCCACGAGTCCGAAGCCGCAGTGGGTGATTTCATCGAGGACTGGCTCGGCGAACACACGGACGCCGACGTAATTCGCGACGATGCCGGCACCGAGGACGACGACGAGAGCGAGCGCGACGACCGCGGCGGGAACGTCATCGCCCACAAGGGCTCGGGCGACACCACAGTCGCCCTCGTGGGCCACCACGACGTGGTTCCGCCGGACGAGTCGCAACTCACTGCCGACGGCGGCTACGTCGTCTCGGAAACCGACGCTGCCGGCACGACAGAGGGCGAACGCCGCCTCGCGGGCCGCGGCAGCGCGGACATGAAGGGCGCGGTCGCCGCGGCGATGCTCGCCTTCCGCGACGCCGACCCCGCGGGCGAACTCGTCTTCGCCTCGTTCGTCGGCGAGGAGGTCGGCGGCGTCGGTGCGCGCTACGCCATCGACCGCGGGTTCGCCCCCGACTACGCCGTCGTCGGCGAGGGCTCGACCGGCTACTCCGCACCCGGCGTGACCGACGTGGCGGTCGCGCACAAGGGCCGCCGCGGCAGCACGCTCGTCGCCAGCGGCGCCGCTGCCCACGCCAGCGAACCCGAGAGCGGCACCAACGCTATCTACCGCGCCAGCGACGCCGTCGACGTCGTCCGCGGTCTGGAGTTCCCGACGACCGAGGTGCTGGGCCACGAAATCTCGGGAAGCGTCGCGGTCACGGAGATCGAGGGCGGGTCGGCGTGGAACGTGATCCCCGAACGCTGTACCGTGACCGTCGACGAGCGCACCGTACCGGGCGAGCGCGCGCCGCTGGAGCGCGTCGCGGAAATCGACGGTGTCGACTGGCGCGTCGACCAGGACCTGCCGCCGATGCGGTGTGCCGACCCCGCGTTCGCCGACGCCGTGCTCGACGCCGCTCGGGCGGTTCATGCGGGTGAAGACTCAGCGGAACGGCGGACCGGCACGCCCGAGCAGGTGGTCAAGCCCCACGCCACCGACGCCGGCTGGTTAGCGGATGCGGGAACGACCTGCGTGGTCTGTGGCCCCGCCGAACCCGGCCAGGCCCACACCGCCGACGAGAGCGTCTCTGTTCCTGTGTTAGAACGGTGTCGCGACGTGTACGAGCGTGTGGCTGCATCGTGGGTGTGAGCGGTTGATAGAATGACTTCGAGTCCATCGGTTCGAGTCACAGCGACCGCACCTGATCGTGAGCGATGAAAGCCCTCACCCCGCTCGCTAGCTGTCAGAGTGACCGCAGACGCCACCGCGACCGCACCTGATCGTGCGCGGTGAAAGCCCTCACCCCGCTCGCTAGCTGTCAGAGTGACCGCAGACGCCACCGCGACCGCACCTGATCGTGAGCGGTGAAAGCCCTCACCCCGCTCGCGGTCGCTGAGCGGGATATTCTCGCTCTCCGCACCGCCCGCGAGAATAGGCCGCACTCAGGCGACTACATGAACGCGAGCGGGCCTCGCCCTTTCAGTCCACCAGGACCGCACCGCGACCGCAGACGGCCTCACACCTCCCCAGCCTCTTCGCTCACACACCGCGTTCGCTCATCCCTCGCACGACTTCGTCGCGCCACGGAGGGCGCGACGGCGCGCGCCAACCGCACGGTCACCGCCAACCGCACGGCCACCGCCAACCGCGCCCGCATCCGCCACCCGCACCGCTCCTCCGGCGAGGGATTAAGGTGGTCCTGACCCACGGTATTGCGCATGGTCGATTCCGGATCTGTCGGCCGGTCACTGGTCGCACTGCTCGGAACCGCGCTCGCGGCGGCTGTCGGGGTGGGGCTGTTCGTCGCCGTCCCGCTCTACACCGACGTGGGCGTGGTGGAAGTCCTGCTGGCTGTCCTCGTCTTCGCCGGCGGAGCCGCCCTCGCGGGGCGGATCGCCTCGAACCTCTTCCCGGGGTACAACGTCGCCGAAGTGGAGGTAAGCGGGCCCATCACCCGCGAGGGGGACGGGCCGGGACCGCTCCCGACGGGCAGCGGCGCGTCGGCCGACGACCTCGTCGAACAGATCGAACGCGCTGATGCCGACGGCAACGCCCAGGCGCTCGTGGTGAAACTCAACACGCCCGGCGGCGCCGTCGTTCCGAGCGAGGACATCCGCGAAGCGGCCGCTGATTTCGACGGGCCGACCGTCGCCTACGCCGAAGACATGGCCGCCAGCGGCGGCTACTGGATCGCCAGCGGTTGCGACGAGTTCCACGCCCGCGAATCGAGCGTCGTCGGCAGCATCGGCGTCACCTACGCCCACCTCGGCCGGTCGGAACTGGCGAAGATGCTCGGCCTCGACTACCGTCGGCTCGTCGCCGGCGAATACAAGGACGCCGGCGCGGCCTGGCGCGAGATGACCGACGACGAGTTCGACTACTGGCAGGGGCTCCTCCACGACCAG
>ENA-ORDC01001387-ORDC01001387.1-marine-metagenome-genome-assembly--contig:-NODE-1387-length-18231-cov-7.057067_pt1 | contig 18231 bp, 22 predicted proteins | sample MGYA00237783_ERZ508515 | MGnify/ENA primary metagenome ERZ508515 (study PRJEB26186, sample SAMN06268792) | marine metagenome | isolation source: Eden Landing Ponds, San Francisco, CA, USA | place... | reverse complement strand
AGTTTCACCTACAGTCAATCCGGCTTCAAGCTCAAGAACACGAGCGGTCGGACGCGACTGTGGCTCTCGAAACTCGGTGACACCCCGCTCACCTTCCACCGCGACCTGCCCGACGACGCCGAAATCAAGACCGTCACGGTCAAGCAGGAACCCACTGGGAAGTGGTACGCCATCCTCGGAGTCGAAACCCCGGATGACCCGCCGGAGAAGCCTGAGAACCCCGAGAAGTGCGTCGGCATCGACGTGGGGATTCTCAAGTACGCCCACGACACCGGCGGAACCGCCGTCGAATCCCTCGACCTCACAGACGAGCGAGAGCGGTTAGAACGCGCCCAACGCGACCTCTCGCGGAAACAGCACGGGTCTGCGAATTGGGAGAAACAGCGCCGCGTCGTGGCCGAACGCCACGCCGACTTGAAACGGAAGCGCCGCGACTTCCTCCACAAGTTGTCGACCCACTACGCCCGCGAATACGACCTCGTGGCGGTCGAGGACTTGGACGCGAAGGGATTGGTCGAACTACCGGGCAATTCACGGAACCGGGCAGGCGCGGCGTGGGGGACGTTCCTGCGGATGCTCGAATACAAGTGCAAACGGGAAGGCACGCATTTTGTCGCTGTGAATCCGCGTGGGACGACCAAAGAGTGTGCGTCCTGCGGCGTTTCGACGGAGAAACCGTTGTGGGTCCGTGAGCACTCCTGTCCCGCCTGCGGGTTTGAGGCGGATAGAGACGCGAACGCGGCGTGGAACATTCTTTCTCGCGGTGTAAAGAAGCGGTTAGGAGCGGGACGCTCCGAATCAACGCCTGTGGAGACTGCGCTCCCTGTGAATACGTCCGTATCTGCAAAGCGCGTCGTTGAAACAGGAAGCCCCACCCTCAAGCGCGAGCCCTCAGGCGAGCGGTAGGGTGGGGTAGTTCACTGCGTCACGTCGAACAGTATCCGAACGAACGTGATTCCGTGATCCTTTTTCCGGTTGCCCTCGTCGGGGGAGGATATCGATGAACCCTGCGGATCGCCACACCGAGAATCAGACGAGAACGGGGGGCGTTCTGTCGCGACGAAGCGTGCTGCGGACCGGGGGCGCTACCGTCGCGGCAGGGCTGGCCGGCTGTACACTGCCGGGCGGAGACGACGAGGCCGACGAGACCGCGGCGTTACAGTCGTGTCCGATCGACGTCGAGGAGTCGCCAGCCGAGTATCGGACGCACCCGGACGACGACGTGCGACTGTGGCGTGGCGGGCTCCGCCGACTCGGCTACTATCCCGAGGAGACGGTCCCGGATTCCGTCTCGGTCAACTGGTCGTTCCCGCTCAACTACGACGGACACACCGCCGCCAAATCCAGCCCCGTCCCGACGCCCGACGGCGAGCGGATCGTCTTCGCCGGTGATACCGGCCGCGTCGACGCCTACACTCCGGCGGGTAGACACCGCTGGTCGACCCATACCGGCGCGACCGACATGGGCTTTCACGGCTCGGCAGCGATCGTCGACGGCGTCGCCTACATCGGCGGCTACAACGGCGATCTCTACGCCATCGTCGTCGACTCCGGCGAACTGGTCTGGCACACCACGTCCGAGGATCTCGGCGGCGCACTCGCGATCGGCTCCAGTCCGGCGTACTACGAGGGCATCCTCTACGTCGTCGTCGAATACTGGGATCCGTCCTCCGGCGCACTCTGGGCCATCGACGCCGAGACTGGCGACCCCATCCACGTCGACGACCGCATGTGGGGCCAGCCCCACCCCTCGGCGACGATCGACCTCCAGGAGGGTCGACTCATCACCGGCTCGAACGACGGAGCCGTCTACTGCTGGAAGTTCCCCTGCCTCGAATTCGCCTGGAAGTTCCAGACCGGCCCCGAGGGCGGTCCCGACGGCAAGACTAAGGCTGACGGGGAGTTTTCGCTCGGTGCGGAAGTCAAGGGCACTGCGCCGACCTTCGACGGCCGCGTCTACGTCGGGTCCTGGGACCAGCACCTTCACTGTCTGGATATCGCGGACGGGGAGGAACTGTGGTCGTTCGAGACGGGCAATATCGTGATGTCGAACCCGGCCGCCGACCCGAACGAGGGAGTCGTCTACGTCGGGAGCGCGGACCACAACGTCTACGCGCTCGACGCCGAATCCGGCGAGAAGTTGTGGTCGACGAACGTGGACGGCCGCGTCAACGGCTCGCTGACGGCCACCGAGCAGACTGTCCTCGTCGGCTCGTCGGGGAGCTACCTCTACGCTCTCGACAAGGAGACCGGGGACCCTCGGTGGCGCGTCGAAAATCGGGGGTACGTCACGAGTGCTGCCGTGCCGCTCGACGGGCGCATCTACTACGCCGAACGCGCTGTCCTCGACGGCTACTACGACGACACCATGGACACGGAACTCGTCGAACCCGGCCACGCGTACTGTCTCGTCGAAGACTGAACTCGTTCCTCCGGCGGCGCACCAGCATCGGAGGAACGCACGGCCCAGCCCTTACGACTCACGGATTGTTCGCCGCAAAATGCGCGGGACCGGATTGTGAACTTCCGTCACTTCGCTCCGCTCGTGACGACGTTTAAATCCTCATCGCGATTGCAATCGCTCGCGGTATTGCTCGCGACAGCAATGCGCGAGACCGGATTTGAACCGGATGAAGACATTCCGGCTCGCCTCGCTTCGCTCGTTGCGCGCGACTTCCAGGGCTCAAATCCTCGTTCGGCATTTGCGGCTCACGGATTGTTCGCCGCAAAATGTGCGGGACCGGATTTGAACCGCGAGGACTTCGCTTTGCTCGTCCTCTGGGCCGCAAATCCGGTCCTGCTCTTCGCTCACTTCGTTCGCTCATGCGCGGGACCGGATTTGAACCGGCGGACCCCTACGGGATAGCGTCCTAAGCGCTACGCCTTTTCCTGGCTTGGCTACCCGCGCGTATCTGAGGCTTTCAAACAGACCGCCATGAAGGTAACGCTTCGAGCCGGACCCGCCACTCATACGGACTGCTGTAAGTCATTTCGGTATCGATCGCCCGCAGTCGGGCGATCAAACCGGTAAACAGTTACAGCAGTCCGTATCAGGAAATGTACAGGGGCTTCTCGTTCGGTGCCATCGCTGGCTCCCGTCCCATCCCGCCACACGCCTGACACACCGCTCCGTCCCGCCGTCCGGATCCCCCGCACGCGGAACACGTTTGCCGGTCACTGGACATGGCACTTGTTTGTTAGTCATTAACACACAAAAGGATTACTCCTCGCGCAGGTGTTGCGACCGGAGCGGGACAGAGTCTTGACACGGACAGGGGAGCCGACAAATTATATACGCACGTCCCCAGCGTGGTCGTGTGTACCGCGCTCGCGACCAGGTGGCCAACGAGGAGTGGGTCGAAGCCATCGAAACCGTCACCGACCGACTCGATCTGAGCGAGACCGCCCGCTCGCGGGCGATCGACGTCTTCCTCTCGAACCTGCCGGAAGAGAAGCGATCCAAGCGGGCAGTCCTCGCGGCCAGCGTCTACGTTGGAGCGCTGGTCGCCGGCGAACGCCGCTCGCAGTCGGCTGTCGCCGAGGCTGCCGACGTCTCTCGACTCACCGTCCAGCAACGCTGGAAGGCACTCCTCGAAGAAACGGGATTCGACGCCCCCGAATGGTAATCACTCCGTCGGCTGGCGCCCCTCACGATCCGGCGTTAGATTGCCGTGTTCGTCGATCTCGCCGCGGACGATTCGCGTGCTCGAAATCGGCTCCCCGTCCTCGGCCAGAACGTGATCGACGACTTCGATCGAGAGCGGTTCCCGGCCGTTCTCCTCGCGGATCTCGTTGATCCGCTTGCCCCCGGTCTCGGTCTCCGGAGAGACCACCAGCACGTCGAACTGCTCTTCAGTCGCGATCCCGGTCGGCTCTTCGAGTTTCCGGACCGTATAGTCGCGATCGTACTCGTCAGCGAAGGCCGAGAGTTCGCCTTCGAGGTCGGCCAACCGGTCGTCGTAGGACCTGACTGGACGCCCCTCTTGGCGGGTCGTCGGCGCGAGTCCGTCACTCGTCAGTCCAACTGTCACGTCCCCGAGTTCGAAGGCACGTTCGAACAGCGCCCGATGGCCGTCGTGGATCGGATCGAACGTACCCCCCAGCGCGACCTTCATACTGAGGCCCATGGAGGCGGGCGATTTATCTTCTACGATGCAAGAAGCTGGATGGGGCTTCATTTGGTCAATGAAAACGGTCAAACCTTCGATAATCGGACACTCATCGACAGCCGGAAGTCGACGAAACAACTCGCTGACTCGGGGCACTCACTCGGTCAGACGTCAGCTATCCTCACGCTCGTCGGCCGCATCGGAGACCGTGATCGTGACCGGCTCGCTCGTCTCCTCGTCGCCATGCAGGTACGCGTCCAGATTGACGACCGTGTTCAACTCGGCCTGGATGTCCCCGACCACGTTGGAGACAAGTTCGCTCGGTGGGATTGCACTGTACTCGTATGGGTTGTTCCCAGTCCCATCGTGTTCCCGTTTCTCGCGTGTGACGACACCGTCTGTGTGGAGCGCTGCCAGCGCCTCCCGGATCGTGCTCGGATACAAGCCGGTGCCGTCAGCGACCTCTTCGCTCGTCTGCTCCGGGTTCGCCCGCAGATAGACGTAGATCCGGGCACGGGTCTCGGTATCGAGAACCCACGACAACACGTCGATCAGTCGCTCGTCGAACTCCTCGACCGCTCGATCGGCACCCTCCTCTAATCGCGAACGGACGTCGTCGTCTGTGTCCTTCTCGTCGTCTGTGTCGTCGTCCATAGTGTTGGATCTACGAGGACGGAAGAGCCGGACAGTCAAAAGCCCTCGGCTCGGGAGAATCGTGATCAGCGTGGATCGGCGACCACCAACGACGAGTACAGCGCGTCGACGCCGTCTTCGTACAATCGACGCTGGCGGGACGCACCACTCTCTGCCCCAAGCAACGACGCGACGCGATCGAGATCGAGTCTGCGCTCGTCGCGTTCAAGAGCGCTCGTCAAGTCAAGCGTGCCCTCTCCGTCACGGGTGATAAACGAGGCCGCCTGACCGTGCCGAATCGCCCGCCACTTGTTCTCGTCGAGGAGTTCCCGCCGAACCGGCTGGATGCGCTCGCCGTCCTCGTAGCGCGCGGCGAAATCGAGGACGAGTTCGTGAACGTACTCCACCAGCGCCAGCACACGATCGATGTCAGCCTGGGCGTCGGCCGTCCGGACCTCGACAGTCCCGTACTCCGTGTGTGGCCGCACGTCGAACCAGAGTTCGCCACGGTCGCTGATCGAGTCCGTCTCGATCATCTGGCGCTCGAAGCGCTGGAACGATTCGAAGGAATCGAAGGCCGTCGGCATGCCGGTGTTCGGCAATCCCTCGAAGAGCTTCGCACGCGCCGAGGCCAGTCCAGTGTCGAACCCGTTCCAATACGGCGAATTGACCGACAACGCGAGCACGATGGGAAGGTGCCAGCGGATCCGATTGGCGATCCAGATCGCCTTCTCGGCGTCGTCGACACCGACGTGGACGTGGAGTCCGGCGGTCGTGTTGCGGTGCTGGGGATACTGGATCCGATCGAGCTGGGATTGATACCGCGGTTTCTGGGCGTGTTCGAGTTCGCGCCACTTGGCCCCAGGGTGTAACCCGGCCGAGGCAATCTCAAAGCCATGTTCGCGAGCGTGGTCGACCAGCGCCCCGCGAACTGCAGAGAGCGTCGCTTCCGCGTTCGCCGGCTCCTCGATGAGCGGCGTCTGTGACTCGATCACGAACTTGAACAGTTCGTGATCGAGATGCCCCGCTAAAATTGCCGGCGGTTCAGCGTCGTAGACGAGCGTGTCAGTGCCGGAGGTCGGCCGGCCGTACTCGTCGACGACGAAGAATTCCTCTTCGATACCCAGCGTTCCCAGCTCCGTAAACGGACTCTCCGAAGCCGTCTCCATCGCTACGAGCGTAATATTGGGGCAGGCTAAAGGGTTCTGTTCCCCCACGGTGGCCCCGTATCGAAGCGGTTCGTCGAACACTCACCGTGGACAGGCGATCACAGCCAGGTGATCGTCGTGAAACGGTTCGAGCCGTCGGGATTCGAGGATCTCGTACTCCGTCTCCAGCTGGTCGGTGACGTCGGCAAAGACGTCATCCGGATCCCGGGTGACGTCCTCGCTTCGAGCCTTCACAGCCATTATAAGTCGACCGTCGTCCTGGAGAAATCGGTGGTTCGCCAGAGCCACGTCCGCCTGGCCACGCGTGGCGACGTCCTGGACGATCACGTCGACCGGCTCGACGACGTGGGCGTATGTCTCGGGGGCACGGGCGTCCTTCAGGAGGGGAAACAGTCTATGCCGGTCGGCGGCCACGTCGAGCAGATCCCGCGTCGGCCGAGCGGCGAACTCGACAGCATAGGTCGGTCCAGCGAAGTCGGCCACGTGACTGACGGTCGTCCCGCTGGCTGCGCCGAGATAGAGGACTGTCTCGCCGCCAGCCAGTCCGGTATCGACACCGAGTTCCAGCATCGCGCCGAGTTTCGATCGTTCGGGAACCCACTGGCGCCACCCGTCTTCGACGGATTCGCCGTAGACTGGTTCTCCCTGCGTCGCCAGGGATTCCGTCCCGTCAAAAGCCCGCCGCTCGACGCCATGGGGCAGAGTCATGTCTCGTCACCTCGCGATCGGATCGTCTCGATGCGTTCGTCGAGTTCAGCGTCGATCTCGGGTCGGCGGTCGCCGCTGTAGTGATCGATCCGGGCGGCGATCGTTAGTTTGCCGGCCAGCGCCCGTGCTGCCGAACCACGCTGGTCCGGATCGGTTCCGCTGACGTACTCGTGGGTGTAGATGATCCCGTGTTTCGGCGAGGGGGCCGAACCCTGGAGGTGAGCGAACAGGGCGTCCTCCGCCCCGAGGACCTGCACCGTCCCACTGGGCTTTTTCGCCAGCGATTCGAGCCCGCCGGCGAGCGAGATGAGGCGCGCTGCAAGCACCGGTCCAGCGAGCGCCGACAGGTTCGGCGCAACGTCGGGGGCTGTCGTCTCGACGGTGCGACGAAGGTCGGCCGCCTCGTCGGCGAGATCGACGACGCGCTGGGCCAGCGAGCGGAGGTCCGCATCGGCCGGATCGGTTGTCACCCCGCGCACCAACTCGCGTGCGTACTCGACGCCGGTCCCGGCATCTGACAGTCGCGTCCCGGCCCACTCGGCGACGCGTTCGGCGAGTTCGTTGGCCGTCCGTTCACAGTCGTCCATCGCACGAACAGCGTGTTTCAACTGCTGATCGTCGGCCCGCTCGCGCTCCTGGACGGTTGCATTCGCTGCCGCTGTCGTAATCGAATGTAACTTATCGTAATACGCCTCGACGTCCTCGACGAATCCAGTCTCGACCGCGACTTCCGGCCAGTCGGCTGGCTCGTTGGCTTCCCCCTCGCTGATCCGGGCTTTCGCGGCCGACTCGTCGTCGGGCGGGAGGCCGTAAAACCAGGCGTCCTCGGTGCTCATGCTCGTCCGTTCCACCCCCAGGGCGAAAAAGCACGCGACTGGACGGCCAACGGCGGGACAACTGAACGGTCAGTTGGTCCTGACTTCCAGCGACCGGGTTCGCGGACCGTCACATTCGACGAAGAGGATCGACTGCCAGGTTCCCAGGTCGAGGCTTCCGTCGCTGACGGGGACCGTCACGCTGGGGCCGATCAGCGACGCACGAATGTGGGAATCGGCGTTGTTGTCGATCTGATCGTGTGCCCAACCGTCCTCGGCGACGAGTCCTTCCAGTGCAGTCTCGAGGTCGCCGATGAGACGCGGTTCTCCTTCGTTTATCGTGACCGCCGCCGTCGTATGCGGGACGAACACCGTCACCGTCCCGTCCGCGTCAGCGGGCACGGCAGCCGCCACGCGGTCGGTCACGTCGACGACGGACAGCCGCTCGTCGGTGCTGACTGAGAGTGTGTCTGCCATACTGGTCCGTCGGTGGGAGATGACAAAAACGCTTTCTGCCCGTTGGCCGTTCGCACGCTGTCCGAGTGTGCCGGGAGCGTGACACTCATCTACGATCCGGGATAACCACCAGCCCATGAGTGACGAGTTGCCGTCGGGGTGGGAACGCTGGAGCGAGGAGCCGACCAGACTCGTCCTCGTCTATCGTCCCGACGTCTTCGACGCCGAGGAATTCCCGGCTCCCTGTCTGCCGACGCTTTACGTGACCAAAGGGTCACGCGACCGCCGCCCCGGTCGCCCGGATCCCGACACCGACGATCCCTGGCACGTCAGGCTCTCCCTCGAGCCCGAGATCGAAGGAGCCGCCGAAACCTACGATGATCGCGACGGGGCGCTGTCCGGTGCACTCACCCTTGCGGGAAAGTTTGAGGCCGGCGACCTCGACTATCGGTCGTGGTATCAGGTCCCCCGGCCGGCGTATCTCGATCGCCTCGACGAACTCACGGGTCGAGGGACTTAATCGGCGTGGCGTCATACTCCGCCGTAATGACCCAGATCACGCTTCTCGGAACCCGTCTCGCCGAACCCGACATGGAGTTCGTCTATCAGGGTGAATCACCCGCCTGCGAGGGATGTCCCTATCGCGACCAGTGTCTCAATCTCGACGTGGGTCGGCGGTATCGCGTGACGGCCATCCGCGAGGGGGCGAGTACGCTCGACTGTGCAGTCCACGACAGCGGCGTCACCGCCGTCGAGGTCGAGCCCGCGCCGATCCAGGCCAACGTCGCGAGTCAAAGCGCCTACGCCGGGAGCAAGGTCGAACTCGACGGTCCGTGTCCCCACGAGGAATGCCCGAGCCACGACCTCTGTGAGCCGGCGGGGGCCGACTTCGAGACGACCTACCGGATCGACAGTGTGCTCGGCGAACCGCCACACGACTACTGCATGCTGGACCGCGATCTCACGAAAGTCGAACTCGCGCCGCCCGAAGCGGAGTGAGTTTCGTGGAGGTGATCGCACACGGCGGGGCTGGTTCGTCACCGGACGACCCGTCCGCCCGCCAGGCAGTCCTCGACGATGCTGTGGCAACTGGTCTCGAAGCTGAGACGCCCCTGGATGCGGTCGTCAGGGCCGTCAGAACACTTGAATCCGCCCCCGCGTTCAACGCCGGCGTCGGGAGCGCCGTCCAGAGTGACGGGCGAATTCGGACCGATGCAGGGCTGATGACCGACGACGATCGGGTCGGCGCAGCGTGTGCGATGACGGGCGTCGAACACGCCATCGACGTCGCGCGTGCCGTTCTCGAGGAGACGCCCCACGTCCTTCTGGCCGGCGAGCCTGCGAGGGATTTCGCCGCGGCCCACGGCATCGAAACCGACGCCGATCTCTGGACGGAGCGCACACGGGAGCGCTGGGCGGACGCAGGGCAGCCGGGCGGATCGGTCACCGACCAACTCGAGTGGCTCGCCGACCATTTCGGCGGCTACGACACTGTGGGCGCGGTGGCGACCGACGGCGAACGCGTCGCTGCCGGAACGTCGACTGGCGGGCGCTGGGGCGCACTCGCCGGCCGCGTCGGCGACGTGCCACAGATCGGAGCGGGCTTCTACGCATCGTCGGCGGGAGGCGCGAGCGCGACGGGAGCGGGCGAGGACATCGCCCGCGAGGCACTGGCTCGTACGGTCGTCGACCAACTCGAAGCGGGCCGTTCACCACAAGACGCGGCCGAAGACGCGATCGCGTCGTTCGGCGATCGCGCGAACGGAACGGCAGGCGTGATCGTACTCGACACCGGGGGAAACGCCGGCAGCGCGTTCGATAGCGAGGCAATGCAGACGGCCCGCGCGTCGAAATGATTCGAAACCGGTAGACACTATACGAAATTGGAGCATTGTGTTATTTTCTCGAGTTTATCGTTTGTTCGATTCGATACAGTGTATAAATTGGGAAAATACGGATCTCAAATAGCAAATATCGACACGTTCGTAACGTTAACACTCACGTCAGAGGTTGTTCCGTCTATGCGAGGACAGACGGGTTCGACTCGGTCGAGCGGAGGGCGGGAATGGTAGACAGGCAAAGCGTCGAGCGGGCTGAAACACTTGCGGAGATGGCACCCGACGACTCGGTGACAGTCGAGGTGCTGGCTGGCTTCGAAGGACGGTTCACTTCGGAAACGCCGCTTTCCCAGCCGCCGGTGAGTTATCTCGAAGACGCGGAAGCCCCCGCGTACGTGTTGACCAACGGGAACCGCGGGATTGGACTGGGGTCGAAGCGAAACACAGTGTCCCCGGCCAGTGACCGTCGGACGGTCCTGCTCGTTACCGGCCGTCGAACGCTGTGTCTCGTTGGCGGCCACTCCGAGGATGAAGTGATCTCGGTGCCCCACGAATCAGTCGCCGAAATCGAGTACACCACGGGATTTCGCCGACACCGGATCGTCATCCGGACACCTCGACAACTGTATCACTGCTGGATTCATCGCAAGGTCGGGGAGTCATTGCTGGCCGCGACGACCGAATTCATCGAGGACCGTCGCCCTGACGAAGGCAAACCCGAGGACACTGACGAGGCAAGCGTGGTCATGTATCGCGGTCGTCCGGTCCGATTGCACTCGGGAGCGAGCGAGCCTGAGACGTCGAACAGCGACCAGACAATCCGGTATCGCGGTCAGCCCGTCGACGACAGGTCCTGATCGACGTGACCGGGCCCTGATCAGCCTTCCTGCTCGACCAGGTCGAGAACGTCGTCGAAAAACGAGAGAGAATCGTTCGGGCCGGGGTTCGCCTCGGGATGATACTGGCGTGTGATGATGTCCAGATCGTCGTTCTCCAAGCCCTCCGGGGTGTTGTCGTTGACGTTGATCTGGGTTACTTCGAGCGTGTCGCCGGGTTCGGCCACCGTGTAGCCGTGATTCTGGGTCGTCATCACGACCTGGTCGGTCCGGAGGTCGCGGACGGGCTGGTTGACGCCGCGGTGCCCGAACTCCATTTTTTCCGTCTCGCCGCCGAGGGCGTTGGCGACAACCTGCTGGCCGAGACAGATCCCTGCCAGCGGCACGTCGCCGACGTACGCATCGACGAGCTCCGCGGCCCCCTCGAAGTTCTCCGGATCGCCCGGGCCGTTCGAGATGAACAGAAGGTCAGGATCGAGGGCTTCGATTTCCGCGGGCGTCGTGTCGTACGGCAGGACGTGGACGACCGCGCCGCGTTCGACCAGCGACTCTTGGATCGAGCCCTTCGCGCCGCAGTCGATCAGCGCGACGTCGGGGCCATCGCCTTCCTCGTTGTACACGACGGGGTCGCTCACGCTGACCTGTTTCCCGATGTCCGTGTGGTCGCTCATGTGCTTGCACTGGCGGAGTTCGGCCAGGGCATCCTCCTCGGTGACGTCTTCGCCGGCGGCGATCCCGCACTTCATCGCCCCTTCGTCGCGGATCTCGGTGACGAGTTCGCGCGTGTCGATGTGATCGACGGCGGGCCGTCCCTCCTCTTGGAGCCACTCGGCGACGTCGTCGGTCAGTTCGCGGGCGACGACGCCACGTGGGTGGACGCGATCCGATTCGAAGCGTTCCTCTCGGACCCCGTAGTTGCCGATCAGGGGATACGAGAAGGTGAGGATCTGTTCCTCGTAAGAGGGATCCGTCAGGCTCTCCTCGTAGCCGGTGTAGGCAGTCGTGAAGACCAGTTCCCCGCGGGTCGTGCCCGGCGAGCGGGCGCGTGCCTCGACGACGCGCTCACCCTCCAGGGCCACGTAGGCGTCTGTCATTACGAGATCCGTATGAAAGGTCGGCTGATAAGCGTTGCTTTCGAAGAATCGTTACGAAATTCGCAATCCTCAAGTACCGACCCGCGGTATCTTTGCATCTCGATGGACGATCTGGACCGCGAGATCCTGAGTATCCTTCGGCGGGACGCCCGCACCCCGTATACGGAAATCGCCGACGAGGTCGGCACCTCCGAGGGGACCGTCCGCAATCGGGTCGAACAGCTCGTCGACGACGGGACCATCGAGCGGTTCACCGTCGCGACCCAGACGGGCAACATCAAGGCGATGATCGAGGTCGGCGTCGACGTCAACGTCGACACGGGCGCGGTCGCCGATCGCGTGGCCGAGTGGCCGGAGGTTGACTTCGTCTGGCAGGTCAGTGGCGAGGAAGACGTCGTCCTGATCGTCGACTGTTCTGATACCAGCGAGGTCAACGATCTGATCACACAGGCCCGGGAACTTGATGAGGTAGTGGGGACAAAGACGAGGCTGATCCTCGAGGAACGTGTCGGGTAGTGACGTGTCGTCGGGTGCGTCGAGGATCCGCCGAGTGTGGCTGATCCTCGAGGAACGTGTCGGGTAGTGACGTGTCGTCGGGTGTGGGAAACGAAGACTGTTTGAACCAGCCTTCCTACGTGATAGCTATATGAGTACGGACGCTGACTCGACGGTGGCACACGAGAACGCGGGCGAAGACGTCATCGCGGTGGACGCCGAGGACAATCCGGAAGCGCTTGTCAATCGATTGGACGCGCACACCGGCGAAGGTATCCGTCACCGGGCGTTCACGGCCCTGCTGTTCGACACCGACGACAACATTTTGTTGGCTCAGCGCTCGCCCGAAAAACGACTCTGGGACACCTACTGGGACGGGACGGTCGCCTCCCACCCCGTCCAGGGACAGACACAGATCGAGGCGACCCGCCAGCGCCTAGAGGAGGAACTCGGGATCACGCCCGACCAGTACGACGACCTCGAAGTGACGGACTCCTTCGAGTACAAGCGTTACTACATGGACGAGGGGCTCGAGTGGGAGGTCTGCTCAGTTCTGAAGACCACACTGACCGACCGGTCACTCGATCCCGATCCCGCGGAAGTGGCTGGCCTGATGTGGGTTCCCTACGAACGACTCTACGAGAACCCGCGATGGTACCGGCAACTCCGCCTCTGTCCCTGGTTCGAGATCGCGATGCGTCGCGATTTCGAGTGAGTAATTCGGCCAGAGCGTCGATCGGATCGAAACCGGATCAGCGGCCTCAACTTTCGACGCGATCCTGTCGGGACACGGTCGTCGAATCGCGCCAGTCAGGAGACGGATATCTACCGGTCCGCAGTCCCCTCCTGGGACTCGTCACTGCCGGGCAACTGAACGACGACAGTCGTCCCGTCGCCGTCGGTCTCGAAGTGGATGGTTCCACCGACGGTCCGGACGATCCAGGCGACCAGCCAGAGCCCGATCCCGCTGCTGTGTTCGAGCGGCGTCTCACGTCCGCGTTCGATCACCGTTCGCTCTTGCTCTCCGATCCCGGGGCCGTCGTCGGCGATCCGGACCGTCACGCCTTTGTCATCGGTGTCGTCGACGACGCTGATCGTTACGGTGGGGTCGGCGTCGTTGTGCTCGATCGCGTTGTGAAGTAATTCCTCGAAGGCGAGGCCGATAGACGCCCCGCTCTCGACCCGCAACCCGCTCGCCTGGGCCGGATCGAACTGAATCGACGCCGACGGGTGGGCCCCCCGTACCGTCCCGACGGCATCACGAAGCGTCACTTCGAGATCGACCGATTGGGGCCCAGCGGCGTCGAATGCACGTGTGAGCGTTCCGACCTTGTCGCTCCGTTCAGTCACGGTGTCGACGGTGTCGAGGATCCGCTCGACGTGGCGGCCCGTGTCAGGATCGTCGGCGGTCTCGGCAAGCAACTCGGCGTGGCCCCGGATCACGTTCATCTCGTTGCGGAGGTTGTGACGCAACAGTCGGTTGAGGACGTCCAGTTGCTGTTCCCGGCGGGTCCGGTCGGTGACGTCCCGGAGACTGATGATACGCGTCTCGGAGTCGCCAAAGGGGCGTTCGACGAGTGACTGCTGGACGTCGAACTTCCGGACGGACCCGTCGAGTTCAAGCGCCATGACCCGATGGAACTCGACGACATCCGTCGGTAGCGCGTCAGCAAGTGACGGGACGATCCGCCCGAGATCACGACCGATCACGTCGTCGGGTGTCGTCGCCAGTGTGTCGAGTGCCGCCCGGTTACAATCGACGACGACATCCATCTTGTCGACGATGAAGACCAGGTCGTCGAGTTCGGCGAGGATCTCGTCGCGGCCGTGCTCGCGCGTCCCTGCCGTGACGGCAAGCAACTGTCGGCGCAGGATTGCGCCGGTGAGGATCGCGCCGGTCGCGACGAACGCGACGCCCGTCGGATCGATCCCCGGCGGCACGAACTGAAAGAGGAACGCAGCGTTGGCGATCAGCGGGACGGTGATCGCTGCGAGCAGTGCCGTACTCTGGGTCCGAAAGAGCTGATCGGTCCGGATCGACAACCTGACGAGCAAAAACGCGCCGGCGGCGACCAGCAGATACGAGTAACTCACGTGCCCCCAGAACGCCAGTCCCCTGCTGGCAACCAGTCCCGACCCGCCGCCAGCGAACACGACTTCCGTCGATTCCCAGACCAATCCGTGCGAGGCGTTCGTCCAGACGAGAACAACGAAGGCGATCGGTTCGACCAGGAGTCCGAGCAGATGGCGTTGTGTGAGTCTCCGGTCGTGGCCGGTGTATTCGACCGTCAGCAACAGCCAGGCCAGCGGAACGATCGTCGAGATCGACAACCGGAACTTGGCCCAGAACACCGTGCCCGTCGAGCCGTCGGCGGCCAGGCTGAGTCCCTCGGTGAACGACCACATCGCGGCCCCGAGCAACAGGAGGGCGAGCGGTCCGGCACCTGGCGTTTCGCGGTACAATAGCGCGTACATCGCGACGGCAGTGCCGACGATCCCGGCGAACAACACCAGTGCCAAATAAATGCCCGCCATCACGCGTTGATCGTCGGTCGCCGTGAGCAAAAGGATTGGCGACCGGTCGGCGTCATTGCGATCGCCGGGACCGGATTGCCGTCCAGACGCCGACCAGCCCCAACCCGACCGCCGGGACGAGCGGGACGACCAGATACGCATCCCGCATACTGAAGCCGACGGCTCCGACGATCCCCCGTGCCTCCGGCAGGACGATCAACGCCCACGGGATCACGACCAGTGCGACGGCAAGTGCGCCGATCACCAGCCAGGGCTCCAGTGACGGGTCGCGCTCGGGCGGTGACCGTTCCGGCGAGTCAACCATGTCCCCCCATCGGAGTGGGGCGAGCAAAAACCTCGGGATCGGGACCGTCGAAACAATCCGCGAGAGAAGGACCGATACCAGCGTCCGGGCCCCCGGGGGACTTTTCAGGCAGGGCGACCGGGGGCTATCATGGTCGACTTTCAGTCACGCGAGACCAGACGGGGGTCGCTAACGGACGACGAACCGGACGAGGAGACTCCAGCGAACGGGGATCCGGCGGACGAAGATCACACAGCGGAACACGCGGACGAAACCGAGACGCCGGCGGCCGAGGAACCCGATGTAAAACGTGGGATCGCCGTGATCACCGTCGGCGGGACGGACGAGACGGAGAACGGCGACCCGACGAGTGAGGCGGTCGTCAGTTCGCTCGAGCGTGCCGGTGAAACCGTCGTCGCGCGGGAGCGTGCCGACGCCACGTACGATTCCGTCCAGGGCACTGTCGATCGGATGTTCGGCCGGAGAAACGTTTCGGCCATCGTCACCGTCGGGAAGATCGGGATCGGTCACTCGGACGTGACCGTCGAGGCAGTCGAGCCCTTACTCGAGAAGCGGATGCCGGGCTTTGGCGAACTGTTCAGGGTGCAGTACTTCGATCACGTCGGACCGGCGGTCGTCGGCATGCGGCCGATGGCCGGTGTCAGCGACGGCGTCCCCGTGTTCTGTCTGCCTGAGGAACCAGACGCGGCACGCTTTGCCGTCGAAACCATCCTCGCGGAGACGCTCGACACCCTCGTCACCGCGGCCAGTGGCGGAGAGGCCAGCAACTGAGGCGCGTCGAGCGAACCAGTTTTTCTGCAGGCGTGGATTACCCCCAAAGAGCCGTCAGAACGACTCGGTCTCTGGGCCGAACGTGTCCGAATCCATGGCCGTCCCGCCGCGGTCGTCGTAGTACTTCCGGCCGATGAATCCGTCCTCCAGACCGCCCAACAACGTCGTATAGAGGCCGTCAGCCGAGTTGTAGGACGTTTCGTTGGTTCGCTCTAGGATACTCCGGATCGTGACGACGTCGCCGACCGGGGACGTCAACTCGACGTCGCCCAACTGCTCGACGACCGCGTCGTGCTCGGCCGGAAACTCGAATGTCTGCTCGAACAACTGTCTCGTTTCTGAGTGGCGCATCTGTACTGGACCCAAGAGACCATCATGAAAAAAGGTTATGAATAGGACGAAATTCGCCAACGGCCAGATAACACGCGGGGAAGGGCTCCGAGAACACCACCTGGTGAAAAATCGGATCGAAGTCTCGATCAGTCGGGACAGGGGCGAACACACGTGCCCTTTTCTCGTTTCAGGCTCAACATCGATCCATGGTCACGGAACTCACCGAGGGCAGCTGGTGGTTCGATCTCCGGGGCGTCAACGCCTATCTCTTCGAGAACGACGAGGGCATGACACTCATCGACGCTGGCGCGCCCTGGACACGCAGGGCGTTGCTCGCCCACCTGGACGACGCGGGCTTCAGCCCGCGTGACGTGACCCGGATCGCACTCACCCATTACGATCTCGACCACGTCGGTGCACTGGGTCGGTTCGAAGCCGATACACCGGTGTACGCGGGGGAGCCGGACGCCGACGTTCTCAGGGGCCGACATCGTCCGCACTGGAACAACCGGAAGACGGCGTTCCAGCGAGCCACCGCGCTGTTGGTGTCAGCACCCGAGCAGCCGATCGAGACGGTCGCCGACGGCGATCGGATCGGCGACCTCACCGTCTACGAGACGCCGGGTCACACGGCCGGCCATCTGGCGTACGTCAGCGAAGAGCGCTCGGTCGCGTTCCTCGGCGACCTCGTCCGAGAGAGCGGCGGCCGACTCGAAGCCTCGCCGTGGGCGCTGAGTCAGGACACCGACGCCGTCGAGTCGAGCATCCGACGGCTCGCGGGATTGGACCTCGATGTGGACGTGCTCGCGATGGGACACGGGACGCCGTTCGTCGAGCGGGGCGGGGAGCGACTGGCGGACCTGGCCGCGCGGCTCTGAGTCGCCTGATTTCGGGGAGTGAGGATCGGCTCTCTATCGACAACTCCGACCGTGATCACGACCTCGTCCTCTCGCCGTCCGCTATCACCTGATGAGATGATATGAAAACACAAATGGAAAACATAATAGCAAAACTTTAGTTGATTCCCATACCAGATGATATTATGTCGGGTCTTGACAACGGTGAAGAAATTGACTTGCGGCCGTACTACGAAAATCTTTCGCGGCGAGATTTTCTGAAAACCAGCGGTTTTGCGACTGCCGCGTTTACGGTGCCGTCGTTCGTCAAACGGACCTACGGTGCCGAACCCGAAGGGAAGATAATCGTTAAGAAGAAAGATATAGAGGGGCGACCGGCCGTCGTCGAGAAGGTTGATCCCGAACGATTTCGGCGGATCAAAGCATACAAACACTTCGAACCAAGGAAACTGGAGGCCAAAGGAATTGCAGGCGCGACGCTTCGCCAGCGTTCAGAGGACCGGACTGATCTCGTGATCCAGATCGGAATCGACGTAGAGGAACGGTGGGAAGAGAAGGGGACAGAAACAGAACCGCAAACATCGACAGGACTCCAAAAGAAAGACGTTCAGTCTGACGAGATCGCCGAGGCTGCCGATTTGCCAAAACGCCCGCGAAAACTCAACTCAGTGGAATGGAGCAGGCGTTTTCTGACGTAAAAGAGTTTCTGGAGCAAACGTCCGAAGTATCGAGTTCCGTCGATGATATACCGGTCGAATACACTCTGGGAGCTCACGATGGAGTGCAACGATCATTGAAGGGCGGTTCGTCGCTTGAAGGAGGTAATTCGCCGCTTGGCACTGCTGGCTCGGTCTGCTACTACGACAGTTGTGACCCAGTGCTAATCACTTCCTATCACGTTTCGAAAGACGGACCGAGCAATACTAGCACGGGTAACTGGGTGGAATGGCAGTCCCATAAATTAGAGAACGTCGCTAGTGCGAGTCAAGAAGGGGTGAATGGTCAAGACGTGATTGCGTTTTACCTTGCCGATCTAAATGCAGACGAGTATGACGTTTTGGGAACCCATGACCGTATTCCTGACGTAAACGGATACTGGACCTTCGAGGGCCTCTCGGAAGACACCACGGGTAGCAGTATTGATCCTACCTATACCTATGGAGCAAAATCAGGAAACAGTGAAGGCGTGATAGAAAAAACAGGCTCTGGTGAATCACTAGACAGCGCTGGAACGAACCGTCAGAACTAGGGAGTTGAAGCGGGAAATCGCCGATGGTT
>ENA-ORDC01001386-ORDC01001386.1-marine-metagenome-genome-assembly--contig:-NODE-1386-length-18246-cov-8.201002_pt1 | contig 18246 bp, 16 predicted proteins | sample MGYA00237783_ERZ508515 | MGnify/ENA primary metagenome ERZ508515 (study PRJEB26186, sample SAMN06268792) | marine metagenome | isolation source: Eden Landing Ponds, San Francisco, CA, USA | place... | reverse complement strand
CACTGCGCCATATGTTCCCGAGTACTCTCGGCTCGATGAACGGCAACCGCAGAAGTACAGGGCCTGTGCAACCAGATTCTTCCTGGCGGACTGGAAGGGCGAGGGCCGCTGGCGGCGAGCGGAGTCGCCTGAGCGGGCCCTATTCTCGCGAGCGCGGCGCTGTGCGGGTGTTCGAGCGAGAATATCCCGGTCAGCGACCGCCAGCGGCCCGAGGGCTTTCATCTCGCACTGGTGAGTGCGGTGCGGTCTCCGGATCAACTTTCTTCCAAACTAGTGCTGGCTGAAACTGATGATACCACTACTCCCTGTACGTATCGGTCACAGTGTCGCGAAACCGGACTTGGAAGGGTTCTACGACGCGCTGCTGCAGACTACTCGGACGAGGTGTCGTCCGTTTCGTCGTCGGCGTCGACGACGACCGGAATGTCGGACGTGTCGGTCTCCCCGAACCCGGCGCTGAGCACGCGCGTCAGGGCGTCTTCGACGCGTTCGTCGGTCTCCTCGTAGGCGTCGGGGTCGACCTCGACGACGAAGCCGGTCGTGATGTTGGGGGCGGTCGGCAGGAAGAGCACGTCACGGCCGTCCTCGGTCGTCTTGCCGGTCTTGAACGCCGTCATCCGGAGCCCGTTCCAGGTCTCGATCTTGACAGGTGCCTGGAGTTCGTCGGTCCCCGAGACGACCGTCTCGACGGCCATCTTCGAGGCGTTGTAGACGACGCGTAGTCCCGGCAACTGGTTCATCACACCGTCGAGGCCGCCCTCGATGACGTCGCCGAACGTCGTCCGCATCAGATAGCCCAGCGAGAAGACCAGGAGGACGAAGATGACGAGCGTCAGCAGGACGGTCAGCGGCGTTTCGAGAGGATAGGCCGTCCCTTCGACCGTCACCGACACGTCGTCGACCGGCAGCGGCACGGCCGCGAGCCGCTGGTAGAGCCAGATGATGATGTAAACCGTCACCAGCACCGGCACCAGGATGACCAACCCGCTCGCGAAGTCCCGTTTCCAGCTGGCCGAGCTCATCTATCTCTGTCTGTCACCGCACGGGTAATCAGCGTGTTCCTTCCGGTCGGTGCTATGGGGTGTCGACGCCGCTGTCCGACGGGTGTCGGCCCTCCCGGCCGTCCGACAAGTGTCGGGCCCACGGACCGCCCGACGAGTGTCGACTCGGCCGGTGACGGGTCACCCATCGACGATCGCTCGGATCGCGAAGGTGGCGTTGTCGGTGCGTTCGAGCACGCGCCGGTAGAAATACGAGAACCACTTCTCCCCGTAGGGGGCGTACTGCCAGACCTCGCGGTCGGCCGCGAGTTCGACCTGTGTCCGCTCGCGGACGCCCATCAGCATCTGGATCTCGTAGGGAGTGCCGTACTCGTCGTGTAACTGCGCGGCATACTCGACCATCGCCGGGTCGTGACTCCCCACGGCCACGCCGTCGTCGAACTGTTCGAACATGTACGCGAGACAGTCCCGATACGCCTCGTTCACGCGTGATTTCTCCCGATAGCCGAGTTCGTGGGGTGGGTCGTAGGCGCCCTTGACCAGTCGCACTTTCCCCGGCAGGTCCGCGAGTCGTTCGAGGTCGTCGCGGGTCCGCTTGAGATTCGCCTGAACGCAGACGCCGACGGTCCCCTGCTCGCGAGCGTGGTGTTCGTAGGCGTCGAGGGTCGCCTCGGTCGTCGTGTGGTCTTCCATGTCGATCCAGACGAACCGGTCGTGTTCGTCGGCGTGTTCGACGATCTCGGTGAGGTTCTCGCGGAAGACGTCTTCACCGACGTCCAGCCCAAGCTGAGTGGGTTTGACCGAGAGGCGCACCCGCAGGTCAGTCCCGGCGAGGTCGTCGAGCAGCGCGCGGTAGGCGGCGGTGTCCGCGTCGGCCGGAGCGCGCTCGTCGTAGTGTTCGCCCAGGAGGTTGAGGATGACACCGACGCCGTCGGCGTTCGTCTCCCGTGCGTGTTCCAGCGCCACGGGGACCGTCTCGCCCGCGACGAAGCGGGTAGCGATCGGCGGGAGCACGACCGAACTACGCTCGCCAGGAGTAAATACGTGCTGTCGGGCCGTGAGAGCGCGTCGTCGGGCGTGAGAGCGTGTTGTCGGCCGTGACGCCGTGCTGTCGTGTCGAACCGGGTCGGATCTCGTCGTCCAGCGCCAGTCGTGACACGGGACGGGACGGGACGGGACGGGACGGACGGATCCCCGGCGATTAAGAGCCACGGGCCTGACGGCCCGGACATGGAACCGGTCGCGGCGGTCGTCACGGCGCTGTGGGCGATGCTGCCGGCGTACGTCCCGAACAACGCCGCAGTGCTCGCGGGTGGCGGGCGCCCCATCGACGGTGGACGCACCTGGGGCGGGAGCCGGCTGCTCGGCGACGGCAAGACCTGGCGCGGGACGGCGGCCGGCACGCTCGCCGGCGTCGCGCTCGCGCTCGTCCTCAACGTCGTCGCGCGGGAGACCGGGAGCGTGTTCGGCGTCGCACTGCCACGATTCACGCTCCTGGCCGCTATCGGACTCGCGCTGGGCGCGATGTGTGGCGACATCGCCGCCTCCTTTCTGAAGCGCCGGACCGGTCGCGAACGCGGCGCCCCGTTCCCCGGCCTCGACCAGCTGGATTTCGTCGTCGGCGCGCTCTGCCTCGCCGCCGTCCTCGATTTCGGATGGATCTCCGACGTCTTCTCGCTGCCCGTCCTCGCCGTCGTCCTCGTCGTCACGCCGCTGTTGCACGTCCTCGCGAACATCGGCGCGTACCTCCTCGGTGTCAAGGACGAACCCTGGTAGGAACTGCGGGTGCCCGCTACCGTGTCACGACCGCCCCGTCGCGCCGATCTCTCACGCTCGCCCGTCCCGGTGCGTGGGCCAGCCTTATATACGGGAAGCACGAACTTCAGGTGAATGGACTCCGCCGAGTTGCTCGACCTTCTGGGGAACGCGAACCGCCGGCGGATACTCCAGTTGCTGGCACATAAACCCTGTTACGTGACGGAGATAAGCGAGTATCTCAGCGTCAGTCCGAAGGCGGTCATCGACCACCTGGAGAAACTCGAACGGGCGGGGCTGGTCGAGAGTCGCGTCGACGACCAGCGCCGGAAGTACTTCCACATCGCCCGGAACCTCCGCCTGGAGGTGAACGTCTCCCCCTACGAGTTCGGCACGAAAAGCGCCTATCCGGCCAGCGCCGTCGACGTGACGACCTGCCGGTACGTCTCTATCGAGACGGACGTGACCGACGACTCGGGTGGCGGCGAGGCGACGGATCTCGCGGTCCAGCTCAACCGTCTGCAGGACCTGGAGACGGAACTCTCGATGGCCCAGCGGTGGGTCCACGGCCGTCTCACGGAGGTCATGGAAGAGCTCACGGAGCAGTTCGAGGGCGAAGACAGCCGGTTGCTGGGCGACGTGCTCTCGACGCTCGCCGCCGGGTCCGGGACTGTCGAGGACCTGAGTCGCCGGGTCGAGGCCCCGCCGGAGGTCGTCGGGGAAGCGCTCCAGCGACTCGCCGAGGAAGGCGTCATCGTCCGCGACGGCCAGGAGTGGCGACTACCCGAGTAGACGGGAGAGGATTCGCGGCCGATGGACCGAAAGGGGCGCTCCCAACCCCCGACTCACCCGATCTGACCGGCGAGTACGTCGTCGGCGGCGGCGATGAACGCGGCTTCCTCGCCTGCGGGGACGGTCGCCCCCGCGGCGACGTCGTGACCGCCGCCGTCGCCGCCGACGGACTGGGAGGCCTCGCGCATCACCACAGAGAGGTCCAGTCCCTGGCGGACGAGTACGCCCGACCCGCGGGCCGACACCTTCGTCTCTTCGTCGTTCTTGCGGGCGAAGGCGACGATGGGTTTGTCCGGGCTGACGCCGTCGGTGCCGATGGCCATCCCGGCGACGATGCCGACGATGGTCTCGCGGATGGCGTCGCCGGCGTCGAACCACTGGACGTGCTCCTCGTGGGTGACGCCCTCCCGGCGGACGTATTCGAGTCCCTCCGAGAGGTTGCGCCGGTGGTTCGCCAGCAGCGTCCGGGCGCGTTCGAGTGCGCCGTCACGGTCGCCGAGACAGACGCCCAGCCCGACGTCCGCGCGTTCGTAGCGGGCAGTGGCGTTCAGTAGTGTCGAGAACTCGCTGGCGTCGCGCAGTTCGGTCCCCTCTGGTTCGTTCGTGAGTTCGTAGGTCGTCCCGACGAGCGAGTCGATCTTGTCTGCGGGCACGCCGCGTGTGACCGCCCGCTGGACGAGCGCGCTCGCGACCGTCTGGCGCTCGTCGTCGGTCAGATCCGCCCACGTCCGCCACTCCCCTGTCGATTTGAGGTCGACGTCGAGGTCTTCGAGGAAGGCGACCGCGCCCGACTCGTTGCCCGAGACGCCCGGGATCTGCACGTCGGTCGCGTACTCCAGGAGTTTGGGCAGCGGGCGGGTCTGCTTGCCGTACAGCGAGAGGTCGGTCCCCTCGTCGAGGACGCCGGCCTCGACCCCCTCGGCGACGATCTCGGTGTTGGCGCCGACGAGTTCCCCGCCGACGGCCTGCATGTCCCCCACCGCCCCGACCACGGCGAGCGCCGCCAGGTCGCGGTTGGTGGCGGCCCCCGGGATATCCCCGTCGCCGTTCAGCCCGGGTTGCCCGCTCTCCTCGGCCAGCGCCCGCGCGAGGACGTAGGCCGCGCCCGCTCCCGAGAGCTCCGAGGCGCCGTTGAGACCTTCCAGCAGGGGATTCAGATGGTACCTGGTCTCGCGGTCGGCGGGCTGGTGGTGGTCGGCGATCACAGGTTCGAAGTCACCCGCGTCTTCGTGGGTGCCGATGTCGTCGAGTTGCCCGCTCCCGAAGTCGGTAAAGAGGACCACGTCGTACTCGCGGGCGGCGATAGAGGCGATCTCGGTCTCGTCGAGTTGTTTCTTGAAGACGACCTCGAAGGGGAGGCCGGCCCGCTCCAGTCCCGTGGCGGCGACCGCGGCGCTGGTGAGTCCGTCGGCGTCGATGTGCGACGCGAGCAGAACCTCGTCGGCATCGAGCAGTCGCTGTGCACAGTCGTGTGCGCGGTCTGTGAGTTCGGGAACCGGCCCGTCGGTCATCGAACCGAGGTAGGCGCGTCCCCGGATTTAAAGCTCCGGTCGCGACCCGGGATCAGGGATCGCCCGCGACGCGGTCGACGTCGGCATCGGACTTCCACTCGCCGGCCTCGCGGGGGTCGATGTGGACGAACACGTCGTCGACCTCCGGTAACTCGCGGATAGACTCGACGACTGCCGTCTCGATGTCGTGAGCTTCCAGGAGCGTGCGCTCGCCTTCGACCTCGATGTGGAGCGAGACGTCGATCTCCGGGCCGACGTAGTGGGCGACGACGTCGTGAGCACCCTCGACGTCCGGGTGGGCGAGCGCCCGGCGGATGATCTCCTTGCGGAGGTCTTCGGGCGGTGCGCGCCCGACCAGGTATCCGAGGTTGTCCCGGACCACCTCGACGCCGGTGTAGAGGACGCCGAGCGCGACGACGCCGGCCGCCAGCGGGTCGAGGATCGGGTAGCCGGCACCGGCGCCGAGGACGCCGATCAGCGCGGCGCCGGCGGTGAGGATGTCGTTGCGGTTGTCGAGTGCCGTCGCGGTCAGCGCGGGGGAGTTGTGGCGGTCGCCGGCCGCGAGGACGTACCGGTAGAGGCCGAACTTGACGACGGCGGCGACTGCGAGCACTGCGACGGCCGTCGGCCCGCGCGAGACGGCGACGTCGCCCGAGAGCAGCGCGGTCCCCGACTGATAGAGGATCGCGGCGCCGGCGGCAAAGATACCCAGTGCGACGAACAGGCCGACGAACGGCTCGATGCGCTCGTGGCCGTGGGGGTGTTCGAAATCGGGGGGTCGCGTGGTGAGATAGAGTCCCGCCACGGTGACGAGCGAGTAGACGGAGTCGGCGAGGCTGTTGACGGCCTCGCTCTGGACGGCGAGGCTGCCCGTCGCGAACCACGCGCCGCCTTTCAGCGCGGCGAGTGCGACGTTGGCCCCGAGCAAGAGGAGGCCCACTCGCCGGAGCGCCCGCGATCGTTCGTCGCCCTCGGTCATCGTCCGGCCTTGAGGCCCCCTCGCCAAAGCCGTGTCGGCCCGCTGTCGGGGTCTATCATAGTGATTCTTGTAGCGATTTGCCGGTATGCGCCGACCCCGGGATCGGCACCACCCGGAAATAATCTACAAGAATCACTATCAGCCGGTCCGTTCGAGGGTCAACTCGTAGGCGCCGGTCGCGCTCTCGCTGTACGACGAACACCAGATCGTGTCGGTGCCCGGCTGAGTGAGAGTGTAGTCGATGCGGCTGTCGAAGTCGCTGGGGCGGTCGTCGTGCTGGGCGACGGCACTCGACCGACCGCGACTGGCACACGACCCCCGAAGCTCTATCCGGATACCGCCTCAAGCGAGTGCGGATGCCGAGACGACGGTCGGTGCTCGCGGCGCTGTCGGCCGCCTGGTTCGCGGGTTGTACGGTCGACTCCGGTGACGGACCAGCGACGCGACCGGACGAGAGTACCAGTGTGTCGACGCCATCAGCCAGGTCGCGCCACTGGTACACCCACGCTCGACGGACCGGGAACCGGACGCTTGCCGGCGAGGGGGACATCCGCGACACCGACCCGGTCACGTTCGCCCCAGCGGGGTCTCCCCAGTGGCTCGTCGCTCACCCCGCCGAGGGGGGCAGCCAGTGGACGGTCGTCACCGGGGACGGGCGGGCGAGTCGGTGGCGTGTACGGGACGGTTCGGCACGGCGAGTCGCGGAGTACGACCCGCTTCCGGCGGAGACACAACCGGTGGTCGCGACCGGCGACGGCGCGCCCCGCCCTCTCCGTCCGCCCGGAGACATGGCGCCGCGTACGTCGCCTCTGGTCGCACCCGGCGACGACGAGCGACCGCCGAAACTGCTGTACGTCGGAACCGACGGCGCGCTCGTCGTCGCGGGCGAGCGCCGGACTCGCCTGGCTGTCGACGCCCTCCTCGATGGGCGACTCGCGGCGCTCGGCGACGGGCGCTACGTGCTGTTTGCCGCCCCCACGGACCGCTACCGTCACGGCGCGCTCGGCGACACCACCGAGGGATCCTCCCTGGTCGCTGTCGACGCCACCGTTCCCGAGGTTGTCTGGGAGACGAGCGTCGACCCGCAGGTCTTCGAGGGACTCCAGGGGCTGGTCGCCGACCTGGACGGCGACGGCGAGCCCGAAATCGTGACGACCGTCGCCGACACCGCGGACGGCGCCCGCATCGCGGTCTTCGGCGCCGACGGGGACCGCCTGGCGACCGGGCCGGTCTACGGGCCAGGGTGGCGCCACCAGCTCGCCGTCGCGCCGTTCGGTCCCGACGACCGCCCGGAACTCGCCGTCGTCCGCAAACCCCACGTCGACCGCGTCGTGGAGTTCTACCGCCTCGACGGCGGTTCGCTCGACGTCGTCGCGACGCTGTCGGGGTTCTCGACGCACACGTACGGGTCGCGGGTCCTCGACGGCGCGCTCGCGGCCGACTTCGACGCCGACGGGCGGACGGAACTGCTGGTGCCGACGAGCGACCGCGAGACGCTCGCGGCGGTCCAGCGTACCGCCGACGGCGCCGAAGTCGCGTGGGAGGCCCCCCTCGACAGTCGAATCACGAGCAACCTCACCGGAATCACACTCTCCGATGGGGTCGCCACCGGGGTCGGAACCGACGACGGCGTGTCGGTCTGGCAGACCTGAACGGGGTCACGAACCGCGGTTCAGGACCGGTGGGAGCACGCGAAATCGGACGCGCTGGCGTCGCCGCCGGGCACTCCCGCTCTATCGGACGCGCTCGGCTGGTCTCCGCCACGAAGAGGAGTCCGTCGAACGCCTCGGGGAGTCGGTAGTGCTGGTGGACGTCGCCGAACGCCCCGTCGGGGTCGTACAGCGCGCCGACCGAGCGCGTCGGCCGTTCGGCGTCGAAATACGCCGCGAGGCGGTCGTCGTCGGTCGCCGCGTCGAAGTCCAGAACCCACGGGGCACCCTCGGTCGCCGCGAACAGTCGTGTCGCCGCATCCTCGCGGGGTGGGTCGAGCGAACACGCCTGCAGGTCGAACCCCTCGTCGGTCGGGACGCGGGCCTGGAACTCCCCGCCCGCGAAGTCGAATCCGACCGCGTAGTATTCGTCGTCCCACTCGTCGAGGTGGGTCCCCATCGGCACCCAGGTACCCCAGTCGTGCTCGCGCGTCCCGACCTGGAGGTGCTCGTCGTGAGCCCACACGGCGACCTGGTCGTGGGATTCGTGGTCGAGCACCCAGGAGAGGTTCCGGGCCATCGCGCGGTCACGCGCGCACAACTGCGTCTCTGTGTCGTCGGCGAGATAGGCCCGTTTGTCCGTGAGCACCTGGTCGAGGACCGTCAGATGACGGCGATGGACCGCGGCCGTCTCCGGGTCCGCTCCCGCCTCGACCGCGTGCCCGTCGTCGAACCACGCCCCCAGTTCCTCGACCAGCGTCTCGACGGCGTCGAGTCTGGCGGCCGGATCCACCGTATCGTCGTCCCCATCGGTGGAATCCTCGTCGATGGAATCCCTATCGGCGGCCTCCTCGTCTCCTTCGTCTTCGGAGTCGAAGTCGTCCTCCGACATGGCAAATTCGGCCAGTCCCTCGTCGGCCAGCATCGCGAGAGTGTCCTCGTGGTCCGCCAGCACGTCCGGGGCGTACTCCTCGAGGAAGTCGACGAGCGCCGCCGCCGGGCCGGCGGTGAACTGCGCGTCGATCCCGTAGAAGCGCACCCGGTCGTCGAGTGGCCGCCCCTCGTTGAACGCACGGAGCCACTCGATCAGGGCGAGCACCTCCTCGGTGTCCCACGTCCAGAAGTAGATACCGTCGAGGGCGTCTCTCGGGTCACCCCGGCCGTGGACGACGTACTCGTCGATGGCCAGCGTCTCCGAGAAGTTCGCCTCCAGTGCGACCAGTCGGTAATCGAGTCGTTCGACGAGAAACCGTATCAGGCGGTGTTTCGCCTGGAAGAACTCCCGGGTCCCGTGTGTGGCTTCACCGAGACCGACGACCCGAGCGTCCGCGAACCGGTCGGCCAGCGGGGCCAGATCGTCGGGGTCGGCGTCGGGATCGGTCGTCCCGATCGGGACCGTCCGTTCGGAGAGTCGGTCGGCGAGGATCCGGATCTCCTCGTCGGTGGGTGTCCCGTCGGTTGCTTCCTCCGTCTCTGGGTCGGACTCTCCCTCTGTCACCGGGTCTGATCCTTCCTCCGTCGTCGGGTCGGGTCCGTCGGTCTCGTCCTCTCGGTGCTCGTCTCCGGTCGATGCGTCGGCGGACTGGCCGCCGTCTGTCAGTGGGTCGGATTGCTCTGTCATGATAGGCCAGCAGTGGCTGTTCGTGCGGTCTATCGGGCGCTCCGCCATCGCCAGGACACCACTCGGTCGACGGTCCCGGCACTACCCGGTAGCGGGTGCTATTGGATAAGTCTTTTCAACAGAATTAAATAACTTCGTTTTCATTTTCTCGTGGGTCGTATTTAATTCCTGTGATCGTGGCGGTCGTGATGGTGAGAATCCGACTCACAGGCCTTGAGAGGGCGATTCGACGCGCGGCGGACCAGTGTCGTCACTCGGTATCGATGTCGAAGTCCAGGTTCACCGCGTGGTTCGTCCCGGTGACAGTGGTTGCTTCCTGATCGGCGAAGGCCTCGTGCAGTCGGTCGTAGGTGTCGTCGACGGCTTCGACGATGACTTTCGTATCCGAGACGACGGGCATGAAGTTGGTATCGCCCTCCCAGCGCGGGACGACGTGGGTGTGGAGGTGGTCGTCGATGGACCCGCCCGCCGCGCTTCCGCCGAGGTTGAGTCCCGCGTTGTAGGCGTCGGGTCCCATCGCCGCGTCGAGCGCGTCGAAGGTCCGCTGTTTGAGGCGGGCGTGGTCCAGCAGCGTCTCGTCGTCGAGGTCGCGGTAGTCGCCCGTGTGGGACTCGGGGATGACCATGACGTGCCCAGGGTTGTACGGGTAGTTGTTCAGGAGTACGAACGCGTGGGCGGAACGAGCGACGACACGGTTATTCCGGTCCTCGGAGGGGTCGGTATCGGCGAAGGCACAGAAGACACAGCCATCGATCTCGTCGTCGCCCTCGCGTTCGACCCACTCGATACGCCACGGCGCGAAGACCTGGTCCATACGCTCGCCTGGCGCCCCGAGATAAAAAGCCCGGTCGATGCTCGTGAGTGAGTCGGTGAGTGAAGTGGTGAGCGAACAACCGCGTCTGGACGCTTCGGGCCGGTCAGACAGTGTTCACCTCGTCGAGTGAGTCTGACGCTCGTTTCGTGTAGTGGTGTCGAGGAAGAAACGGGTCTCGCCCGGCGGCCTCACGCAGAGGACAGTCGCCTCTAGATTGCAGTCTCTCAGAGGACAGTTTCACTGTCGTAGGAGCCGAGCCGGCGGACCCAGCCGTCCTCGGCGATGGCCTCGATCTCGGCCAGCGCCGCCGCGGCTCGTTCCTCGTAGAGGCCGGCGGCGATGTCGATGTGGAAGACGTAGTCGCCGAGGCGCTCGCCGGTGGGGCGGGACTCGACGCGCGTGAGGTTGATGTCGCGGTCGGCGAACGGTTCGAGCAACTCCAGGAGGAGGCCGGGGTAGTCGACGCCGGGGTAGACGATAAACGAGGACTTCGAGCCGGCCTCGCTGCGCTGGCTGGCGGGCGCGATGGCGACGAAGCGGGTGGCGTTCGAGGACTGGTCCTGGATGTCCTCGGCGATGACGGTGAGGTCGTCGCCGGCGTTGTCCGGGTGCCCGATACCGGCGACAGCGGCGTCCTCGCGTGCGTGTTCGACGCCGCGAGCGGTGCTGGCGACCGCTTCCAGCGTCGCGTTGGGGTAGTTCTCGTCGAGGTAGTTGCGACACTGGGCCAGCGCCTGGGCGTGGCTGGCGACGACCGAGAACTCCGGGCCCTGGGCGAGCAGCGCGTGGCGGATGGGCGTGATGAGTTCGCGCACGATGGCCACGTCGTACTCGGCGAAGGCATCCAGGGACTCGTTGACCGAGCCGTCGGTGCTGTTCTCGACGGGAACGACGCCGCGTTCGTACTCGCCGCTGGCGACCGCCTCGATGACGGCGGTCATCGATTCGGCGAACGACACCTCGTCGGCGACCGCCGACGCCGCGCGGTGGGAGTACGTTCCTTCGGGACCCAGCGTGAGCACTTCCATTGCCCCCCGATTCGCCGGTCGCGGTAAAAAGGGCCTCGGTGTCTGCGCTCCCGGTCGGTCAGGATTGTCGGCGGTGGGCGGCCCCCACACCGTCTCCACGGGAAGACGCTCCGGACGGTCAGGCCGGCAGGAGGCCGTCCCGTTCGAGTTCGTCGGCCACACCCGGAGGGAGGAACTGCGACTCGCCGGGGAGGTCGTAGCTCAGCCACCCCTCACAGGTGTGATACTCCGCGCTCCGGCCGTCGAACTCCTCGGGACAGCGGTTGTCCTCGTCCAGACGGCCGAGGACGGTGTGCAACAGTTCGTGGACGGTCGTCACCACCCGGTAGCTCCGCCCGCCGTACTCGGCGGTGTAGCGACCGGCGATCACGCCAAAGGTGCCCGGCGAGGCTGCCCGTCCGGCGTAGTCGCGTTCGATCTCCAGCAAGAGCAGGTGTCGGTAGACGCCGCTCCGGTTCCCGAGCGCGTCGGCCGACCCGTACTGGGATTTGAGCCGGTCGTAGTCGTCCGCGTCGTCGATGACCAGCGTCCGGTTGAGCCGGCGCTGGTCGACGTGAAGGTCGATACCCGTCGAGCCGTCGGGGTTGTCGACCGACATCTCCGCCCACGCGCTACGCATGTCCGCGAGTTCCGCCTCGGTGAACGACTCGGTGTCGTTGCTCACGCTCACCTGTACGTAGAGGTCCGCACGCAGCGGGTCGGCGTCCGGCAACGCGGCGCCGCTGGTCGTCTCGCCGTCGACCTCCTCCCCGTCGAGGAAGGTGTCGCCGTCCGTGTCCGCGAGCGTCGCGTTCGTCCCGAGTTCGACTTCGCGACCGTCGTCGAGGCCGTCACCGTCGGTGTCCGGGTTGGTCGGGTCGGTTCCCCGCTCGCGCTCGGCACCGTCGTCGAGGCCGTCGTCGTCCGTATCCGCGACTGTCGGGTCGGTGCCGTACTCCTCGCGTTCCGCGCCGTCGGTTAGCCCGTCACCGTCCGTGTCGGCCAGGGAGACGTTCGTCCCGAGTTCGACCTCACGACCGTCGGCGAGACCGTCCCCGTCCGTGTTGACTGCCGTCGCGTTCGCACCGAGTTCGAGTTCGCGACCGTCCACGAGTCCGTCACCGTCCGTGTCCGGCGCCGTCGGGTCCGTCCCGAGGTCGAGTTCGCGACCGTCGTCGAGGCCGTCACCGTCCGTATCGGCGCTGTTCGGGTCCGTCCCGTGCTCGCGTTCTGTGGCGTCGTCGAGACCGTCGTCGTCGCTGTCCCGCTCCGGTGTGGGACTGGGCGTGGCGGTCGCGGTTGCAGTCGCGGTCGGCGTGTTCGGCGTGTTCGCCGACGCGTCGGTCGGTGTGGCGGCCGCCGCGGTCTCGCTCGGGGTCTCCGTCGGCGGGGGACTGGCCGGCGCGTCGGTCGCAGTGCTCGCGCCGGTGAGTCCATCGACCGGGACTGCGCCGGTCAACACGGCGGCCGCCGCGACGCCGGCGGCGACCACCAGAAGGGTGGCCGCGACGACTGCGAGTCGACCCATCTGGTGATCCGTTCGTCGTCGCGATCAAATAGCTGTCGCCGCGATTGTCGCGTTCGAGAACGGCCCGCCCCGGGACACCGTCGGATCCGGAACTGTGACCCGCCACCCGACGACTTAACCCGCCAGTGGACGCGGATAGCACATGTCGAGTTCGCCGCGACCGAACGTCGTCTGGCTGGCGATGGAGGACGTCTCCCCCCGTTTCGGGTGCACAGGCGACGACCTCGCCCGGACGCCCCGCGTCGACGCCCTCGCCAGTGAGGGACGGCGCTATCCCAACACGTTCTGTACCGCACCGGTGTGTGCCCCGAGTCGCTCGGCGGTGATGACGGGCCGTCACCAGAACCGCATCGGCACCCACCACATGCGCACCGACACCCACGACCGCGCGGGACTCCCCGACTCCTACGACGCCGTCCCGCCCCACTACGTCACCGCGATCACGGAGTATTTCCGCCGTGCTGGCTACTTCTGCACGCTCGATTCCAAGACCGACTACCAGTTCGGCGAACCGTTCACGATGTGGGACCGCCACTCTGACGGCGCGGGCTGGTGGGACCGCGACCGCGAGGACCAGCCCTTCTTCGCGATGTTCACCAACAACGTCACCCACGAGAGCGGCATGTGGGAACCCGAACGCTCCGACCGGCGGGCCGGCGGCGCCCCCGACCCACCCGAGACGGACCCCGACGCCGTCGACGTGCCGCCCTACCTCCCCGACACCGACGCGACACGGCGGGCAATCGCCCGCCACTACGACAACCTCGCCGTCTCGGACGCCTGGGTCGGGGACCTCCTCGACCGTCTGGCCGCCGACGGTCACGCCGAGGACACGGTCGTCGTCCTCTGGAGCGACCACGGCGAGGGACTCCCCCGCTGCAAGCGCTGGCCCTACGACTCCGGGACGAACGTCCCCCTCGTGGTGCGCTGGCCGGGCGAACTCGACGGCGGCGACGTCGACGAGCGACTCGTCTCGCTACACGACCTGGGCCCGACGATGCTCGACGCCTGCGGGCTGGACGTCCCGCCGTACGTCGACGGGCAGTCGTTTCTGGGGGACGCCCCCGAACGCGAGTACGTCGTCTCGACGCGGGACCGCTACGACGAGGAGTACGACATGGTTCGGTCCGTTCGAGGACCGCGCTATCGGTACGTCCGCCACTACCGACCGGGTCGCCCCTACCGCCAGTGGATACCCTACCGGAACCGCCATCCCGCGATGGAGGCGTTGCTGGAACGGGCCGCCAGCGGCGACCTGGTGGGCGCCGAGCAGTGGTTCGACGCGAACCGACCCGCCGAGGAACTGTACGACCTCGATGCCGACCCGCACGAAGTCGAGAACCTGGCGGGGGACCCCGAACACGCCGACGCACTCGACCGCCTCCGAACCGCGCTCGACGACTGGCGCGAGCGCGTCGACGACGCCGGTGACGTCGCCGAGACCGAGATGGTCCACTCGCGCTACGAGGGCGGGGACCAGCCTACGACCGCGACGCCAGTCTTCGTCCCGAACGCACCGGGCAATCGTGAGCGCGAACCCGTTGCGGGGACGGTCGCACTCGACGGGCCGGCGACGCTGTCGCTGTACTGCGCGACGCAGGGGGCGTCGCTCGGATACCGGGTCGAATCCGTCGACGACAGCGGCGCGAGCGACGGTGGCGACAGTGGCGACGGCTGCTGGCGGCTGTACACCGGCCCGATCGACCTCCCCGAGGGCGCGACGGTGGTTCGGGCGAAAGCAGTCCGGTACGGCTACGCCGAGAGCGAAGCGACCGCGGTGACAGTTACTGTCTCCGAGTGACTGGTCGCACGGGACGGGTCACTCTTCGCGGTCGAGGCCGAACTGTTCGGGGTCGACGGCGAGGGCCGCCCGGTTCTCGTCGAACGCGAGGTACCAGAGAGCGATGCCGACGACAGCGGTAAAGAGAACGCCGCCGGCCACCGTCGCGACGACCGGGGCCGAGCCCAGACCGCCGGCACCCGCGGGCGTCTCCGTGACGGTGACGAGCGCGACTGCCAGGAGACACAGCGTCGTCCCAACACCGAAGACGAAGCCGGCACCGAACAGCAACTTGCCCTGATCTGTCAGGCTCTTCGAGTCCGTCATTTCCAGTCCGTTCGGGCCCAACGAGGATAAAATCACGTCCGTCAGACGTCAGACGGTCTCTCCGTTCACTTGCCGACCGACCAGCACGAGACTGACGACCAGTGCGAGGACGGCCACCGGGAGGAGCAACTGGAAGGCGGTCAGGAGCACGCTCGAGGCCTGGATACCGAGAACGACGAGTACGACCGGGCCACAGCAGGCCGACCCCGACAGCAGGGCGGGGACACTCGCCAGCAACCCCGCCGACTGCGAGCCGACACCACAGGCCCGTGGACTGGTGTAGGCCAGGTACGACAGCGCGAGGTTGAGCCCGACCAGCGCGGCGATCCCAGCCCCGAGGACGGTGTTCAGCGAGAACAGATACGTCAGCGGCCCCAGCGAGACGCGGGCCACGGGCCGGAATGCCAGCGGCCCCCGGGCCTGGGTGAACAACTGCCCGACAGCGCCGTCGACGACGACCACCTCGAACCCCCCGAGGCCGGGCGCGAGGTGGCCGATCGCCCAGAGGTACACGAGCAGGTACCCGGCGGTCGTCACGGTGAACACGAGCGCGGCGTCGCGACGCCGTATCGTCAGCATCGCCGCGTCGCGAGTACGGCGGAGGGCGCTCCCGACCCCCGTCGCGGTTCGCTCGCTCATCTTCGGTCCGTGACCGTCGTCTCGGGGTAGTAGCCGCTCCAGGCGAACCACATGGCGTCGAAGGCGTAGACGCGCTCGAGGGGGAGACTGTCGGGAGCGTAGGTCGTCCTGTCGCCGACGACGTGTCCGCAGTCGGCGTCGAACGAGACCGACCGCTCGTCGGGGTTGGCGTAGACGTACCCAGTGTCGTATCGAGGGTCGTAGACCGCCAGGACGGGTGTCTCGCCGAGTCGCCCCGTGAGCACTCCCCCCTCGCGTAGCGACGCTTTGTGGAAGGCGACTGCGCCGTCGGCGGTCCGGGCGCCCACGACGACCGTCTTCGGGCCGTAGCGCTCGTCGTCGGAGAGGTCGGGAAACATCGGCGACCCGTCCTCGTAGTAGCCAGACAGCGGCGTGTAGGAACCGTAGGGGTCGGTACGGTAGTTGCGAGCGTAGCCCGTCTCCGTCGAGAGCACCTCGGTGTCGGGATGGCGTGTGCGCCAGTGTTCCCAGCGCGTCCAGACCAGGCGAAACTCGGTGAGCGAGCGGGTCTCGGGAGCCTCGTTCCAGGGGCCGGGGATGCTTGTCGCGAGGATCTGTGGCCACCACGTCTCGGTCGCCCGGTCGTACATGACGAGGTTGTTGTTGATCAGTCGCCCCGAGACGCCGAAGGTCGTCTCACCCCGGTGAAAGCCCATCGCCGTCCCGGTCAGCGGGCAGTAGGTCACCGCGACCGGGTCGCCCGCGAGCACGTCGTTGACGATCTCGTGACTGGCGAGGATCCGCTGGGGGTACGCACGCGCGACGCCGTCGCGGACCACCCCGAAGACGACGTCCCGGTCGTCGAGGAAATCGACCGCGTCGACGCCGACGAACTGCGGTTCGTCGATCGAGGGGATGCCGTCCTTGGACGGGCCGCCCGACCGTGACTCCTCGCGCAAATCGGCGGGTGACATCGGGAGCGGCAACCGCTCGTCTGCCGTCGGGAACGGCCACGGAGTGTTCGTACTCGTCACGTCCGGCGGGTCCGTCGCGGCGGCCGGCCGGGGCGTGGGCGAGCCACCGGTCTCGTCCGGGGGCCCACAGTTCGCCGTCGCACTGTCCGTCCCGTCCGCCCCATCGGTCGCGTTCCCGTCGGTCGTCGCACCTTCTCCGGTGCTCCCGAGGCCTGCGTCGCCGGTAGTGCCGTCGCCGCCGACACAGCCTGCCAGCGCCGTGAGGCCAGCCGCCGCCAGGAACCCGCGTCGCGTGGGGCGTCTCATACCTGGAGGGAGGAGTCTCACCGGATTAACGCTTGAGCGACTGTGCGGCGGCCGTGCCAATCCCCGGCACACCGGCGGCCGTGCCACTCACCGACACACCAGCGTACCACTCCTCGGCACACTGGGTCTCAGCACGGGCCACCGCTCGGCGTCCGGCAGCGACATGGTCACCGAGGCCGAACGGTTGGGTGTGGAACTGATCTCGATAGCCGCGGTCGCCGAGAACGGCGTCGTCGGCGAGGACGGCGAGCTCCCGTGGCCGAGTCTGCCCGCCGACAAGCGCCAGTATCGCGCCCGCGTCGCCGACTCGCCGGTGGCGCTGGGCCGGCGCACCTTCGACGCGATGCGCGCGGACCTCCCCGGGTCGGCACAGATCGTCCTCAGCCGGACCGAGCGCGACTACGACGTCGACACCGCCTACCACGCCGAGAGCGTCGACGAGGCCGTCGAGATCGCCGAGTCACTCGGGAGCGACCGGCTCTACGTCCTCGGTGGCGGCGCCATCTACGCCCTCTTCCAGCCCCACCTCGACCGCATGGTCCTCTCGCGTGTGCCCGGCGAGTACGAGGGTGACACCGTCTATCCCGACTACGACGAACGCGAGTGGCGACTCGCCGAGACGACCGACTACGAGGGGTTCACGCTGGAGGAGTGGGTCCGGCCAGATTGATACTGATCGAGTCACCCCACACAGATGGAACCGCAATTCTCGGACGATGAATAGTCACACACGAGGCGTATTGCTTGTACTGTGTATTGTCTGTGTCAGTGGTTGTGTAACGTTCACTGGCAGTGGAAATACGTCGGTGAACGTGGATGCAACGACAGTGAGTACCGAAGCTGTACCGGGTGATGCGACGGTGGTGAGTGTCACGAATGAACGTATTGTCGGAACGCCGATCGAGCGGGTCGTTCGGGAGGCTGCTGAGACGGGAGATGTCAGTCGGACTGTCCCGCCAGAGAATTCTAGTACCGTGGCGACTGCACAGAATCAACTACCGACTGACGCGCATCCCACGGAGAGTTACAGAGACGGGACGTATGTTCGTGTGGATACTGTGACGGTGTTCGTGTGGATTCGCTGGCCAGCCTGACAACAATTGGTGTTCGCGGTACATCGATACGACGAGCCGTACGGGCCGTCCCCGGCGCCGGCCCAGCGGGACACAGTCGGTCGCGACGTCGTCCCGAACTCAGGTCTCGACGTCGGTGACGAGTGGTGTCTCGCCGCTCGCTTTCGGCGCCTCGTTTTCCCCCTCGTAGTCCGGTTCCGGGTTCTCGGTCACGACCAGCGAGGCGAACAGCCCCGAGACCACCCCGCGGTTGTGGCGTCGCGTCCGACTCCACTCGGGCGCTTCGAGTTCGCAGACGTGCCTGCCCTCGAAGAGCTACCCGACCCACGCCAGTCGTCACCCGGGCCGACGTCGGTGAGACGGACGGTCATCTCGCGGGGTTTGGCCCCGGTTCGCTCGACGCGAAAGTCGACGGTGGTCCCCCGGCGAGTTCGCCCGCCGCGGCCGTTGTAGCACAGGTTCGGAGGATATGGAAAATACAAGCGAGAGAGGGGCGAAGACGGATAGTTCACGGCGGTGGCGAGGTCAG
>ENA-ORDC01001385-ORDC01001385.1-marine-metagenome-genome-assembly--contig:-NODE-1385-length-18247-cov-17.416456_pt1 | contig 18247 bp, 17 predicted proteins | sample MGYA00237783_ERZ508515 | MGnify/ENA primary metagenome ERZ508515 (study PRJEB26186, sample SAMN06268792) | marine metagenome | isolation source: Eden Landing Ponds, San Francisco, CA, USA | place... | reverse complement strand
TAGCCGATGGTGCCGAGGCTGGCGACCGAGGAGTCGAACCACACGTCGAACACGTCCGGCACGCGCTCGTAGGTGGTGCCGTCCTCGGTGATGGTCAGGTCATCGACCGAGGGACGGTGGAGGTCGATGGTGTCGGGGTCGACCGCTTGGTCGACGCGCTCGGCGAGTTCCTCCCTCGTGGCGACGACGATCAGGTCCTCGGCGTCGTACGTCTCGGCGTCCTCGGGCACCCAGATCGGGAGGGGGATCCCCCAGTAGCGCTGTCGGGAGACGTTCCAGTCGGGTGCCTCCTCGACGAAGTTGCGGAAGCGGCCCTCGCGGGCGGAGTGGGGGTGCCACTCGGCGTCGTCGATGTTGTCGAGGAGTTCCTCTTTGATCTCGGTGATCCGGATGAACCACTGGTCGGTCGCGAGGAAGACGATGGGCGTGTCACACCGCCAGCAGTGACCGTAGCTGTGCTCGTGGGTCTCGCTGGCCAGCAGCAGGCCCTTCTCATCCAGGTCCGCGATGATGTCGTCGTTGGCGTCGCGGACGAACTCGCCCGCGTACGCCCCGCCCGCCTCGGTGTAGACGCCGTCGCCGCCGACGGGACAGAACGACTCCAGCCCCAGCTCCTCGCCGCGCTCGAAGTCCTCCTGCCCGTGGCCGGGCGCGGAGTGGACGAGCCCGGTGCGATCAGCCTCGACGTAGTCGGCGGTGTACACCTGTCCGGCGCCCTCGAAGCTCGGGTGGTCGGGCACCTCCTCGGCGAGCGGGTGGTCGTACTCCCAGCCGACCAGTTCCTCGCCCGAGCGTTCGGCGACGACCTCGTAGTCGTCGTAGCGGCCGCGGCGGAGGGCGTCCTCGACGGTCGACTCCGCGAGGAACAGCGTCTCCGTTTCCCCGTCCTTCGTGGCCTCGATCTCCTGATAGGTGAGGTCGGCGCCGACGGCGACGAACGTGTTCGCGGGGATGGTCCACGGCGTCGTCGTCCAGATGACGAGATGACCCTCGCGGTCGCGGAGGGGGAACTTCACGTAGATCGAGGGCGACTCGATGTCCTCGTACTCGACCTCGTTGTTGGCGATGGCGGTCTCACAGCGGGGACACTGGGAGATGGAGCGTTTGCCCTGCTCGACGAGCCCGCGGTCGTGGACCTGCGAGAGCGCCCACCAGGCGGCCTCCATGTACTCCGGCTGGATGGTCTGATACGGGTCGTCCCAGTCCATCCAGGCGCCGATGGACTGGAAGTCCTCGTCCATGTTCTCGCGGTTGCGGACGGCGAACTCCCGGCACTCCTCGATGAAGTTCTCCATGCCGAACTCCTCGATGTCCCGCTTGGTCTCGAAGCCGAGCTCCTGCTCGACTTTCGTCTCGATGGGGAGCCCGTGCATGTCGTAGCCGGGACGGTCGGTCACGTCGTGACCCTGCATCCGGGTGTAGCGGATGACGGTGTCCTTGAGGGTCTTGTTCCAGGCCGTCCCCAGGTGCATCTGGCCGGTCGTGTACGGCGGGCCGTCGACGAAGAAGAAGGACGGATCGTCGGCGTGCGCCTCCTTCGTCGCCTCGTAGGCGTCCGTCTCGTCCCAGCGCTCGGAGACGGCGGCCTCCACCGCCTCCGGCGTGTACTGGTCCGAGATGTCGCTGTCGTCCATGCTCGGTGTGAACCGGCGGGAGGTTATGGAAGTTTCGAGGCTAAAATCTCGCCCGTCAGAGCGGGGATGCAGCTGAAAATTCCTCCACAACCCACCGTCGATGGCACGGCTGGATATTCCACGCCAACCGACACGAATAATATAACATCAGTCATAACCAGTTATGAAGCCAGAATATGGGTCGGACCATCCGAACGTTCGAGGCCACAATCACGAACCAGCAACAGGTTCGTGACGACCTCGACCGCCTCGGATGGGCCGCCTCAAAACTCTGGAACGTTGGTCGCTACCACGCACAAGAACAGTGGGACGAAACAGACGAGATCCCCGATGACGGGGAACTCAAAGCCGAACTCAAAGACCACGAACGCTACACGGACCTACATTCTCAATCCAGTCAGCGCGTTCTCGAAGAGCTCGCTGAAGCGTTCAACGGCTGGTTCGGCAAGCGTCGGAACGGTGATGACCGTGCCCGACCGCCCGGCTACCGTAAAAACGGAGACTCCCACCCGCGTTCGCCTCTCGAAAGGCCGCAACCTGAAAGAACACCGTTCAGACTTCATCCTGTGCGAGTACCAGACGCGCCCAGATGTTGACCTGACCGAGTGGGACATTCAACAGGTTCGCGCCGTCTATGAGCGTGACGAGTGGCGACTGCAATTCGTCTGTCGCACCACTATCGACCCGGAATCACCGGGCGACGACGTGGCTGGTGTTGACCTCGGGATCTGCAACTTCGCTGCTGTCTCGTTCGGCGGTGACTCCGTATTGTATCCCGGTGGCGCACTCAAGCAAGACGAATACTACTTCACGAAGAAGAAAGCCAACTGCGACGATTCCTCGTCCCGTGAGGCGACTCGTCTTGACCGGGTGCGTACTGGTCGTCGGACACACTTCTTGCACGTACTCTCGAAAGCAATCGTAGAGGAGTGCATCGAACGAGGTGTCGGGACGCTTGTCGTTGGCGACCTCGGCGGTATCCGAGAAGACGACGAGAACGGCGAACCCCGTAACTGGGGTGACCACGGGAATCTCGACTTGCACGGGTGGGCGTTCGACCGCTTCACGACGCTTCTCGACTACAAGGCGGAAGCCGAAGGCATCGACGTGGAGTGGGTGTCGGAGCGTGACACCTCGAAGTCGTGTTCGGCGTGCGGTCATACGGACGACAATCAGCGCGTTGAACGTGGACTGTACGTGTGTGAGGCGTGCGGTACGGTTGCGAACGCTGACGTGAACGGCGCGGAGAATATTCGACGAAAGGTACTCCCGAGTCTCGCCACAGACGGCGGTGATAGGGATAACGGCTGGTTGGCACAGCCAGCGGTTCGCCTGTTCGACCGTAGTGAGGGCGGTTTCGCCCCACGAGAACAGGTTGCGAACCGCGAACCGTAATATCCCAACGCGGTCGGGAATCCTCGCGCTTTAGCGCGGGGAGGATGTCAACAAGTCGGTGGTCCACCGTCGCGGGTTCACACGGGGTCGAATCGACGCGGTCGTCTCCTCCTCCGCCATGCTCGCGTTCCCCCGCCACCGCGCTGGCAGCCCACTTCAGCCGCACTGCTCTCACCGCTGAGAACCGCGGCGGTGCGTTGATACGGTCGCCACGGAAACCGCCGGACAATGAGCGACGCCGACGACGCGGAGGAGCCCGACGAGGAGCGACCGGTTCGGGACGTCGTCCGCGTCGCCGGGCCGGAATCGAGCGACAACCCCGACAACCCCGAGGGCGACGGGGGCCCGCCAGTCGATCGCGAGGGCGTGATGGACCCCGATGAGCTCGACATCCGCGGTCGCGACGGCGTCGACGAGACCGACGACGGGCGGTACGTCATCTCGACCGGCAGGGAGAACCTCGGGGACCGTCGCGACGACGGTCGCGGTGACCGTCCCCGCGGCGGTCGCGACGACAGCGAGGATCGCGACGAGGTGGCCGACGACGCCGCTGACGACGCCGCTGGCGACGCCGCTGATGACGATGACGCCGCCGGCGACCCGCTGGACGCCGTCGCCGCGGAACTGGAGGCGCTCTCGGCGTCGCACGGGTTCGCGCTCGCGGTCGCCGGCGGCGGCGAGACGGACACCCTGCGCGTCGCCTCGGGCGAGCCGACCGACACGCTGGCGACGGCACTGCGGTGGTACGCCCGCCGCGTCAACCCCGGCGCGCCCGCCGAGGAGACGATCCGCGATCTGCTGGCGGCGTCGGACCTTGACGTGGGGTAGGCCGGCCGGAGGGGGATCGGGTCGGCGGCGCGGCCAAGCGCGACGCCGGGCGCGGCATCGCGCGCCTGTCCGACTCGACGAATCCGCGACCGGGGACCACCGCGGTCTCCGCCGTCTCGCCACGACAGTGGTCGGCTCCGGGTTCGATCGCCCCGACGTTTATGCGGTGAGCGACTGTACCGGACGTATGATCGAACGCGTCCTCGTCCCGATGGACGAGTCCGAGACGGCCGAGCGAGCGCTCCGACACGCGCTCGAGGCCCATCCGGGGGCGGAGATCACCGTCCTCCACGTCGTGGGCGAACCGTCCGGGATGATGGGCGCGGCGGCGGGCTTGGCCCTCGAGGATGACGCCGAGCAGGCGGGGGAGGAGGCCGCCGACGACCTCTTCTCGCGGGCCGAGAAGATCGCCGCGGAGTACGACGCGACCGTCGAGACCGAGGTGGGATGGGGGAGCCCGGCCAAGGAGATCGTCAGGCTGGCCGAGGGGGTCGATGTGCTCGTGATCGGGGCTCACACGGGCGGCGTGGCCCAGCGGCTGTTCGTCGGCAACGTCGCGAAGAGCATCGTCCAGAACTCACCGGTCCCGGTAACGGTCGTGCACTGACGGCCCGCCCGGAGAGCCGACGGACGCGCCGGCGACGTGACTGCTCGGGCGTCGGCTCGACAATGTGAACGCTCGACGGAACCGACGTGGAAAGCGGTAAACCCTCGCCCTCCGAAGCCGGTGACATGAGCGACGACGAGGAGGTCGCGCTGACGGTCCGCGGCGCGGCCAAGCGCGACGCCGGGCGCGGCATCGCGCGCCTGTCCGACGCGACGATGAGCGAACTGGGGGTGCTCTCGGGCGAGACGGTGGTCATCGCTGGCGACCGCGAGACCGCCGCGAAGGTGTGGCCCGCGGGAACCGACGCCGGCGACGGCGAGGTCCTCGTCGACGGCGAGACGCGCGCGAACGCCGGGGCGAAGATCGGCGAGCAGGTCCGCGTACACAAGGAGCGCGTCGGCGAGGCGGACGCGGTGACGCTCGCCGCGCCCGCCGCGCTCGACGGCGTCGACATCGACGGCGACACGCTCGCGCGCGCGGCCAAACGCGACCTCGACGGCCGCCCCGTCAGCGCCGGCGAGCAGGTGCGGATCCCGCATCTCGGCGGCAACGTGTTCGTGGTCGAGTCGACCCGGCCAGCGGGGCCGGTGAAGATCCACGGCGGAACCCGCGTCGTCGTCGAACGACGCGGGTCCGGTGGGACCGCCGCCGCGGGTGACGACCGGGGAGGGGACAGGGGCGGCGTGAACGCCTCCTCGTCCGGGACGGGCGCGTCGGTCGACCTGCCCACTCGCGACCGGCGGACGGACGAGGACGACGGTCGATCGGCCGATTCGAGCGGCGACGCCGCCTCGACGTCCGGCTCCGCCGGTCCCGCGGCGTCGACGCCGCCCGCCGGCGGCGTCACCTACGAGGACATCGGCGGCCTCGACGAGGAACTCGACCTCGTCCGCGAGACGATCGAACTCCCGCTGTCGGAGCCGGAGGTGTTCGCCCGCCTCGGCATCGACCCGCCGAAGGGCGTGCTCCTCCACGGCCCGCCGGGCACCGGCAAGACGCTGATCGCGAAGGCCGTCGCCAACGAGGTCGACGCGACGTTCATCTCCGTGTCCGGTCCGGAGATCACGTCGAAGTACAAGGGCGAGAGCGAGGAGAAACTCCGGGAGATCTTCGCGGAGGCGAACGAGTCGGCGCCCAGCATCGTCTTCTTCGACGAGATCGACTCCATCGCCGGCCAGCGCGACGACGGCGGCGACATGGAAAACCGGATCGTCGGCCAACTGCTCTCGCTGATGGACGGCCTCGACGCCCGCGAGGACGTGATCGTCATCGGCGCCACGAACCGCGTCGACTCGATCGACCCCGCGCTGCGCCGCGGCGGGCGCTTCGACCGCGAGATCGAGATCGGCGTCCCCGGCGAGGCCGGCCGCCGCGAGATACTGGAGGTGCACACCCGCCGGATGCCCCTCGCCGACGACGTGGAGATCGACCGCCTCGCCGCACGGACCTACGGCTTCGTGGGCGCCGACGTCGACTCGCTGACGACCGAGGCGGCGCTGACGGCCCTGCGCCGCGCCCGCCGCGACGACAGCGAGGTCGACCTCGCGACGGTGGAGGTGACCCGCGCGGACTTCGAGTCGGCGCTGGCGGCGGTCGAACCGTCCGCGATGCGCGAGTACGTCGCCGAACAGCCCGACACCACCTTCGACGACGTGGGCGGGCTGACGGAGGCCAAGAAGACGCTCGAACGCGCGGTGACGTGGCCGCTCACGTACGCGCCGCTGTTCGACGCCGCCGGCGCCGACCCGCCGACCGGCGTGCTGCTGTACGGCCCGCCCGGAACCGGGAAGACGCTGCTCGCGCGCGCCATCGCCGGCGAGTCGGAGGTGAACTTCATCGAGGTCGCCGGCCCGGAACTGCTCGACCGCTACGTCGGCGAGTCGGAGAAGGCCGTGCGGGAGGTGTTCGAGCGCGCCCGCCAGGCGGCGCCCAGTATCGTCTTCTTCGACGAGATCGACGCCATCGCGACCGACCGCGACGGCATGGGCGACACCTCGGGCGTCGGCGAGCGCGTCGTCTCGCAGCTGCTCACCGAACTGGACCGCGCCAGCAGCAACCCGAACCTCGCGGTCATCGCGGCGACGAACCGCCGGGAAGCGCTCGACGACGCGCTCGTCCGGCCCGGCCGTTTGGAGAGCCACGTGGAGGTTCCCCTGCCGGACGTGGAGGGCCGCCGGAAGATCCTCGCGGTCCACACCGAGCGCACGCCGCTGGCGGACGACGTGGCGCTGGAGGACGTGGCCGACCACACCGAGGGGTACTCCGGTGCGGAACTCACGGCGGTCGTCCGGGAGGCGACGATGCGGGCGGTCGAGCGCGTCGCCGACGAGTTCGGCGAGGAGGCGAACGACCACGCCGACGCGCTGTCGGTGACGATGGCCGACTTCGAGGCCGCGATGGAGCGGGTCGCGCCGCCCGAGTCACAGGAGTAGCGTTCCCGGGGCGTTCACGTCCGACTGTTCTCGATATCGGTGGCGATCTCGTCGATCGCCTCCCGGGCGTTCGGGACTTCGTCACTGGCGTTGCTGTGGCCTAGTATAAGGACCACTTCGGACGCCCTTTGCCCTTCCACGGTCGTTTAAGATCGGCCGCAGGTAAACACGTCTGAGTAATCTGTCATCCGTTTTCGACACCAATGGGAGTGCACACCGCGGAATAGGAGAGATGACCCGATCGAAAATTGGAATTTATGTATTGAAGAGTGCTTCAGCCAAATCAGATTTGCTGGTGTTGCTGAAGTCAGTGTTCAACCGCAGTCCGTATGAATCGCGATACTCGTTCCCGAACGGATCTTTCGAATCTCCATGAATATCTCCAACACTGACGGTCACGTCGATCTCTATCGATTGAATCTCATCCCTATGTTTAGCCAGATACTCTTCGATCTGGTAGTAGTCCTGCTTATACTTCATGACGATTTCGTTAAACGGAACGAACCCTATCTCACTCTCTTTTTGATTTATTGAATGTAACGAATCATGCAGCGAATCAAAATCCTCTCTCAACAGATAACCCTCGTTTTGAGTACTATACTGATCACCACTGTTCACAGTGACTTTTGAATTGAAAATGAATTTGGGCTCCATGGCTGGTCCCTCGCCCGTATTCGCTATCACCAGTCGCACAACTTCGGATACAGTAGCGGCATTTGGTTGATGACCGGTTATATAATCTGAATTCTCCAATTGGATTCTCGGAGCCTTCTGCAATTTTTGAGTTCTATTCTGTTCGCTTATGAGCTTTGTCTGGCGAAAATAAAGGGCAGCTAAAATAATAGTAGTTATCGAAGAGAGTACGACCCCAACAGCCTGAACGAATTGCTCATCTCGGGCCGCCTCGGATAATATCAGTATCGTGACGGATGTATATGCTATTGTTATGAGAAATGCAAAGAATATCGATGAGTGCTCCCTGAGAAATTCATGATATGACATCAATCACTGTCGGTTAGAACCACATATTAATTCTGTCCAAATTGGCATAACCTCTTGACCCCCGGATCTTACTGCTTCCCCGCGTACTGCAGGTAGTCGTTCGCACTCGACAGATCGGCGTGGCCCATCGTCTATCGAATGTACTGCGGCGTCGCACCTTGAGCCGCGATCAGCGTTCCGTAGGTGTGTCGCAGCACGTGCGGCGTGATCTTCTTGTGCATCTCCATCGCCACCGCGACGCGCTTCACCCGATTCGTCACGGTCTGGCGCGTCGACCCGTACTCGGCCTTCCAAGGAGACTAACTCTGTAACGCCTGCTACTCCCGGTTCAACCGAGAATAGCGTTCCCGCGATCGTCCACGAGCGCGTGACTGAGTTCCGCCGGATGTATCCCGACCTAGCTGACCTTCCACTTTCCCGATCGCACGGCCGCAGCCTCCGCCGGATCGTCACCGACGCCGAATGGGCCGACGAGTGGGTCGAACCCGATACCTTCGGAGAGTCGGCCTTCCGTACGACCTCGCTAGTAAAGCGCGAGGCTGCGACGTGGAGCGATGCGCTCGCGGCGTTTCTCACCGCGCATCTCGAATACGACGGGGTGCTCGCGCGGTTCTCGAACGGTGAGGACTCGTTCGAACTCCCGCTGACCGACGCTTGGGGTAAGGAGTACCACGCGAAACAGTACGCCCGCGCTCGTGCGCTCGAACGGCAAATGGGCGGCGGCGAACGTCCGTCCGGCGGTGAAGCTGTCGCCGCGTGGGACCTCCCCGCGACCGCGATGATCACGCTCTCCGCGTCCTCGACGCCCGACTGTGATCGCCTCTCGCCGGTTGACCACCTCGACGCCGTACACGACTCGTTTTCATACGACGGCGTGCGCGACACCCTCCGCAACGTGATGGAATATCGCCTCGGGTTAGACTCCGACCAGTGGGGCTACTGGCTTCAGGCAGAACCTCACGGACTCGGCGACAACTCCGGCGTGAACGCTTGCTACACCCACATCCACGTTGGGACGTACCTCGATGCCGCCGGGATCGATGCCGAACGGATCGGCGGCGAACTGGAGCGCGTGATAGACAAGCACATGGACGTGTGCGAACCGGCCGGGAAGAGCGCGCACGATTACGAGTCGATCGACTCCTACCAAGACGAAGATGACGGCTGCATCTCGGTGAACATGGAGGTCGGGAACCTCGGTTCCTACCTCGCTGCGTACATGGGCGGCTCCTACGACGAACGGCTCGAAGAACGGCCGATCGAATACCTCGCGTGGGGAACCCTCTACTGGTCAACCGCCCGCCAGCGTACCACCCGCTCACAGACGGTCAACCAGGCGATCGCTGCTGATGCCTACCAGCAGCGTGCCGAGTCTGAGTCGGCGTCACAATCCAAGGATCACGGTGAAACTGTCCGCTGGTCGGAGGCGAACGGCCCCGACGTCGTGTGTCGCTGCTGTAACTCCGGGTGGGCGATCGACCAGTCACGGATGAATGAACCAGTCTTCGATGACGATCTCCGTGCAGTCCTCCCCGACGATCCACCGTATGAGGACTCGCCGCCGTCACTCGACGAACTATGGGCGGACGCCCGCGCAGCTGGTCGAGCGGGCGAAAGCCTCGATCGGGCCCGAATACGCGACCGGGTGACTCGATGGATCGATGCACACTCGTCCGCCTCGATCTCCCCGGTCGCGCTGCTCGGTCGCCTCGACATCGACCCGACACACATCGAGTTCGTCGCCGATCTCCTCGACGGGAGTGATACCGGTCCCGAATCAAAGGGATTCGCTCGACCCGACCCACTCGAATCCGAATGGGAGCTGGAGGCGATCATCGACGCCGATGGCGAGGAACATACCCCCGGAGACGGCGGCGTAGACATGGTGACCTTGCACCTTCCGGAGAAACAGATCCGTCAGGAGACCCGACTGTCGAAACCGCTTGCATCTGGTGAGACCTGGCGCTGCGGCAAGTGCAACTTCGCCACACACAATCCGCGGATGATGGCTGGCCATCTGGTCGACCAGGGGCTCGAAGATCCCGAAGCTGCGGATCACGTTCTAATGTACCATCCGCTGAGCAAACGCCGTGCCCCACGGGAGGAGATGCAATACACTGGTGAACGGCCGGATCCGCCGGAGCAACGATACTATTAGCACCGTATTGTACCATTGTCTCTCAGAAACTATAATCAAAACAACACAATTAATACTACAGTACTTCCAAGATACTCTTGGGCAGAGTCATTACCTGCCCTGTTCCACAGTCCAGGTGGGCCCTTGGCCCACCAGACTTTCAAAATACATAGCGGCGGCTATGTGACAATTGTTTCCACGTGTGATAACTGGAACACTAAGTATATATCAGTGGACAACTAAGTTGTAACCAACACAGGGAGGTTGGCGGTACTGATCGCTCGCTGTGTACGAGACAAACCATGGATTTCAAAAACCTATTCGACGACGACCGTGCCGTTTCCCCCGTGATCGGGGTTATCCTGATGGTCGCTATTACAGTGATCCTCGCGGCGGTTATCGGGTCGTTCGTCCTCGGTTTGGGGAACAGCGTGCAACAGACCGCACCGAACGCGAACTTCCAGTTCGACTACAATAGCTCGGCAAGCCCGATGGAAGTGACGGCGACCCACACAGGCGGGGACACGATCTCTGCTGATGATTCGGTCACTCTAAACACGTCTACCGATAGCGCCGTGTTCTCCGGCTCAGTTAATGCCGGGACTGAGGCAACAGCGAACTACACCACAGGCGACACAGTCCGAGTGATCTGGACCGCTCAGTCCGGGGATAGCTCTCAGACGCTCGCTGAAGAGACCGCCCCGTAGAACGGCCTCGTCTGTTCAGCCCAGTTTATTTTGATCATTCAGAGAGTCTATAGAGATATCAGTGATTGAGTGATAGGCTGCGTTCGGTTTTCTGGTTAGGCTGGCCACCTGGTTCACTCAACCTCTCGAACTTCACTTTCACCGAGGCGTGTTCTCGGCTAAGTAAGTATGTCTAGTACTAGATACTGCAATGGCGTCCAAAAGCGAGCCGGCGTTCGACGACCTCGACCCGGTCAGCACTGATGAGGAATCGAGCGGAAGCAACTGGCTGAACCCCGATCCCGGCGAGACCGTCAGCGGGACGATCACCGGGTGAAACCCCGACGCGGGCCACAACGGTGTGATCGAGCTGGACGGCAATCCGATGTACATGAACCGGACCCTCCAGCGGCAGCTGATCGCCGCGCTCGTCGAGGGTAACCAGATGTTCGTCCGCGTCGACGAGGACTCCCAGACGTTCACCAACGACGACGGTGACGAGACCGAGTACCACCCGAAGGAGGCGCGGTTCGCGAGGAACGACTGATGGCGTACTCGAACCGCATGAGCGGCGTGCTCGGCGATTACGCCAACATCCGCACGATCCCCGCGTACCTCTCCGCTGCGTACCTGCTCGCTGGGCTCTACCAGTTCGGCGGCATCGCCACAGTCGAACTCTCGTGGCTGTCGTACACGCTCGGGTCTGAACACGCGGTGATGGTTTCGATGGCGGCGTTCGTCGTCGCCTTCGCGGGCTCGTCGACGCGTCAGTTCGAGAACTACGAAACGTGGGAGCAGATCGCGATCGCTGTCGGGCCCGTGGTGATCCTCGGTGATTACCTTACGACAGAAGTGACCGACTTCCTGATCGGCCTGGGCGACCCGCTGGGAATGCAGCTCGCGTTTCTGGCAACGGTCGTCTCCTGGGCGGTCGCCGTGAGGTGATCCGGGCGTGAAGCTTCCGAATCGCTCGCAGCTGATCGCTCCCGCGTTCGCGTTCCTGCTCGTCTTATCGGCCATGGGTGGCGGTTTCGCCGTGCAGCCTGCCGCTGCGACCCACAACTGTGGCGAACTTCAGTCAACCGCTGTCTTCGTGACTGGTCCTGTCGGCGAGTTCCTCGATCAGACGTTCAACAATGCCGACTGTACGAGTAATCACAAATCGCAAGCCATCGAGGACCTGCACGAGTCCGATGGCAACCAAACGAAGCTAGATATCTACAACAGCGGCTTACAGCTACAAGCTGACTCGGAGCGACAGCGCACGCTTTACCAGAATTACCTGAACGACACCGAATCGGCCGCGTGGATGCGGGCGGAGATGGCGATCGCGGCGGCGTATGAGAATGGATCCAGTAAGTCACTCGCGAAGTCCAAGGCGAGAGAGGCGATTAACGACTACTACGCGGTGAAACAGGCCAATCTGATCGAGGAGTGGAATGGGACGATCACGTCAGCTCACATCCTCGATCGGACCGCCGAAAACGAGACTGGGATCGATGGCTACTACGTCCACGTCGATCACCCGAGCGCGGGCAGTTCTGGATCGAGACGTTCGAGGCGGGCACCCTGCCCGACGAAGGCGACGGGCTCGACGCCGCCATCTCCGATGCGCTCGACGACCTCGGGCTCGAACGCGGCCTGTCGCGCGTCGACGACGACTCCCCCGAGGACTTCATCACCGAGCTGACCTCGACGTGAGCGACGTAACCGGCGGCGGCCTGCCCCGCCAGGGACCGGAGGCATCCGCCGATGACTGACGTAGACGAACAGGTGTTTACCGCGGCCAAGCTCGCCGAACAAGTCCGCGGCGACTTGGATACGACTCTGGATCTCCATCGTCACGCTGGTGTTGTCGCCGACACCGATCACGCCGCGGCGCTCTCCTTCCTCGAGGGCGTCGATGGCTGGTCGCGGTCCTCTCTCCGTTCGGAGGTGGAACCGACGCTGAACACGGCCGAGGCGACCCGTGCCGTGATGGACGGCCGTCGCGAGCAGCTGGCGACGATCGTCGGCCTGACCGAAGCAGAGCTAACCGCTTCCCAAATGCGGCTGCTCTCGCAGCTGTCGGCGGCACTCGACAACCACGGCGCGCCCGCGTTCGTCTCCGTCGGCGGAAACCCGGAGACGGGCAAGACGAACGCAGGTTGGCTCCTGATCGAACTGCGTAAGCAACTCGTCGACGATCTCCTAGTCCTCTCGAACGCGTCCGGGTCGCTGACAGACATCCGCGTGACTTCGATGCATGAGTTGACCGAGTTGCTCATCGAGCATCGCGAGCGCCCGAAGGCCGTGCTGCTCGACGAGTGTTCAACACACATGGGCGCCCGAACACACAGCCGAGAGGTCGCGACGCAGTGGACGCCCGTCGCGAAGCGAATGGCGAAACTCGGCGTCGACGTGCAGTTGAACGTAGTTCACTCGGGGAAAGACTACCACCCGGAGGGCAAGCGCCTCACGACTCTGGGCGTCTGGAAGTCTGAAAAGACGGTCGCGGAGTTCTTCTCGAACTGGTCTGCGGATGCGGATCGGCCGTCGAATCCGATCTTCTCCGGTCCTGTTGGAGATTTGGAACCTACCTCTGTGGAATACGACCCAGACGATACTGCCCCGTGGTCGTGGGATCTCGAAGAAGGCCTATTTGAGACAGATCGAGATTGGGATCAGTACGGTCAGTATCTTAGCAAAAAATGATCTCTCCAGATTATAAATCGAATCCAGCGGTCTCTAACATTTCCTCCTGATCTTGGTTATCTAACCAGATGCGGAATCCTCTATCAACTATACTCAGCCTCCTGTTCGTCTGATCGTAGTCGAGAATGATAGGCTTGATATCTCGTTTCACTTGGAGTGAAGCGGTAGATTCCAACGCTTGAGTCAGGTTCCCTGGGTTTAGGTCATCTCCACGGGGGTGCTCAGACTGGATTTCCTCCCGGAGATCCGAGTAGAGAATACCGTCTTCAAGATCAATTGGGTCGCTCATCAGAATTGGGTACAATATCCACTTGTACATTTCCAATTCAGTAGCCTGAAATCCGTCAGAAAAGTCACGGATGAATGAGCGGTACCTTGCACTCTGCTCACTCACAACTTTATTGACAATATCGTCTGCTTCAGCGTCTTCTCCTAACCTTTCAACTTCTGGTAACGTTTCTTGAACCCCTTCTTTCCGACAGATGGTTCGACATGCTTCTTGGACGATGTAGACGCTATCGAAGCTGTTTTTGATTAAGCCTTCTTTGAAATCCAGATCGAAATTAATATTTAGCTTTCTTTCACCTTTTTCAATAACTCTACGAAGCTGGTTTTCTTTCCATTCGTCGGCATTAACGGCTATGACTCTCCCTGTGAGGTCTCCATTGTGGACAATTAGACGGTTCTCTTCAAGCCAAACACCCACAATTACGAAACTCAGATCTGACGCTTCATGAAACGCTTTCAAAGCAACAGCGAAGTTTTTCTGAGTCTCAACAGGCAGATAGTGGAAATCCTCTAACACGATGTATTTATTAAATCCAATCTTCTCAAGACCAGATATTATATCATTTACATCAGTAGGGTCAAGCTCAAGCTCCGCGTATTCTTTCTCTTTAGTGTAGTTGAGTTCCGTCTCTGATTCGGCCTCTCCTAACAATGCCGCCTTGATCTTAGCTTTGATTTTTTGTGATCCAGATATAGTCTTCTTTTCCGATAGCGTGATTTCATATCCTGCCGCTTTTAATATAGCACTATTTATATCTTTTATTTCCCAATTGTTACTACATTGAACAACAACGTGCTCATCCTTATCGATACAATGCTTTCGAAGGCAGGTCTTTCCCTGCTTCGAACTCCCGTAGATAACTGTGTGTTTCCCCCTTTCCAAATCAGCTGTCAATTTGTCGTCAACGTTATCTCGGCCTACATAATTCAGGGGGAGATCTCTGGTAATCCCGTAAACTTCGTCAACTGAGTGACTCTCTTGACTCATTATCGTTGATGTCTACAGTCATGAATAAATCACGCGCATAAATAGATTTGGCCGCGGTGCCGAAATCCGCGAGGTCGCCGGTTGGTCCCCTGCGCATCTTCTTGGGACCGCGATCGGCGTGCATCCCTCCCTCTCTCCTCGTAGGGAGCGGGCCTATGGGAGGCGGCGCGCGAGTGGCCCCCTGCGGGTTCGAGCGCGCCCCGACCCGCTTACTCGACGAACTCCAAGTTCTCCGGTTTGTACGTGTACAGCTTGATACCCTGATCGTCACAGTACGACGAGAGCAGCGCCTCGCTGAATCCCCGCCAGTCGCCCGGCCCCTCGTCCAAGGAGGTGGGGAACGCCACCCGAACGGCTTCGCCGTCGAGTTCCTGACCGTAGAGTTCGACCTTCGTCTCCGGCGGCAGCACCTCGACGACGACCGCCTCGGACGCCTCGTTATCGTCAGATCGCTTCACCCGGTCGCCCGGCTGGAACGGATTATCGGGCTTCTGGTTCATGTGCGCCGTGTTCGGCCCGAGGTCCTGCAGGTTGTTCATCGGCTGCGCCGCAAGGTGTTGCAGTTTCTCGGGCTCGTCACCCGAGTACGCCTCGCTCGTTCGGACCTTCGATTTCAGCACCGCCATGTGTTCCCACCCGAGGAGGATCAGCGAATCCTCCTTATCGCGGTGCCACGCCATCACGATGATGTCGTCCTCCGAATCGTTCTCGACGAGCGTCCGCGGGAGGAACGCGGACACGTCTCGCGAGGTCTTCACGTCGATCTTGTACCCGAATACCTCGAAATCGTGTCCCGAGAAGCTCTCCGGATTGCACCGTCGGATCGCGTCCTCGTTCTCCCATTCCCACATCTCCGCCGGGATGTACTCTCGACAGAACTGTTCGAACGCGATCTCCCCGAGGTTCCCGACTCGCTTCTTCTGAACGTTGTCCGCACCCTGCTGTTTCGCTTGGTAATCCGCCCGCGCCTTATCGATCTCGTCAGGGGTGAACTGATACACTATCTTCGGCTGCGATACTCCGTAATTTATAGTTATCTGTCAAACTCGACCGCTCCGATACTCTCGTTAAATCTCGCTCTCGTCGAGTTCGCCCGAGAGATATCCCCGTCCTTTCTCGGTGATCCGATAGTGGCCGTGCCCCGTCTCGGTTGCCTCGATCAGACCGTGATCCGCAAGAGCAGATAGCCGTCGAGACACGTGGGAGCGGCTGAGTTCGATATTCGCGCTGATGATCCCCGGAGAGAGGATGATATCTGTCTCCTGGAAGAACTCCAAGATCCGATCATCTCCCGGATATTGCATCCAGTCGACCCGGGCGCGCATTGCTTCGAATCACACCAATCAGGATGTTAGCACCATCGGAGTATGCCCTAACAATCATTAATCAATGCCTACTGGAACACTCATTGGTGAGGTAAAGCTAAGTACCCACCATTCTTCGCCTGCAAGCAACGGAAGCACTTCCGGACGCGTCGCTGCTCGACGAGTCCTCGAAGGAAGCGGGCCGCGCTGTTGATATCAGCCGGCCCGCGTGGGCTTCCTGCTCAACCAGAAAGCCATGTACGACAATTCGAACCGCGGTAATGAATCCGCCGAATCGTATATAAAAAGGTCAGCCTGCCGTGCGGAGTGGAAGTGGATCCACTTTCACTCCGCCCATGGCTCGACCTCAAATAACCATCCAGCGTCAGGGTGGAGTGTGCATGCCCACGCAGCAAACGGAGCCACCCATGAGTAACGAGCAACCCGACGCGCCCGATCTCACCATCCCCGAGGCGGTGGATCTCTGGATTCGGCGCAAGCGCCCCGACTGGAAGGGCCAGACCGCCCGCACCTACCGGCGGAACCTCGGGACGTTCGAGGACTACGCCGAAGCCGAAGGGATCGAGACGGTCAGCGATTTCACCCGCTGGAACGTCGGCGGGTACACCGATCACCTGCTCGCGAAGGACTACGCGCGCGTCACGGTCGCGAGTCGGCAGAAGAGCGCCCGGACGTGGATCAAGTACTTGGAGTCGCAGGGGCTCGTCCCGCTCGGATTCCACCTGGCGATCCAGACGATCCAACTCGACGACGAGGAGGAGACCTCCGACGCCCAGCTCGCGCCCGAAGACGCCCGCACCCTGCTGGCGTTCTACCGCGGCGACGCGCGCTGGCGCGGGACCGTCCGGCACGCGCTGCTCGAAGTGATCTGGCACGTCGGTCCGCGGATGTCCGGCGTGATCGCGCTCGACCTCGACGACTACGATCCCGAGGCGGGCGTACTGAAGTTCCGGAACCGACCCGAGACGGGAACCCGGCTGAAGAAGGGGAACACTCACGAGCGAAACGTCGCGCTCTCGGAGGTTCCGTGCGACGTCCTCGACCTCTACATCGCTCGCGAGCGCAGCCAGAAGCGCGACGAACACGGGCGAAAGCCCCTGTTCGCCACCCAACAGGGGCGCGCGACGCGCTCGACGATCCGCGGCTGGGCCTACCAGGCGACGCAACCCTGCATGGCAGTCGAGTGTCCGCACGGGAACCGGCGTCCGAGCTGTGACTTCGTCCCGCGCTCGAACGCGAGCCGCTGCCCGTCGACGCGATCTCCCCATCCGATCCGGCGCGGCAGCATCACCTGGCAACGGAACCTCGGGTTCGACGCCGAGACCGTCGCGCAGCGCGTCGCGTCGACGCCCCAGGTGATCCGGCGCTACTACGACAAGCCGGAGTACGCGGACGAACTGGAGCGGCGCCGGAAGGATACGGAGAACATCGACATCGAGGAGGTGACGGAGAACATCCGACCCTGCACGGAGCGTCGATACAAGTTCGCCCGCATCGCCCACCCCGTCGGGCGACTCCTCTCGGTCTTCGGCGTCATCTCGGCGCGGAAACTCGACGCCTTCCGGGCCTCCTCGCTCGTCCACAAACTCGTCGAGAGCGGGACGCTCGGCTACTACGTCATCACGGCCGACCGCGGGTGAGGACTGCCTCTCCACCTCGAAGCGGTTGTCGGGAGCACACGAGATTCACCGTGCACTCTCGAACAGGAGAGACAGGTGGGTATATAGGGGTCGGCGCCCCACCTCCGGCGATGACAGATCGACGCGAGTCGTTCCTGACCACGGGGCTGGCGGTCGGGGCGATGGTCCTCCTCTTCGTCGCAGCCACGCTCTGGGTTTACGGCGTCGTGGCTCCCGATGACGGCGGGCTTCTCAGCCCGATGGGGGCGCTGTCGGTGCTCGCGGCGGTGGCGGCCGTCGCGCTTCTTGTGCTCGCTGCCCGGCGGGCCCTCCAGTAGGGTATGTTCAAATTAGCAAGGTGGGGAGTAGGCCCCAATTCGGTCCTAAATCGGTGTGCCGTGGATTGCTCTGAAACCGCAAACTGCGGAAAGCCCCAGGTCGTTCCGCTCGGGGGCCTCGCTGCGCTCCTCGCGGCCTTCGGCCGCTCCGGTGCTTGCTTCGTCCGCCTTCCCGGAACGACCTGCCCCTTTCAGTCCCACCCGAACCGCGCCCTCCCCTCCCCAACCGAACTTGCGGTGCTCACTCACTTCGTTCGTTGCGCTCCTCGTCCCC
>ENA-ORDC01001384-ORDC01001384.1-marine-metagenome-genome-assembly--contig:-NODE-1384-length-18249-cov-8.635758_pt1 | contig 18249 bp, 18 predicted proteins | sample MGYA00237783_ERZ508515 | MGnify/ENA primary metagenome ERZ508515 (study PRJEB26186, sample SAMN06268792) | marine metagenome | isolation source: Eden Landing Ponds, San Francisco, CA, USA | place... | reverse complement strand
AACAACCAGTTCCACCTCGTCGTCACGCACATGACCGTCCTCTCGACGACGAACATCGACCGCATGGAGGTGTTCCGTCGCCTCGCCGAACAGGACGAGTACGGCGAGATGGCCGCCGAGATCGGTCGCGTCGTCGAACTCGTCGACACCTGGAACCAGAGCCTCGACGACGCCTGTCGCCGGCGCGCCAAAGAAGTCCCCAGCGACGCGGTCGCGGACTTTTTCGACCGACTCGGCTACACGCTCGGTGCCGGGCAGGCACTGGACGACTACCTGCTCTCCGAACAGGAACAGATCATCCAGAACTACAAGACGGTCTACCAGGGGACGCTGGACAACCTGGAAGTGATGAAGGACCTGTACCTGTCGATGATCCTCTCGATGACGTTCGCGCTCGTGTTCGCGGTCGTCCTCCCGGTGCTGACGGGCACTAACCCAACGATGACCGTCAGCGCCGTCATCACGCTCTACGTGTTCGTCCAGTCGGGTTTCTACCTCGCGATCCGTTCGATGGCGCCCTACGACCCCGTCTGGTACCACCCGACCGACAAACCCTCGCCGGTCGACGAGACGATCCGCAAGGCCACGGTCACCGGTGTGGGGCTCTCGGCGGTGTTGCTGGTCTTCTCACTGGTCGGCATGTTCGGTGTCTCGCCGGTCGGTCTGAACGACGTGGTGTATTTCGTCGACCCGCTCCCGCTCCCGATGTACGCCGCCATCCCCGTCACCCCGCTGTTGATCCCTGGACTGGTCATCAGGCGTGAAGAACAGAAGGTCAAGGCCCGCGACGGGGAGTTCCCCAGTTTCATCCGCGCGCTGGGCGCGACCGAGGGGGCCAAACAGTCGACGACGTCGACGGTGCTCTCGACGCTGCGCAAGAAAGACTTCGGGCCGCTGACCGACGACGTCGACAACCTCTACAAGCGCCTGAACATGCGCATCGAGACCACCGAAGCCTGGCGTCACTTCACCGCCGAGTGTCGTTCCCATCTGATCCAGACGTTCTCGGAGATGTATCTCGTCGGCCGCGAGATGGGCGGGAGTCCCAAGCTTCTCGGGGAACTCATCAGCGAGAACATGAACGAGGTGCTCCAGTTGCGCCAGAGTCGCAACCAGGCGACGACGACGCTGATCGGCCTGCTCTACGGTATCACCGCCGCCTCGACGTTCGCCTTTTTCATCGGGTTACAGGTCGTCAACATCCTCGCCTCGATGAGTCTCGACCTCCAGACCGGTTCGTCGGACTTCGACGTCGGGACGCTCATCAACACAGAGGTCTACAACATCCCACTCATCGAGTTTCTGCTCATCGTCATCATCATGTTCGGCGCGATGCTCTCGGCGCTGATGGTCCGGACTGTCGACGGTGGCCACAAACTCAACACGTACGTCCACTTCGTTGCGCTCACGTGGATCGGCGCGCTCACCGGCGTGCTCACCAAGTGGCTCGTCTCACAGTTCCTCGCGATCTGACCCCGAACGCGGCTGGACGGAACACTTTCTGGCTGGTCTGGACGTCCGTGGGACAGCTGTGCATACAGCTATCGTATCACACGACGTATATCGTGTGTGATACATTCGTGATGACGGAGTCTCGGGGTCCCGTCTGTAAGCGGTGTGGCGCGGGGATCGATATCGACGAGGTGACGACCCACCACTCCGGGTCGGACCCACTTCAGGTATCGGAGTGCAGTCGGTGTGGGTCGATCATTCGGATCGGCGGTCATCGATGGTAGTGTTCGTGGAGCGTGGCAGTCGGTAGTCTCTCCACGGAGAATGACAGTCGGTAGTCAGTGACGAGCACGTGACCGGTGGTTCGTTTTCGGAGGATTCACTACGGGGGGTTTCAAAGACACGGGCATGGACGAGAGTGCGGACGTTTCGCGTCGAGCGCTCCTGCGCGGCGTCGCGGGAGCGACGGCGGCATCGGCGGCGGCAGGGACGGCCGCGGCACAGGAAGGCGAAGGCGGCGGTGGGACTGCGAGCGGCGAAGGAGAAGGCGGTGGCGGCGGTGGCGGCAACCAGCGTCCCGTCTTCCCCAGCTACGTCGACGGCGCCGCTGGTGGCGAGTACTCGGACATGCGCGGCAGTCCTGAAGTGACCGTGGAAGTCGGGACGGGCTCAGAAGGGGTCGCGTTCACGCCGACGAACACCTGGATCGAACCCGGGACGACGGTCAACTTCGAGTGGGTGTCGAACGGCCACAACGTCCTCCCGAACACCCAGCCCGAAGGAGCGGGCTGGAGCGGGTCGGGCGACGCGCTCGAAGACGAGGGGTTCACCTACTCGCACACGTTCGAGACCGGCGGCATGTACACCTACTACTGTTCCCCCCACGAGCAACTCGGCATGGTCGGGGCCATCGCCGTCGGGAGTGAGGTCGAGACCGAGACGCTCGAGACCGGCAGTGCTGGGCCGCAACTCCCGGACGTCGCGAAATCGGTCGGCGTCGCCGCCGGCTTCGCGATGGCCGCGACGCTCGGGCTCAGCTACCTGTTCCTGAAGTACGGCGGCCGGGACGAACCCGACACCGACGCCGTCTGACCGGTCTCCCGGCGCTGTTTTTCCCGTCTGTCCGGTGTTCACTTGATGTGCGAACTTAGCGCTCGCTTCGCTCGCGCTAAGCGGGATGTGCCGGCCACGTTCGGACTGCGAGCACGCTCGCAGCCCTCGTCGTCGGCTGTCGAGACTTCTACGATTCCAAGCGAGTGCGGCGCTGAGACCGTCAGGTCTCAGCAGAGCACGAGCGGCGTGGCCGGCACCAACCACTGCTGTCCGACGAACGAAACGCGAGCGAAGCGAGCGTTAAGTTCGTCGCCTGTACTTATCGCTCGACAGCGGGTACGGGGGCGGTCTCGGAGCCGTTCCGTGAACCACTGGGGAGATACCGACCGCTCATACGGAGTCGGGCGTCGCGTGGACGGTCAACTCGACGGGGCGCGATTCGCCCTCGATGTCGGCGACGATGCGCTCGACGACCCGTTCGGCTTCTTCCTGGATGAGCGGTTTGACCTTCTCGACGAGCCAGGACAGCGAGACGAACGACGGCAGGCCGATGTTGCCGACCTTGACCGACCCGGGTTCGAACTCGACGCGGAGCGTGACGCGACAGGCCGTCTCGGCGTCCTCGGGCGCCAGTTCGGGGTCCTCTTCGACGAGCCAGTAGCCGTGTGCGTTCATGTCCTTGATGACCTCCCAGTCGATGCGGTTGGGCGGGTCGGCGTCCGTGACTCGCGTGTGTGCGGTGTAGGTGACTTTCCACCAGGAGAATCGGAGGGCATACCGGGTGCCTGGCGAGCCGTCGCCGTCGCGTTTCACCCGTTCGAGGTACTTCGAGTAGTCCGCGTACCCCGGGAAGTCGACGAGGAACTCGTAGACCTCTTCGGGCGGCAGATAGACGACCGTGCTGACTTCGACGCGGTCCACATCGGTCCCTGAGGGCTACTCGTACAAAGGGCTCCCGCCCGTCGGTCGGCGAACCAGTCTGTCGGTCGGGACTCTCCATCGCAGTCGTTCCGCTGTCCCCTACATTCATGTCGGTCTGGCGCGACCACCGGGGTATGACAGAGCGACCGCTCCGGGCGACGGTCTCACAGCGGGGCGTCGTCTTCGCGCCCGACGACCAGGTGTTGCTCGTCCGCCGCCGGACCGACGGCGGGTGGGAACTCCCCGGTGGCCGCCTCGACCGCGACGAGGACGCCCGTGCTGGCGTCCGCCGCGAGATCGTCGAGGAGACCGGTCTCGACCCCGAACTCGGACAGCCCGTCCACGCGATTTCCTGGCTCAACGACGCCGACGACGGCCGTTTCGCCGTCTACTACCACTGTCGCACCGACGAGCGCTCGGTCACGCTCTCACAGGAACACACCGACTTCGAGTGGCGCTCGCCTGCCGCCGCTCACGACCGGCTCAGCGACACCCAGGCTCGCGCCGTGGCCAACGCCGTCGCCGCCGACGAGGACCTCGACGTCGGGGAACTGGGGCTTCCGGTACCCGAGGTATGAGAGTGAGCACCTGCTGACACTCTGGATCTGTCGATCAGTTGTTGACGCGGGTAGAATAACTTCGAGCAGTACGTCGAATATCGACTAAGAGTGCTGGAAATCCGAAAATCGCTCGATAGCGGGAGGTAGATTTGAACCTCGCCAAGACGGTCCTGCTCGCTCACTTCGTTCGCTGCGCGGGCTGCGTCTTCTCTGGTTCAAATCTACGTCGCGACGACTCACTCACACACGCGGCGCGATGAAACGCGCCGCTTGTCGGTGATTTCGTGAGAAGTAGCGGGAGGTAGATTTGAACTACCGGTCTGCGGGTTATGAGCCCGCCGGAATCTCCTGGCTATCCCATCCCGCTACCACATCGTAACTCGGTGCACCCATTAAGGGTTGTGATCCGGACGACGTCCGTGAATTTCTCTCACTGTCACCAGGTCCCGTTCCGTCACTGGTGGACCTGCCAGGTGAACAGACTCTCGAAGACGTAGTTGACGACCATGCCGACGCCGACGCCGAGCCCCTTGGCGAGGAGCAGCCACAGGTCCAGTCCGGCCAATGGGACGCCGAGACTGCCGGTCGCCGACACCCACAGCCCGACGTCGCCGAGGACGAGGTCGCGGAACAACAGCCGGTAGACGGTCACGAAGACGACGAACTGTGTCGCGACGCCGCCAGCGCGCACGAGGTGTGACCGTTTGAGTCGGGCGAGAAAGGAGGCGCGGTCGTCCCCGCCGTGGGCAGCGAACGTCCAGTTCTCGTTGACGAGGAACATCACCAGGATGGCGGTCTCGACGCCGACGACCCAGGCCAGTTCGGCGGGGGCGCCGACGACCCCTTCCAGTGTCACGAGCACGGCGGTGTCACAGAGTGCGCCGACGACACCGACGGAGACGAACTTGCCGAAGCGAACGCCCGACAGCAGCGACCCGACGCGCTCGCCGAACAGTTCGGAGCGGTCGCTCATTTCTCGACCAGTGCGGTGGGGTCCTCGCGCGTGGCGGCGATGGCGTTGTGGACCCGACTGTTGCGTATCTGTTTCGCCCGGTGGCGCGCGACGAACAGCGCCCGGGCGAGCCGAACGGACGTCCGGACGGGCGAGACTGTCGATTTGGGCATGTCTTCCCAGGTGATCGGTACCTCGCAGACGTCGAGTTCGAGCGCACCGGCCATCGCGACGAGTTCGACGTCCCAGGCAAAGCCCGGTTCGTAGAGGTGGATGCGGACTGCGTCCCAGGCCTCCCGAGTCAGCGCCTTCGCGCCACACTGGTAGTCGTAGAGGTCCGCGTCGAGCAGGCGGCGGGCGAGCCAGGCGAACCCGTCACCGAGAAAGCGCCGGGCGAAGGTCTGGTGGCTCGTGATGGTCGCGTCGGGGTGGCGTCGGGATCCTACTGCAAGATCCGACTCGCCGACGGCGTCGACGACGCGGGCGAGTTCGCTCGCGGGCGTGCTCCCGTCGGCATCGGCGAAGGCGAGGACCTCGGTGTCGAGCGCCTCGAACCCGGCGGTGATGGCCGCGCCCTTGCCTCGGCGGTAGGGAGTCGTGTTGACTGTCACCGGGAGGTCGGCGAGGGCAGCCGCTGTGGCGTCCGAGGGGTCGTCGACCTCGATCCGGATAGTCTCCGGGGCGAGTTCCGCCCGCAGGTCGTGGACGTAGCCGGCGAGGCGGTCGACGTCCGGACGGAACGCGGGGACCACGATACCGACCGACCGACTCATTGCCCAAGCGTTCGCGGCGCCGAGTAAAAACTGTTCGACTCCTGGGCGGGTGCGGTCGCGCCGACCGACACTCCCGGACCAGGGGGCGGATTCGACGGCCTCGTTTCCCGGGGTCCAAAAGACGTATAGGCCCGCGATTCGGTATCTCGCACGATGGAATACGGCCTCGTCCTCTGGTGGCTGGTGGCCTATCTCGCCTTCACACTGGTGGGGATGCCACTGGCCGCAGTGCTGTTTCCCCGACTCGCCGACCGGGGTGCCGGCCTCGCGCTCCCGGTCGCGCTCGCTCTCCTCTGGGTCGTCGTGTATCTCGTCGGCCACCTCTCGCTGACGGCCGGCGTCTGGGTCGGACTCGCCGTCCTCGCCGCGACTGCCGGACTCGCCGTCTATCGCGGCGTCGAGATCGACCGCAGGCGTTACGGCGAGACCGCCCTCGTGTTCGGACTCGCCTTCTTTTTCCTCGTCGCGATCCGCGCCGTCGACCCCGCCGTCCACCCCGCGGGCGGCGAGAAGTTCCTCGATTTCGGCCTGCTGAACTCGATACTGCGGGCCGACCGACTCCCACCCGAGGACATGTGGTTCGCCGGACAGCCGGTCCAGTACTACTACGGCGGTCACCTGCTCGCGGCCGTCCTCACGAAGATCACGGGCACCGAACCCCGCTTCGCCTACAACCTCGCACTCTCGGGCTTCTACGCGATGCTCGTGACGGCTGCGTACGGGCTCTCCGGGTCTATCGCGGCGAGTCGCGGCGTCTCTCGGGTGCGTGCGGGTGCGTTCGGTGCCTTCTTCGTCGGCTTCGCGAGCAACCTTTCGACGGTCTCTCACTTCGTCCTGTGGCTGGTCCCTGGTGCGGTCAAGGAACCGGTGCTCGGCGCGCTGGGGATGGAACTGAGCGGTTTCGTCGCCGACGGTCCGGGTGCCTTTTCCTACTGGTCTGCGAGTCGTATCATCGACGGGACGATAAACGAGTTTCCGCTGTTCGCCTGGCTCAACGGCGACCTGCACGCCCACATGATGAGCACGCCGTTCGTCTTGCTCGTCGCCGGCCTCCTCTTTAGCTACTTCCAGACGCCGGCGAGCGAGCGGCGACGCCGACTCGCGCTCGTGTTCGGCGTGGTACCGCCGCTGGCAGGTCTGCTCGCGGTCGTCAACACGTGGTCGGTTCCCACTGTAGGGGGGTTGACCTTCCTGACGCTCGCGCTGGCACCGACCGACCCCGCGTCACTGCTTCCCGAAGACCTCGGCGACCGGATCCCGGCCTCGGGGCTCACACACGAACTCGCGCGTCACGTGCTCGCGCTCGCGGGGGCTGTGGTCGTCGTGATTCTTGGAGTCGCGTGGTCGCTCCCGTTCTGGCTCGGCACCGCCAGCGGGCGATCGGTCGCTTTCCTTCCCGACCGGAGCGCGATGGGTGGTCTGTTGCTCGTCCACGGCGCGTTCCTGTTCGTGTTCGGTCTCTACCTGGCACGCCACTCCCTCTCGGTGCTCGACCGGGAGCACGCCGACGAGGTCGCAGTGTTGCTCGTGATCGCCGTCGTTCTCGCGTGGATCGGAACCTCGGCGCCGGTGCTCGCGTTGCTCGGCCCGGTCATCATCGTCGGCTGGATCCTCCTTCGGACACGGCCCGGAGTGGTGGGCGGCGGATCTGCCTCGGACGTCGACCCCTCCCGTGAAGCGGTCTCGGACGGTGGAACCGCGGTCACTGGTGGAGACTCGGCCGGGGATCCTACCAGTCCAGCCGATAAGACAGATATCGCTGGAGAGGGTGTCGTAGACCGTCTCCCGGGCGGCGTCGGCTTCGAGACGCTGCTCGTCCTGGCCGGTGCAGGGATCGTCTTCCTCGTCGAGTTCGTCTTCGTCCAGGAGCAGGCCGGTCCGGGTCGGCTCAACACTGTCTTCAAGACCTACGCCGACGTCTGGATACTCTGGGCGGTCGGCGCGGGCGCAGTGCTGGCCCACCTCGTCGAGGTCGACACCCCAGAGCTGGCGATGACGGGCGAGTACTGGCGGACCGGGTTGCAGGTCCTGGCTGTCTTGCTCGTCGTCTCGACGTCGATGTACGGTGCGCTGGCGCTCACGAACCACTTCTCGGCAGACGGCGGGTTCTACAACGACCCCGAGAATCCGAGTCTCGACGCACTGCGGTTCGCCGAGGAGCGCCACCCGACGGAGGCACAGGCGATCGCCTGGTTCGACGACCTGGAGGGACAGCCCAACATCGTCTCCAAGCCGGGTACCGACATGTACGGCTGGGACGCCAACCCGGTCGCCAGTCTCACGGGCGTCCCGACACTCGTCGGCTGGTATCACGAAGTGGGGTATCGGGGTCGCCCCGTCTTCCAGGCCCGGGTCGACGACGCCAACGCCATTTACACGGGGTCGCCGGCCCTCCGGGCACACTACCTCCGCGAGTACGACATCGAGTACATCTACGTCGGAGGCGCCGAACAGACGGCTTACTCGACGAGCGACCTCGAGACGTTCGACTCGATGGCCGGCGTCACGCTCGAACGACAGTGGGACGACGGCTTCGTCCGTGTCTACCGCGTGAACCACGGGGAACTGCCGGAAGGCGAGTAGCGGTCGAATAGCCGGCGGTCGAATCGTCGTCGAGGGTCGACCAGCGGTCTTCCTGCTCAGTTTCTGTCGGCGTGGCGCCGGCGGTGGACGATACCCTGGTTGTTCGCGGTCGTCGCGACGAACTCCCTGAACGCCGCGCCGGTCTCGGAGTTCTCGTCGAGGACGATCGGGTCGCCGCCGTCCTCGCCCTGCCCGCGCTCGCGGACGGCGGGGTCCAGCGGCATCGACCCGAGGAAGGGCATGTCGACGTCAGCGGCGAAGGCCTCCCCGCCACCCTCGCCGAAGATGTTGTGGGTCGACCCACAGTCCGGACAGCGGAACTCGCCCATGTTCTCGACGATGCCCAGGACCGGCGTCTCGTGTTCGCCGAACATCTCCAGGCCCTTGCGAGCGTCGTCGATGGCCACGCCCTGAGGGGTCGTGACGATCACCGCACCCGTGACGGGGACACTCTGGAGCAGCGTCAGTTGCGTATCGCCCGTTCCCGGGGGGAGGTCGACGACCATGTAATCGAGCGCGCCCCACTCGACGTCCTCCCAGAGCTGGGTGAGAACCTTGTGGACCATCGGGCCGCGCCAGATGACGGGGTCGTCCTCGCCGAGCAGGAAGTCCATGCTCATGAGTTTCATCCCGTACTTCTCGGGCGGGACGAGCGTCTCGTCGCGAGTCGCCTTGGGCTGTTCGTCGGCGTCGAGCATGCCAGGCACGTTCGGTCCGTAGACGTCTGCGTCGAAGAGTCCGACGCGGGCGCCCAACTGGGCGAGTCCCGCGGCGAGGTTGACCGCCATCGTGCTCTTGCCGACGCCGCCCTTGCCCGAGGCGACGGCGATGACGTTCTCGACGCCCGGCAGGACCGACCCCTCGGCCACGAGGCCGCTGTCGACGTCGGCGTCGAGTTCGACCGCGTAGTCCGTGTCGGCCAGCGCCTCGCGGACTTCGCCGGCAATCGCCGTCTCCGTCGGCGAGTAGGGCGCCCCCAGCGCGAGCGAGACGTGTATCTCCTTCGCTCCGTCGTCGACCGTCACCGAGTTGACCAGCCCCAGCGAGACGATGTCCTCGCCCAGATCCGGGTCCTCGACCGCTCGCAATCGGTCGAGCACGTCGTCTTCGTCCATACCCCGTAGTCGGTCGCTCCGGGCGAAAAGGGTTGTGAAGCCCGTTCCACGCCACTCGGACCGGCGGTCCGCACACTACGCCCGGGACACGCCGCCCCGCCCGCTAAAATATTTTTTAGCTCACATATTTACCCACGGCGCGGGTAGAGGGGACGATGACGCGACACGGACTCGGCCCCGGCAGGGGTCAGGACGGCACCGACGGTCGCTCGCAGGTCGCAGGCGGTGACCGCCCGCGCGGTTCCGGCGAGTTGACTCACGACAGACTCACTGCACAGCGTGGACGGGACGTATCGGCGGGGACGCCGGAGTTCGACACCGGGACGACCGTCGTCGGACTCACGGCCCAGGACGCGGTCGTGCTGGCGGCCGACCGGCGGATGAGCCTCGGTGGCCGGTTCACAGCGAACAAATCCGTCCAGAAGGTCGAGCAGGTCCACCCGACGGCGGCCATGGGTATCTCGGGTTCGGTGGGGCCGGCCCAGGACTTGCTGCGCTCGCTCCGGGCTGAGGCTTCGCTCTACGAATCCCGCCGCGGCGAACCGATGAGCGTCGGTGCGCTCGCACAGACCGCGGGTGGACTCGTCCGCGGACTCCCCGTGACGCCACTCCTGGGCGGTGTCGAAGCTGCGCAAGGTGAGGAGGGTCCCAGCGCACACGTCTACAGCCTCGACGGCGGCGGGAGCGTCCTCGAAGACGAGTACGTGGCCACCGGGAGCGGACTCCAGGTCGCCTACGGGGTGCTCGAACGCCGCTACGACCCCGAGGCGTCGGTCGAGACGGCGACCGAAGCCGCCGCGGCGGCCGTCGCGGCCGCGAGCGAGCGCGACACCGCCAGCGGGAACGGCTGTACCCTGACGACGATCACCGCCGAGGGTGTCGAGACGGTCGCGCGTGAGGACCCACTCGACGGCGGGACCCAAACCGAGGCCGGGGCCACGGGCGGCACGGAGGAGGTGGCCTGAATGCAGTCCAACGACCAGCAGGCCTACGACCGCGGGACGACGATCTTCTCGCCAGACGGTCGACTCTACCAGGTCGAGTACGCCCGTGAGGCGGTCAGTCGCGGGAGTCCGACCGTCGGCGTCCGGACGGCCGAGAGCGTCGTCCTCGCGTCGGCCGCGCGCACGCGATCACCGCTGATGGAACCGGACAGCATCGAGAAACTCCACGACGTGGACGGTCGGATCGGCATCGGGTCGGCAGGTCACGTCGCCGACGCGCGCCGCCTCGTGGACTTCGCGCGCCGGCACGCCCAGCGCGAGCGCCTCCGCTACGGCGAGGCCCCTGGCGTCGAACCGGTCGCGACGGCCGTCGCCGACCACATCCAGGAGTCGACCCAGACCGGGGGTACCCGCCCGTTCGGTGCCGCAGTGCTCGTCGGCGGTGTCGACCCCGACAGTGCTCGCCCCCGTCTCTACGAGGTCGACCCGTCGGGAACGCCCTCGGAGTGGCAGGCGACGGCGATCGGGTCAAAAAGTGGGGAGATCCGCGAGTTCCTCGAAACGGCGTACGAACCGGGCCTGGACCTCGACACCGGCGTCGCACTCGCGCTCGAAGCACTCGCGGAGAGCACCGACGACAATCTTGCGGTGGCGGAACTCGATCTCGCGGTTCTCGACGCGGATGGCATCGACCGGTTCGGTTCTGACCGCCGCGCAACCGCGCTCGACGACGCCGGACTCTCCGCGTCCTGAGACGGAGCAGTTCTCGGGCCGTTCACTAGCGCTGGAATCGAGAGACCGACCGCACTCATCAGTGAGAGTTGAAAGCCCTCGGGCCGCTGGCGGTCGCTGCGCGGGATATTCTCGCTCGAACACCCGCACAGCACCGCACTCGCGAGAATAGGGCCCGCTCAGGCGACTCCGTTCGCTTCGCTCACCGCCACCGGTCCTCGCCCTTTCAGTCCGCCAGGAAGAAATTGGTTGCACAGGCTATCTCGGCGTTGATTGGTTGGTAGCCGACACTACAGACTACGTGCCCTGGCGGACTGGAAGGGCGAGGCGGGCTCGAGCGACCGAAGGGAGCAAAGTCGCCTCAGCGACCCCTATCCGCGCGGGCAGTGCGGAGAGCGCGGATATGTCGCTGAGCGACCGCGAGCTGCAAGGCGCTACGCGCCTGTATTGCGAGCGAGGAGCGAAGCGACTCGCGAGCGCGCCGAGGGCTTCCATCTCACGAGTACGAGTGCGATATCGTCAGTTCAGCAGTCACTCACGAGTACGAGTGCGGTCGACTTAGCTAGCAACAGCCAGTCGAAATCACTCACTCAGGCGGTCGCACCGTCGGGGGAGGATTCGGTGACGTCGGGTTCGTCGGCGGTGCGTTCCAGCCGTTCGTCACTCGACCCGGCCACCTCGTCGGTCGACTGGTCGACGAGCGGTCGACTCCCGCCGTCGGGGTCGTCGTCACCGTCCTCGAAGTCTTCGCCGGTGTCCGCGGCCGGGGTCACCGCGTCGACTGCCGTCGTCCGGCGGTGACCGACGACTGTGGCGTCGGCCGCGACGTACAGCGTGAGGATCTCGTCGTCGAGGCGGGCGCTGACCGCGACGCACAGGGGGTCGGTCGAGACGACGCCCTCGCGCCACTCGCTCCCGACGTTCCAGAGCGGGCGCTCGCCGACGTCCTCGTCGTGGTCGTGATAGAAGGCGACGACTGTGGGGTGGTCGAGCGTCGCGAGCGCGACCGGACAGGACAGTTCCGCGCCGCAGGTCTCGCAGGCGAACGTCGCCTGGCGCGGACGATACTCGTGGGCTTCGAGAGCGTCGTCGCTGGTAGCGTCCGTTCCGTCTCCGTCGACGGGGCCGATGCTCGCGTCGATCTTCCCGGCGCACTCCGGACAGACGCCGTCGCCGAAGGACTCGATCCGGTTGCGGTGGTGTGTGTCGACCGCCGCGACGAGGTCGATGCCGTCACGGTCGGCGTAACCACTCGGCGGGAGCGAGAGCCGCGAGAGCGTCGACTCGCAGGCACCACATTCGACCTCGGTCACGTTGTCGACGACACGGGCGGTAAGCTGGCTCTCGCTACAGAGGGGGCAGTCCGCGTCGAGGGCCACGGGGTCGCGGTTGACGCGCTCGGTGTAGGTCCCGGCACGAACGTTCCGGGCCGCCGCTCGGCCGGCGTCGGTGAGTTCGTAGCGCTCGTCCTCGCGCTGGCGGACGAACTCGCCCGCGAGCTGTCGGAGGTGGTAGGCAAAGCCGGCGGTCGTCTCTTCGTCGGTGGCTTCGAACAGGTCCGAGAACGCCAGCGACTCGTCGGCGGTGGCGAGCGTGCGCACGACTGCCAGTCGCGTCTCGCCGCCCAGCGCCTGGAAGGCGTCGCTCGGGGCGATGTGTTCCTCGGTGGTCGCCGGTTCCGCGTCGGCGTCGCCGGCGTCGGCGGCTAACTCGTCGGCGGCCAACTCGTCGGCGGGCATGGGGTGTCACTGTGTGCCACCCACGCATATGTTTGTCGCCTCCGCCGAATGTTCCCGGTTCGAAGGGAGTCGCTGACGGCGACCGTGTCGCTGGCCGCATCGCCACCGGTCACATCGGCGGCTGCGGCGACCGTGAAACTGGACACTCGTCCAGCCAGTGTGGTACCGGATAGCACCGACCTTAATACGTCGGAGCGGCAAAGGAGGTGTATGCTCGCGGACGACTTCGGTCGCGAGGTCACCGGCGTTCGGGTCTCCCTGACCGACCGGTGTAACTTCGACTGTGTCTACTGCCACAACGAGGGCCTGGGCGACACACGCGGCCCGATGGCGCCCCGCGACCACGAGATGTCGACCGACGACGTCGTCCGCTTTCTCGAAGTCGCACACGAATTCGACGTCGACGCTGTCAAACTCACCGGCGGCGAGCCGCTCTTGCGCCAGGACGTCGAGGAGATCATCCGTCGCACGCCCGACGGAATGGACGTCTCGATGACGACCAACGGGACGATGTTGCCCGGCCGCGCCGAGGCGCTCGTCGACGCCGGCCTCGAACGGGTCAACATCTCACAGGACGCACTGGACCGGGAGACGTTCAAACAGGTCACGCAGGCCGGCGCCTACGACGCCGTGATGGAGGGCGTCGACGCGGCGCTCGATGCCGGACTGGCCCCGGTGAAACTCAACATGGTCGTCTTCGAACAGACCGCGGGGTACGTCCCGGAGATGGTCGACCACGTCGCCGACAACGAGGGACTCCGGCTCCAGCTCATCGAGTACATGCCCGAGATCGCCGGCCACCCCGAGTGGGCCATCGACATCCAGCGGGTTCACGACTGGCTGGCCGAACAGGCCGCCCACGTACAACACCGCGAGATGCACGACCGCAAGCGCTACTGGATCGCCCGTGACGGCGTGGCGGCCGGCGAGATATTCGAGGGATCGGGGACGGTCGACGAGTCGGGGACAGCCGAGGAGCCGGGAGCGGTCGACGAGTCCCGCGCGGGCATGGTCGAGATCGTCGACCCCGTCGAGAACCCGACTTTCTGTGCGAACTGTCATCGCGTGCGCGTCACCCACGAGGGCTACCTGAAGGGCTGTCTGAATCGCAACGACGACCTGCGTTCGATGGGCGAGATGACGCGCGACGAAATCCGCGAGACGTTCCGTGAGACTGTCGCGAACCGCGTGCCCTTCTACGGGGAGTACATGGTCCGGAACGGCGACGGCGAGTGGGAAGTCAACGAGGCGTACCTCGGCGACGGTGTCGACAGCGTGGACGGCGACGACTCGACCGACGGCCGCGAGTCTGCCGACGGGTCCGAGGACCCGGTCGTCGAGGACGTCTTCGCCGAGGACCGCGAGGACGCTGGAACGGCCGACGACTGATAGTGATTATTGTAGATTATTTCCGGATAGCGCCGACACCGGGGTCGGCGCGTACCGGTACATTGCTACAATAATCACTATGAGAAGGTCTCGGAACCCCCAGCGTTCTATCCGGTGATGCCGGAACAACGATCCGACACAGCGACGCCAGTTCGGTCGACCGGGATGCCAGCTATCACCCGGTAGCATCGGACTACCGCTGTTTCTCTGGTACTCCGCTCACCCCGACCGGCGGCAGATAGCGTTCCGACTGAACCGGAGTAACGCGCAGACACGTGCATGGATGGCAAAGGAATTTTTATGTAGCAGTCTCTTGATCCAGCGTCCGTAACTCTCGATACCATGTCAGACTCAGCCAGTCGTCGCGTCGTCCAGGCAGTCGCCGAGGCGACGAACACAGACCCTGTCGACTTGCCGCCGCTGTATGGGGTCATCGACCCCGATGCGCTCGATGCGATCTTCCGACCGACGGTGGATGGCCACGGGTCGAACCGTGGCCGGGGGATGGGGGACAGTCGCGAGCTACGGTTTTTCTACGCGGGCCGGGAAGTCAGCGTCCGGAGCGACGGCGTGACCGTCGGCCCGCCCACTCAGACCCGCCGCCCGACGTCCGAAGAGTAGCGATAACAGCGACACCGGCGTTCGAACCTCCGTCTATTCCCGGTCTCTTAGTCCTGGGTAGCCGCGTCCAGGTCAGAGTCCCACAATACCGGTCAGAACGTGTTCATGGACGGCGGAACGTGTAGCTCGTGCCCTCTCGCTCGACGTGCAACTCGCCCGCGTCGTGGTCGAAGCGTAGTCGGTCGGCCGCGCCCGCGAACTCGTGAAGGGGCATCCCGGTCTCGATCTGACCGTCCGGGTGTACAGTGACGTGTGTGACGCCGCGGAAGTTCGCGACGACGGCACCGTCCTCGTCCTCGGAGACCGCGGCTTCGCCCGCGAAGCGTTCGAGGTTTCGTTTGACCGCGTCGGTGTCGGTCGGGTCGACCGTCGACTGTTCGTCGGCGTCTGGTTCTCTCTCGGCGTCGGGGCTGTCCATGGCGGCCGTTGGGGCTGCTGAGACTAAGATATCCCCAAACCAGACCGGCGTGACTGCGTCTTACCGACACGAGTCTGGCACATGTGGGGCAACATGTATCAGTCAAGCTGACGAACCGTCGAGTATGGCGACGGACGAACCCCCACAAGAGACGAAAGTCAGCGACCGGGGGATGGTAACGATACCGGCCGCGGTGCGCCGTCGGCTCGACATCGAGCCCGGAGACAAACTCCGCTGGACGGTCGATGACGAGGGGAACCTGACCGTCGAGGTGGTCCAGCAGCGCTACGGGGCGTTCGACGACGACGACCTGCAGGCTGATCTCGGTGGCGATGGCCTCGAAACGCACGACCTCGCTGGCCACGAAGCGGATCCCGCCTTTTCGGCGGAGAACTGATGGCAGTCGCGGTCGTCGATACCAACGTGCTCGTCGGATACAAAAATACGGGGACGAACGACACGACAGCGCTCAGCGCATCGTCAAGGGGATCGATGGTGGTACGTTGCCAACTGCCAGAGTAACGAACTACGTCGTTACGGAGGCACTGAACTGGATCCACGAGAGACGGCGACACGACATCGCCGTTGATCTCCGTCGAAGGATGGCCGAGTCCACGGGATTCGAACTCGTTCACTCGGTACAGAAGGATTTCCATCGTGCAGTCGAACTCTTCGAAACGTACGACGGGCTCGCCTTCGGCGACGCGACGATCGTCGCGTACATGCAACGTGAGGGGATCGAGTACCTGTACTCGTTCGACGACGACTTCGACGCGGTCGGTTCTGTCACGCGACTGGCGACGGCCGCGAATCCGTTCCAGTGACGCTTACGCTCGGTCAGTGGCGCGGGCCTACCGGAATCCTCGCCTGGCGAGTCCGAGCGCACCGAGTCCCGCGAGCGTCCCCACCACGCCGACACCGAGGACGGCCGCGGGCGGGAACGTACACTCGGTCGTGACAGTGAAAAAGCGGTAGTCAGTCCGCTGGTACTCGACGAGAACCGCGCTCTCGCTCCAGGGCCACGCACCGTCGTCGACAGTCGGCCGCTCGCCGTCGATCGCCCGTTCGGCCAGGGTCTGCTGTGTGTCGGTCAGGTTGGCGAACGCGACGCTGTTTTCCTCATCCGGGGCCTCGGCGTAGTCGAGAGCGTTCGCGACCAGGACGGTGTTCCCGCACGTACTGCCCCCCTCGATGCCGAGGGTGACTGTGTACGCGCCACCGAGAACCAGCGCGACGCCGGCGACCGCGAGCGCGACCTGACGAACGGAGGGCATACCTGAGAGCGACCGGTGTCCGTCGAAATAATTCTTATCGTCGAGATGACTGGTTCTGGGGCGCGCGCCGGGTCGTCACGCCGCGGGACCGTCCGGGATTCCGGGTCAGCGCGTTCCGCCTCCCGGACACGAGGGGGCTTTCGTGACGTTTTTATAGGCCGGGAGAGGTAGGACAGATACGCTCGTGCAGGGGCGCGGAGCCCCGAGTGGCCGACGTGGTGTCGGCGCGCGCCAGTAACCGACCGCAACTGCGAGTCGTGGTAGCCTAGCCTGGCCCAAGGCGCAGGGTTGCTAACTCTGTGGCGTACAGCCTCCGGGGTTCGAATCCCCGCCACGACGCTCACACACCAACACATGAGTACAGAAGACCCAGACACGGCCGACGAGGACGAAGAGGAGGACATCCGATACTTCGTCCGAATCGGTCAGGCCGACCTCGACGGCACCAAGTCCGTCGAGCGGTCACTGACAGAACTGAACGGCATCGGCCACCGGGCGGCCCGCCTCATCACGGACGAGGCCGGCGTCGACCGCCGGGCCGTCTTCGGCAAACTCGACGACGACACGATCGACGAGGTCGTCGAACTCGTCGAGAGTTTCGCCGACGACGCCCCCGAGTGGCTGACGAACCACCGAAACGACTTCTTCGAGGGCGAGACCACCCACCAGGTCGGGAACGACCTCGAACTCACCCGCCGGCAGGACATCAACCGGATGAAGATGATAAACTCCTACAAGGGCGTGCGCCACAAGCGCGGGCAGAAGGTCCGCGGCCAGCGCACCAAATCCACCGGCCGCTCCGAGGGTACCATCGGCGTCAACGTCGAGGCCATCCGCGAGGAGCAGGCCGAGGAAGAAGCCGCAGAGGACGGTGAGGAGTAATGGCACTCGGTAGCAACACCAAGTTCTACGAGACGCCCAACCACCCCTACCAGGGCGAACGGATCAGCGAGGAGGCCGGTCTCACCGGTCAGTACGGCCTCAAGAACAAGGAAGAACTCTGGCGGGCCCGCTCCGAACTGCGTGCCTACCGCCGCGAGGCGCGAAAGCTGCTCGGGCAGGTCGACAGCGAGGAGGCCAGCCGGGAGACCGAGGAGTTCCTCGCTCGCCTCAAACGCATCGGCGTCCTCGGCGAGACGGACTCGCTGGACGACATCCTGTCGCTGGACGTGACGGACATCCTCGAACGCCGCCTTCAAACTGTGGTCTACCGGAAAGGGCTGGCCAACACGACCAGTCAGGCGCGACAGTTCGTTTCCCACGGCCACGTCACTGTCGACGGCCAGCGCGTCACGCGCCCGTCGACGAAGGTGACCGTCGCCGAGGAAGACGCCGTCGAGTTCGACTCGACGAGTCCGCTGACGGACGAACTCCACCCCGAACGCGCGGAGGACCAATAGATGAGCGAAACAGCAGACGGCAAGTGGGGCATCGCCCACGTGCACGCATCGTTCAACAACACTATCATCACGATCACCGACGAGACTGGCGCGGAGACGCTCGCCAAGTCCTCGGGCGGGACGGTCGTCAAGCAGAACCGCGACGAGGCCTCGGCCTACGCGGCGATGCAGATGGCCGAAGTCGTCGCCGAGGACGTCCTCGCCCAGGGCCTCGAAGGTGTTCACGTCCGCGTGCGCGGCCCCGGCGGGAACCAGCAGACCAACCCCGGGCCGGGCGCACAGGCGACCATCCGGGCGCTGGCTCGCGCCGGCCTGGAGATCGG
>ENA-ORDC01001382-ORDC01001382.1-marine-metagenome-genome-assembly--contig:-NODE-1382-length-18261-cov-6.943522_pt1 | contig 18261 bp, 15 predicted proteins | sample MGYA00237783_ERZ508515 | MGnify/ENA primary metagenome ERZ508515 (study PRJEB26186, sample SAMN06268792) | marine metagenome | isolation source: Eden Landing Ponds, San Francisco, CA, USA | place... | reverse complement strand
GTGGCGATGGACTCGCCCCAGACGCAGTTCTCCCAGAGGTCGCCGCGCGGGCGACCGGCGTCGAGCGCGAAGTCCTTGAGTTTGCCCGCGCCGTCGATGCCCATGCCCTCGGAGATGACGTAGATGCGGGGCTCGGCCTCGAGCAGGTCGCGGACGTGAGCCGCCGAGGCGCTCGACTCCAGCGTGACGTTGAGCGCGTGGACGTGCATCAGCGTCGCGGGCACCTTCAGCCCGAGCGTGTCGATGTCGAGGTCGTCGAAGATGGTCTGGACGTCGGGCCCGTGGTGGGAGGGGATCGAGATGGGGTTCGGGAGGATGTCGTTGATCGGGCCGCGGGTGTTCTGGCCGGGGTCGCCGCCGCGGCGGACCAGCGTCGCGCGGACCTTGTCGACGCCGTACTCCTCGCGGAGGGGGGCGATCACCCGCGAGAGGCCGGTGGTGTTACAGGAGACGACCCGCACGTAGTCGGCGTCGCTGGCGGCGTCGAAGTTCGCCCGGGCGTTGAAGGAGACGTCCACGAGGTCGGCGTCCTCGCCGCCCTGGAACAGGGCGGGCGTGTCGTAGGACTCGTAGAGGGACTTGTTCTCGGCGCCGATGCCGGAGGGGGTGCAGTCGACGACGATGTCGGCGTCGGCGACCATCTCGTCGACGGCGCCGGCGATCTCGATGCCGGCCTCGGCGAACAGCGGTTCCCGCTCGGGAATCGCGGCGTACATCGGATAGCCTCGATCCGAGGCCGTGTGGGCCTCGAAGTTCGGCTTCGTCTTGGCGACGCCGACGACCTCCATGTCCGGCTGGAGGGCGACGGCGTCGGCAACCCGTTTTCCGATGGTTCCGTAGCCGTTGATTCCTACTTTCAACATGGACGAAACGAGACTGCGAAGATAGATAGTTATTCCGGTGGTAAGCCGGTAGAAATTAACTACCCGTTGAGTAATCGGGTTTCCGTCACGCCCCGCGAGCGCCAGGACTCTCGAAATCGTACAGTAGGAGACTCGTATCGACCTATTAGCGGATCTCGTATCCGTCCGGAGACGTATATAGTTATCCGGGGCCGAGCCGTGGGAAACGGTGTCGCTAATCGCGGATCAGGCCACGTTACCCGGGGGCATCCGCGGTGACCTTGCGGTCGCCGGGCGTCGGCGACGGGCGTCGACGACGGGCGCCCGGACGGCGTCGCGCACGCGATCATTAAACGGGCCCACCTGGTCGCCGGGCGACGGGATCACCGCCATCCCGGCGGCGAGCGCGGGAGCGGGGGCGGAAGCTTGAACGGGACGCCGACCGCAGGTCCGACCATGACAGACGACTATCTCGGGGACGCCGCCGCGACCGCGATCCACCAGTGTCTCGCGCTCGACGGGGCGGAGTCGTGTCTCGTCGTGACCGACGACGAGCGCGAGCGGATCGGCCGGGCGCTGTACGACGTCGCCAGCGAGGTGACCGACGACGCCCTCTACCTGCAGTACGCGCCGCTCGACCAGCACGGGCAGGAACCCCACGACGCCGTGGCGGCGGCGCTCCGCGAGGCCGACGTGTTCCTCGCACCGACGACGAAGAGCCTGAGTCACACGCGCGCGCGCCATCGCGCCTGCGAGGGGGGCGCCCGCGGCGCGACCCTCCCCGGCATCACCGAGGACGTGTTCGTCGCCGGCCTCGACGCCGACTACGAGTCGATCGCCGACCACTGCGAGGCGGTCCTCGAACGGGTCGCGAACGCCGACGAGATCCGGGTGACGTCGCCCGCGGGGACGGACCTCACCGTGACGGTCGGCGACCGCGAGTGGCGCACCGACACGGGCATGGTCCACGAACCCGGCGCGTTCTCGAACCTCCCGGCGGGCGAGGTGTTCGTCAGCCCGGCGTCCGGGGACGGCACGTACGTCGTCGACGGCACCATGCGCCCCCACGGCCTGCTGGAGGACCGGACGCTCACCTTCGAGGTCGAGGACGGCTACGTGACGCACATCTCCGACGACGACATCCGCGAGCAGGTCGAGGCGGCCGCCGAGGAGGTCGGCCGGGACGCCTACAACCTCGCGGAACTCGGGATCGGCACCAACGTCGCGGTCGAGGAACTCGTCGGGTCGGTCCTGCTCGACGAGAAGGCGGCCGGAACGGTCCACGTCGCCATCGGCGACGACGCGAGCATCGGCGGCGACACGGAGGCGCCGCTGCACCTCGACGGGATCGTCCGGGACCCGACGGTGTACGTCGACGGCGAGGAGATCGACCTCCCGCACGCGTAGACCGTCCGAAACCCCGCTGGGGGCGGCCGACCGGCCGTTTCGGCGGCCTCGACTCCGCGGACTTTTACGCGCGCCGGCCCAACGACCGGCCATGAGCGAAACGAGCGAACGGATCGGGGCCGCCTGTCCGTCGTGTTCGCCGGACGAGGCGACCGCCCACGAGGTGCTGAAGCCGGGGGGACAGGCCACCGTCCGCTGTACGGCGTGCGGGCACGTCCACAAGACCACGATCGAGCGGGTTCGCGAGGTCGAACGCGACGTCGTCGTCTCCCAGGGCGGCGACTCCTTTACGAGCAGCGTCGAGGCGCCCGCCGAGGAGACGATCGAGGTCGGCGAGGAGTTCGTCCTCGACACGCCGGAGGCGATCATGCTGGTGCGCATCACCGGGCTGGAACTCGGCCCCGAGAAGCGCGTCGAGTCGGCGCGGATCGAGGACGTCGACACGATCTGGACCCGCGCGGTCGACAACGTCTCGGTGAGCGTCACGATCCACCCGACCGACGGCAACCGCGACCGCTCCCGAACCGTCGACCTGCAGGTGCCCGGCGACTACGAGTTCACGGTCGGCGAGACCGAGTCCTTCGGCGACGAGCGGTTCACGATCGAGGGGCTGCACGTCCGCGACGACGCCGTCGGCTACCGGTTCGACAAGTTCGACCACGAGGGCGACATGGTGTTCGCCAAGGACGTAAAGCGGGTGTACGCCCGGGACGAGACCAGCGACGCCTGGTCGGTCTGGTAGGCCGGTGACGCCCGAGCGCTCCGACGGCCCCGGCGATCCGGGCCGCGACCGCGACGGCGACGACACCTACCGAGACGCCCGGAACCGGCTCGTCGACCGACTCTCCTCCCGCGCCCGCATCGCCGACCGCCGGACGCTCGACGCGATCCGGGCCGTGCCGCGCCACGAGTTCGTCCCCGCGCCCCAGCGCGACGACGCGTACGCGGATCGACCCCTCCCGATCGGCGAGGGACAGACCATCAGCGCCCCGCACATGGTGGCGATCATGGCGGAACTGCTCGCGCCCGACCCCGGCGACCGGGTGCTTGAGATCGGGACGGGCTGTGGCTACCACGCCGCTGTCACCGCCGAACTCGTCGATCCCGGCACGGTTTACAGCGTCGAGTACCACGAGGACCTCGCCGCGGCCGCCCGCGACCGCCTCGCCCGACTCGGTTTCGACGTGGCCGTCCGCGTCGGCGACGGCCACGCGGGGTGGCCCGAGCACGCCCCCTACGACGGCGCCTACCTCACCTGCGCCCCCGCGGACGTCCCGCCGGCCGTGGTCGAGCAGGTCCGGCCCGGCGGCCGGATCGTCGCCCCCGTCGGCCGCGGACGGCAGGAGCTGATCGTGTTGACCCGGCGGGCCGACGGCTCGGTCGAGCGCGAGCGCCACGGGGGCGTGCGGTTCGTCCCGATGCGCGGCGGCGACTAGGCCGGGTGGGACGGCCGCACACGTGACCCCACGAGCGACCGCACACGTGGCCCCCGAGCGACCGCGAGGACGCTGACGCGCGCTCGACGACAGCCCGGTGCGTGGCCGGAACGGGACGCGTCTGCGGTCGTGACCGTCAGCCCGCAGAACGGATGACGGCGCCCACCGCGGGGTTGATATTCGTCCAGGCCGGACCCCCCGCTATGGACCCCGCGGTGCTCCGTGCGGACATGGTCGACGGCGTCGAGCACGCCATGGATCTCGCGGCCCCGGTCGCGGAAGCGATGCGGTCGGTCCCCCGCGAGGAGTTCGTCGACGACCGGCCGTACGACAACCGAACCGGCGAGCGCGCGGGGACGACGGTGCTGGCGCCGGCGACGGCCGCGACGCTGCTGGACGCGCTCGCGGTCGAGCCGGGCGACGAGGTGCTGGTCGTCGGGGCGGGCGTCGGCTACACCGCCGCGGTGCTCGCGGAGCTGACCGACCCGGAGCGCGTGCACGCCGTCGACATCACGAGCGCCCTCGTCTGGGAGGCGCGCGGTAACCTCGCCCGGGCGGGCTACGACGCCGTCCTCGTCGACCGCCGGGACGGCGCCGACGGACTCCCCGAGTACGCCCCCTTCGACCGGATTCTGGTCGAGGCCGCCGCGGTACGGCCGCCGCAGGCGCTGCTCTCCCAGCTCGCCCCCGACGGCCGGCTCGTCATGCCGCTCGGTGCGCCGCCCGAGCAGCGGCTGGTCGCCGTCGCCGCCGTCGACGGCGGGCCGGACTTCGAGGTCGTCGAGGAGTTCGAGGACGTCCGGTTCCGGCCGCTGCTGGTCGAGGGCGAGCAGGCCGACGGCATCGCCCGGAACCGCACTGAGCGCGAGGACCGCGAGTTCGCCCAGTCGGGCTACTTCGCGCCCACCGGCTGGGAGCAGGACTGGATCGACTGGGACAGCCAGTTCTGAGCGGCGAGCCGCGGGTCGACCGGCTTCGGCGCCGTCGTTCGCCACCGGCTTCGGCGCCGTCGTTCGCCACCGGCGTTCGGTGGCTGTCGCCGCCCGGCGCTCGCCACCGGTGGCCGACCGGCGTCAGTCGCCGTCCCCGTTCGCGTCTCGGATGACGAGCACCTTCGTGTTCTCCCGCCGGTCGACGTACTGGCTCCCGGCGGGCGGCTTGACCGAGAGCAGCAGCGTCCCCTCGTCCTGGTTGGCGCGGAGCGACGGCGAGGCGTCGAGCGTGGCGCTGCCGTCCGAACCGGTGGTGGCGTAGGCGACGTCGTCGACGCCGGCGGTACCCGCCTTGAGGACGACCGTCGCGTCCGCCACGGGATCGCCGTTCGGGTCGACGACGTCGACGGCGATGGCGTCCGCGCCGGGGCCGACGACCTCCGGCTCGGGGCGGACGTCCAGTTCGGTGACGGCGAGCCCCTGGATGCCGGTGAGCATGTTCATCATCACCGACAGGCTCGCCACGCCGACGACGAGCGCGACGACGAGACGAACCGGCAGCCCCTCGATGGCGCGCGTGTCGTTTCGGAACGCGCCGAGGGCGAGTCGGTCGCGGACGGTCGTGTGCTGCCCGGAGTGCCTGAGTGCGTCGAGCATGGCACGGGGTGGCCCCGGCATCGCACTTGAACCCTCGTCCGGGCGCTTAAGGGCGATGCCGGGACCAGACCGCCCATGCACGTCCTCGGACGCCGGTCGAGCGACCCGGCCGGCCCGGTGGGTCGGCTCGGCCGGTACCGCGCGACCGACGGGAGCGACGGCGCGCCCGTCCACGTCGACCTCGACCGTCCGCACACCGCGCTCGTCGTCGGCAAGCGCGGCTACGGCAAGACCTACACGCTCGGCGTGGTCGCGGAGGCGGCCGCGCGCGCGCCGGGCGTCGCGCCCGTGGTCGTCGATCCGATGGGCGCCCTCGCCGGCCTGGCGCGGCCGGCGACGAGTGAGGCCGGTTCGGGGGACGCCACGACCGAGGCGGTCCCGGCGACGGTCGTCGACGCGCCGACCGTCCCGGCGGCCGCGGTCCCGCCCTCGCTGTGGCCCGACCTGCTCGGCCTCGACCCGACAGATCCGCCGGGCGCGCTCGTCTGGCAGGCCGCGAGCGACGCCGAGACGCTCGCGGGCGTCCGCGCCGCGGTGGCCGACAGCGACGCGCCGGGGGGCGTCAGGCGCGCCGCCGAGAACCACCTGCGCCTGGCGGCGTCGTGGGACGTCTTCGACCCGGACGGGCTGGACGCGGCGGCACTGCTCGGGGGCGAGGCGACCGTCCTCGACCTCTCGGGGCTCGCGGACGCCCCCGCGTCGGCCGTGGTCGCGGCGGTCGCCCGCGCGCTCTACCGCGCCCGGACGGCCGCGGCGGACGGGGACGGGTCGCCGTCGACTCGGCTCCCCTGGCTGTTCGTCGACGAGGCCCACGCCTTCTTCGGGGGGGTCGCGTCGGCCGCGCTGCGCCGCGTGGTGACCAGGGGGCGGGCGCCCGGGGTGAGCCTGGTCGCGGCGACTCAGCGGCCGAGCGCGCTTCCGTCGGTTGTCAGGTCGCAGGCCGACCTGCTCGTGGCCCACCGGCTGACGGCCGCGGCGGACGTCGAGGCGCTGGCCGCCGCCGCGCCGACCTACCTCGACGGGGCGCTCCGGGAGCGACTCCCCGAGGCGCGTGGCTGCGCCGTGGTCGTCGACGACGCGACCGAGGCCGTCCACGGCGTCAGCGTCCGCGAACGGCGGACCCCCCACGGCGGGGGGAGCCCCCGGGCCGGGACGGCGGCCGTCGACCGCACCTCAGGGACGGGGGACGCGGCAGATATCTCGCGTGATAACGGGCTGGCAAGGTAATTATGGCGGGAGGGAGATTTCGCGAGCGGAATGAAACTCCGGACGAGATACGCGCTTGTGCTCGTGTGCGTCACGCTCGTCCTGGGAGCCGGCGTCTATGGCGGGGTAGAGCTGTACAAAAAGCGGCTGGTCGACGACTCCAACGAGCAGGTCGCGGCGACCGCCGAGCGGACGGCGAGACAGCTCGACGCGGCGGTCGATCAGAAACGCGACTTCGTCGGGTTCGTCGCGTCGCGCCCGCGAACCGCGGCGTTCGACCGGAGCGACAGCTACCTCCGATCGATCGTGGACAACTCCCGCTTTTTCGCCGCGCAGGTCGTCGCCGCCAACGGCACGCTGATCGACATGTACGGGGACGTGACCGGCGAAACCCAGCAGGAGGCGATCGGCTCGAACGTCGGCGACCGCCGGTACGTCCAGGCGGCGCTCGAGGGCCGGACGTACATGTCCGAACTGCGGCGCGCGAACGGCAGCCAGAAGTCCTTCGCGGTGTTCAGCGCGCCCGTCTTCGAGGACCGCCGGATCGTCGGCGTCCTCGCCATGTCGATCTACGTCGACCGGTCGACGCTGTTCGCCACGGTTCAGCCCCTGGAGACGGAGGCGCAGACGGTGCAGATCTGGAGCGGGGACGAACTCCTCTACGGCGCGCCGGAGTCGTTCGACGACGCCATCGGTCGGTCGGCGACCGTGGAGGCCACCGACTGGCGGGTGACCGTCGTCCGGGATCGGTCGGGGCTCGTCGACCGCCTCCGGATTCTCGCCATCGTCCAGGGGGCCAGCCTGTGCGGGGTGTTGCTCGCGGTGGTCGCGTTCGGGCGCTGGGAGTACCGGACGATGGTCGCTCAAGTCGAGCGGTTGCTCGCCGGGTTCACGGCGCTCAAGCGGGGGCGGTACGACCACTCGGCGCCGCTGGAGGCGGGCGAGGAATGGCAGCGGATCGGCGACGCGTTCGACGACCTCGCCGCGACCCTGGAGGCACGCGAGGAACAGCTTCAGGCGCACGAACAGCGCCTGGCGGTGCTGAACCGGGTCCTCAGACACAACCTCCGCAACGAGATGGGCATCGTCCGGGGGTACGCGGAACTCGTCGCCGCCCGGTCGTCCGACCCTCAGGTCGCCGCGGCCGGGGAGACGATCACCGAACGGGCCGACGCGCTCACCGACCTCGGGAACAAGGCCCGCCGGGTCGAGGACCTGATCGGCGACGAGACCGCACCGCGACCCGTCGACGTGAGTGAGGCGGTTCGCGAGGTCGTCGACGACGTGGGATCCGGGTATCCGGCAGTAACCGTAGAGACGACGATCCCCGACGGCGCGCGGGCCACCGCGCTCCCGACCATCACGGCGGCGATCGAGTACGTCTGCGAGAACGCCTGCGAGCACAACGTCGCGGCCGATCCGCACGTCCACGTCGACGTCGAGACCCGGGAAGAGGTGGTCACTGTCCGGGTCCGCGACAACGGAGCGGGGATCCCGGAGCACGAACGGGAGGTCCTCCTGAGCGGCGAGGAGGAGCCGCTCCATCACGGGAGCGGGCTGGGGCTGTGGCTCGTCCACTGGATCGTCGAACGGTCCGGGGGCGAACTGTCCTTCGAGGAGGACGGCGCCGTGGTCGTCCTCGAACTCGACCGAGCGGACGAGGCCGGGATCGACCGGGCGTTCGAGACAGGGGGCGGCCGGACGGACGCGCAGTCAGGGGCGGGCGACCAGCCGGGCGGCTGACGACAGGCACGGCAGTGCACGGTGTGCACGACAGGTCGTGCGCGGCCACGGGATGGGACGCGACCCGAACGGACGGCAACCCGAACGGACGGCAACCCGAACGGACGGCGACGCGCCGGTCAGGGCGTGAGCCAGTCGGGCCAGGGAGGCGGGGTCGCGAGGGGGGCCCGGCCGTCGAGCAGACCCGCGAGGACCCGGACGTTTGGGGGCGTCGCGCGCTGGAGCAACCGGCTGACCAGCGGGAGCGACGTCCGCGACGCCGGTCGTCCGGACTCGGCGGTCTCACCCCGAACCACGACGGTGCCGGCCGGCCGACCGTCCACGTGGATCACGTGGGTCCCCGGCCGATCGAACGAGGTCGTGAACGTCACCTGCCGCGTCCCGCGCGCCGCGACGGTGACGTCTCGGAAGGCGATTGACCGTCCGTCGACCACGAGCGACGCGGTGTAGGCTCCGTCGGCGTGCCCGACGTTCGTCACCCGACCCGTGACCTCGACGCGCTCGCCGGGTCGGACCGACGACCGGTTGAGGTCGACCCGGTAGAGGTCGAACTTCGGCTTCTCGACGGCGATGGCGAACTCGGACATCCCCGGCGAGTCCGCTCGGAATCGCAGGTGGGTGGCCGTCTCCTCGACGAGGTCGGTCGGCAGTGCGCTCCACTCACCGTCCTCGTACCGGTACATGACGACCCGTTCCGGGGCCGCGCCGGACGCGCGGAGCTGGGCCTTGCTCACCCGGAACGTGTACGAGACGTCGTCGACCTCGGCGTTGGAGATCGAGTGCTCCAGCCGAACGCGTGCGAGCGATTCCGCGGCGCTGTCGACCTCGAACTCGGGGGAACCGGGAAGACGACTCTCGCTCGCGCGGACGGTCATCGAGAAGTTCCCGCCCCGACGAACCGTCGTCTCGATCTCGTCGAACGCCGCGAAGTCGGAGCGGGTCGACTCGTGGGTGACGTTCACCGAGACGTGATCGCCCGCCTCGACGTTCGAGACGCCGACGCTGACCACGCTCCGGTTGTCGCCGCGTCCCGGGACCGCGTCGCGACCCCCGCGCCAGCGACGGTCGGCGGACGGGCCGGCACGGACTGCCACTGCGGGCGTCGCGTCGGCGCGCCGCCGAGTACCGTTAGAGCGGGCGGTCGGCGGCACGTTGTCGGGGCTGCCTCGTCGCGAGCGGTTCGACGCCCTCGCGGACCCGTCGGCGGACACGTCCTCGGGCGGCCCCCGACCCGTCCGATTCGATGCGGTTCCGTTCGACCGCTTCTCGGCCGCCCGGCCAGCGTTCCCCCGATCCGCCGGCGGGCCGCGAGTTCCGTCACGCCGTGTATCGTTCCCCTGTTCCCTGCCCGAAGCCGACGAACCGCCGGAGTCCCCGTTTCCGTTGCCCTCGCTCTCGTCTCCCTTCTCGTGCTTACTCGAATCGGAAGCGCTGCCGGAGTTCCCGTTCCCGTCGTCCGTGTTCGAGTCGGAAGCACCGCTGGAGTTTCCGTTTCCGTCGTCCGTGTTCGAATCGGAATCGCTGCCGGAGTTCCCGCTCCCCTCGCCCGTGTTCGAAGTGTCGCTGGAGCCCGAAGTGTCGCCGGAGTCCCTGCCGCCTTTGTCCGTGCCCTTCCCCGCCCCCGAAGTGTCGCCGGAGTCCCTCCCGCCATTGTCCGTGCCCTTTCCCGCCCCCGAAGCGTCGCCGGAGTTACCGCCACCCGGGGGCGCCGCGGCGCTGCGGTGCGGTCGATCGACGGCGTCGAGTGCGACCGTAGCCCCCCCGTCCGCCGAGTCGGAGGCGGGAGCGGACACTCGCTCGCCGACCGCGCTCGCGGCGGGGGCGGTCACGAGCGCCGCGGTGACCGAGACGACGAGAAGCGTGGCGGCCGCTCGCCGGAGGCGTGCGACCGCGTTCGGATGCGGGTCGGTGAACATCTGTTCCTCTGGCGAACGGTTCGGTGCAGAATCGTTCTTGATAACGAATTGTGCGTATCGCTTGAAATACTTTTGGATTGATTTGTCTGAATGGGATAACGCCGGCTCGTGCGTTTTCCCTCTCGAACGGAGACCCTCGCGGATCCTCCATCCGTTCTTCGAGAACACTCGGGGCGGGTGGATTGGTAGAATACTCGATACGTATCGTTCGATGCCCGGCGAAGAAACGACGGTATCAGCGGTGATAGGCCACCGCTGATCGAGGCGTACGGAGAGGCCAGCGTTCGGTCGTCCGCTCTGGTCCGTCGGCAGGGTGGAACGGCGAGACGGCAGGGTGAGGACGGAAGGCGACCGTCAGGTTCAGGCGCGTCCGGACCCGACGAACCGGTGATGGAGCGCGACACCGACGGAGGGGGACGGTCGGTCGGTCGGCGGCTGCTCGACGGGTTCCTCGACAGGCCGATCCTGGGACTGTACGTGGCGGTGCTCCTGTTGCTCGCGTTCGGATTTCTCGTGGCCAGCGTCCTCCGGTTCCTCTGAGTCGCCGCCGGAAGTGCGTTCGCCGGTCGAGCGGTCGTGTCGGCGAGCCAATCGGCCTGACGGGGGAAGCCAACATATATTACCGGCCACATGGGAAGGTACCGCATGGTCAGGGTCGAGTGCGAGAATCTGCGAAAGGAGTTCGGTAGCGGTGGGCGCACGATCGTCGCGGTCGACTCGGTGGACCTCACTATCGAGGACGGGACGTTCGTGACGATCCTCGGGCCGAGTGGCTGTGGGAAGACGACACTGCTTCGGATGCTCGCCGGGCTGGAACGGCCGACGAGCGGATCGATCTACTTCGACGGCAAGGACGTCACCGACGACAGCGTCCAGGAACGCTACATCGGAATGGTGTTCCAGAACATCGCGCTGTTCCCGTTCAAGACGGTCAGGGAGAACATCGAGTACGGCCTGAAGTACACCGACACGGACAAGCAAACCCGGAGGGAGGAAGCCACCGAGATGGCCGAGATGCTCGACATCGAGGACCTGATGGGCAACAAGCCCAACCAGCTCTCGGGGGGGCAGCGTCAGCGCGTCGCGCTCGGTCGCGCACTCGTCCGCGACCCGAACGTGTTCCTGCTCGACGAGCCCATGGCCGCGCTCGACGCCGAACTCAAGGTGTCCCTGCGGACCGAACTGAAGGAGCTCCACCAGGAGTTCCAGACCACGACACTGTACGTCACCCACGACCAGGAGGAGGCCATGACGCTCTCCGAGGAGGTCATCGTCATCAACGAGGGACGCATCCAGCAGCAATCCCCGCCGTTCGAGATCTTCACCGAGCCGAACAACATGTTCGTCGCCCGGTTCATCGGCTCGCCCAACATCAACTTCTTCGACGCCACGTACCGCGACGGCGAACTCGTCGTCGACGAGTTCGAGCGCTCGGTCCAGGTCCCCGACGACATCTCGGAGGACGTGATGAGCGAACTCCGCGAGCGCGATCTCACCATCGGGATTCGCCCCTCCGATATGCGGATGGTCGATGTGGCCGACGACCCCTTGATCAGGGCCGAGGCGCAGCTTTACGAACAGCTCGGCGACGAGACGATCCTGCACACCACGCTCGGAGGGGGCGAGGACGTCCGCGCGCTGATCCCCCCGACCGTAACGCCCGACGTCGGAGAGGCGGTCCACCTCGACTTCGACCCCAGCGGCGTCCACGTCTTCGATGCCGAGACCGAGGAGGCCATCGTCAACGGCCTCGGAGCGAAACCCGGGAGCGCGTCGGCCGCCGACGCCGAAGAATCGCTCTCCTGACGCCGAAGAGCCTTCCTGACGCCGATCACGGCGCAGTAGTCGGGACCGAGTACCCGTCGAGTCCCGATCGAGACCACGCCCGGGCACTGCCGCGAATCGAACGTCGCCGGCACGTTTCGAACAGTTCACCTGGATAAACATATTCACACGTTTAACATAATTGTTAAATGCTAAAGGCGCTGTTCACAGTACGGAAATGACTTCGAACAGGCGGCGGTTCATTCAAGGTGTCGGTGCAGCAGTGACAGCCGGGCTCGCGGGATGTAGCTCGAACGGCGGCAGTGACGGGGGCTCGGGCGACGGCGGCAGTGACGGTGGCTCCGGCGACGGCGGCAGTGACGGTGGCTCCGGCGACGGAAGCTCCGGCGAAACGACCGGATCGGCCGGGAACGAGACGCTCGAATTCCACTTCGTGGCGTCGACGCCCGCGACAACGACGCAGGAGGCGCTGACGGGCGCCGTCGAGGCCTGGGGCGAACAGCTCGACGGCTACGACGTCGAACCCACCATGGAGTTCGTCGGCGTCACCGCCGCCTCCCCGACGCTGAACCAGTACCTCGGGACGGGGAACCCGCCGCACCTCGTGATGGGCAACGCCGAACTCGCCCAGTTCTACAAGAGCGTCGAGGACACGACGCAGTTCCTGGAGGAGAACTTCAATCTCCCCAGCCGGGCGTACGGCGGTCCGGTCGGCGGCAAGTCGACGGTCATCCCGGACCACTTCGTCGTCCAGGCGCGGTGGTATCGAAAGGACCTCTACGAGCAGGCTGGCATCGAACCGGCCGAGACGTGGTCGCAGCAGGTCTCGAACGCGGAGGCGCTCGCGGACACCATCCCGGACGGGATGGAACCGGAGCTGATCCAGGCGAACCCGTCGAACACGACGACGTACCTCCAGAACCACCAGTGGTTCCACACCCTGGGTGTTGACTACATCGAGCGCACCGGCGACGCGATGGACGCCGTGCGCGTGAGCCTGAGCGACGACGAGCAGCGCTCCCAGTGTATCGACATCCTGAACCACCTGAACACGATGTACCAGCACTCGCCCGAATCGGTGAATTACGGGTTCATCGACATGATCTCCACCTACCTGGAGGATCAGGTGGCCGTCACGAACTACCCGGGGCGCATCCTCGACAACGCCACCGACCAGGCGCCCGACAAGCTCGACGTCACGGGCGTGGCGAAGTTCCCGATGCCCGAGGGCTTCGACGGCACGTACATGGCGGGTCACAACCCGCAGATGCTGACCGTGCCTCAGACCGAACACTCGGACCTGGCCTTCGACTTCCTCGAGTTCTACTTCGGGTCCGACTACTACTTCGACCGCATGCTGGGCGCCGGGCCGAACAGCACGCCGGTCACACAGGAACTGCTCAACGACGACCGCCTCCAGAGCCACGAAACCTGGGACAACCCGGCCGGCCAGGAGTACACGGAACTCCTCAACGAGTACTGGGACAACGACAACTACTACATCGCCCAGTACGGCCGAACCGAGCCGGCGTCGGTGTACTGGTCGACGCTCATCAACGGCAGCAACCTCATCGGTCCCGAGATGCACGCCAACGCCTCCACGGGCCGGACGTCGTCCGAGGAGGCCGTCGACCGGGCCATCGAGCGGCTCAACAACGATCTCCCGGGCGTCGCCGCCGAGTACGTAGAGTAGGTCAGAAAACTCGACCGCCTCCAGAAGGGACGCGACTCGCGGCGTCCGTCCCGGCCGTCGTATTTGATGGCTGAAATTTATGGCGACCGAACATGTGTGAGCGGTGAATCCGTAGGTTCAATAAACACGGTTCCTATCGTGACAACAACAGTCACCCACAAGTGCTGCTAGCCATGAGCAAACGACATGCATATAAAATGACATGAGTACGCAAAACGACATCACGAACTGGATTCGGACGCGGACGGATCGGCTCGACAGTCGATTCGGGGAGTACGACCTGGCGGGAATGGGGATGCTGGCGCCGGTCGTCGCCTTCTTCGTCGTCGTCTCGGTCGTCCCGATCCTGTACGGGATCTGGCTGAGCTTCCAGACGGGGACCGGCGCCGTCGACCTGAGTTACACCGGCGTCGCCAACTACGTCGAGGTGCTGCAGGATCCGATGTTCTGGTCGTCGGCGTGGCGCGGGGTCATCTTCGCGGTGTACTCCGTCGTGTTACAGCTCGGGATCGGGGTCGCCATCGCCCTGGCGCTGAACCAGCGCATCAAGTTCGCCAACATCACCCGGGCGATCATCTTCCTCCCGTACATGATCCCCACCATCGCCGTCGCCGCGATGTTCAAGTGGATCCTCCAGAACCGGGTCGGCGTCCTCAACTACATCCTCATCGAACTCGGGCTCATCGCCCAGCGGATGACCTTCTTCACCGAGGCGCTGGCGATGCACACCGTGGTGTGGGCCTCGACCTGGAAGTGGACCGTGTTCGTGATTCTGCTCGTGCTCGCCCGCCTCCAGTCGATCGATCCGACGCTGTACGAGGCCGCGCGGACCAACGGCGCGAGCATGTTCCGGCAGTTCATGGACGTGACGCTCCCGCAGATCAAGTCGATCCTGCTGCTGATCGTGCTGCTCCGGACCATCTGGCAGTTCAGCAAGTTCGAGATGATCTTCCTGCTCACCCAGGGCGGCCCGTTCGACGCCACGACGACGCTGGTGATCTACGCCTACGACTACGCGTTCGGCGACCTGAGCTTCGGGCTCGCCTCGGCGACGACCACGCTGCTGTTCATCCTGCTGATCGGCTTCGCCGTGGTCTACTTCGGCGTGTTTAGCCCGGAGGAGGAAGTGGAGGTGACCGACGGATGAGCACTGCCGACTCCCTCGGCGCGCGCATCGGCAACCTGTTCTCCCTGGAAGACAAAGGGATCTACTCGCTGCACCGGCTGGCGGTGTACGTCGTCGTCGGTCTCGGGCTGGCCTTCTTCGGCTTCCCCATCTACTGGATGGTCATCTCCAGCCTCAAACCGCGCGAGCTGATCACCGCCTACCCGCCGGAGCTGATCCCCAGCACCGTCACCTTCGCCAACTACGAACAGCTGTTCTTCGAGACGGCCTACATCACCTGGCTCACGAACAGCCTGATCGTCACCGGCGGGGTGATCGTGCTGTCGGTGGGCCTGTCGACGCTGGCGGGCTACGCGCTCACCCGCTACCGCATCCCCTACAAGAAGTGGTTCGCCGCGGTGTTCATCCTGGCGTACATGTTCCCGCCGATCACCCTCGGGGTGCCCTACTTCATCATCTTCCTCAGGCTCGGCCTGATCAACAAGCTCCCCGCCGTGATGCTCGGGACGACCGCGTTCACGCTGCCCTTTTGCACCTGGCTGATGTGGCAGTTCTTCCAGACGGTGCCCCTGTCGCTGGAGGAGGCCGCGTGGGCCAGCGGGGCCTCGCGGCTCCGGGGCATCTTCGAGGTGGCGATCCCCTCGGCGGCGCCGGGGATCGTCGCCGTCACGATCTACTCGTTCGCGCTCGGCTGGAACAACTTCCTGTTTGCGTTCATCTTCCTGCAGACGCCCGAACAGCAGGTGCTGACGACCGGGATCAATTCCTTCATGCAGGGCTCGCAGGTCCTCTGGAGCAACCTCATGGCCGGCGCGGCGGTGCTGAGCCTTCCGCCGATCATCCTCGTGCTGGTGCTCAACCGGTACATTATGGCCGGGTTCGCCGTCCAGGCGAACTGAGCCAGCCCCGGTCAGGGTTCTTCGCGCCGGGCGCGGACGGCGATTCGAGCGCCAGGATCTTGTGTCGCCGACGTGATGCTGTCGGCTGTCGTGACTGAGCCACGGGATTCGGCTGGCACATCCGAGCGTCGGTCGGACGAGGACGCGGGCGGTGAGGGGGAGCCGTCCCGCCGGCAGTTGTTACGAGCAGGGGCAGTCCTCGCCGGCGTCGCGGTCGCGGGCGGCGGGTACCTGCTCGGCACCGCCGGCGGGGACGACGGCGACTACACTGCCCCGGCGGACTTCCCGCTCGTGTCGACCCGCGGGCACTTCACCACGCACGTGCTGGGCGACGTCGCACTCGCCGACGGCCACGGGCGAACGGAGGTCGACACGGTCGGTGACTGGACCGGCGACGACGCTGCCGACGGCGAGGTGTGCATCTTCGTTCACGGGTTGAACGTCCCCGACCGGGGCGCCGCCAGCGATCGCGCGTACACGGCCAGGCGCGGGCTCGAACGACTCGGATACGACCAGCCCGTCGTCGGCTACTCCTGGCAGTCGGACCCGGGCGTGTGGTGGACGCCGGTGGAACTCGCCCACCGGAACGGGGCAAAGCTCGCCCACTGGGCGGGCAGCCGGTTCGAGGCGACCGGTGCTCCGATCCGGGTGATCGCCCACTCCCTCGGCGCCCCGGTGGTGCTGGCGGCGCTCGCCGCCCTCGAAGCGCGGGAACCGGCGGGGGGCTGGGCGTCGTGGCCGGTTCGGTCGGTCGCGCTTCTCGGCGGCGCGGTCGAGGCAACGGCGCCGGCGGCACCGGAGTACGCCGACGCCATCGCGCGCGTGCCCGGGGGCGTCCACAACTTCCACAAGCGCGACGATAAAATCCTCCGGCGGGTGTCGCTCGTCGAGGGGCACAAACAGCTCGGCAGGGCCGGGTTCCCCGATTCCGGGGTCGCACCCGAAGCGTTCCGCGACCACGACGTCACGGACTCCGTTCGGGACCACAACTCGTACTACGAACCCGACGAGGGCTGTCTCCCGGGGATCGTCGAGGCCCTCTGATCGACCGCGTCGCAGACGGGTCCCCGTCGACGCCGTGGGAATCGGTGACAGAGACGGGTGAGCGTTAACATCCGGGAGGCCGAGTCCCCGCCATGGTCTCCGACGAACTCGACCGCGGACTGGAGGGCGCGACGGTCGCCGAAACCAGGCTCAGTCGCATCGACGGCGAGACGGGCGACCTTGTCGTCGCCGGCTTCCCCGTCGAGGCGCTGGCGACGGAGGCGACCTACGAGGAGAGCGTCTTCCTCCTGCTGTACGATCGCCTGCCGACCGCCGAGGAACTCGCGGCGTTCCGCTCCGATCTCGCGGCCCGCCGCGGGATCGGCGACGAGGTGCGGGCCGTGCTCCGGCGAGCGGCCGAGGCGGGGGAGCCACCGATGGACGCGCTCCGGATGGGCGCGGCGGCGGCGACCCTGGACGCCCCGGACGCCGACGACGCCACCGCGGACCCCGACGACGCCACCGCGGACCCCGACGCCCCGGCCGAGGGTCCGGTCGACGACGCGGCGGCCGCCGACCACGCCGCCGCCAGGCGCGCGATCGCCGCCTTCCCGACGGTCGTGGCGACCTACTGGCGCTACCGGCGGGGCGAGGAACCGGTCGCCCCGCGCGAGGACCTCGGCCACGCCGCGAACTACCTCCGCATGCTGACCGGCGACGAACCCACGGACGCGGCCGTCCGGGGGCTGGAGACCTACCTCAACACCGTGATCGACCACGGCCTGAACGCCTCGACGTTCGCCGCGAGGGTGGTGACCTCGACCGAGTCGGACCTCGTCTCGGCGGCGACCGCCGCGGTCGGTGTGCTCAAGGGCCCGCTCCACGGCGGCGCGCCCGGCCCCGTCCTCGACGACCTCCGCGAGGTCCACCGCTCCGGCGACCCCGAAGGGTTCGTCCGCGCGAAACTGGACGCCGGGGAGCGCCTGATGGGCTTCGGCCACCGCGTCTACCGCGTCCGCGACCCCCGCGCGGCGGTGCTGGAGGCGGCCGCCGAGCGGTTCTACGGGGCCGACGGCGACGCCGACTTCTTCGAGACCGCGAGGGAGTACGAGTCGGTCGCCGTCGACCTGCTGGCCGAGCGCAAGCCCGACCGCCGCCTCGACACGAACGTCGAGTTCTACACCGCCGCCCTGCTCCACGGCGTCGGCGTCCCCCGCGACCTGTTCACGACGACGTTCGCCGTCTCCCGGGTCGGCGGCTGGATGGCCCACTGCCAGGAGCAGCGCGAAAACAACCGGCTGATCCGCCCCACGAGTCGCTACGTCGGCGCGGAGGGGCGGACGTGGACGCCGGTCGAGGAGCGGTAGTCGGCGAGAACGGTCGCTCACGAAATGAAATCGAAGAAGCGCCCGAGGCGGGATTTGAACCGGAGCCAGACGTGCTCGCTCACTCCGTTCGCTGCGCGCGACTGGCAGGGTTCAAATCCACTTGTCCAGTCGCTCTTCGATTTCGGACATTCGCGACACGGCTACACCGGTCGCTCACGAAGTGAAATCGAAGAAGCGCCCGAGGCGGGATTTGAACCCGCGTCACGACCGTGACAGGGTCGTATGATGGGCCACTACACCACCCGGG
>ENA-ORDC01001381-ORDC01001381.1-marine-metagenome-genome-assembly--contig:-NODE-1381-length-18265-cov-3.471190_pt1 | contig 18265 bp, 14 predicted proteins | sample MGYA00237783_ERZ508515 | MGnify/ENA primary metagenome ERZ508515 (study PRJEB26186, sample SAMN06268792) | marine metagenome | isolation source: Eden Landing Ponds, San Francisco, CA, USA | place... | reverse complement strand
GATTGGAATTTCCAATCCTATTGAATTTCAATTCGTACTCGCAAGTATTGTCTTCATCGTTTCTGGTCTGGCGCTTGCAATTAGATCTTCCAATGATGGTCAGTTAGCGGTCCGGGAGACGGGTTCAATTCTCCGGAGTATCGACTTCCGATATTTATTATTGGGGACTTTCCTACCGCTCATTTCCATCGTTGGTACATACCACCTATTGAACAAGAACGGCGTGACGGCCGTCAATATTCTTCTGATGATATTGCTCGCAATATTCCCGATTGTCATCTCACTACATAAGCAGAAAACGGGCACTGGCTTCCTCATTTGGGTAATCTCAATCACCCTGCTTCTGGACGTTAATCTTGTTTCGGAGTATATCTGGGGATGGGACATTCATAAGGAACTCTACCTCTCCAGTCAGGTGCTTGAGTCTTCTCAGTGGAATGTTGGATACCGATCCAACATAAACACGATGTTGCCCTACGCAACACTCGCACCAACGTACTCACTCGTCCTCGGATTTGATCTCGTTTGGGTCTTCAAGCTTATTTACCCCCTATTGTTCTCATTCGTTCCTGTTGGCATATACTACATGATAAAATCGGTCTCGAATCACCGGGTTGCAGCCCTGGCTCCCTTCCCGTTCATCTTCTACTATGGTTTTTTCAAGAGTATGCCTCACAAACAATACTTGGCTGAGATATTTATAGTACTACTACTAATCGTTGCCTTCTCAGATAATATCCGGGGGTTCTACAAACGAACGCTGCTACTGGGATTCGGAGCCGCGTTGATCACTACACATTACGGAAGTGCGTTCTTCACCTTCGCCTTGATCGGGGGAGCGATTGCACTATCGTTCCTGTTTGAGTCGAAGGAACAACGCAGCCCATCCTATCTGTTTAGAATTCAGTATTTGATTCTGGTCATTGTATTGTTCGGATTTTGGTACACGATGGTGGGTGGCGGCATAATGGCACAGCACATCACCATTCGGGCAATTACGACATTACACATAATCCCGGAACTCTTGTCATCACCGCCTGGTCGAAGTGGTTCGGGTTATGCTAGCCGGGGGAGCTCCTCGCCTGTCTGGGTCCTCTATCGGGTCCTCAGTATAGCTTTAGTTGGAATGATTGGCTTCGGGATATTCTACGAGACCCAGAAATGGATCCGACAAAGATTCAGCACAAATCCCTCCCCAATACTGGAATCCATAGCGCCGGCATACCTTTCGCTCGGGATAGGATCGTTTGCCTTGGTTTCTGCCTCTGCGATTATTACATTCGGGATGGGATTTGACCGCATTTTCCAGTACAGTCTTGTAATACTATCTCCATTCTTTTTGTTGGGATTAAAGGCAGGGGCCGAAAACTTACCACACATTCCCCGACCGCATATATCTGTATCCACTCCAATAATTGCAGCCATATTTTTGACTATCTATTTCCTCTTCAGCTCTGGCGTTTTATTTCTCGGAGTTGCTGGATCTCCGCTATCTTATGCGCTAGCTGTTGATGCCGATTCGGAATGGAATGTCTACTCAGATGCAGAGGTGGAGGGAGCGAATTGGATCAATGAAAACCTCGATACCCAGAACGTTTCGGCGATGGGCGAACAAAGCAGGTTCAAGCAAAAAGACATATTATTACTATATGGTATAATAGGCCCAAATGATTTAGTTTCTTCACCTCCGGATAAAGAAATATCGGGGGATATTCCCATTATATATTATGGAGATAAACCTCTGCAAGGTTGGTGGGATGGTGCTCTGGAGGGATCAGTTGCTTATAATCAATCAGTCCACAATCATGGTAGAATATACGATAATGGAGTCTCAGAGACTTTCTACAATTGACAATAATTCGAATATATCGTATGAGGATAACGATATTCACGAATTTCAATGGTGGCGCCATTGTTCAAACATTGGTTTCGATATTTTCAGAACCACAGGTATCCAATAGTGAAAATTGCCAAGTGATGCCTGCCACAGTTCCAGGCACGATCCTAGGAATATATGATCCGCAACACTCGAACAAGTAAAATTACAGCTGAAGCGGTCTCCGTCGCATGAATATAGCAGTCCAAATTAAGATGGGGTGCCTTGACTAAGCCAAGGCCATTGAGGGAGAATAAATATTCACTGGGAGACTACACCATGATGAAACGAATAGTGCAACATAGTTGGGAAAAATACCTCAAGTTCTACTGATATGTTACTGAAACGGATGCTGAGTATGATATCACTCGAGGTGTGAACAATAGCTGCTTAGAAAATCCCACCGGGTGGTGTACCTGGTAGTTCGCTATCTGTAAGTTAGCATACTCGATTGATATTAATGCTTGAATCTGTCCTGGATTTACCGAATCGAAGTAGAGCGCAATAAGAATAACTGCAGTAAACCTGGGTAGAGTGCAACAGCAGCGAAGAATATGATCGCGGATGTAAGTTTCAACTCAGCAGTTATCGCTCTTGAGCGGGCGTCAGGTTGATGTAACCGCCGAAGATGGCGCAGTTGCGAATGGGGTCTGTGGCCTCAGAGTCCGGCGTTCCGGTGATTCCCACTTGATTCGAGTCGTCGACGGGGCGGAATGTCGCGTTGCCGATGCTGTACCGCTTTGCATCCGTCGCCTTCTGGCCGATTTCAGCAGCCCCTGCCCGCGTCCCACTCAGGAATTGGCCGCCGGAGATACTTGCCTCACCCTTCGTATCGAGCAAGAGGCCAGAGGTGTTGTGGTCAACCGCTAATTCATACCGAAGGTTGTAGTCTACAGCCTCGTCGGAGGGCGTGACGTATATCTCATCGCCCGACGTGAACCGCTGGCGCGTGTAATCTGGAGCGACCCGATGGGTCGTTGAAGCGTCGATACCCGACGCGATCTCGCTTCCTCCTGAGGTAGTCCCAATGTCGAGCGTTGCCCCAGAGACCGCGTTAATGATGCGGATCGAGACGCCCAGCAATACAGACGGCCAGCCGGTCGTGACTGCCTCATTCTCGTAGTTGTTGAATGGATAGTTGTCGTCGATGCCGTCGACGACGTCCGAGTCTGTGCCCGCACTTGAGAGGAACTGCGTATATATCTTGTATCGGCCAACACATGATTCCATCGTCGGTGCAGCCCCGTCCCGAATGGCGAACCCGTAGTTTTTCGGCGAGGTTTGTCCACCGATTCCAGTGACGTTATTAAATGTTGGAGCGGGGGATCCGTTGCCGAGTGCGACCCCGTTGCAGTTTGTCCCTCCGTTTCCTCCATAGAAAACGCCCCCTTCGATCTTGGGCGAGGCGCCGTGACCGATTCCGAAACCACTACTCCCGTCACCTCCGTCTCCACCGATCCCGACACAATTAATCAGCGTCGGTTGGGAATCGTCGAAGGCACCGATACCAGAACCTCGTTTCGCGTTGTTTTGGCCGATGGCTACGACGTTCTCAAAGACACAATCAGGCTCCGTCGATTTCCCGAACTGAAGGGCCTTGTTCCCCTGCGCGTTCATCGTCGACACGTGGTCGAGAACGATATTTCGCCATTTGCAGTCTCTACTTCCGTAGGCCCTCACACCATGGTCGTTGGTATCGGAATCTAACTCGATGCGGTAGCCGTTCCCCGCAACGTTGATGTGGCTTTTCGGCTCGACGATCGCCGTTTCCGCGTCAGTCCCGATCAGGTCGCCGGTCAACTCGAGCGTATAGTGGTTCGTCCGACTCGCGTCGGTGATGTCGTCGAACGCTGCCGCGAGCGACTGGTAGTTGTTCCCCGAGTGCGGGCCGACAGTCCTGACACGGGTTTCGCTTCCGCTGAAGCCTACACTCTCTGTACGGGCCGATGGCAGGGGGTGATCTGAGGACCCTCTGCCGCCGACGATCTCCGTGCTTGAGTCCGTAACCTTCACGAACACGTTGTCCTGGGCAACCCGGTAGACGGGCCATTGCCCGTCGCTCGATTGGGTGACGTTCGACTGCTCCGGCAGGTCGCTCCAGATCGCGACCTCGTTGGCAACCTCGATGCCGAGGTCGCCGAAGTTTTCATTGAGCGGCACGTCCCAGTCCTGCGCGCCCTGCGTAGGCTTGTTGTAGTGGTCGTCGGTCATGAGGTACTGATGAATCGGTTGGCCGCAGTCGTGATCGGCGCGAGCAGCGTTCGGACGGCTCGTCGCCGACGTTCCGTTCGCCCGATCCACCGGGCGACCGGTGGAGAGATCGCGTAGTATAGCCGGATGCACGACCGCCCGATCGGGTTCGTGTCGAGGACGTCGTCGCGGAACGCTCGGAGCGTCCCCACGGTCGGATGCGCGTCGTCGTAGGCGGCCGTGGCGATGAAACACTCTGGATCGGAGCCACCGAAGCCGCCAGCGCCGTATGCCCCTTCACCGTAGCCTGACGTTTCGTCTTCGCCGCTCGCGATTCCAGTCCACCCCACCACGCCGGCCAGCGTGGCCATGATCCCACGCCTCGAGAGTCTGGGACTGTCGGTCTCCAAGTGCATCTACTCATCGGATCACTGCCAGGTGGGATAAGTGATGTGGCATTTCCCTGCCGGCTCTGAGCCTCGGTCCCGGCGTGCGTCATCGGACCGCCATTTCAGACCTGGCGCGAGGCGCTGATCAGCCGTCCACGGATGTCCTGGACGACGTCATCGACGCTTGGGCCGTTCCCTACGGGTACGACCCCACGGCCAAGATCATCATCGAGCGAATCTTCGACCGGCACGACGAGTGGCCAGTGTCGCACAACGGTGACGGGCGGAGGTTGGACCGAGCCGCGAGCGCGACGGACGCCATCGACGTCGACGAGTATACCCACTTGCCTTCGTGCGACCGCTACGACGTTCCACGGCAGCAGAGGGTTGCGAGCCATGCACCTGCAAGAGCTATTCGGATTGGCCGACATGAGCACTGCCAGGAAGTACGTGCAGATCAGCAGCGAGGCGGTGAGCAACGTGCTCGTCAGCGTCTACCGCCCGAGAATCGTTCCGCTCACTATTTCGCGAGACGAGATGATGTGTAGATCCGCGGATGGATCTCTCTTGTGCGGGTGTTTGGTTGTTAGTCCCTCCAAAGATTGCGCAGTTGCGAACGGGGTCGGTCGCGCCAGGGTCTGAGGTGCCAGCGATACCGTCGTTATTGACGTCATCAACTGGTTTGAATGTCGCGCCACCGATCGGGTACCGCTTTACGTCGGTCGCGCGTTGCCCGATTTGCGCGGCGTCCTGCCGCGTCCCCGACTGATAGGTCCCTCCGACGATCCGCGCCTCGCCCTACGTATCTAATTCGATAGCCCACGAGGAGGCATCAGCCGCGATCGTATAGCGGAGATTGTAGACGACATTTTGGTCTGAAGCGGTGACATTGATCTCGTGACCCTCAGAGAATCGTGGCCGCGTAAAACTTGGATTGATCCGCTGCTCGCTGCTGGCGTCTATCCCGCCGACGATCTCGCTCCCTCCTTGCGTAGTTCCAATATCGATCGTCGCCACAGAGACGGCTTCATTGATGCGGATTTCGATGTTCAACAGCACAGACTTGAATCCCGCCGTCGTCGTCTTGGGGCTCGGACGGTTGTTGAAGAGATAGCTGCCATCGGATTCGTCAACGACGTCCGACTCGGTTCCCGTCCCACCGAGGAACTGCTCGTACATCTTGTACCGTGCCTGGCAGTTGATGAGTTCGGGCGCTGCGTTGCCTTTGACTCGGATGCCTGTGCAGTTGAAATTCCGCTGGCCCATTAGGCCAGTCACGTTCTTGAGAGTGGGACAGGGGCGTCATCGATCAAAATACCGTCGTTCTAAGTGTCCGGATCGTTCCCGCCGTAGAACGCCCCTCCTTCGACAGTTGGAGCGCCTCCGAAATCGATCGCGAGGCCGATCGCTCCACTACCGTCGTCGCCGCCGACGTCCTCACAGCCATAGAGCGTTGGTTGAGCATCGTCGAAAATCTGAACGCCTTCCAGCCGTTGGTTTCGTCTTGACGGATAGCCCGGACACGAGTTAGAGTCTTGTCAGTGTCTGCGGACTTGCCAATTTGAATAGCGATTGTGTAGGACTTGCTGGTGCTAGAGGGAAGCGTGTGGTCTACCGTCAGGTCTCTCCATTCTGCGTCATAGATGCCGAAGAGTTTCGCCCCGACGTTCGTATCATGACCCTTATATGATATCCGTTGACGTTGACGTTGATATGGCTCATCGCGTCAAAAAATTCCGTTTCGCGGTGCTGACCGACGATATTGCCCCTCAACTCGAGCGTATTGTGTTTCGTCCTACTCGCTTTGGTGATTTCTTCGAACGCCTCCGCGATAGACTGAAAGTTGTTTCCCGGGTGAATGCCGACCGTCCGAGTACGGGTCTGACTACCGCTGAAGCCTACAGCCTCAGGATGGTGCATCAGCATCGTGTTCCAGTAGAGAGAATTGCCAGGCAACCCCTGCAACGGTCCCCGATAGAATCATGGGGATGTACGTACCCAGGGCACGGTCTAAGATGATAATCGCCGATGCGGTTTCCGTCGGAACACCAAGGGCGCTGAGTACGAAGATCGCTGCAGCTTCTACAACACCGAGGCCATTGAATGATACTGGGTAGACGGTGAGAGAATAGATCATGATCGGTGCGAAGAGCGCGACGTGCAGTGGGAAAAATACGCCGAGGCCAGCAGCGATGATGATAAACCGGATACTGAGTAAGAGAACGCTGGTCGTCTGGAAAATGACGGCGTTGACAATCCGTTTGCGTGGGATGTGAGGAACGTCCTCTTCGGCGAGGCGTTTGACACGTTCAGGGACCAGAGGGCGAATTGATCTCGGGAGGAATGATCCGAAATGTGCTGCTATCACCACCGCAGATGTGAAACCAAGGTAGATTGTGGCTGCTCCAAAGAATAGGAGGGCGAATGCAGTATTCAGTTCAGAAAATAAAATTATCACGCCGATCACAGTAATAACACCTGTCGTTGTGGCAGTGATTAAGAAGTCTACGCTCTTGAGTACGAATCCATCTATTTTTGGCAACCCGAGATATCGTTCGTAAACGATCGGGGCAGCCACCAGCCCACCCGCCTGTGTCGGTATAATTGAATTCCCAATAGCAATCATTGAGTCGGCCATAAATACGGAGACTGGCGAAACCTCAATTTGAGATTGAAGGAGCTGATGGATGGCCATGACCGAGGTGGCTTTTTTTGCAAATATTACTGCAATAATAATAACCAGGAACGGGAGTGATACCGCACTTACAGCTTTGTCAAGTGACCCAATTGGAATGACCGTGGCCAGATAGACAAGCAGAGCTCCAGATATTGTAACTTGGAGCGCGGTCTTCGTTCTGTCAGATATTGATACGTCGGAAAGACGGTCTACAAGACTCTGGACGATCCGAATTAGCATGCGGTTAGATTTCTCCGATATATTCCCAATAGTCTCGGACAGTATACCCCTCAACAGATTTCATCGATAAGGGGTGGTGTAGGAGGGTTGGGTAACATATTTTTTAAGACGATCTTTGCACATATATGTTACTGTCAGTCTCGCACATCTTCGCTAATTGGTGGCGCTTGGTCAATGTCGGCCGGTTTGTGTAGGAAATCCTGTTTGATATTGCATAATCATTTCGATAGTGCTGGTGCCGAACTGGTTTCATGCATCTTCAGACCTGTGCGGGAGTTCCCACTTTGCATTCTCGCATTAGAGGTACCCCAGATCCTCGAGACGCGCTTCCGTTGCTGAGTCGACTTCCTTGCCAGAATCCGCTCTTTTTTCCTCTTGATTGCGCAACTCCGAAATAGAGACATCAAACTGGTCCACACCCCACGCCGGAGCTTCTCCGTCTACTTCCCACTGTGCTGTCGCGCCATCGTCTCGCCAGCAAACTCGAATGTTCCGATCCCAGTGGTCTTGGTCAGACGGCGGCTTTTCGGCCGGCGCCCTTCCGACCGACTCAGCAGGTGCGACCGATCTGGAGACCTCTGGTACATCTCCACGGCCAAATTCGCAGACCATCTCTGGAAGATCGAGATGGCTAACGAGGTCGTTGACTTCTCCGATATTTTCGGGAGCATTTAGGATATCCATCGGAATATTTGTCAACGCGTCAGAGAGGCTGCTCGTATGTCCCCACAAACCGTCTTCTTCCTCGTATCCTAAGTTCTCACCATGATCGGACGTTACGATAATAGTAGTATCCGGGAAACGTTCTGCGAAATCAGCAATTTGTCGCGTCACATACTCGACTGTCGCCCGGTGATATTGACGCATGAGATCAATGTCTTCAGCGTGTTGGTCAGGCTTGTAGATCAGATCCCAGTGTGTAATCCCTCTGGAAGTCCATGCAGTTTCATCCACAATACTGGAGTCAATTCCACGGAAATAGCTATACGGCACGTGTGTCTCCATTAGGTTTGCGAAACCGAATATCGGCTGATCAACTGCTTCAATTGTATCTTCCAGTTTCCGAAGTGTTGCTCTTGCGCCCCGGTCCGCTGGCTCAGGAATCGGCCGACCCATCAACAGCTTCGTGAGTTGGGCGCTCGTTCCGTTGACGAGGCTCCGCATTGGCGCCCCGCTGGACAGTGCTTCCCGGAGGTACCCCAGGTAAAACTTGATTCCGCTGGAATCGGCAGAATTGAGATACCGAGTTGCATCAAGGCCACTAAAGAATGGTTGATATCGCGGGACATCGAGAAACTGATCGAATATCTGACCAAAACCATAAGAAGTGCTCGCATAGACATTGGACGAGATCCCAATCGTTTCACCTGCCCATCGGTCACAGATGGTGTCGATGGAAGAGAGGTCGAGGCTAAGGTTGTATGCGTGGTGTCCATGGTCGCTTGGTACCTGCCCCGTAAACATGCTGGCATGCGAAGGAACACTCCAACAGGCTGCTGAGCGAGCATTTTGGTAGGAAATGTCGGCCTTTTCGTGAGTGTGGCCGATTTCCAAGTAGGCGTCTCGCCGCGCAGAATCCAATACGATGAGTAAGACATTCCGGTCCATATTCATCCCTTCAGAATGTCACCATAATATAGCTTCCCAACGGCCCAAGTATGATTTACCATCAGAATTGAACCTCTCCTATCGCTCGCACCGGTTTGATCACAGGATATAGCCGAGGTCCTCAAGTATCTCTTTGGTAGAGGCATCCGTTGACTCTCGGTGTTTGTCGGGAGCGTACTCTCCGGTATCACTTGCCGTTGCGGACGCCCAAGGTACCATTGTAATTTTTGGATGTAAACACCCTCCCGGGTGTCCATAGATATCGAGTTCGCCAAGTAGGTCGCCATGATCCGCAGTTATCCTCACATCCTGAGCATCGACCGACTGGATGAGGAGCTGGACATCCTCAAGGACATATCTTAGGTTGTCCATATATGATTGCCTTACATCTGATGCGTCCAAATCCAGGTTCTCCTCATAGTTTCCGTAATCGTGAACAGTAGACTCAGGGTCAATGAATGGAGTATGAGGTTGGGAGTAGTGGACGACCATCCGCTCAGGATTTTTGTGTCTCCCTATCCTAATGGCACGATCCGTTACTGGCCGTGGAGGGATAGACTGAATATCAGGATCGAAGTTTTCCCAAGCCCTGTCGAATATATAAAAATCAGTGGATTGAACGACGTCCCAATCGGCATCTGGAAGTGGGAGCGGCCCTCCGTTCGGTAAGTCACGGTGCTCAAAGACTACTTTGGCCTGTGGGTTCGAACATATATATGCTAACTTGCGTACCTCGTCAAGATGGTCCTTGTCAAATGTCTGTGACATCCACTCGGTCGTTACTGTCCCGATAGATCTGATTTTATCGACGCTATCAATCCAGTCGTACTCAGAGCACACTTCGGCCAATGCCTCATATCGGCACGCATCAAGAATGATAAGTAGGTCCCACTCTTTGTCAAGTACGTTAACGCCGCGGGGGTACCGTGAGACGGTCCGGTAGTACATTCCATCGTATATCTTGTACCCTGCATACGCAGCTCCCCGTATTGGATTCTTCTTAACCCTTCGAGCAACCTCGCTAAAATACTCTCTCGAGTCCATATGCTAATCGGTCTCGAGTCGTAATGTATAAATATATGTGGTTTCCCCAAATCCTGATCATCAAGGATCGTTTTGCTTCGAGACTTCTTTTTGTCAATACAAGGGTGAATCTACCACCGTGCATTTTCTAACCCGGACCAGTCCTCCACTGTGTACCCGGTTTGCTTAGTACAAAATGTGCTCTATGTACCCAAAGCTTCCAGATTCGTTGAGAATTTATCCGTTTTCTCCTGATATTTCGCCGAGATTCTCTAGATTCGATACGGGGTTAATGCCTTTGCGGTAATGCAATTTTGACCAAGGTAATTCAGTTCGATGTTGAGAATCCGGAGTACCTTGGAATCCTGGACATTGATGCAATCTCAGGATTTCGGCCATCGTTCCGAGGCGATTTCGGTGATCTTCTTCTGGCCGGGGTGCTACTATTTGTATCAATGGCCATTTCGTTGTCGTTTCCAGTGGCTCACCGAAGGGAAATGTGTTCAATCCAATAGACCAATAAATATAATATTATCTACAATTGGAATATGTTGATAGATGTCTGTCCGCAATATTACTCCAAGATAGCTTCTGATTCATTTTTTCTGAGCTTTGAGCCATTGAATACCGAAGATCATTGTTCGTCAGAATTTCAATGATAGCTTCGGCGAATTCCACAGAACTCTCCGGGTCACAGGTGATCCCACACCCGTTATTCTCAACAATTTCAGGGAACTCACCGACATTTGTTGAAATTACAGGCTTCTTAAAATTGAATGCAACCGTAAGCGTGCCGCTATGTCCCCCCTGGCTCCTATGTGGAATGAGGACTGCTTGGCTGCGAGCGAAGTATTCACCGACTTCTTCATTCGGGATGAATTCATTCCGGACTTCGAAATTTTCTGGATTGTCGTTGATGATCGCTTTTGCTCGGTCCGGGATGTCACCTTCCCCAGCGATGATGAGCTTCACTTCGGGTATCTCGTCCTGCACAATTGATACCGCTTCCACTACCGTATCAATCGCCTTTGAAGGGACAATCTTCCCGAAACAAAGCAGAGTGTTATCCTCTTCAGGAACTGATTTTTCTGGAGGATCGAATATATCATAGGCCCCATGAGGGATAACTGAGACTTTTTGGGCGGGTATCCCCCGTTCCAACAGGTGTTCCTTGTGGTTATCTGTATGAACAATATATGTATCTGGGGAGATGCTCGGCGTCATAAAGTTGAGAAACTTTCTACCCAGGACACCAAGGGCCACGCTTGGTGACTGGTAGATCGAAGAATTAGATTCAGCCCCAGAAAGTGGTCCATCGTAGAGCTCGTGGAATGTTACGGCAGTTCGATAACTATCATCAATATCGTTGAATGCAGCGAATGCTTTGGTGGGTGGGAATAGATTGTCTGAGAAGTGAACGACATCGGGATTAATATCAGAAATATCAGATATATTCTTAAATGAGTAGAAGGAAGACAGAACCTCTTTTGGTGAGATATTCAGTTCAGCAATATTCACAAAGGAAAGGTTTGAGTCTGTGAATACTTCCCTCAATTCAACTTCCGCAGCAAACATAGAATCCGCCGTCGTGTTTTGCGGCTTTAGTACTGTTACTCGAGCTCGCTCCGAAAGTGCATTAGCCAACTCGGCGGTATAGTGAGGCAGCCCACCAGTCCCTGTTGAGAGCACTATGGCTACGTGCATCTCCTCTGTTTCCTCATCCATCTTCATCCAGATTCGAGCTGACTTCTCCAACCGCTTCCTTTAGTTGGATCTGTTCGTCTTCGTGGGCTAGTCGAGAGTCAGCTAGGTTGCCCAGTTCGCTTGTAAACTGTTCGGACCCTTCAATCGGTGATTCCTCCTCTGGGTCTCGGGAAATGTCGTATACTTCTGTGGACGCTTCATCATCCTGAACTTCGGTTAGGACCTTGTAGTCCCCCACGTGGTAGGATACGAGATTGCGATCACGACGTCCATCGTAAGTCGTCGAAAGAGCCGAAGGACTGGTCTCTCCAATGGACTCCAAATCGCTGTCAGCGATGGCACGCAGAACGTTTGGAAGTTGTAGAAGGGAGAAGGGTTCTGAGATTGTTTCTTGATCCGTATCTTCATTCCAGACTACGAGGGGCACACGGGTACACTCTTCATAGAGAGACGGGAAGAAATGGCCATAGAATCCGTGCTCATCGAAAGCCTCACCGTGATCTGCATGAACGACATACGTAGGATCAAAGGAGCTGAGACGATTCCGCAATTCACCCAACATTTTATCGCCATATCGTAATGCGTCATCGTAAATATCGACGATTCCCTGCTTCTCTGTATCTGAAAGGCTTACGTCGAACTCATTGATAAGCGAGTTACATTTATAGTTATAATAGAAGGTCTTCCAGCTGTTACTCCATTCACGGTCCTTGCGTGGCGTTACGTATGGATAATGTGTATCCAAGGCAAAAATCCATATAAAAAACGGCTCGTCTTGGCTATTTGCCCACCCTATGACATCGTCAATATAGGTATCCCAGGTCCGAAACGCCTCCTCCTTCCGGATTAGATTTCTAAAGTTTCGAAGAGCTGTGAAAACTCCAGAATCAGAGATATGTTTGCTAAATAGGCTTTGATAGAGATCACTCGTAAATAGAAAATCTTCGAAGTGGTCAAATCCACGGTCGAATCCATAATGCCTCGATGCATATGCATTTGGGCAGAAAGCAGCGGTCCGATATCCTTTCTCAGAGAGCGCTTCGGCAATCGTACCGTATCGGTTGATATGATCTCTAGAGATTTCTGGGTCCGAAACTTTCTCTCTGTTAACGAGAGGTTCTCCAGTCATTATGCCAGACATCGAGGGGTTCGTCCTCGACGCTGGAGAAATGGCCTGGTGGAACGCAATCCCCTCATTCGCCATGTAGTCAAGATTGGGCGTGGTCTCCCGCTCGTACCCTGTGTAGCTACAATGGTCTGCTCGGACACTATCGTATGTTACTAAGATTATATTATCGTGTTGTGTATCAGTCATGATTATCTAATTATCCAAATAGCCGAGGGACTTTAGTCGATCCTCAACCTGATCAGTATCGACTCCGGTGGTGCCCTCATCGTCCAGTGAATCCATCTCGTGGAGAACTTCCCCGAGAATGAATTCGACATATTCGGAGGCATCATCAAATTGTGTATTATCTAAACGAGTGGAGATCATTTCGTAGAGCTCTTCACTGATCTGAACACTTTCAGTTCCAGTCATTATTATAATCGAGTTGTTGTTATCGATGTCAAGTTTGTTGTTTAGGCCTTGGGCTGAACAGGATATCTCTTTGGAGTGATCGTTTTGAAGACTCCAGATTACTCATTCACTGAACTCAGGAAGAAAGAGTTGAACACCGTCTGCAGCCCTATGACGATCGCCGTGAAGGCCACGAGTGATCCGAGCGTGAACTGCAGCGACGCGAACCCGTTGGTCACCCAGTCATACACCAGCGCACTGGCATAGGCAAACCCGGCGCCGAACACTAGCAATCCCACTGTCGCGCCCCGTTCGAGACTCACGTGCTCCCGGACGAACGTCGTAATCGGATCGCTGGGCTGCTGAATCGGGTCGCTGGCCGCTGCCGCAAACGCACCCAGACTCCCGATCTGGTAGCCGACGATCGCGAAGAGGCTCCCGGCGATCATCGAGTGGGTGCCGAAGTGGACGCCGTTGATCGTGCCGTCCCAGAAGGCCAGTGCCATGACGAGCACCCCAAATACCCCGAGCATCGCGCCAGGTAGCGAGAACAGGTAGCCGGGCGCGTTCTCGAGCATGAAACGGACGTGGCGCCACCCGTCGCGGAACGACTCGAGCGTCTCCTCACCCTCCCGCTCGTGGTAGACGATCGGGACCTCGACGATCTCGAGGTCCTTCGCGCCGGCCTCCATGATCATCTCGGAGGCGAACTCCATCCCGGTCGTCTCCAGATCCATCGTCTCGTAGGCCTCGCGCGTGAAGATCCGGAAGCCGCTGTGGGCGTCGCTCACGCCGGCGTCGTAGAAGGCGTTGAGGAAGGCCGTCAGCGAGGGGTTGCCGACGTACTTGTGCAGCGCCGGCATCGCGCCATCGCGGATCTCGCCCTCGAGGCGGCTGCCCATCACCATGTCGGCGTCGGCGTCCTGGAGCGCCTCGAGGAGCCGCGGGATGTCCTCGAAGTCGTAGGTCGTGTCGGCGTCGCCCATGACGACGTAGTCGCCGCGGGCCCGCTCGAAGGCGTAGCGGTAAGCGTAGCCGTAGCCCGGTTCGTCGGGCTCGACGACGATCGCGCCCATCTCGCGTCCGATTTCGGGGGTGCGATCCGTCGAGCTATCCGCGAGAATGATCTCCGCGGTGACGTCGAGCTCGGCGATCGCGGTCTTCGCCCGCTGGATGCACTCTCCGACGCCCGCCTCCTCGTTCAGTGTCGGCATCACGACGGAGAGCTCCGGCGAGATGTCGCTGTCCTGCCCACAGAGTTGGGCGCGTTTGCCCCTATTCTGGCGATGCCCCTGAGCGACCTGCTGACTCATCGTCGCCCACCCATCCGAGAGATCATTTCGTATCAATCATGGATAAAATATTGGCCGAGTGTCCGTGCGGTCGCCGTCGGTATACAGCCATTAACTAACGGTCTATGGATGTTGTTTATACTACATAAGTATTTCTGTTCGCCTGAGATTCTCCAGATTATTGTATTCCACAAAATAACTACACCATATTCGCCCTTCGCGTCCACGTTTGGGCACGTCCGCTTCGGTCGCTCCGCTCCAGTTGATCGATTGGCTTGTTCTCCCCCAACACCCGTTTCTCCGTCGACAGACGGAGTGCTGGCGCTTGGAGACGCGACGGCCGCTGCTCCAGTGATCTCGCAGGAGGTCGTCGTCGGCTGCCAACTGCACGTGAGACGCGGTCGATCGTTCGCAGGCACTGATGCATGCCGCTCGAGCGTCGCTTTGGACTCACAGAGACTCTACACCACGCACGCCGAATCACCAGGGAGGCCACTCTTCGATCCTCCCAGCTCCGCGCGACGAACTCAGGGAACGAACCCACACAGCGGACAATGTGCGTCCGCCCCGCTCCCGATCGGCATGACGACGCGCTCACAGAGCCCACACGCGACTGGCTGGCGCGCCGCGAATTCTTCCGTACACTCACCGCCCGATCCCGTCAGATACAGCGTGCGGCCGTCGACGGATCGTTCCCAGCGATCCCGGTCGAAGCCGCCGCCAACGTTGTGCTCACCGTTCATTGCTGCACTCGTCGCCGCCATCCACCCACTCCCTCCGACGGCTGACGAGCAGTAATTTACTACGAATCAAAATAAATCTGCCCGTTTCGGATCGAAACTGTGCCGCGCAATCGTTCGGGACTGTGCGTTTCCGAACCGATCCTGCTCCCTGACCGGTGGAACGCCTGGTCGGTAGCATCGCGTCGACCGCGCAATCCGTCGAAAAAGTGATCCGCGAAACCGCTGGGTCGGCGTTACTCGAAGCGGCTCTGGACGTCCTCGATGACCGTCTCGAGCTCGCCGATGTGGTAGAGGTAGCCGACGACGCCTGCGATGATCGCGCCGATGAGGAAGACGACGATCAGCAGGATCGGGAGGCCGCCGTCACCGCCGTCGCCGTCCTCTTCTGCGGGCGGTTCCTCCTCGGCTTCGACGGTGAGTTCACCGGCCAGCACGGAGCCGACGCGGATCTCGTAGCTGCCCTCCTCGTCGAAGGTCCGGGTGAACTCGATCTGGGTCGACTCGCCGGCGTCGAGCTGGACGGTCCGCTCGTCGACGGTCTCGCCGTCGACCGCGAGGTCGATCGTGGTCTCACCAGCGGCGTCGCCGAGGTTCTCGACGTTGGCCGTGATGGTCACGGAGTCACCGGGCTCGATCTCGTTCGTGGACAGCGACGCGCTGCTCACGCCGATGGATGCCTGTCCCGGGGGCTGGGAGCCGCCGACTTCGACGGTCCCGAGCGTGCTGTTGCCGAGGATCAGGTCGTAGGTGCCCGGCGCGCCGAGCGTGCCCGTGAAGGTGACCTCCTGGGTGCCACCGGCGCTGACGGTGACGCTCTGCTGATCGAGCACGATGTCGTTGGCGTAGAGCGTGAGCGCCTGGGACACCGTGTTGTCGCCGTTGTTGCGGACGGTCACGGTGACCTGGAGCTCTCCGCCGGGCTCGATCTGCGTGTTCGAGAGCTGGACGTTCTCGAAGCTGAGGTCGGCGTCGTCGCCGCCGTCGTCGCCCGGCGGCGGGAGGAAGATGCCGCCGCCACCACCGCCGCCACCGCCGCCGGTCGCGGCCTCGACGGTGAACGTGCCGGTGTTGGTCTCGAACGCGCGCGTGCTGTCGTTCTTGCTGGCAACGTGGACGTAGCGGTACTCGCCCTCCGTCCAGTTCGCGTAGGTGGGCACGACGATCGTGCCGTCGGCGGAGACGTCCGCGACGCCGAAGGCGGAGCCGTCGAGGGACACGTTGCCGATGGCGTCCGTCTGGACCTGACTGACGCCCGCCTCGTTGGCGGCCTGGACGACGATGTCCTCGACGAGGATCGCGCCGGACTCGCGCTGCTCGGAGACAGTCATGCCGAACATGCTGACGCCGGCGTCGAGCTCGACGATCCCGTTCAGCTCGGTGATCTCGTGCTCGATAACCACGTCGTCGGTGGTCAGCCCGAGCGAGAGATCCTCGCTGACGTTGACGTTCGTCCGGGTGCCGGTGAAGGTGCTCTCGTGGTAGACGACGACCGAGTGGCTGACGTTGCCCGAGAGGCCGGTCTGGACGTCGAAGCTCGCGTTCTCACCGGGCTCGATTGAGCCGGGCGCCGTGACGCTGGACGCACCCGACTGGACCGCGACGCCCTCCGCGCCGATGACGGTCCCGTTGGAGGGGCCGGCGGCGGTGACGTTGCCGTTGTTCACCTCGAAGAGGCGCTCGCCTCGGACGACGATGATGCCGTACTGGCCGGCGGTGGACGCGTCGAGGTCGAAGCTCAGCTCGCCGTTGCTGTCGAGCGCGGCGGGCGCGCTGGCGGGCCGCGAGAACGTCACGGTGCCGTTGACGTAGCTCACGTTCTCCGCGGTGAGCAGGTTCTGGGCGTCGGCGACCGACGTCGGGATCAGCGAGGTCGAGGCGTCGGATGCCGCGCTGGTGTCGGGGTTCTCGTCGACGTGGCCGACGAGCACGTGGACGTCGTCACCGCTGTACTGGGAGACGTCCGCGCCGTCGACGTTGCTGAGCGAGATCGGGACGTTGCCGGTCGGGAACACCGCCAGCTCGTCGCGGTTCGCCGAGCCCTCGGTGCCGTTGACGTTCACGAACACGCGCTGGTTCTCGACGACGGTCGCACCGGCGGACGTGTCCGCGCGGAGCGGCAGTCCGGCGCGGTCCCAGGCTGCGTTGCCCGGAACGACGACGGGGTGCGTGGCGTTGTCGACGAGCGCGTTCGCGTCGTCGTCAGCCACGGTCGCGTTGAACAGGTAGACCGACTGGGTCGGATCCGTCGTCTCGTACGTGATCGTCGCTTCGACGGTCTCGCCGTCGGCGACGTTCGTGAAGCTGACGTTGGACGCACTGCCCCAGGTCCCGTCGTTGGACTCGTTGGCGGTGATCGTCCAGTCGTCGGGGGTCTGGGTGTAGACGGTGAAGTTGCCGTCCGTCCCGTTGTCGTTGGTCACGGCGTACGTGATCGTGACGTTGTCCGTCGCCGTCGTCGGGCCGCTGACGTCGAGGGAGGCGTCCGCGGACGCCCCGGACGCGAGGCCGACACCGACGGCGCCGAGGACGACCATGGCGATCACGGCCGCGAGCAGGAGGAGTACCCCCCGGCTTCCGAGCGTTCGCTGGCCCGATCCGGGCAGGAGCCGCGACCCTGCCGTCGAGCCAGCCTGGTTCGATGCGTCAGTCATGCTACGCACCCCGATGACGTTCGTTCCGACGTCGTGGCGCTTCGCACAACAGTCCGCCCACGTGGGCGTATCATTCGCCTACCGTAGGTCATACAGACATGATTCTGTCTTAGTGATAAAATACTTCCCATATATCAGCCAGCGATACTACTCTGATTCCCTAAATGGTGCGCCTCGCGGTCGATTCGATCCGCGACAATTTGTACTGATGAATCGTGCGAATCATCCCGGACCGTTCGCGATCGGACTCGAGTGCCTTCCCCACCGGGCCGAACCGTCCGACGGACTGGACTGCGTCGTGTTGTGCTGTGCCGAGTGACAGTCCCGGCCGAAAGCGGGGCGACGGCACGGAT
>ENA-ORDC01001378-ORDC01001378.1-marine-metagenome-genome-assembly--contig:-NODE-1378-length-18289-cov-3.340929_pt1 | contig 18289 bp, 23 predicted proteins | sample MGYA00237783_ERZ508515 | MGnify/ENA primary metagenome ERZ508515 (study PRJEB26186, sample SAMN06268792) | marine metagenome | isolation source: Eden Landing Ponds, San Francisco, CA, USA | place... | reverse complement strand
GGGATGGGGAGCCAGATACTCCGCGTCTGGTGGGAGTTCTCCGTGCAGCCGCGGGCGACCCGACGCGTCGGCCTGCTCGCCGGGACGCTGCTCGTCGTCGCAGCGCTCGCGCTGATGACCGTCTACCTCGACCCCCAGGCCGTCCTCGACGCGATAACGGGTGCCGATATGGGGCTCGTCGCCGTCTCGGCCGTCGTGTACGCGCTGTCGTGGCCGCTGCGCGGCGGTCGCTACCGCGACATCCTCGCGGAACTCGGCTTCGATGGCGACCTCGGCTTCCTCACCGGCGCCGTGTTCATCTCACAGACGGGAAACCTCGTCTTCCCGGCGCGGCTCGGCGACGGGGTCCGCGCGTACATCGTGAAAGCGCGCCGGGGCGTTCCGTACCCGAGTGGCTTCGCCTCGCTCGCGATCGAACGGGTGTTCGACCTACTCGCGATCACGGTGCTCGCGGGGGCGGTGCTCGTCGGCTTGCTCGTCACCGGCGGCACGGACGGACTCGCGGCGGCCATCGCGGCGGACATCGGAACGGTCGAAATCGGTGGCGAGACGCTCGCGCCCGGCGAGGCAGCGCGGACGGCGCTGCAGGTCGCGGCCGCGGTCGGCGTCGTCGCGCTCGCCGCAGTCGCCGTCATCCTCGCGAGCGCCCGTCGGGACACGGACCTCGTGACCCGGGCGGTGAGCGCGATCAGCGACGACTCCTACGCTGCGTACGTCTCCGGGATCGTCGGTCGGTTCGTCGGGGACGTACAGGCTGTCGCTGGTGATCGACGCGCGTTCGCCCGCGTCGGGCTGACGAGCCTCGCGATCTGGGCCGTCGACGTGGCGACGGCGCTCGTCGTCCTCGCTGCGTTCGGCTTCGCGCTGTCGCCGTATCTCGTCGCCGTGCTCTTCTTCGCCGTCAGCGTCGGCAACCTCGCGAAGGTCATCCCGCTGTCGCCGGGTGGCATCGGGCTCTACGAGGGCGCGTTCACGCTCATCGTCGTCGGCTTCACCGCGACGCCGGGACTCACCGCCGCGGTGGCGCTCGCCGTCTCCGTCGTCGACCACGCCGTGAAGAACGTCGTCACCGTCATCGGGGGCGTCGCCTCGACGCTCGTGTTCAACGTCTCGCTCACCGAGGCGGTCGAGGGGGCAAGCGAGGCGGAGGCCGCAGAGGAGTCAGTTAGTAGTGGCCGGTGAGGAACGGCCCGAGCGCGCCGGCGACCGCGGCTTCGAGGGCGCCCTGTCTGTCGATGACGCCGCCGGTCAGCGCACCGGCCGCGCCCTGACTTCTCGCTACCTCCTCCTCACCCAGGACGTCGTCCATCACGGGGCCGAGTTCCTCGCCCGCGTCGACCCGCGAGGCGATGTCGTCCGGGAGCCGGATCGACGGGCCGTCCCCCCGGCCCCACCGGTCGCCGTCGGTGGCGGCCGCCCACATTACGAGCCACAGCCCCTCGGCATCCGGCAGCCGTGCGACACCGCCCTCGATGCCGACGGCGAGGTCGTGGTCGTCGAGCGCGCGTCGGGCCCGGGTCTCCGCACCCTCGATGCTCTCTGCAAGCCCGAAGGGCTGTTCGGAGACGCCCGACTCGACGGGGACCGACGCGACCCGCGCGTCCGGGAGCGCTGCTTCGACCGCATCGACCTTCACCGGGTTCCCACTGCCGACTGCGACGTGCATGAGGGGTGGTGGGCCCGCCCCGGACTTGGTTGTTGATACACGGCCGCGGGTCGGTCGGTCACGGTCGTTCACCCGTTTTTCCGGCGATACCACCGGGTGATTCACGGGCGACCGCCAAGCTTATACTACCGATTACCGAAATCAAGTTACGCCATAGCTAACCGGGTTTTCTTCGGTTTCGACCACTCCCGGTAGCCCTTGCCAACGTACCCATGAGCGATCACCTTCGCACACGAACGGCGACCGAGGACGAAACGGAGCGCGACGAGCGGGAGAGCGGCTGTCCCGAATGCGGCGGAGATCTCACCGCCAGCGGCGACCACGAGACCGTCTGTGACGACTGTGGACTCGTCGTCGAGGAGGATACCATCGACCGCGGGCCGGAGTGGCGCGCGTTCGACGCTGCCGAGAAGGACGAGAAGTCCCGGGTCGGGGCCCCGACGACGAACATGATGCACGACAAGGGGCTCTCCACGAACATCGACTGGCGCGACCAGGACGCCTACGGCAACTCCCTCTCCTCGAACCAGCGCCAGAAGATGCAGCGTCTGCGGAAGTGGAACGAGCGGTTCCGCACCCGGGACTCCAAGGAGCGCAACCTCAAACAGGCGCTCGGCGAGATCGACCGCATGGCCTCGGCGGTCGGGCTGCCGGAGAACGTCCGCGAGACGGCGTCGGTCATCTACCGGCGCGCGCTCAACGAGAACCTGCTCCCCGGCCGCTCCATCGAGGGCGTCTCCACCGCGGCCGTCTACGCCGCCGCACGGCAGGCCGGCGTCCCCCGGAGCCTCGACGAGGTCCACACCGTCTCTCGGATCGACAAGATGGAGCTCACGCGGACGTACCGCTACATCGTCCGCGAGCTGAACCTCGAGGTCGCGCCCGCGGACCCCGAGAGCTACATCCCGCGGTTCGCGTCCGACCTCGACCTCTCCGACGAGGCTGAGATCCGTGCCCGGAAGCTCATCGACGCTGCCCGGGAGGAAGGTCTCCTCTCCGGGAAGTCGCCGGTCGGGCTCGCTGCCGCGGCCGTCTACGCGTCCGCGCTGCTGTGCAACGAGAAGGTGACGCAGTCGGACGTGAGCGAGGTCGCCAACATCTCCGAGGTCACCATCCGCAACCGCTACAAGGAGCTGCTGGAAGCCGAAGGCGTCGTCACCGCCTAAGCTCACCGCGTGGGGAGCGGTCCCCTTGTGGGACCGTGACAACCTTTTTCATGGCCGCCGACCCACCACGGCCCGATGGTCGAAACGTACGTCAGACTGCTGTGTCCCGAATGCGGAAAGCGCTGGCAGGACTCCCCGAACGAACTCCCCGAGCCGGGCCGGACGTTCCACTGCCCGAACTGTCATGCCAGCCGTCCGACGGCCGAGTTCACCCGGACCGGCCGTGACTTAGAAACCCTCCGTACGTTCTGACGGGGCCGCGGAAAGATTAGGCGCCGGCCCGCGTCCGCTCGCCGCACGCCTCGCACTGCCGGTACGTCGTCCCGTCCTCCTCGACGAGTTTCGTGTCCGGGAGGCCACACTCCGGGCAGAGCACGTACGCCTCGGCGTACTCGTCGACGGCCTCGCGGACGCGCCGCGTCTTGAACGAGCCGGTGAGCCGGAGCCGTCCGGACTCGTCGATGCTCGCCGCGGTTCCGAGCTCCGACTGGAGGTACTGCATCACGTCGTCGTCGTCGCGGTCGAGCTGTTTCGCCGTCTCCTGGAAGTTCTCGAACAGCGTGAAGTTCCCGTCCGCGCGCAGTTCGGGGTCGGGAAGGGAGAACCGCTTCGCGCTGCCGCTCGCGTCCGACTCCGAGATCGCACGGTCGAGGTGTTCGTCGTAGCTCATACGGGCCGATGGGGTCGGCGACCGGAAAAACCGTTCGCCCTCGTGCCGTCGGCGGCCGATCGCCGAAACCGGTCGTATCGACCGAATTACGCGTTCTAACGGGGTCGTATGTTAACGTGACTCAGGATAATAATATAACCCTCCACGCGTAAGCCGATGTTGACCATGAAAAAGCAGGAGCTGATTCACCTTCACGGGCTTCTTGCAGAGGTACGAGAGCACTACGAAGAAATGGCAGACACCGACGTCGAACACGACGAATACGTTTCTCTCGGGGTTCGCCCCACATCCATCCACAAGTCGAAGACCGACCACAAGGCCGCGGTCTTTGCGCTCGCTGACGGCATCACCGACGAGATGAACACCGAGGTCAAGGAGCCCGTCTCCGCCGCCGCCGACTGATACTTCTGCGGGCGGTTCGGCGTACGTTACAGTCCCCAGCGACCGCGTCGTCGCTCGTCGTGATCGAGATGGACCCACAGACACAAGGGGAGTCCCGCCCTCCGGGTGGGTATGTCCGACGCGCAGACGGTCGAGATCAGTATCGAGGGCGAGGACGGCGACGACCAGCTGACGTTCCCGGCGTCGCTGCTCGAGATGTTCGCCGAGGGCGACGAGTCCGATGCGGAGGTCGTCGGCGACCTCGCGATGATCAACGCGGCCCAGCAGATACACGCCGCGACCGCACACGGCCACGGCGAGCCGTCGGAGGAGCTGCAGGCCGTCGAATCGCAGTTGATGGACCTGTTCGAACAGCGGTTTGGACAGACGTTCGGCGAGATGACCGGTCACGACCACTGACGGAAGCGTTGCCGGCCACCGCTACACCGATACGCGTCCGGCCACGGTTCCACGTATGGAGCTGCACGATAGCCTCGACGGACAGGTCGCGCTGGTGACCGGTGCGACCCGCGGCATCGGCGCGGAGATCGCACGCAACCTTCGAGACCTCGGAGCAACGGTGTACGCCAGCGCGCGTTCCGTGTCCGACGACGTCCCCGACGGCTGTGAGCGAGTACTCCTCGACGTCACACAGGAGGGCGATATCGAGGCCATCGCGGACGGCGTCTTCGGCGAGGTGGGTCGGCTCGACGTGCTCGTCAACAACGCGGGTGTCGGCGAGTTCGGCGATGACGTCGTCGCCGAGCCGACCGAGCGCATCGACCGGACGCTCGCGACCAACCTCCGGGGGCCGATGCTGCTGTGTAAACATCTCGTCCCACTGCTCGTCCAGCAGCCGGGCGGCCGCGTCGTGAACGTCTCCTCGCGGATGGGACAGCTCGCCGAGCTGGGCGACGGCTCGCCGGCCTATCGAGTGTCGAAGGTCGGCCTCAACGGGTTGACCCGATACCTCGACGCAGAGTACGCTGGTCAGGGACTCATCGCGAACAGCGCCTCGCCCGGCTGGGTTCGCACCGACATGGGCGGGCCGGAGGCGGACCGCTCCGTCGAGGCGGGCGCGGAGACCCCGACGTGGCTCTGCCGGTTCGCGCCTGATTCACCCTCGGGCGGTTTCTGGCACGGCAAGGAACGGATCGAGTGGTGAGCCGGCGACCGCCGGCTCAGACGAGCGTGTCGGGTCGGTTCGAGAAGTAGTCGAACACCGCGCCGAGCGTAAACCCGTAGAAGACGTGGGCGAAGAAGGTGATGACGAGAAACAGAACGAGTGCGACGCCGCTCTCTCCACCGTAGAACGCGGGCGCGAAGCCGGTCCAGATCGCCATCCCGAGCGGGATACCCTTCAGCGCGAAGCGGTCGCCGGGGAGAAAGCTCCCGATCGAAGCGAGCAGCAGCGGCCACACCGTCATCCCGCCGAGCAGGAAGACGAGATAGCCAATCGAAGCGATGTTCGAGTCGAACACCAGCTCGGCGCCGAGGAGCTCCGCGACGACGGCGAACCGGGCGGTGTCGAATGCGCCGAGCGATGCGGCGATGAGGAGACCGACGGTCAACACTGCGGTTCCGACCGCCCCGCCCAGCGCACCGATGAGCCCGTCGGTGACGACACCGATCAGTCGGTCGAAATCCGGCCTCGCCTCCTCGGTCGCAGCCGGGTTGTCGGCGACCGTCTCTCCGCCTTGATATTCATCATCTATCATAAGGGTTAGTTCGATAGCCGCAACGTAAAGGTTTATCTAGGTGAATCTTACACTTATCAGCGAAACGATTAAGGCAAAACCTTCGAACATCACGATATTCCATGAGATTCCTTCACGTGCTGCCGCTCGTCCCGGGCCACAACGGTGGCGGAGGGCTAATCCCGCGGGGGACGCGTGTGGAAGTGTTCTCCGAGATCTACTGGGTGTTCCTCTGGCTCGGAGCCCTCGTCGGCGTGGTCGTCGTCGGCTACATGTTGTACGTCGCGTACGAGTACCGTCACGACGGGGAGGTCGACGACGACGGCGACCGGCCGTCGCTCGGGGAGCTTCCGACCGGCGGGGGAAAGGGGGGGAAGCTGTTCCTCTCGTTGGGACTCAGCGCCGTCATCGTCGTCTCGCTCATCGCATGGACGTACGGGACACTGCTGTACGTTGAAGGAGACTCGCCAGTCGAGGGCGAAGACCACCTCACCGTCGGTGTCGTCGGCTATCAGTTCGGCTGGACGTTCACCTACCCGAACGGCCACAACACGACGACACTCCGCGTTCCCGAGGATAGGGCCGTCCAGCTCAGAGTGACATCACGCGACGTGTTCCACAACTTCGGGATACCTGGGTTGAAAGTGAAGAGCGACGCCATTCCCGGCCAGCGGACAAACACGTGGTTCATCGCCGACGAGCCGGGCGAGTACACCGCGAAGTGTTACGAACTGTGCGGCGTCGGCCACTCGTACATGCAGGCGACGGTGGTCGTGATGCCAGAAGCGGAGTACGAAGCGTGGTACGCGAACACGATGGCGGACGGCGCGAACGAGTCGAACACGTCCGCCGCGACCACGCCGGGTGATACCACGGCGGCGCTCGGGGGGGTTCCGGCATGAGCAACGCCGACGCCGACGGCCCCGACGACACCCGCACAGAGGGCACCCCTCGTGCTGACGGGGCTGGCGCGGTCGCTGGCGAACTCGCCGAGCCCGACCACGACCACGAGTTCCCCGGGATGGGGTCGATCAGACGGTGGTTCGTCACTACGAACCACAAAGACGTGGGCATCCTGTACGTCGTCACGTCGCTGTTCTTCCTGCTGTTCGGCGGCGTGCTCGCACTGCTCATCCGAACCCAACTGTGGGTGCCCGGCGGTACGGTTCTCGACGGGCTCGCGTACAACCAGGCGGTGTCGGCCCACGGACTCATCATGGTGTTCTGGTTCCTCTCGCCGTTCGCGTTCGGCATCGCGAACTACGTGATTCCGCTTCAGATCGGAGCGAAAGACCTCGCGTTTCCCCGGTTGAACGCCCTCTCCTACTGGCTCTACCTCTTCTCGGGGCTCCTGCTCATGGTGTCGTTCTTCCAAGGGGCTTCCTTTTCAGGTGGCTGGACGATGTACGCCCCGCTGAACGTCCCGGTGTACACGCCACATATCGGCGCATCGACCGCTATCCTCGCGCTGACGATGTTCACCGCATCGGTGACCGTCGGCTCGGTGAACTTCATCACGACCATCCACCGGATGCGCGCGCCGGGGCTCACCATGTGGAACCTCCCGCTGTTCACGTGGTCGATCCTCCTGACTGTGTGGATGATGCTGTTCGCCTTCGCCGCGCTGCTGGCCGCGCTCGTCATCCTCTCGTCGGATCGGCTGCTGGGGACGACCTACTTCGCTGCCCAGAGCGCCGGCGGCTCGCTGCTGTGGGCCCACCTGTTCTGGTTCTTCGGCCATCCGGAGGTGTACATCGTCTTCTTCCCCGCGCTGGGGGCGATGGCGGAGGTGTTTCAGACGTTCACCGGGCGGCGACTCGTCGGCCGGAAGTACTTCATCGGCGCCATGCTGCTCGTGGCGATTCAGTCGTTCATGGTCTGGATGCACCACATGTTCCTGACGAGCATCAACCTCGAAATCAAGACGCTGTTCATGGCGACCACCATCGGTATCTCACTTCCCTTCGACCTGATGGTGTTCGCGCTCATCTACACGATGCTGAAGGGTGATATCCGGTTCGAGACGCCGTTCCTCTTCGCGTTCGGCGGTCTCGTCCTGTTCATCCTCGGGGGCATCACCGGAGTGTTCCTCGGCGCGGTCGTGCTCGACTACGAGTTCCGCGGCACCTACTGGGTGGTCGCACACTTCCACTACGTGATGGTCGGTGGCGTGACGGGGCTCATCGCGGCTATCTACTACTGGTTCCCGAAAATGACCGGGAAGCTGTACGACGAGTTCCTCGGCAAGGTGAACTTCGTGCTGTACTTCGTCGGCTTCAATCTGCTCTACTTCCCGATGTTCCTAGCGTGGGAGACGCCCCGACGGGTGTTCGACTACCGGCCCGAGTACATCCCGTGGCACCGGCTCTCGACGGTCGGGGCGTTCCTCCTCGGGCTGTCGTTTCTCGTGCTCATCTACAACCTCTACATCAGCTACCTCGACGGCGCGGACGCCGATGGGAACCCGTGGAAGTACGCGACGACGGCCGAGTGGGCCGTCCCCTCCCCACCGCCGCTGGAGAACTTCGACGGCCTCCCGTCGTACGAGGACGGCAATCTCACCTTCCGGTCCGAGTCCGCCGGCCGCGGGGGGGAGGCGGCGGCCGACGGCGGCCGGACCGACACGCCCCGGAGCGCTGACGGCGGGGCGGTGGTGACCGCACCTGAGACCGGCGTCGTCGCCAAAACCAGCCACGAGGAACACGCCAGCCACGCGAGCATCTGGCCGTTCGTCGCCGGTGCAGCCTCGTTCGTCGTCCTTGTCGGGCTCTCCGGGCTCCAGCAGGGGTCGTTCCCCTCGGGGGCTGCGGGCGGGTTCTACGCCGGCACGACGCTCGTCGGGGGCGGACTGCTGCTGTACGGGTTCGTCCGCATGGCCGCCGAACGGTTCCACGGGCCGACGATGGCGATGGCCGAACGGTGGCCGTTCGCCGGGGTGGACAACATGAAGACGGGAATGTGGGTGTTTCTCGCGTCGGACGTCGTGCTGTTCGGCGCGTTCATCGGCTCGTACGTCTTCATCCGGGTCGCCGAAGGGTGGACGAACTGGCACCACCTCATCCCCGCGGACCACGTCGTGCTGCCGGGGCTGATAAACACCTATCTGCTGCTCACGAGCTCCTTCGCGGTCGTGTTGGCGCTCGTGTTCGCCGAGCGGAACAATCGGCTCGGGGTGGTTGCGAGCCTGATCGCGACCGTGGGACTCGGGGTCGGCTTCCTCATCAACAAGGCCCTCGAGTGGAACCATCTGTTCCACGTCCACAGCGAGGCGTTCCCGAACGGCTGGGAGCTGTCGACGAACGTCGCCTCCTCGACGTTTTACCTCACGACAGGGCTCCACGGGGCCCACGTCACCGTCGGGCTGATAATCGCACTGTACATGATCGTCCGCGCCTGGAACGGGGCGTACCTCGACGACGAGGCGCCGATAGAGCAGTTTGGGCTCTACTGGCACTTCGTCGACATCGTCTGGCTGTTCCTGTTCCCGCTGTTCTACATCCTGTGACAATGAGCCGACTGAAACTCTACACCGCGATGTACATCGTCCTGTTCGTGCTCGCCACCGTGCAGGCGCTCGTCGAGATGACCGGGATGCTCGAAACAGCCTACTGGACGGCGTTCGGCATCATCATGGTGCTCTCCTTCCTCAAGGCGCTCGCCGTCGCTGGCTACTACCAGCATCTCCGCTGGGAGCCGCGGTCGCTGACTGTACTGATGACGCTCGCGCTGCTGGCGGCGCTCGCGCTCACCGGGGCGGCGTCGTACTCCATCCTGTGAGCGCGGTTCACTCCCGCCACGGCTGCCACAACCCGCCGACAGCGAGGAGGAAGGCGAGCGTCGAGAGATCGAGCGAGTAGCCCCCGACGGCCGCGAGCGCGGCCGCGCCCGCCCCGCCGAGCGTCCCCGCAAGCAGCGGGAGCGTACAGCCGATACAGGCCGCGAGCCCGACCGTCCCCGCGCCGGAGGCGAGCGACAGTGCCGCGAGCCGCGCGTACACCAGATACGACAGCGCGACGTAGCCGACGACCCGGAACGGGACGAAGTAGAGGTGGAACTCACCGAGCACGTACGCGACCCGCGGGCCCCACCCCGGCGCGGAGAGCGACGCCGTCAGCCCGGTCGGGTGCGCGTGAACGTGTTCCCCGAGTGGAACTCCCACGAGGCCGGTGAGTATCGCGAGAACGAGTCCGTACACGGCCGCCACGCCGGCCGCCGCCAGCCGTCGGCCGGTCGGAACCGGCCCGACCCGTGTGACGGCGAACAGCCCGACGTTGATCCAGACGAACGGGTAGACGACGTACCGGACCGACTCGGTGCTCCCGGCAACGGTGAAGTGGACGGCGAGTGCGACGACCTCGAGGACGACGAGTCCCGCCCACAGCGGCCAGTCGTTCGGGGGTCGCACGGCGGCCCGGACGCCCGTGCTCATACGACGAGCTTCGCGGCGATGACGACGACGACGAGGAGCCCGACGAGGAACGACCCTTCCGCGACGCCCTGTGCCGCGGAGCCGCCGCGCGAGCGCGCGGACTGATACACGCCGAGGAACATCGCTCCCGCGAAGACGGCGACGGCAGCGGCCAACAGCGCGGGTGCAAGCAGTGCCCGTCCCGGCACGGTCACGTCGCTGACGTACAGGACGGCTCCCCCGCCGAAGGCGGACACGAGCAGAAGGAACGACGCCATCCAGACGACCGGCTCGCCGGCCATCTCACGGAGTCGCCGCGCCGTGGTCGGCGTCGTCAGCGGGTCGTAGCCGCGACGCCCCCCCGTCCGCGCGACCCAGACGACGACGACGAGGACGAACAGCGTCGTCACCGCCGCGCTCGCCATGTACAGTGCGTCGGTCATGTCAATTGTTACCGGAACTGTGCGTAACGGTGGTAATAAATCCTGTGTACCGTTGGCACGCACCACAGCGGCGTTCGGGCGCCGCCGTTACTCGAACCAGCGGCTCATCGGGTGGTTCGTGTCGACCCGCCGCGAGAAGGCGTTCGGCTTCAGACGATCTGGTCGCGCTCCTCGGACGCGCCGAGGAGAATCGTACCGACGACGGCGAACGCGACGCCGACGACCCCGAGGCCAACCTGTGTCGGGGCGGAGGTGATGCCGGCGAACGCCATCGCTGCCAGCATGACGACGCCGAGAACGATGCTGACGCCGCCGCTGAGAATTTTCTGCTGTTCGGTCATCGATGCGAAGACACTCGCGAGAGCCCCTGCCATACCTCGAGTTACGTCTCCCTGATATTAATGTGCCTCGTTCCGTGCCGATTTCACGGCATCCCCAGGGGCTCCCAGTCGGGAAGGACGGACCGTCCGAGCGGTTATACGATGCCCGATGGAACGCTCCGACGTGATCCGATTCGACGACCTCGAACCCGGCTGGAGCGAGACGTACGGGACGGTGCGGATGGAGCGGGACGCGATGACGGCCTTCGCGGAGCAGTTCGACCCACAGCCGATGCATCTCGACCCCGAAGTAGCCCGCGAGAAGGGGTACGACGACGTCTTCGCGAGCGGGCTTCACACCATCGGCGTCGGGATGCGGCTGCTCGTCGAGCAGTTCCTCAACGACTCCTCGAACCTCGGCGGGCTCGGGATGGACGACCTCTCGTGGCACGCGCCCGTCTATCCGGGCGACGAGCTCTCGGTCCGCCACGAAGTGGTCTCGATGCGCGTCTCGGAGTCGGACCCCGACCGTGGGATCGTCGTCCGCGATGTGGAGCTGTTCCGCGGGGACGACGACGTCGTCTGCTCGTGGACGGTGACGATACTGATGGCGCGGTGACCGCGAGAGAACGCTACGGCGGCGACGCGGCGACCACGACCCGACTCAGGGTCGCGTCGTCGCCCACACTGCGAGCGCGCCGAGCACGAGCGCCGGGACGAGCGGCAACACGAGGAAGGCATCCCGGAACCCGAGCCCGAGCGACTTCGTGAACGCGCCTGCTCGGGGAATGTAAAACAGGATCGCGGGAACGACGACGAGCGCGACGAGTATCCACGCGACGAGGACCCAGCCTCGCCAGCCGAACTCGCGGCCCGTGTCGCTCCCGGCGTCGCTCACAGTTCGCTGTCGGGGACGACGACGACCTTCCCGAACCCTTCCCGGTCCTCGAGCAGCTGGTGGGCGCTCGCGGCCTCACTCATCGGGAGGACGTCGCGGATCTGCGGCTCGAAGGTGCCGTCCCACACGAGCGAGAGCGCCTCGTCGATGTCCGAGTTGGCGCCCATCGTCGAGCCGAGGATGTCGTACTGACTCCAGAACAGGTCGGCGATGTTCACCTCGACCTTGGGGCCGGCGGTTGCGCCGCAGGTGACGATACGGCCACCCTTCGCCAGCGAGTTCATCGACTTCTCCCACGTCGGGCCGCCGATGTGGTCGACGACGACGTCGACGCCGCGGCCGTCGGTGTGGTCCTCGATGAACGCGTCGAAGTCCTCGTCCTCGTAGTTGACGACGTGGTCCGCGCCGAGGTCGAGTGCGGCCTCGAGCTTCGCCTCGCTCGACCCGGTCGCGTACACCTCACAGCCGGCGTGGTCGGCGATCTGCACCGCCGCGTGGCCGACGCCGCCCGACGCGCCGAGCACGAGCACGGACTCGCCGGCCTCGATTTCGGCCCGCGAGTGGAGCATCCGCCACGCGGTCTGGAACACGAGCGGCGCGGCCGCGGCCGTCTCGAAGTCGACGTCGTCGGGCACTGCGACCAGGTTCTCCTCCGGGAGCGCAGCAAGCTCGGAGTGGACACCCGTGGTGTGCTCGCCGAGGATGGCGTACTCCACACACTGCGAGTGTTCCCCGTTGCGGCAGTGTTCGCAGTCGCCGCAGTACGAACCCGCAGCGACGGCGACGTGGTCGCCCGCCTCGAAGCGAGTCACGTCCGGGCCGACCTCCGCGACGACACCTGCGGCGTCCGAGCCGGGAACGTGTGGGAACTCGCCGGGGGACGGCATTCCCTTGCGGGTCCACACGTCGAGGTGGTTCAGCGCGCCGGCCTTCACGTCGACCAGCACCTCGTCGCGGTCGATCTCCGGGTCCGGGAGCTCGCCGTACTGCAGTACGTCCGTATCACCGTGCTCCTCGTAGAATACTGCCTGCATGCCCGGGGTTCTGATGGCGCGGCACAAAGACGTGCCGATGACGGCGAGCATCGAAGCCGAGGGAGTTAGGGCGCTACGCCCCGACCGTTCGCTCGTGTCCCGCACGCGGTGGACGTATCTCGGTCTCGCCCTGCTCGCCATCGGGCTCGTCACCACGAGCGCCGGCGCCGCGACCCATCTCTCCGAGAAGCGCTGTGCGAACGCGGGATTCGTGCAGGTGTACGACACCGACCGGGTGAACGGCTCGCTCGCCGAGTACGACCGGCTCGACTACACTGACCTCAACGACTCCGAACAGCGGGTGTTCCGGAGCGTCCTCGACGCCGGCGGACAGGCCCTCGCGGGGAAGGGTGCCATCCGCGAGGCCGTCGTCGCCTACGAGAACGACAGCTATCTCGTCGTCGCGACCGCGGAGACGGGCTGTGAGCCGTGGGACCGCGAGCGCGTCGTGGTTCCGCTCGCGGGCGGGCTTGCCGTCCTCGGTGTCGGGCTGGTGCTCACGCGGGGTTGGGACCCGTAGCGGGTGTGGGGGGCCGAGAACCGCCGGCGCTTTTGTCGGTCGCCCCCTGAAACGGAGCTATGAGCGACGGCCACGGGGATGACCAGCACGGCCACGACCACGGGGACGACGACCAGCACGGCCACGACCACGACCACCAGCACGACCACGACCACCACCACCACCACGACCTCGACGCGCTCGGCGCGAGCGTCGTCACGGTGTCATCGTCGCGTTCGCTCGACGACGACCCCGCCGGCGACGCCATCGCCGCGGCGTTCGAGTCTGCTGGCCACGAAATCGCCCACCGGGAGCTTGTGGGCGATACGTTCGACAGCGTTCAGGGTGTCGTGGAACGGCTGGTCCGGCGGGACGACACCGACGTCGTCGTCACCACGGGCGGAACGGGCGTCACGCCCGACGACGTGACCGTCGAGGCAACCCGTCCACTGTTCGACAAGACACTCCCCGGCTTCGGCGAGCTGTTCCGCGACCTCTCGTACGACGAGATCGGGACGCGGGTGGTCGGTACCCGCGCGGTCGCCGGCGTCGCCGGCGGTGTTCCCGTGTTCTGTCTCCCGGGTTCGGAGAACGCAGCCCGGCTCGGCAGCGAGGAGATAATCGTCGAAGAGGCGCCCCACCTCGCCGGGCTCGCCCGGCGCGACGAGGAAGACCCCGACGCCGACTCGTAGCGGTCAGTCGCCGCCCGGAAGCGGACACAGCGACGCGGTCAACAGCGCTGGCTCCTCGGTTTCGTTGCGCGCGCCGTGTTCGACGCCCCGCTCGTGCAGGACGACGCCGGGTGCCGTGACGGTCTCCTCGTCGCCGTCCTGTACGACGACAATCTCTCCCTCGAGGACGTGAAACACGTTCGTCGCGTCCGGGTGGTCGTGCGGGCTCATCTCCGCGCCGGGTCCGAGCGCGAACGCCTTCACGAGCACGTCGTCCGTAACGACGAGCTCCTCGGTGAGCAGTTCGCCGGCGTCCGGGTCGAGGTCGGGATAGCGGTCCATACCGTCGTCTCGTCCGCCCGGGACTTGTCGGTTGCCATCCGTTCGCACGGCGGCGTTGTACTCTTGTCGGTCCACGCGCCATCCCGTCCCGTGTTCCCCGAGACGCTGAGGACGGAACGGCTCCGGTTCGAACAGCTCTGCCGCGAGCACGTTCCAGTCGACGAGTACTACACGCTCGTCGGCAGGGGAGCGAACCCGGCCGTCGACGAGGAGCTGCGATACATCCCTCGCGAACCGGTCGAGACGGTCGGCGCCGCGGCCGATCGCCTCGCCGCGTTCGAGCGTCGGTGGGACGACCGCGAGCGCGCGGAGTACGCCCTTCGCCCCCGCGACGGGGAGCCGGGGGCCGGGGAGCTCGCGGGGACGGCCGGACTGCTGTTCGCGTGGGACCGCCGGCTTGCCAAGCTCGCCGTCCGACTCCGCAAGCGGTTCTGGGGGCGCGGCTACTCCGGCGAGCGGGCCGACGCGCTGCTCGAACTCGCCTTCGACCGCCTCGACCTCGACTGCGTCGCGATACCCGTCCACGCCGGCAACGAGCAGTCGCGGCGTGCCGTCGAGTCATACGTCGACCGCTGGAACGGTCGCTACGAGGGGCTGTTGCGCAACGACGGCGCCCGGAGCGACGGCCCCGTCGACCGCCACCGGTTCAGTATCAGCCGCGAGGAGTACGACAACGCGAAGTGAGTGGCAGTCGAACCGGGAGTCGTGACCGACAGCGAGACCGTACTCGTTCCCGGCGCCCGTGACGTGCGCGCGACGCTCGACGCGCCCGACGCGGACGCCTGCGTCGTCGCCTGTCCGCCGCACCCACAGATGGGCGGCAAACGGAGCGACTCGCGGCTCACCGCGGTCGCGGATGCGGTCGCGCCCGACGTCGCAACGCTCCGGTTCGACTACGGCGCGTGGGACGAGGGAGTGGGCGAGCTCGCCGACGCGCGCAACGCGCTGGCGTGGGCTCGCGACCGCTACGACGCGGTCGCGCTCTTCGGCTACTCCTTCGGCGGCTGTATCGCCCTGCTCGCCGCCGCACGGGAGAGTGCGGCGGGGATGCCGCCGGCAGCGGTCGCGGCGCTCGCCCCGGCCTCGCGGCTCTCGGCTGACCTCGACGCGGTCGCGGCGCTCGATACCATCGACGCACCGGGCTACGTTCTCTACGGCGAGCGGGACACGACCGCCGAGTGGGAGCCGGTGGTCGAGCGGGCGCGGGCGCTCGGCTGGTCGGTCGAGTCGATGGCTGCGGACCACCATTTCGTCGGGCAGGCAGGGAAGGTCGGGGAGCGATGCGGCGCGTTCCTGCGTGACGCGCTCGCGCCCGGCGGCCGAGACTACTGATTACCGAAGAGCCGCTCGCGGAGGGACCGTGTCCGCGCTTTCTCCGCGAGCAGCACGGTACAGTCGATGTCGTCGACTACCTGCAGCGCGAGCGACCCGCCGACCAGCCGCGAGAGTAGGCCGCGTTCCGTCGCGCCGATGGCGACGAGCGTGGCGTCGTCGGCCGCCCGTTCGATGGCGGTTTCGACGTCGCCGGTTTCGACCCGGCGCTCGGCGTCGGCCAGCCCGTTCGCCTCGGCCCACTCGGCGAGGAACGTCTCGCCGGCCGCCTCGTCGTCGGCGACGTGGAGCAGCGTCACCTCGGAGCCGTACTCGGCCTGCAGGATGCGGGCAACGGACGCCGACAGCTCCGAGTCCGGGCCGCCAGCGGTCGGCACGAGCACCCGTTCGGGCTCGAAGCCGCGGTCCTTCATGACGAGGAAGTCACACGGCAAGTTCTCCGTGAGGTCGTCGTACGCGGACTCGACGCGGCCAGGCGAGCCGTGGCTGTCGGGGCCCCAGCCCATGACGACGGTGTCGGCGTTGTGGGTCTCCGCCGCGTCGAACACCTCCTCGAACGCCTGATGCGAGAGGATTGTGTGCGTCTCGACCGGGACGCCGAGCCCCTCGGCGTCGATGCGGGCGCTCTCCAGCAGTTCGCCGGCGTGATCGTCGAACTCCTCGACGTGGTCGCTGGCGTACTGCAGCGCCGTCTGGTCCGGCACCTGTACGATGTGGACGATGTCGAGCGTCCCGCCGTGGTGTTTTGCGACGGCGGCTCCGAGCCGGATGAGGTCCTCCTCGGTGTTCGGGTTCGCGACGGGGACCATCACGCGGTAGTCGCCGCCGTCCGGCTGTGCGGCGGCGGCGGCCGACACCGCGGCGTCGGGTAGTTCGTCGGAGCGTGAGAGGATATACTGACTGAGGATACCTTTCTTATTGGCCCTCTGGCGCGCGTACGCGAGATACCAGACGAGTCCGCCGCCGACGAACAGTCCCGCAAGGAGGATTTCGACCGGATTCATGAACACGATGAGTCCGAACGACGTGACCGCCCCCAGGATCGGCACCACCGGATACAGCGGCACACGGAAGTCGGGGTCGTACTCGTCGACCTGCGCCTCGCGCATCACGATCAACGCGATGTTGAGAAGTCCGTAGACGATGAGGTGAAGGACGCTTCCGGCCTTTGCTAGCGTCTTCACGTCTCCGACGACGATGAACAGGAGGATGAGCCCACCCGTGACCGCGATGCTCCGATACGGAGTCGCGAACCTTGGGTGGACGTCGTTGAGCGCGGCGCTGATGAGCCGGTCGCGACCCATCGCGAAGTTGATTCGCGACGACGCGAGGATCGACGCGTTCGCCGACGACGCGGTTGCGAGTAGCCCCGCGAACGTCAGAAGCCCGATACCGACGGCGCTCAGTCCGACGGTTCCGAACGCGATGCCAGCCACGTCGAGCACCGGCGTCGTGGTGAACTCGGGGCCGAGCTGCTTCCAATTGACGACGCCCATCAGCACCACCATGATGATCGCGTACATCGTCGTCACGATGAGGACGCTTCCCACGATGGCTAATGGGAGGTTCCGTCCGGGGTTTTTCAACTCCTCCGCGATGGTCGTAATCTTCGCGAAGCCGAGAAACGAGACGAAGACGAGCCCCGTTGCAGGGAGAATTGCGGCGGTTCCTCCGGTTTCCGCCGGGAAGAACGGGCGGAGCGTGGCCAGATCGGCCTGCAGGAATCCAAGCACCGAAAACACGGTCAGAATACCGACCAGCAGCGTTACGATGACGATCTGCACGCCGCCGGTCTCCTTCGCCCCGACGTAATTGATCGCGATAAAGGCCGCGCCAGCGATGAGTGCACCCACCTGAAACGGAGTCAGTGTCACGATGCCGAGCGGAACCGCCGGGATGGGAAGGAACGACGCGAGATACTCGCCGAAGCCGAGACTATAAAACGCCGAGGCGAACGCGAGTCCCATCCAATTGCCCCAGCCTGCGACCGACCCGAACAGCGGCCCAAGCGCGTGGTTGACGTAGTAGTAGCTCCCGCCGGCTTTCGGCATCGCGGTGCCGAGTTCCGAGGCCGACAGCGCAGTGAAAAGCGAGATGATGCCGCCGATAATAAACGACAACGCGACGGCCGGTCCGGCCGCAGCAGCCGCCTGCCCCGGGAGGACGAAGATGCCCGCGCCGATCATCGTCCCGACGCCGATGGTGAGAGCCGACAGCAGGCCGAGGTCCTTCGCGAGCTCCTGCTCGCTCATCGGTTCACCGACAGGACAGCGACGACCGGCCGTTCGGCCTCGTCGAGCAGGTCACGGGTGAGGTCGCCCGTCAGGAGCCGCCCGAGCCAGCCGCCACCGCGGGGCGTAGACGCGTCCCCGTCGGCGGTCGAACTCGTGTCCGATTCCGCGGCGACCGACACGAACGTGTGGCCGATGCGTCCCTTAGCCATCGGTTGCTTCCCAGGACCGACGCCCTATCGCCGGCGGCAGCTGGCTGTCGTCTCGGTTCATAGGAGCGTCGACGTGCGGGCGGAGGATAAGCGTTCATCCCTCGGCGTTCCGGCACGAACCCCCTCACAGCACGCCACTACCGGAGCACAGGGCGACCTCTCAACCTGCCTGTCACGCAAGCGACGGCTACCCGTTCGCAACGGTTTTGACGGACGCCCGCGCACACTCGTTATGCCGACGGAACCCGTCACGGAGTACGACCCCTCTCTGGGTCGGAAGTTCGTCTTCGTCACCGGCGGGGGGATGTCCGGGCTGGGG
>ENA-ORDC01001376-ORDC01001376.1-marine-metagenome-genome-assembly--contig:-NODE-1376-length-18300-cov-10.803051_pt1 | contig 18300 bp, 16 predicted proteins | sample MGYA00237783_ERZ508515 | MGnify/ENA primary metagenome ERZ508515 (study PRJEB26186, sample SAMN06268792) | marine metagenome | isolation source: Eden Landing Ponds, San Francisco, CA, USA | place... | reverse complement strand
TTGCGCATGACGTTGGCCTTGTGGGCGATGGTGACGTTCTCGTAGCCGTGTTCTGCGGCGTAGTCGAAGCCGTACTCGGCAATCTTGCGGGAGGCGTCCTCGGTTACGACGCGGGTCAGCGTCGCGACGCCGTCGGCGATTTCCTCTTCGATCCCCGAATAGACGCCCTGGGTGTTCTCGCGGATGAACACGATGTCTGTCTCGGGTTTGACTGCGTCCAGCCCGGGGTAGGCCTTCGCTGGGCGGACGTTGGCGTAGGAACCGACGACTTCCCGCAGCGGGAGGATCACGTCGGCGGCGGACTCGCCGGCTGCGCCGAACAGCGTCGCGTCCGATTCGCGGGCGAGGTCGGCCGTCTCCTCGGGGAGAGGCGTGCCGGCCTCTTCAAGGACGTAGTCGCCAGCCTCGCCTTCGACGAACTCGAAGCCGAGATCGAGTTCTTTCAGGACGTCAACTGCTGCAGGCGTCACTTCCTGTCCGATCCCGTCGCCAGGGATGACCGCAATCTGCTCTGTCATGCCTGACCGTCTCGCGGGCGTCGAAAAGAGGGTGTCGATATGGTGAGTCAAGAGGATTATTTATTCCCCATCTGACCGTAGTCCTCAGAAAGAATGACCGTAGGTGAAAACAACTCACAGAACATTCTCGGCTTTCCAGTGTCGCGATTTGTTGCACGCTTTGGCCGCGTGCAGCCTTCTCAATGAGTCGATAAAAGAATCCGTCAACGGCATGTTTTTGACCGGCTTGGGAGCGATTGGCCACATATTTCGACGGCGGTTGATTGTATCCACAACTCACCCAGATCACCATGTTCTCAAGTGCCTGCTCAAACTCACTAACGCCGTAGCTTTGTAAGTAGTAGGAAGTGAATAGACTATCTATCAGCAGAGGTAGTTCGCACTCTTGTATTCAACCCGTCGGGGCGGTGGAGAATACATCAACTCCATTACAATAACATAATGATAAATCCTCGATCAACGCCACCGTCTCGGTTTCCGCGAGATTAAACAAGCCGTCGGCTGAGGGACAATCTTGCAGAGTCGATTATCTATAATACCTCAGCATTCACCCTTCACAGTGGTATGGCAATCACCCCATGGTTAATTATCAATCTTAAAAAATAAGAATGTATATAATTCCTCCCTAAAGTAGGAATTGTATGGTTTCGAAAAAATCCTCAGCCATATTAGTTGTAGCACTGGCAACTATAATAATTGTACAGCCAGTCGCGGCTACCAAACCCAATTCGATTGAAAGCAGAACTCTGAAAAGCGCCCCCGAACATCCAACGGGCCCACCTCCCGTGGACGGTATTGACTGCGATGGAGATGGTGTCCCGGAAGACCGTTTGAACGATTATGGAGAGAATTGTGAGGAAAATCAAGATAATAGTTCGGACAGCCGTGCCGCCGGGAATAACGAAAATACAGACGAAAAAACAGGCCCCCAGAAGGTGACTGCAATGATAAGTGGTGCTGTGGTTGATACCGGTAGTACAATTGCAGAAACTCCAAATTGTGCAGCTGGAGGAGAATGTACAGATGAGGTCGTTGCTGCAGGATTTACATTTGCAGCATGTAAGGGTGCTTGCACAGCGGCGCAGACGGGGCTATTTTTAGGAGAGCAAATAGTTGAAGAAGCAACGGGAATCGACGATGATATCGGATAAATAGCATCACTTAAGCCCATCAAGAGTGTATAGTAAAAAACGAATCTATAGGGAGAGACGTATGAAAATACAGAATCTGGAAATTAGTGAGGTGATGCAGCCATACGTGATATATATGATTTCTCTTGCTGTAGGACTTATCCCGGCGTACATTTTTAATCAATATCTTACCTCATTCTCTGATAATTTCATATTCGTCTTAATCGGAGTGGTTATACCCATTCTTTATATAAATAAAATGGGGAATTCAATTGGAGTGTGTTTTTTCACACAATGGCTAATTATGAGCGCGACAGGCGCCACGGTCATATTTTATTTGTCACATGAGATAACCATCTCTTCGCTGTCGTTCTCCCCATTTATCAGTAACCTGACTGCAATGACGGTAACTCTTATTAGTCTGGAATTAGGTACGAGGTTCGCATTAAGTTAGAGGGTGTAGCATTCATTCACCAAGAGGGAATATACAATATATGACTACTCATAAGGAGTGTCATGTGGATGATTTTCCTTTTTCAGGCACCGAGGGCTTCCGAGTGAGCGATCGAGGTGGCATTCAGAAATGTCTACCGGGCAGGATCTCTCAGATGAGGATTAGTTTCTCGAAAGATTGTGTATATCGATGTCTTAGTCAGGTTCACCAAGGCCCAGTGGCTCGTCTTCGAGATCCTGCTTCAGCAACTGGAACGTCCGAGCTCGTTCGATTCCAACTAGCGATTCGACGGTATCATACTCGACCCTGTCGTCATAGTAGGCCTCTGCGATTCGCTGGCGAAACTGCTCGCTCTCGGTCACGCTCTCGATATGCGTTCGAAGTGCGTCGACTATCACGTCTGTGCGGTCTCTACTTTCGAAATCGGCGATTGTATCGACCTGTTCAATAAGCTCCTCATCCACGTCGAGAGAGATCAGTTCGCGATCTTCAGCCATAGATGAAGGTTCGTCCCACTGTGTAGTCTGTTTTGCGGCGTGGAAACATTGACGTTATTTCACTTTCACACCAGGGTCGATATTTATTACACACCCATACCACAGCCAAACAGCATGCCAACAGAGACCACAGTAGAGGTGAGATAGTCAGATGCGCGTACTCGCGCGCTTGCGAGCGCGGCGCGACACCGCCTACGACAACGCGTATCACCACAAACTTCAGGGGAGACTCTGGGGCGCGCTGGAGGACACTCAATACGACCACCTCCACGACGAGAACCGCCCGAAGCCGTTCTCATTCAGCAACCCGTTTCCACCTCGGGACATGGAGGAAGGCGACGAGCGGACCTTGTTGGTTGCCTCGCCAGAGGAAGAACTGCTCGCCAATATTGCAGCCGATCTGAAAGACGAGCCCGAGCTGAACATCGGCGAGATGCCCTTCACAGTCGAGGGGTTCACCCCGCTCGCGCCGGACGTCGGCGAGCCCGGAACCTCCGGGACGATCGACACCGGCACGGGCGTACTCGTGCGGATTCCGCCCTGGCGTTTCGAAGAGTACGGCCTCGACATCGACCACGACGAGGCCGAATTTTGGCGATCCGAGCATACGATGGAGCCGTTTACGAACCAGATCGAGGCGAATCTGGACAAGAAACACGGCCTGTACTGTCCGGACTACTTGCCCGGCCCCTCCGAAGTCGAGGGCGATCTGTTCGACGGTTACGAGCTGCTGAAGACGTTCGCCATCCCGGTCGAGCCGGCCACTGGGCGTACGGAGACGTGGGTCCTCAGCAAGTGGGAGTTCGACTACACGGTCCGGGACGACGATCATCGCAGGCATCTGAATCTGGCGCTTGATGTCGGAGTCGGAGAGCGCAATTCGCTTGGATTCGGGTTCGTGAATATCATCGAGAAGACTGGCCCGAGTGAGACGGAACTGGAGGGCAAGAATGCTTTCGCCCGATGAGTTCCGTGCAGAGTACCCCGAGGATCGTCTTCGCGAGGAGCTTCCTAAGACACCGATTTCGTCGCTTCGGAAGATCCAGTACCTGTACGGGAAGCTCTACACGCTCGCGACCGCGGGCGGAGGAAAATACGCGCCGTACCTCACGCCAGACGAGGCAGGCGATCTCATCGACACCGCTGACAGCCTGATCGTCGTTCGCGTGGACGCGAGCGGTGACGAACCGAGTCTCGCCGACGACGACATCGGCCCGGTTCAGGTCACGCGATACAGTGATGATCTGGTCGAGAAGGTCGCTCACTGCAAGTATCCTGCTGCGCGCGGGATCGATCACAGCGTCACCCATCAGGCGGGGCGAAACAGCGATCCTGAGAAGCTGGCTCGCTATGCAAAAGAGCGCCTGACAAAGTGGGCGACCGACTCTGTCGTCCAAGAGGCAGCAGGCGATCACGAAGACGGTTGGATCATCGACGCACTGGCGACGCTGGGCGAAGACGAGACTGTCCTCAAACGGATCGAAGACGATCTCGTGACCAAACTCGGTGGCGAGTCCACGACCACACTGCTCACCGTGAAGGTGAAGGTCGAATCAGATGGTGCGTACCAGTGGCCCGGCGACCTCGATGTCTTCAAGGAGGCGATGCGCCAGCGCAAGCTCTCGAAGCTCGTCACCAAGAACAAGGCCGACGACTCTTCGGGCGAAGCAACGGATCTCGTCACGGGTCAACGAACGCGGACAGTTGGTACATCGGAAGATCCCCAGAACTACTATCTGGGCAAGCAGCTGGAGAAGTTCCCAGGCCTCGACATCGAGGAAGCATGGCGGACACACCCCATCTCTGAAGACGCTGCGGTGACGGTGATGAACGCCGGGACGTTCGTCGAAGCCTGCACGTACCGAACCTTCGGCGCGAAGGTGTACTACTTGCCCTACTTCTTCGGGCGACCGTCGTCTGAGGAAATCTACGAGCTATACGGTCTACTGTATGGCGCAGTGACCTACGAAAACGACGACCGGACACCAGTCGAAGATGCCTACGATAAGTTCAAGGACAGAGACGACACCAAACTCCGGTTCTACGTCTCGGCAGTTATGCCCCACCAGATGTCTCGCTACGACGTGTTCGGGGAAACGCTAAATGGGCGATTGCTCTACCCGCGTGACCTCGCGAGACATCATAATTGGATCGTCAGCAAGACATCGGCGTTCAACAGCCAGACAGACTGGAGCGCCCCGTTGCCGATCAACGAGAACTGGGGCCTGCTGACCAAGAACGAGGAGGCACTGAATTCCATCACGTCGGGCTGGTACTTCTACCAGACGTTCGCGGAACGTGACGACGATGAAGCCGACGCTGACGACCCGCGGATCGAGGCGCTCGTGAGCGTTCTTGGCGGCGATTCGATATCCGTCGACACGCTGCTCTCGGAGTACGTCGGCCGGATTATTGCCAACGAAGACGACGATGATGTCGACGGGTTCCCCTCATTCCGTGTTGCCTCACAGTTCGCACAACTATGCGCGCTGGCGACCGAAAGCCTCGATCTCCTATCGACTGATGACGCGGGCAAACGACCGATCACAACCGAACCAAACTACGCAGAATACACACCGGAGCGACTCGAAGACATGCAAATCATATCCGACGGCGGCCATCCCGCCACAGTGAAACTCGAATCGTTCATCGAAGACACTCCTGCAATCGCCAGGGAATCCGAGAATGACGAGCAATTGAACGCCGAAGAAGCGGAACAACGCAAATCGATCAGAAATCAGCGCCGGGGCGCATTCATGCTCGGCGCGCTCGTGGGTGAAGTCGGAAGCTATCAGGAATACAGCGAGGACCGCTCGACGACGCTCGTCGATCAGTTCCCGGTCAAGTCAATCACCCAGAATCGGGTTAAGAAGGTGACTCGGGAGGCAATCGGGAAGACACTCACGTACACCCGTCAGGAGAAGAAAGCTGGCGGTGGCTTCCCGGGAACGAAGTTCGAACACGTCGTCGAAGAACTCCGAGAGACGATCGTCAAACCGGACCCAGACGATTGGGAGATAGACACCGAGGACCTCCGGTTCTACTACGCCCTCGGCGTGACGTACGGAATGAACGACCACCCAGAGTGGGACAACCAAACTGACGACAACAAGGAGGAAATGTAACATGAGTGAATCCACAGAAACCGTCGAGAACCGTTCCGAAATCGTATTCCTGTACGACGCCGTCGACGCGAACCCCAACGGGAATCCGTTGAGCGGGTCGAATCGACCGCGAATCGATCCCCAGACGCAGCAAGCGATCGTCACGGACGTCCGACTGAAACGCTATCTCCGCGATCAACTGGACGACGACGGCCATGGCGTCTACATCAGAAACGTTCAGGAGGAGGGCGAACAGTTCACTCGAGCAGATCTCCTCGAAGACCGGCTCAAGGCGGTCGATCCAGACGATTACGACCTCGATGATAACGAGGGGGCAGAACAGTTCCGAGAAGACGTCTTCGGCGAGTATCTCGACGAAAGTGCCGACGTGCGCTACTTCGGTGCGACGATGTCTGTCGATACCGACAACGCCTACGCGAAGCACCTTCCCGACCACTTCACCGGGCCCGTTCAGTTCTCCCCAGGAAAGACCATCCACGCCGTCAACGAAAACGAGGAGTACGACAGTCTCACGAGCGTAATTGCCACCCAGGAAGGGAAAGAACAGGGTGGGTTCGACCTCGACGACCACCGAATTCAGTATGGGCTCATCCGGTTCCACGGACTCGTCGACGAACACGGGGCAGCCGATACGAATCTCACACGGGAAGATGTCGAACGCCTCGACACGCTGTGCTGGCGCGCGATTAAGAACCAGACGATCAGTCGGAGCAAAGTTGGCCAAGAGCCGCGACTCTACTGTCGCGTCGAGTACGGCGAGGAGAGCTATCATCTCGGAGGTCTCGACAAGGACCTCACGCTCGACGAAGACGCCTCCAAAGACCACGACGAACTCCGAAACATTCGGGATCTGACTCTGGATATCGACGACTTCGTCGACCGACTCTCGAACGCGAGTGACCAGATAGAACGTGTTCGAGTCATCGCGAGCGATGTCCTCGAGGTCTCTTACGAGGGTGACAGCGGTGGACCGGAATTGCTCTACGATGGGCTTCGTGATGCAGTCGGGTCTGATCGTGTTGATGTCGTAAACGTCTACGAAGAACACGCTGAGACGCTTCCCAGTAGTAGCGACGACTGATCATGGGACAGGAATCGCTCGGTCAGTGGACGGCATCGTCTGGCGAGAGTGACAGCCATCCGGAGCGCTGTCTGTCGTTCGAGATCCGTGGTCCCTGGGGACACTTCCGGCGCGTCGAGGGCAATATCGTCAAACAGACCTACCGGGTCATCCCCCGGACGACTGTTGCTGGCCTGATCGCCGCAATGTTGGGAATCGAACGTGACGGCTACTACGATCTGTTCGGCCAGGACACATCCTCAGTCGCTATCCAGCCAGTCGAAGAACTCCGAACGGTGAATATGCCGATGAACACGCTCTCGACGGCGTCGGGGGATCTCACATCGCTCAATCCCCGCGGGAAGATTAGCGTCAAACTACCGAATCCGGCGAAACTTCGACAACAGCACAACTACGAGGTACTCGTCGATCCAGCCTACCGGATCGATGTGGCCTTGGCTGACGAGGAGCGATACGAACAGCTCAAGGAGGCACTGGAAGCCGGAAAGTCCCATTACGTACCGAGCCTCGGCCTCTCGGAGTATCTCGCCGAGATAGAGTATCACGGGGAGTTCGATATCGAAGATGGGCCGTCAACTGGAACGGTCACTGTCGACTCGGCTGTGCCCGATTCGATCGACAATGTCGTCCTCGATCCGGAGACACGCTGCCAGGTCGAGGAGTCGCCGGCGTTCATGACCGCTGACGAAAATGGTCGGACGACGACGGAGTACACGACATATACGTACAACCCCGACGCGGGATCGCTGGCAGTCAGAGACGTAGATACATCACGCGTCGATGGGCGGACGGTGGTGTTCGTCTGAGATGGAACAAAGATACTCTCATCCTCCTGAAGACGGACGTGACGGCGTCCTTCTCGAAGATCACCTGTCCGACGTCGCCGAACGCGTGGCGTACGTCGTACCCGAGGACGCCGAAACACCAGCGGGCGAATCGCTTCGAGATGTGGTCGAAACGCTAGCCTGGGTCCACGACTTCGGGAAGGCGACGACATATTTCCAGGAATATCTACTCAAGGAGAAAAAAGCTGACCCGCCGATGCTCAGACATCACGCGCCACTCGGTTCCTTCGCGGCCTACGACGCGCTCAATGCGCAGGGGTTCGACACTGAGACGTGTCTGGCCGGCTTCGTCGCCGTCGCGAAACATCACGGTGAACTGCCGAACGTCGCAGAGTACGTCGTGGACCGGACCCACCGAGGAGACGGCAATTCGAGACAGACAACAGAGGAAGAGCGCCAGAGTGTAGTTCTCAAACAGATCGGGAATATTCATGAAGAAGTCCAGGGTTTGGCGGGGACCGTGTTCGAGAACGCGACCGATAGCTCTGGAGGCTGGGAATCGTTCGTTTTAGCGTACCAATCTGGCTCACTGCTGAGTGATATCGAAGACATTGTCGGAACAGAGACCCAGAGCCGTGGCATCGATCCGGATGCGCTCTCGTCGTCCTGTTACGGACTCGTCTTGCAGTGCTGGAGCGCACTCGTACTCGCCGACAAAACGAGTGCCGCTGGTGCGTCAAACGACACAGAAACGTATGCAGGCGAGCAGCCGAAACTCGACCGACTCGACGAGTACGTAGAAGAACTTGAAGCGAAGGTCACTGCCGACGAGGAGGGGACGAGAAACGAGCGCCTGAATTACTATCGCTCGACGGCTCGTCGTAACGTGCTCGACAACGTGGCGGAGTTCGCCGAGACCGGCGGCGGTGTCGCCACGCTCACGCTCCCGACTGGAATGGGGAAGACACTGACCGGATTGTCGGCAGCCTTCGCCCTCAGGGATGCTCTGGACGGGGAGAGAGTGGTCTACGCGCTCCCGTTCACGAGCATCATCGATCAAGTCGTCGACGAAGTTGGCGAGATTTACGAGACGGATACGACAGGTCGACTCCTCACTGCACATCACCATCTCTCCGAGACGACGATTCTCGATACGGACGATCGATCCGCTGACGACGCCGATAAAAAGGACGATGTCGCGGGGATGCTCGGTGAGAGTTGGCGCGCGGGCCTGACGGTGACAACGTTCGTCCAACTGTTCGAGAGCCTGGCCGGGCCAAAGAACAGACAGTCGATGAAACTCCCGGCTCTGAAAGATAGTGTCGTCGTGCTTGACGAGCCCCAGAGCCTCCCACTGGACTGGTGGAAACTCGTTCCCAGGCTCGCAGAGGTGCTGACCGAACAGTACGGCGCATCAGTGATCGCGATGACGGCGACCCAGCCACAGTTGTTCGATGAGGCAACTTCGCTTGTCGACGATCCTGAAACGTATTTCGACACGACGAGCCGCGTGACCTATATCCTGGATGAGTCGACTGAGCGGTACATTGCCGACCAGGCCAGGCCGAAACCTCACGACGACGCAGCCGCAGAATTACGGGCTCCGATTGACAGTGGCGAGTCAGTGCTGGCGATCTGTAACACGATCGACAGCGCCCGAGAACTCACAGATCGAGTAACAGAGAAACTGGCTGACGACGCATTCGTCAACGTTGCCGGTGTATTCGACGACATCCTCTCGGAAGCAGGAAGTGGAGCGGCAGTTGAGCCAGAAGTGTTGGCGGAAAAAATACAAAGTAGAGACGGAACACCGATTCTGCACCTTTCGACGAGGCTCAGACCCGTCGATCGACTCACGCTGGTAGAAACCGCGAAAGAGCTCACAGAAGCGGGCCAGCCGCTGCTGACGATATCGACACAACTCGTCGAAGCCGGTGTAGACATCAGTTTCGATCGCGTGTATCGTGACTTTGCACCGATCGATAGCGTCGTCCAGGCTGCCGGTCGCTGTAACCGTTCGTTCGAGCGCGACCGAGGTGAAGTCATAATCTGGTGGTTGGATCACCCGGATGAGAAGGACAAGACGCCTGCAGAGGCGGTATACAACCGCGACACAACCCTACTTCCCGTCGCAGCCTCGACACTTGATGACATTCGTGGGGAACAAACAACTCTCGATGAATCAGCAGTTGCTCGAACAGCAGTGGAGGAATACTACAGACGACTTCACGAACAAAAAAACGTCGGAGAGAAGTCCTATGCCGAGTACGTCGACGACGCCAAAGCCGATGATCTCGCAAATCTCTCGCTTATTGACCAGCAGTTAACGGCCGATATTCTTGTTTGTCGCACCGCAAGTGACAGGCAACTAGCTGACCAACTAGCCGAAGCCGACCGGACGAGCGCCTTCGAACAACGGCGTCACCTTTTATCTGAGACAAAGCCGATACGCATCTCGGTACCCTACTATCGTGCGGACAGCGAAATAGCAGAGGCGATTTCTGAACTTCCGCCACTGATTGAGGACGATGGACTCTACCGTCTCGACATGCGCGATCAGAGTCGATATTTCGACCAAGCGAAGGGGTTCGTCGTGCCCGAACGAACACTCGACAATCGATTCCTATGACCGACACAGAGACTCCTAGTGACCCGGTCGAAATACTGCTTCAAAACGCCCGTGACGAGGCGAGTACCGAGTCATTCCACGTGACCGGCGTGATGATGCAGTACTACGAAGTCTGCAAGCGGGAACTCTGGTTCGAGAGTCGGGACATCGAGATCGACCGCGACAATCCGAGTATCGTTCGGGGAACGCAGGTCGACGACACTGCCTACGATGACAAGCGTCGTAATCTCAGTATCGACGGTCGGATCGCGCCGGATCTCCTTGACGATGGACGGGTCGTCGAAGTCAAGCCATCGTCGTCACTCGTCGAACCCGCGCGAATGCAGTTGCTGTACTATCTCTGGTATCTCGATCGTGTCGTCGGCGTCGAGAAGGAGGGTGTCCTGGCCCATCCACGAGAGAAACAGCGTGAAACGGTGGAACTCACCGACGAAAGAGAAACGAAGGTCGAAGACGCGATTCGCGGAATATACGACGTAATTTCGGCTGATTCTCCCCCACCCGCTGAAGAGAAACCGTACTGTGAATCGTGCGCCTACTACGACTTTTGTTGGAGTTGCTGATCATGAACGATAATTATCACATCTTTTCGGACGGGCGAGTCGAGCGACACAACGATACAGTCCGGCTCGTGACGGAGGGTGGCGAGAAGAAGTACCTCCCAATCGAGAATGCCGAGGCGCTGTTCCTGCACGGACAGATCGACTTCAACACTCGACTGCTCTCGTTTCTGGACGACCACGGGGTCGCGATGCACGTTTTCGGCTGGAGCGACTACTACTCAGGTTCAGTCATGCCGGAACGGGGCCAGATATCCGGCCAGACAGTCGTCAAACAGGTGCGTGCCTACGACGATCCCGACCACCGATTGGAGATTGCAACGGAGTTCGTCGCTGGTAGTATCCACAACATGCGGGCGAACGTCGCCTACTACGACAACCGCGAGTACGATTTCGGTGGCTCACTCGATGCGCTCGACAGACGCCGAGACGAAATCGGAACTGTCGACTCGGTCGACGAGGCGATGGGCGTCGAGGCCAGTGCGCGCAGGGCCTACTACGCGACGTTCGACGAGATCCTGCCGGATGGGTTCGTCTTCAATGGGCGGCAGTACAACCCTCCGGACAACAAGGTGAACAGCCTGATCTCGTTCGGGAACAGTCTGGTCTATGCCAACGTCGTCTCGGCGATCAGGGCAACCGCACTGGATCCAACGATCAGTTACCTTCATGAGCCGGGCGAACGCCGTTACTCATTGGCGCTGGATATCGCTGATCTCTTCAAGCCACTTCTGACAGATCGTGTGCTCTTTCGACTGGTGAATCGTGGCCAACTTGGCGAGGATGACTTCGAATCGGAGTTGAACTCGTGTCTCCTCACCGAGTCTGGCCGTGAAACCTATTCCAGAGAATTCGAGAAGACATTGGAGCAGACTATCGAACACCCGAACCTCAATCGTAAAGTGAGCTATCAATATCTCCTGCGATTGGAGGCGTACAAGCTGAAGAAACACCTCCTCACGGGTGAGGCCTACGAGCCGTTCGAGCGGTGGTGGTAGCGTGGTGTACGTCGTGGTCGTCTACGACGTACAGGCCGACCGAACCTACCGGTTTTTGAATTTTCTCCGGCAGTATCTTACTCACGTCCAGAACTCCGTATTCGAAGGAGAACTAACCGAGGGAGACGCCGAAGAGATCAAACATCGGCTCGAATCGATGCTCGAAGCCGACGAATCGGTGATCGTCTATCGAATGTCTTCCGAGAAGTACGTCACTCGGACCGTCTACGGAGAAGACCCCGCCGAGGACGACCAATTTCTGTAGCCTGTTCATCGACCCCCCGGGGGTTCGGGGGCTATTGCAGGTCGACGAAAACACTAAGTCCTGAGCCGCCCCAGCAGACGCTATATGGCCTGATTCGGCCATGGTTTCAGACGGACCCTCGTGGGGTTGAAGCGAACAGTCCGAAACGGTCGAACTCAACGGCACGGTGTTTCAGACGGACCCTCGTGGGGTTGAAGCGACGAGAGTGTAGTCGCCGTCGTCGCGTGGCTCGAGTTTCAGACGGACCCTCGTGGGGTTGAAGCCAGTCCCCGATGGGTACACGCTTGAAGTCTATCGGTGTTTCAGACGGACCCTCGTGGGGTTGAAGCGCAGCGTGTCGTGAGAGTCAGTTAGGTCGGACGAGTTTCAGACGGACCCTCGTGGGGTTGAAGCGAACAGTCCGAAACGGTCGAACTCAACGGCACGGTCTGTTTCAGACGGACCCTCGTGGGGTTGAAGCCAAGTCGCGAACGCGCTCTCGGAGTGTCTCGACCGGTTTCAGACGGACCCTCGTGGGGTTGAAGCGTACCTCAAGCATTGAGGACCGCGAACTCGTGGACGGTTTCAGACGGACCCTCGTGGGGTTGAAGCGGCAGGTCGGAGAGTCCCCACCACCGGATGCCACGCGTTTCAGACGGACCCTCGTGGGGTTGAAGCTCGAGGAACGAATCGGGATCGTCCCACTGGTCGCGGGTTTCAGACGGACCCTCGTGGGGTTGAAGCCTCGGTCGTCACCGAACTCGTGGCAAATCGCCTTCCGTTTCAGACGGACCCTCGTGGGGTTGAAGCATCCAGACGGTAACAGTCTCGATAAATGGGAGTTGGTTTCAGACGGACCCTCGTGGGGTTGAAGCAACCACCGGAACGGTGGCATCAGCGAGACGCTATTTGTTTCAGACGGACCCTCGTGGGGTTGAAGCGTTGTTTTCGTCGCGTCGTACCCCGGCGTCAGTGCCGTTTCAGACGGACCCTCGTGGGGTTGAAGCAACCCGCGCCACTCGGGGGCGATTGCTTGCTCTCGCGTTTCAGACGGACCCTCGTGGGGTTGAAGCTTCCGCGAGGACAACGTCATCGAAGTCCAAGACGGCGTTTCAGACGGACCCTCGTGGGGTTGAAGCCATGTAGAAATTGTCCTGTTTACAGTCGATGTTGTGGGTTTCAGACGGACCCTCGTGGGGTTGAAGCGCGACGAAGTGTTAGACAATATGCAGGGGCGCGGTTTCAGACGGACCCTCGTGGGGTTGAAGCTGGCAGTCGGACCCGTCCACACACTCGGCCCCACAGTTTCAGACGGACCCTCGTGGGGTTGAAGCACCTCCGAACGGCAGCCCGAACAGATCCATCTGCGTTTCAGACGGACCCTCGTGGGGTTGAAGCAAGTTCCACTTCACCGAAGGGATGCAGGACGTACTCGTTTCAGACGGACCCTCGTGGGGTTGAAGCGGAACTCCCCGCGTTCACGTCTATGGAGTGAAAGGCGTTTCAGACGGACCCTCGTGGGGTTGAAGCGCGGTAGAACGGGAGTCCGTCCTCCTCGCCCCGCGCGTTTCAGACGGACCCTCGTGGGGTTGAAGCGCCATAATTGACTGTGGGGACCCCGTAGCGTTATCCGGTTTCAGACGGACCCTCGTGGGGTTGAAGCAAAATGAAACCGATACATTAGCAGATAGCGCATATGGTTTCAGACGGACCCTCGTGGGGTTGAAGCTAAATAATCCAGAAGTGCGCAAAATGCTCGAATATGGTTTCAGACGGACCCTCGTGGGGTTGAAGCGGCATAAGTGCGTTTGTAGGGAAAAGTCAAATCAAAGTTTCAGACGGACCCTCGTGGGGTTGAAGCGTGCCGTATTGGTCGTGGGACATGTCCAATGTTGGTTTCAGACGGACCCTCGTGGGGTTGAAGCCCGACCTGTTGGTTATTGTATGACAGGCCGTCCTCTCGTTTCAGACGGACCCTCGTGGGGTTGAAGCCTGATATGCTTTAGAACGTCGTCGGGGGAGGCATAGGTTTCAGACGGACCCTCGTGGGGTTGAAGCGAGTCTCGGTCGGGCCACTCGGTTGGCGGACTAGTTTCAGACGGACCCTCGTGGGGTTGAAGCGATCGGCCTGACGGCAGCCTGTGGGGGCAGTATCTGGTTTCAGACGGACCCTCGTGGGGTTGAAGCGCGGAGAACGGTGAAGAACTGCGTGAGGTCGTCGTGTTTCAGACGGACCCTCGTGGGGTTGAAGCGCGCCGTGAAAGTCGAGGTGACGGATCGGGCCTCTGGTTTCAGACGGACCCTCGTGGGGTTGAAGCCGTTATTGACAATCCTATCCCGCGATGTCCGCGGGTTTCAGACGGACCCTCGTGGGGTTGAAGCAGCCGGTAGGTCCAGTCAGTCTGCACCGGGACGTGCTGTTTCAGACGGACCCTCGTGGGGTTGAAGCAGGAACTGCCGACGACTCGGCAGCATCTTCTTCAAAGGTTTCAGACGGACCCTCGTGGGGTTGAAGCTCGATCGCGAGGTCGAACTCGAGGACGGCGAGAAAGTGTTTCAGACGGACCCTCGTGGGGTTGAAGCGTCGCGCTCGATTCGGGCGTCGTCCAGTTGTGAGGCCGTTTCAGACGGACCCTCGTGGGGTTGAAGCCAGGGACTCACCGATACGGCCGAGTCCTATATCGAGTAGTTTCAGACGGACCCTCGTGGGGTTGAAGCGAGGAGATCACCGTAAAGGGCCTGATGACTACTCCAGGAGGTGCCGGTAGGTCCCCTGGACGGAAACCAGCGGCTACCGGGGTGAAAAATCGAAAAGGTTGTGCTCGCGTCCGCAGTCAGAGCCTACTCTTCGAGGCGTGTGACGTTGGTCGCGCGTGGGCCCTTGGGGGCCTGTTCGATGTCGAATTCGAGTTCCTGCCCTTCCTCAAGGTCTGGGCCGCCAATGTCTTCCATGTGGAAGAAAACATCCTCGTCTGCGTCGTCAGTCTCGATAAAGCCGTAACCGCCGGTGTCGTTGAAAAAATCAACCTTACCTTTCGCCATTGCAAGTGTAGAATGGTCGTGAGAAGGCATAAATATTGCGAGTGTCTGGGCGGCCAACAGAGAACACCTAAAGGCGTTCCCGGCAAACTGCGATCAGAACGATGCCAGCGGCACCTCACGACGGTCATATCGCGTACGTCAGTATGGAGTACGGCCTCGAAAACGGGATGAACACCTACAATGGTGGGCTGGGGATCCTCGCGGGCGACGTCGTCCGCGGGTTCGCCGATCTGGACGTCGACGCCGTGGGCGTCACCCCCCTGAACGATCTCGGACTGGGTGAACAACATCTCGACGCCGACGGAACTCAACACGTCGAGGAAGCACCCTGGCCAGTCGAGGAGTTCTGTGAGCCCCTCGATGCGACGGTGACGGTCGAACTCGGCGGTCGTGAGGTCACGATCGGGGCCTGGCGCTACGACGTCGAATCCGACCACGGCGGGACCGTCCCCGTCATCATGCTCGACACCAACCGCGAGGAAAACGACGAGTGGGCCCGGCAACTCACCAGACGCGTCTACGCGCCCGGGACAGACGACAGCTTCAAACTCGCAGTCTATCTCGTGCTCGGGATCGGCGGCGTCCGCATGCTCGACGAGCTGGGCTACGACGTCTCGACCTACCACATGAACGAGGGCCACGCCAGCTTCCTCACGCTCGAACTCCTGCGGCGGAACGACCGCGACGCCGAGGCCGTCCGCGAACAGTGTGTCTTCACGACCCACACGCCCGTCGCAGCTGCACACGACGAGTACCATTACGACCTGCTCGACGAACTGATGGGCGACATCGTCCCGATCGAGACTGTCAAAGAGTACAGCCCCGAGGGGATGGTTCACACCACACGCCTGGCGCTGAACCTCTCGCGATACGTCAACGGTGTCGCCAAGCGCCACCAGGAAGTCAGCCGGGAGATGTTCCCCGAGCACGCCGGGAACATCGACGCGATCACCAACGGCGCGCACGTCCCGACCTGGGTCGGCGATCACATGGCCGAAGTCTTCGAGGAGAACATCCGCGACTGGCAGGTCTATCCGACGAAACTCCAGCACGCCACGCTCATCGACGACGAACCGCTGTGGGAGGCCCACCAGTCACAGAAACGAGAGCTCATCGAATACGTCCACGAGCGCACGGGCGTCGAACTCGACGAGGATGTCCTGACGCTCGGGTTCGCCCGCCGTGCAGTGCCCTACAAGCGTGCGCCGCTGCTGTTCGAGGACAAAGATCGCCTGCGCGAGGTCGTCGCACGAGGCGGGGACATCCAGATCGTCTACGCTGGAAAAGCCTTCCCCGGCGACGAACAGGGCAAGGACATCATCCGTGAGATCTTCAGCCACGCCGAGGATCTGGCGGGCGAGATCACGATCACGTATCTCGAAGATTACGACATGGAGATGGGGCTGCAACTGACCTCGGGCGTCGACGTCTGGCTCAACAACCCGCGCCGACCCCGCGAGGCTTCGGGGACTTCGGGTATGAAAGCGGCGTTCAACGGCGTCCCGCAGTTCTCGACGATCGACGGCTGGTGGGTCGAGGGCCACATCGAAGGCGAGACCGGCTGGTCGATCGGCCCCGAACCCCACAGCCCGCGCGAAGAACGGATGAACGACGCCCAGGAGGATCTGGTCGACGCCACGGCCCTGTACGACACGCTCGAACAGGAAGTCTTGCCCACGTACTACGAGGACCGGGACGCCTGGATCGAGATCATGCGCAATGCCATCGCGTTCAACGGCTCACGATACCACGCACGTCGGATGATGGAAGAATATCTCGCAACCGCCTACACGCCCGAGAACTGATACTGTCGGCTGTAACAACCTGCCGAAATTCACCACACCGGGTGGCGAATCTCTTTCCGAACGTACAGCCGGTAGTATGACCGAGTCACGACGAACACGCCCGAAAACGGACCGTCTCAAAACCATCTAATCCCTTCATAGTTGGGCATAAATCGTTTATCAAATCATAGGTATAGTAAAGACGTGGAGAGAGCGGCAGTGTACGAGACCGGGCCTATCTTCGTCGCAGCCATCGGTCTGGCGCTGTTCGCGGTCGCTGGGAGCCACCACCTCACAGAGGTCACGGAGGTCAGCCATGTTCGTGGCCCACTCGTCGCATTCGCGGTCGACGGACTGCCCGCGCTGTCGCTCGTCGCAGGTGCCTACGCCCTCTCGAAACGGGGGTTCTCGGCGGAGAACAACTGGCGCGTCTTCCTCGGGACCGCTGCGGGTGGGGCGATCGTGACAGGTGTCATCGGCCTCGGAATTCTGGTTCGTTTCCAGGAAGGGCGGCCGATATCGGAGCCGGCGTTTCAGCTGCTCGTCGGTGCGACAGCGGGCTCAGTCGCCGGGTTCGTCGCGGGGTACTTCTACGCAATCTCGATGGAGCGGGCGACCAGAGCGAGCAACGCGATGAGCACGCTCTCGTTCACCAACAGCGTCCTCAGACACGACATCAGAAATGACATGACAGTCATCCGGGGCCGGGCACGGGTAATCGCCGACGCCGATCCGGAAGACGACCTGATCGTCGAGTCCGCAGAGACGATCGACACACAGGTCGACGAAGTGCTGGGCGTGATCGACAGCACGAGTGCGATCGCCGAGACGCTGTCGGACGACCCCGATTACGAGAAGGTGAACATCGCCAGGGTAGCGCGTTCGGTCGCCGAGAGCAAAGCAAACGCGTTCCCCGCGACGATCACCGTCGACACGCCCGAGGAAGCGTCCATCTACGCCAACGATGCCGTTCGGACTATCCTCTCGAATCTGGTCGAAAACAGCGTCGAGCACAACGACGCCCCGGAGCCGTGTGTCCACCTCGAAGTCACTCACCGTCCCGAGCACGTCTGCGTGCGCGTCATCGACAACGGTCCGGGCGTCCCCGAGGAGATGCAATCACGGCTGTTCGATCCGCGTCCCGAAGACACAGCCCGTGGCGGGCTCAACGTCGTCTCGACACTCGTCGAGAACTTCGGCGGAGAGATCCGCGTCGAAGACAACGAACCACGAGGAACCGTGTTCGTGGTCGAACTGCCGCAGGCGTAGAGGAAATCGTGTCGAAATCCACAGATTTCGCTACGGAAATCGATTCGCATGTCCCGGTCGGAGTGACGTGTTCTCCGACCGGCGACGCTACTCCCGATAATGTGAGGCCAGATTGATACGAACGTTTATGTGAGTGGACTATCCTCTTGGCGAACAGATGTCGGTGACGATCACCGCCGCCGAT
>ENA-ORDC01001375-ORDC01001375.1-marine-metagenome-genome-assembly--contig:-NODE-1375-length-18308-cov-3.215402_pt1 | contig 18308 bp, 5 predicted proteins | sample MGYA00237783_ERZ508515 | MGnify/ENA primary metagenome ERZ508515 (study PRJEB26186, sample SAMN06268792) | marine metagenome | isolation source: Eden Landing Ponds, San Francisco, CA, USA | place... | reverse complement strand
GACCGGCACGGTAGAGGACGGTAGCTCTGAGACCTTCACCGTCGAGGCCGCGCCGAGCGTGACCGGCAGCGCGACCGCGACGCTCGAGATCCAGACGGCCGAGTCCGGGACAACGACCGCCAGCCTCGGTGCGACCGGCGTCGAACAGGACATCGAACTCGGCAGTGGGAGCATCGAGTTCGATCGAACTCGACTCGGAACGACCACAACCACGACAGTCACGGTCTCGAACGACGGGAACGCAGACCTGAGCGTCTCCGACCTCACGGTCGCCGGCGCGGACTCCGATCAGTTCGAGGTAGTCGATCCGACCGTCACCGACGCGTCGTCGCTGACGATCGAGCCCGGAGACAGCCGAGAGGTCGAACTAGAGTTCTCACCGCCGACAGACGACATCGAGGACGCCCAGGACGGCATCGCGCAGACCGCGCGGCTGATCGTCCGGAGCGACGACCCCGACGAGGGCACGCTGGAAGTCGATCTCAGCGGGACGGGCAAGACGCCCGATCTCCAGGTGAGCACCGACGCGCTCCAGTTCGGTTCGACGTCGATCGGCGATACGTCCACACGGACGCTGACGATCACGAACGGCGTCAACGCGACCGCGGACGTGAACCTCCGCGCGGTGGCCGCCTCGGGCGGCATCGGCAACGAGTTCACGGTGACCGACGCGGGGGCTGACGCCCTGGCGCCGGGTGAATCCACGACCGTCACGGTGGCGCTGACGCCGCAGGTTCCCGGGCCGAAGTTCGGTTCGCTGAACGTCATCACGACCGATCCGCGGCAGCCCGGCAAGTCGGTGTTCCTCTCGAACTCCGAGACCATCGTCACCGTCGCGTACGGCAGCGTGGACGTCTCCTACGAGAACGTCAACCCCGGACTCCAGCCGGAGCGGAGCTTCCGGCCGTATCCGGACGCCGACGCCGAGGTGACCGGCACGCAGCCGTTCGTCCAGACCAGCGACGACTTCGAGCTCCGGATCGATGGCCAGCCGGAACCGTTCGGAGCCGCCGTCGAAGACGATGACTACGGCGCGATCCGCTACGTCTCGGCGACGAAGTCGAACCTCTCTGCGAGTTCACTCGAGAACAACACCTTCACCTTCCGGGTGAGCAAGGCCGCACTCGCCGACTTGGACGCTAGCGAGTCCGACGTTGAGCTCCTCCGATACGACGGAAGCAGTTACGAACCCGTCAGCGGCGGAACGACGCTCGAGAGCGAGGAGCGGGCCGACTACACCTACGAGGCGACGACCGACAGCCTCTCGCAGTTCGCGATCGTCGTCGAGGACCCGCAGCCGAACCTCGGCGTGGTGAGCGGAAGCGCGAGCCTGAACACCACCTCCGTCACGGAGAATAACCCCGTGTCGGTGACGGCCGAGGTCGAAAACACCGGCGCCGCGGACGGGACGGCAGACTTCGATCTCACCCTCGATGGGGACACGGTCGCGACCGAGACCATCGACGTCGACGCGGGTGACACGACGGAAGTCACGGTCGCGTTCACGCCGAGCGAGATTGGGACGTTCCCCGTCGCGTTCGGCGGTGAGCCCGCAGGCAATCTGGAAGTTACCGAAGCAGACGACGAACAACCGCCCAGTGGGGGCGGCGGTGGTGGCGGACAGCCCGCCGAACCGACCCAGCCCGCACAGGTCGACGTGACCGTCCAAGACGGCACCGCCGAGGTGTCGATCACCGGCGCCACCGCCGGCCAGCCGGTGACGATCGAACCCGGCGTGACCGTCGAGGGTGCGGCCAGTCCGCGTCTCAACTCAGTGAGCGTGGACTTCAGCCAGGACGTCGAGAACACCTCGATGTCCATCAGCGGTTCGCCCGGTGGCACGCCGCCGGTGAACCAGGACGGCGATCTCGGCTACTTCAACATCGAACACGAGTTCACCGACGAACAGGTCGGTGACGTGACGTTCGACTTCACGGTCGACCGCGACCGCCTTGATGAACGCGGCGTCGCATCGGGGGACGTCGTGCTTTACCGGTACAACGACGGCTCTTGGAGCGCCCTCGAGACGTCACAGACCGGCAGTGCCGACGGAGAAGTGCAGTTCGAGGCCGTCTCGCCCGGCCTTTCCGTGTTCGCAGTGAGTACGGCACAGGCACAGCAGCCCGCATTCACGGTGACCGACGCGACGCTCGAATCGAACGAGATCGGGACCGGAGATTCGGTTGACGTCACGGCGACGGTCGAGAACACCGGCGACGGATCCGGCACGTTCACGGCGAACCTCACCGTCGACGGCGAGATCGTCTCCGAGGAGACGGTGACAGTCGACGCCGGCGACTCCGAGACCGTGACGTTTACCCGGGCGTTCGATGAGCCCGGCACCTACAATATCGGGGTCAACGGCGCGAGCGCCGGCACGCTGACGGTCGCCGAAGAGCCGACTACCACGACGACGGCGGCGACGGACACGCCTGACGATGGGTCCGGGCTAGGTGATATCACCCTCGTCCTGCTCGTCCTGCTCGCGCTGATCGCGGCGGCGATCATCGGCGTCTTCCTCTACCGTCGCGAGCAGTAGCCCTCGACCGCGGTTTCTCGACTCCAGTTTGAAACTCTATTCGGTCGGATCGATCCCCTGAGCCACGTATTTTTATCCGAGCGGCGGGGTCCGTGAGCCGCCGTCCGGCTTCTATCACTGACGCCTTCGGTCGATGATCGTCCTGGTACGACTTCCTCGTCTTAACGTTCGTTCTAGCCCTCTTCCTTAGTGTGTTCACAACTCCCGCCGGGCTACGCCGAGCTCGCGAATATCGGCATCCTGCTATTTTTCGCGTTTCCGTTCACCTCGTCGGGTACTCGCTCGGCTTCCTCGTTCCGTACGTGACCTTCGCAGTCGTCGCCCGATAGTGAGAACCACTAACCGCGGCAGCGACTAAACAGGAGGGGTCGACTCCACTCGTCGATTCGAGGTCCTCGGAGATACCGAAGTGTCGCTGTCGGCGGCGAACTGACGGGTATCGGGGCTCGATTATGCATACACTGCAGACCCGCCTGTTTCTCAGAAATAAGACTAGAATACAATAGAAAATTGATATATGCTCAGACACTCACAGACAGCGTAATAGTCGCTTAGAAATCAATTATCCTGTGAATTACTAATAATATTATATGAGTTATTATTATATCTAATAATAGGCGTGTAAAACGCTTCTAACGGTGGTTTTATACACATCCGATAAATGATACGGTAGTATGTTTCGTGGTGGGAATTCGACGAAACGGGGTAGGTTGAATCACACCCGGGAGACGTCCCGGCGGAATAAATATCGAAATACATCATTTTACCGATAGTATGGACGGAGCAATTTCACGATCCGGTCGCGTCGCGTTCGTACTGTTTGTCTGCGTGCTGCTTGTCGTGAGCCCGGTCGCCGGGGTCGCGACACCTCCGGGCGGGCAGGCCCAGCAATCGCTGTCAGCGACGGGCGTCAGCGCGCAGACCAGTTCAGACGGGACATCGTCATCAACAGCACCGATCTGTTCGGAAGTTGCATATGAGGGAGACGGGACCGAATCGACTCCATACGAAATCACGAACGTCTCCCAATTGCAGTGTATCGAATCACAGGGCCTTGACGCCCACTACGTTCTCACGGCCGATATCGACGCGTCGGTGACGAGTAAGTGGAACAACGGTAACGGATTCGATCCGATAGGCGAGAACGACACGTACTCCTTCACTGGCTCGCTGGACGGTACGAATCACAGCATCTCCAACCTCACGATCAACCGATCGTCGGAGGAGACTGTCGGACTGTTCGGCGCTATGGGACCGGGTGGTGGCACTGTCGAGAATCTCGCTCTCTCGGGGGTGTCGGTAGTGGGATACGGTCGAGTTGGAGCCGTTGCCGGCGATATGTGGGGTGGTACCACCATCAGTGAGGTTTCGGTTAGCGGGAGCATATTTGGTGATGGCAGTAAGATCGGAGGTATTGCCGGTAGATCCTACGGCGTCATTGAGCGCTCGTATTCGACGGCGGACGTGACTGGCTTCTCTTCAGTCGGTGGCGTGGCCGGTGAAACCATCGAGGAAATCACTGCTTCGTACGCCACAGGAACTATCACCGGAAGCAGCTCTGTCGGCGGTATCGTTGGACAGAATAACTTTGGTACGGTAAGCGCTTCGTACTGGGACATCAATGAAACCGATCAAACCACTTCTGCGGGGGGGACCGGACTCACGACGATGGAGATGGTTGGCACAGACGCACGCGAGAATATGGACGGCTTCGGTTTCGGTACGACTTGGCGCGCTACGTCGTCTTACCCACGCTTTGCGTGGCAAACTGCACCCGTCAACGGGACGCTCTCGGCTGCAAATGGCGCATCGTTGAGCGGCGGTTCGATCGGCATCTTCACGATCACGGATGAGGATGAGATCGAAGGAATTGACACAGATGTGGGTGAAAACGGCACATTCCGGATCGACGGTGGATTTCCCGACACGACCTATATGGTCGCGTTCGGCGACGACGACGCAGGGACCACGTCAAATGGGGTGCCCGACCTCTACGCGGTCGATCGCGTCTCGCCGCCAGCAGACCTCGGCACAGTCACAATCCCCGAGGCACACAACGTCACGGTCCGAGTCACCGACCGAGAGGGCGAGCCGATCCAAGGTGCTGACGTCGCGCTGGAACACACGAACGGCGATGCCGTCGTAAAGGAAGGCGAGCGCAACGCGACCAACGAGAACGGCTATCTCACGATTGACGGCGACAACTCCCTCGAACTCGTCGGCAACGTAACGGTCGGAGCAGAGTACCGCGGCGTCAATAATACGACGAACGTGGAAGCCCTGAGCAATGACCGAGAAATCACCGTCCAGTTGACACGGCCGGACGTCACTGGGAATCTTTCAGCCGCTAACGGCGCATCGCTGAAAAACGACTCTATCGGTCTCTATCGGCCCACCAGTGATGGGACCGAAGTCATCGATACGACCGTCAACGAGGACGGTAACTTCACCATCAGGGGAGCCTCAGCGGATCGGAACTACAGTCTGGCGTTCGGAGATACAAACGGGACGGATTCGTCGAACGGCGTTCCCGACCTCTACGCGATCGACATTGTCTCGCCGCCGGCTGATGTTGGCGAGATAGATATTCCGGAGGCGCACAACGTCTCGGTCCGGGTCGTCGACCAAGACGGTAGCCCGATCGAAAGTGCCGGTGTCGCAATTGAACACACCAACGGCGACGCAGGCATCTTTGAGGGCGGTGACGACTTGACCAACGAAACTGGATATCTCTCCGTCGACGGGTCGACATCGTTCGAGTTCGTCGGGAACCTCACCGTCGGGGCTCGGTACAGGGGCGTCGTCAACGCCACGAACGTGACCGTCGACGAAGACAAAGACATCACCGTCGAACTGTCTGGCTACGAGGTCAACGGTACTGTCACCGACGCAAACAATGACCCGGTCCCGAACGGCTCCGTCACTTACGACGCGTTCGACGAGGAGCGGGAGCAGTTCTGGCAGCGAACGACGACAACTGAAGCAGGAGCGTATCAGACGCACCTGTTCCCGGCGGACTATCAGATCCGGTTCAGGCAGTCCGAGGGCGATCGGTATCCACTCGACGGCGTGCCGGACATCTACACCGCTGACAGTGTGTTCGTCGACGGTCCGACCCAGAACGACATCGCGCTGCCTGAGGCTCACCAGCTTCAAATCCAGGTCGTTAGCGGGACGCAGCCGTTAGCGGACGAGACCGTCGAATTGACGCACCTGAACGAAAGCGGTGGAACCGGTATCGAAGCAGAGACCAACAGCACGGGCTGGGTCCAACTCGGCGGGACGTCCGGCGTCGAAGTCGTCGGCGAGATCGCAATCGAACTCGAATCCGAGCGGTACTACGCCGAGACGTCTCGAACAGTGGATGCGAACGACACTGTCGTTCTCGAAGCCCAAGAGTTGGTCAACGTGACCGGGAACGTAACGACTGCCGAGGGTAATGCAGTGACCGATGGAGAAGTCTTCGCGCGAGCGCCCGAGGGATCGATGTCCGCCGACGCTCCGATCGATGAGAGCGGCGAATTCGAACTCGCGCTTGCACGGAATACGACCTACGAACTCGGCTTCCGGCAGGACGGTGCGGGAACGGAAGCGGACCTCCCGGAGGACGGAGTCCCGGACATTCAATCACTCACGCGGATCGAAACCGGGACAGATGACGTACGGTTACCCACACAGCGGCTCGGTGTTGGGCATCCGTTCGACATTACCGTCAAGTACCCGGATGGCTCTAACGCGTCCGGCGTCAACGTCTACGTGTCGGACAACAACATCGAAGAGGACTTCGCCCTCGGGTTGGGCGGCGAAACGAACGAGAACGGATCGCTCGTACTCTACGGGGCTGAGGAGCCCGGAATCGAGGTAAACGGCTCGATCGACGTGTACGTCGACACACCCGAGGATTCCGGGCTCGCGGACGCGAACCGCCGGGACGTCGTCGTTGACGAGCCAGGGAGCATCACGATCCAGCTTGAACCGGCGGCGTCGGTGAACGGAACCATCCTCAAACCGGATGGAGAAACGCCCGCGGCCGGTGAACGCGTTCAGGTGAACCCGGATGGTGACGGTATCGGTGACACCGTCACCACCGACGAGAACGGATTCTTCGACGCACAAGTCCCGGCAACGGGCGCCTATTATGTCGGCTTCGCGCAGGGCGACGCGGGGAGCGAGATCCAACCGCCCTATCCGAATGACGGCGTCCCGGACGTGTACGCCATCGCCAACGTGACGAGCGATGAAGAAGCCGACCTGGGAACCGTGACGCTTCCCGAACCGCACAACGTCACCGTGAACGTCGTCGATCCGGAGGGCGAACTGGTCGAAGGCGCTACGGTCAGGCTCTGGAGCACGGCGAACGACGCTTACCAGTGGGGTGGTGAGACCACCCTCGAATCCGGTAATTTCACCGCGGAGCTCAACGGCTCGGTCGATATCCAGGTCTTCGCGCCGGAGAGGACGGATCTCCGCGACGAGTACGAGCGGATCGAGGTCGATTCGGACGACACCGTCAACATCACGCTCGATCGGAACGTGAGCGTCTCCGGCAGCGTCGACTACTGGAACGGTGACAACGCCTCCGAATACACGATGGAACTCTTCGGCAACGGCGGCGATGACCGACTCACGAACGAGACCGGTCACTTCGAGCTATATCCCGAGCCGAACCAGTTCTACGCGCTCGGGTTCAAACAGACCGACTGGGAGGGCGACCAACCAAACTTCCCGAAAGACGGTCGTCCCGACCTTCACACCTTCGGTGCGATCGAGGTTGAGAACGAGGATCGCAATGTGGACGATCTGACGCTGCCCTCGGCACACCTCGTGAACATAACGGTCGAGAACGAGAGCGGTGATCCCATATCCGACGCCGACGTCGACCTCAACGTCCTCGCGGGCTCCTTCGGCGTGCACCACCCGGCGACGACGAGAGACGACGGCGAAGTCGCCCTTGCCGGTAGCAGTACGCCCGGAGTCGAAGTGAACGGCACGCTCCGCGTGTCCGTCGCCGGAACCGACGAGTACGCCCAGAACGTGACCGAGTTCGAGGTCGACGAGGACCGTGACGTCACGCTCGTCGTCCGAGACCGCGTCAACGTGACTGGCCAACTCGTGAACGAAAGTGGGTCGGACTTGGGCGGCTACGACGTCTTGGTCGGTCAAGGTGAGACATCGTTCGTTTCTGAGCAAGTGAACGAAACCGGAGCGTTCGCGGTCCCAGTCGGAACGAATCAGAACTACAGCGTGACCGCCGGTCAGATTGAGGGTGACCAAGAAATTATTGCACCGCGCGATGGCCTGACCGACTTCTACCAACTCGCGATCGTCAAGGTGGGCGACGACGACTACTCACTCGACGAACAGACCGTTCCGGATTCGAACGGCGTGCTCAACGTCAGCGTCGAGAACGAATCCGGCAGATCCGTGGAGAACGCTCTCGTCACCGTCGTCCCCACGCAGACCGGAGCGCCTGATCCCAGTAGCGCGGGCATCACGAGACTGACCGACGATGAGGGGTACTTCGCCGTGAACGATCGTCCCGGAATCGAAGCTGCGGGGAACTACACGATTCGCGTCGAACGGCCGCCAAACGCCGACCGGTTCGTCGACGAGACCTACGTGAGAACGGTGAACGTCACCGGGGACGAGACTGTCGAGGTGACGCTGAATGAGACCGAAGCAGTCGGTGAATCCGATCTCAATCTCCAGAACATCGCGCTCGCAGACGACGAAATCACAGTTGGCGAGGACGTGGTCATCGACGTTACCGTGGAGAACCGAGGCGACGCGACGGGTTCGACGACAGTCGAACTGCGTTCCGGTGATGGTACGATTACAGCCTCAGAAACAGTGTCCGTTGATGCTGGAAACTCCACTCCTGTGGAGCTTCGGGCGACCGTCGATGCCGCAGACGAGTACGACCTCACCGTGACCGGTGCCGGTTCGAGTGAAGACATCGGAACGCTAAACGTCACCGAATCGGACGACAGTGATTCGAGTGATCCCACCGAACCAATCGGATCGTCCAACGTCTCGATCGTCGACACCACCCTCTCAGAGAAAGAGATTACCGCCGGTGAAGACGTCCTCATCAACGTGACGTTGAACAACACTGCCGACAAGGAGCGAGCGATCAACGTCTCGTTCTTCAAGGACGATGAGGTCTTCCACGAGCAGCAGTACAACGTCTCGGCGAACACCAATCGGACAGTGTCTCTCTCGCGAACGATCAAAGACGCAGGAACGTCCAACATCAGCGTACAAAACGACGACATCAACGAGCGTTACGACGTGGGCACCGTGACCGTCAACGAGGATGACGAGACGTCGTCTGAAATGCCCGGCTTCGGCGTCGTACCGGCAATCGCCGCGCTGATCGGTGCGTTGGGAATCCTCCGACGACGTCACTGACGACTTGGTTCCCATTCTGTTCAGCATCTTTGACGATGACTTCAGTATTGTCCACCGCCGCTTGCTTCTGTGATTTTCATAATCACAGGATTTATTTCAAATTAGTAATACGTAACGCACAACGGCGGATTCAGTTCCAGGGCGGCCTCTGTATAGCGTTTACTCCGATGAGTCGTCCACCGAAACCCGAATCCATCCCCAGTCAGAAATGAAACGGACAGCACTCTCGCAGTTCGGCGTAGTTGTACTGGTTGCGCTGGTGATCGTTTCGGCGGTTGCTGCACCACTCACTGCAGCCCCGGTCGCGAGTGCAGAAGAAACGCAAAGAAACGATCTCACTATGAGGAACGGGATCGAAGACACTAGTAGTGGAGTCGTACAGACAGCCGACATCTCACCACCCGAGACACAGACGTTCGCTCCCGGTGGCGTCTACCCGGTCGTGGTGACTGTCGATGTCGGATCCGGGTCATTCCTGAGTTCAGATCGCATTGAGGACCCGAGACTCGATCTAACTGTCGAAGGCGACGCCACGATCGAGAGCGTCCAGCCGACTGATTACGGCGAGACGGTCCAACAGGACGAGACAACCGCCTCGCTGTCGGCCGCAGACTTCTTTCGGACTGCGACCTCCCAAACCGCGGTCGTTCTCATCGAAGTGTCCGAGTCGGCTGATAACGGCTCAGTGTCGGTGAGTGCGACGCCGGGTGATGGCGGAGAGTCAGCGAGTTCAACCACCGCGACGTACGACATCACCAGTCAAGAGAGCACTTGGGATGCGATGAAGGGATCGGCCGACGCTCGGGCCACGCTCGCCTCCTCGTACCGAACCAGTTACGACCGTCTGCTCTACAACAAGCCGTGGAACGAAACCGTCCAGACCTCGATGCGCGACGGATTCAGTACGGTCATCACTGAAGAGACAAAGGGTGCTGTTCTCGGTTCGATCCCCGGTGTCGGCACCGCGCTGGAGGCCAGAGACGCCTATCAAGTCGCGACCGGTGAGTACGAGGGTGGGACTGCAGGCCAAGTGGCTGCGATCAACCAGAAGCTGAAGAACGACCTCGACGCGCGAATGACGCGAGATGACGTCCGTCGCGCGGGCAATAGCTCCGCGCCGCTGACCGAGCTCGAGCGGCTGTATGAACAAGAACAGGACGCATGGGAGCAGCAAGACCGCGAGAAGCTCAGGGAGATTCTCCTCCGTCAACGGGCCGTGCTCGTGGACGCGTGCATTCCACAGGCATCGAGTAACCCGTACGCAGACGACTACGACACCTGTCTCGCCATCGAGAGCGACGAACAGCGGACGGCCAGCCTGTCGAGCACCGAGTTCGGCGACTCAAACGGCGTTATGGCGCAGTACTTCGCCGCACTGGAGACATTCTCGTACGAGGAATACGAACGAGTGGATAGCCGACTCAATCTGGTTCGCAAGCCGAATCCAAGTGTGCGCCCCACGGAGGACCCCGCGACGATCGAAGAGCGGCTGAACGATCTGGAGACGAATGAAACGACGAATGTCACGTTTACGGTATCGAATGCACCCGGTGCGGGCATCTCCGGTGAACTGGGATTCCTATCACTGTCTCACGGCGAGAGCCTCGCCATCCGTGAGGTAACCGAACGCACCGATGGCGACGCAAACGTTTCGGTAGACCGCATCGCTCCCGGCGAGGAGGCGCTCAACGCGAGCGGGGAGCCCACTGAACTCGATCACCACCTCGTGGACGTGTTCACTCAGTACGAGCCCGGCGACGAGCGTGAGTTCCGCGTGACCGTCGAGCGGACCGCCGATGGCGAGGCGTGGCTCGCCTACCGAGCCGCTTTGGAACCGTTCCTTATGAAGGCGGATTTCTCTGAAGCCGAAGCGCAGGCCGCGTTCGCTCGCGAACCGACGTCAGGACCGATTGACCAACAGGACTGGCACGTGCGAAACCTCTCGACAGCGGCGACTGCGGAGCCGCCGCTTCCGGTGATCGACGTCCCGTCGGATCCAACGACTGACACGCCGATCGAATTCCACGCGGGCGAGTCGACTGCTGACGCGACGATCGAGTCCTACGGGTGGGAGGTCGACAAAGACGGTGACGGCACCGTAGAGACGACAGCAACCGGCGATCCACTGTCCGTCGAGTTCGACACCGCGGGGACGGCCCAAGTCAAACTGACCGTCACGGATGCAGAGGGACGGACAGCGACCACGACCACCGCCGTCGACGTTTCCGACGTGTCGGTGTCGGAGATGACGACCGACCTCTCCTTCGCCGCGGATCGGGACTTCCCCGAGCCAGGAGAGACACTTACGTATGACGCGCCCACGGACGTTTCCGACCCTTCGTGGTCGGTCACTCGCGAGGGAACCGAGATCGACTCCGGAAGCGGGGAGATTTTCGAGACCACAGTCAACGAATCAGGCACCTACGAGGTGACGCTGTCAGGGATGGTCGACGGTCGCGACGTCTCGGAGACACGCGCCGTCGTCATCGCGAGCCGCGAGGAGCGCGTTGCCGCACCGTCGATATCGGTATCCGCGCCCTTGAGCGCAGACACTGACGAGACGATTTCGATCGACGCGTCCGAATCGACGCATCCACACCCCGACCGCGATATCAGCGAGTTCGAGTTGTTCGTCGACGGCGCGTCTGTGGCGAGTTCCCCCGATGGTGTGTTCGAGTATGCGTTCGACGACACCGGCGAGTACGAACTCGATATTCGGGCCAAAGGGAGCGCGGGCAACGTGACGACTGTGACGAGGGATGTCACGGTCGGTGACACAGCTCTTGAACCGTCGATCGAGATCTCGCCCGCGGAACCAGAGGCGGACGAGTCTATCACGTTCGACGCGAGCAACTCGACTGCGGGGACGTCCATCGAATCGTACGTGTGGACGTTCCCCGACGAATGGACCTCTTCGGGCGAGACAATAGAGCGCACGTTCCAGTTCGGCGGCGAGTACGACGTCGAATTAGAGGTGACGGACGCGGACGGACGAACCGCCACTGTTGAAAGGACGGTCAACGTAAGCGGACCGGAACAACCTACGTTCGTGGTTGATATCTCCCCCGCCGAGCCAAAGGCAGGCGAGATAGTCACATTCGATGCGAGCAACTCGACCGCGGAGACGTCAATCGAGAGCTACGAGTGGACGTTCTCAGACGGCCAGATACTCACGGGTGAAACTATCTCCCGAGAGTTCGAATCTGGCGGTGAGTACGACGTTGGATTACGGGTGACGGACGCGGATGGGCGGACTGCCGCCACAGAGAGAACGTTCGGTGTACTCGACTCGGACACGCCCACGTCCCCGGGCAGCCCGACATGTAGCGACGTGGATTACAACGGCAGCGGCACCACAGACGATCCGTACGAAGTCGAAGATGTAGACCAACTGCAGTGCATCCAGAATCTGAGTCTGAGCGGGCACTACGTTCTCGTCTCGGACGTCGACGCGTCCGGGACCGCCGAGTGGAACAACGGGGAGGGCTTCGACCCTATCGGTCAGTCTAAGGACGTGCCATTCACAGGATCGTTTGACGGCAAAGGGCATACCATATCCGGGTTGGTTATCGATCGAACCGAAGAGGGACAAAATTATATTGGTATGTTTAGTTATCTCGACGGCGGTACGATTGAGAACGTCACACTTCAGGAAGCAGATATCGAAGGCCGCTATCGTGTCGGCGGCATCGTCGGATTCAACGATGACGGAATTGTGAGTGGCTCGTCTGTCGCTGGGAATGTCACTGGTGACTCTGAGGCAGGTGGTCTCATCGGGATCAACGCCGGAAGGATAGTTGAGTCGTACGCGACAGCGAACGTTTCTTCTCCTTGGTACGTGGGGGGACTCGTTGGAGATAATCGTGGGACGGTGGACGAATCGTACGCGGCCGGGACTGTCTTCGGCGATTCCGAGGTAGGTGGCCTGGTAGGATTCGGTAACGATGGAACAGTGACAGCGTCATACTGGGATATAAATTCCACCGGAAGGTCCTCCTCAGCCGGTGGTATCGGTCTCACTACCGCACAGATGACCGGAGACGATGCTCCCGGAAATATGACCGCCTTCGATTTCAATTTGACGTGGCAGACCCGTCCGAGTGACTATCCTGATAACTCTCGGCGGGACGATTTCGATGAGGATCGATCCGAACCCGACGCGAGCATATCTCTCTCTTCGACGACGGTCACACTTGGGGAGACGGTATCCCTGAACGGATCGAACAGCACTGGTGACATCCAACAGTACGAGTGGGATCTAACCGGCGACGGCACGACGGATGCGACCGGTGAGGCCACCTCTCATATCTTTAATTCGACTAGGACCAGACAGATCACGCTCACGATAACCGACTCGAACGGTGTCGAGGCGACCACGACGCGGAACGTCAGTGTCACCCGACTCGTCGAGGAGCGAACGTACGACGTGAGCTACAACGAGGAGTTCAAAGATATCGAACAAACCGCCGATGGTGGCTTCACCCTCACAGGCCGAGTTGATCCGCCGAGCGATACCAACACGTTAGCGAACTACTGGCTGGTACGAATAGACTCGTCCGGAAACGAACTGTTGAATCGCTCCTACGGCGATCCGGATACCTCACAAGTCGCGACGGGCGTCACGGAGACCACTGAGGGCTACGCAATGGTCGGGACCGATGGTCGCGTCATCAAGGTAGATGAACAAGGGGACCGACAATGGACGACTGAGACGGACGCCTTCGTGACCGCCGATATCCTCTCGACAGACGATGGGCTTCTCATTCTTGGCAATGGAGTCACGAAACTGAATAACTCGGGAGACATTGAATGGACCGCGCTCGAGGAGGTAGGATACGCCGGCGATGCCATAGAGACTGCAGACGGCGATTACGTGGTCACTGGCCGAGACAACCACTTCGAGGACGATGAGGTGTTTATTGCCCGGCTCGATCCGACTGGTGATGTCGAGTGGCAGCAGCGTTACGGCGGGACGGGCCATCACCACGCTAACGGAATCGCCCGCACCGCGGATGGCGGCTTCGCGGTCGCAGGAACAAGTCACCCATCCGACGACCAAAGCATCCAACAGTGGGTATTCGAGACGGACGCGGACGGCGATGTCGAGTGGAGTCGACGCTTCGGTGGCACAGAGAACGACTACGCAGAGGATATCGTCCAAGCCACCGACGGCGGCTACGTCGTCGCCGGCGACAGCCAGTCGTACGGTACCGGCGAACGCTCCGGTGTCGTGACGAAACTGAACGACAGCGGCGGAACCGAGTGGCGGGAAGTCATCGGTGACCGTGACGAGTACCCGACGATCAATGGCCTCGCGACGACCAGTAGAGGAACCTACCTCGCAGTTGGATCGAACGACGAGGGAGCGTGGACGGTCGAACTCGTGGGTGATGATCCGGACGCGAACCGTCCACCACAGATCCGGTACGAGAACTGGTCCGCAGAATTGGACGTCGGTGCATCAGGAACACTCGACGTCAGTCCGTCGTACGATCCCGAGGGCACAGCGACGACGGTCGAGTGGTCACTCGGTGACGGGACCTCGGATACGCGTGAACGTCTCAATCACGCTTACGAATCACCCGGGGAGTACAACGTTTCGGTGACCGTTACTGATGACGACGGACTGAACACGACCGCGACGCGAACAGTTATCATCACAGATCCGCTCGACACAAATCTGACAGTCGATGCTTCGAGTGTCACTCTTGGTGACTTGGTTGAATTCGACGCTACCGATACGACTGGTAATATCACCGAGTACGCGTGGGACGTCGACAACGATGGAATCAACGAGTCGACGACCACAGCCGAGACGTTCACATACACGTATGAGGAGCCCGGCACGTACCAAGCGACCGTCACCGCAGTCGGTGAGAACGGAAGCGACACCGATTCGGTCGAAGTGACAGTCGAATCCGGAGAGACAGATGCTCTCTCAGCTGCGCTTGATGCGCTGTCAACTGTCGAAATCGGCGAGACTGTCACCCTAGACGCGAGTGATACGGATGGCGACATACTCGAATACAACTGGGACGTTGATGGCGACGGCATCGGCGAGGCTGAGTCAGAGACACCGACGTACGGACACGCCTACGAGGAGCCCGGCACGTACGACGTGACGGTCACGGCATACGCCGAAGACTCGAGTGGTGACGTCGTCAGCGACGAGGCGACAGTCTCCATCGAAGTCGTCGCCGACACGGCTGCCGATTCGGCCAACGTCACAATTGCTGACACCGACCTCTCGGATGAGGAGCGCATTGCCGGTGAAAACGTCCGCATCAATGTGACGCTGAACAACACCGCTGACGAGGAGAAAACGATATCCGTGTCGTTCTTTGAGGACGACTCGCTCTTCCTCGCACAGCAGTACGACGTCCCAGCGAACGCCAATCGGACGGTCACGGTCGCACGAACGTTCCCGGATTCGGGGTCCTACAACCTCAGCGTGCAGAACGACGAGACTGACGCGACCATCGAGGTCGGCACCGTGACTGTCGAGGAAAACGATGAAACCTCCTCGGAGATGCCCGGCTTCGGCGTCATACCGGCAATCGCCGCGCTGCTCGGGGTGATGGGTATTCTCAGACGTCTCCGTCGCTGATACACGCAGAATTCGGATTTTTGATCGATCCCTTTTACCGGTCTCTCTCCCGTCGAAGTAGTAATACGGACACAATGAGCGCGCCAACGACGTTGAGCGGGAACATCGGCGTCGACGCGTCCGATTCACCTGGCTGCGTCTCCGTCGGCGTCGACGGGTCAATGACGTTCGAATCGTTCGACGTGGGCTCGCCTTCGTCACCGCCTGAACCGTCCGTCGAGGTGGAATTGCCTCCGTCCGTATTTGGTGAATCCGGCGTCACGGTGCTCGTTGTCGTGGCCGTAGTCGTCTCTGGTGTCGTTGCCGTTTGTTCGGTCGTGTTCGTGGATACCGTTGTCGTCGTATCTGTACTGGGTTCCCCTGACGAATCATCGGGATCGGAAGTACTGGGATCAGAATCACCGCCACTGGAAGATTCGGTCGTTGTCGGCTCCGTCGTCGTTTCGCCGCTAGAAGTAATCGTGAGTGTTTCGACTGAACTCACGCCGGTCACCTCATCGCGACCGTTGACCTCCTCGTCACTACGGGCAGCGGCGTAGATCTCATACTCGTCCGCCGCGAGATCGTCAAAGGTGACACTGTACGTCCGATCGCCGACCTTCGTCGTTACGTACCGGTGGGTCGAGTCGTTCATCACCGCGATGTCAACGTAGTTCGGCCGCTCCGTGTCACCGGTCAGTTCGATCGTGACAGTGACGCGCTCGTTCTCTGAGGCCTCTTCGGGGGCGTCGACCGCGAAGTCGTAGCCAGACATCACGACTGGCTGAATCGTCTGCCTACTACCGTCCGCCTCAAGTACGAGCACGTACGTGCCTCGTTCAAGGGAGGTAGTGTCGTCCAGCGTGTAGGTTCCGTTTTCGGAGCCGTCGACCGAGTCCATAATCGATCCGTCACCGTTGTACAGATAGACGGTGAACATTCCGTCTCCAGGCCGGGAAACCTCTACCGGAATCGTATCGCCGACATCCCTGTACCCCAGCGACGAGACGGTGTACTCGTTGCCCTGAACTGTCACGGTGCGAGAGGGCGTGTCGATGCTCGTCGTCGATTCGACGGTGTATCCCGACGAGGCCACCGCGGATCCGGCGGCCAAGAGCAACGCGGCAACGAGGGACAGGAGGATGACAGTACGAAGGCGGGGCAGATTCATACTACAGTAGTCCCGTAGATTTTGTGAAAAGTGTGTCGTCCTGGCACCGACGGGCGTCAGTAGGCTGTCGGCGCCGAGGGCGGAGTATCCGTTGCTGTCTGCAATAGGCCAGTGGTTTTCTCGTCCATTACGCCTCCCGAACCGTGACCCACAGGTGGACTTCCCGATACGCGTTCTCGACGCTCGGCGACGATGGCGGTGCGCCCTTGTAGAGCAGATACGTCAGCCGGAGCCGCTCGCCGGTCATCGTCGGCTCGATCTGATGCTGACCGTGCCACGTCTCGTTGTGCGCGACACGCGGTGAGAACCGGCGGAGTTGGTCCTCTTCGAGAACCGTCGTGGAGTTGTTGGCCACCTCGACCCGCTGGAGGGCGACGACGACCGTGTAGTTCACCGGGCGGTGCTCCTGATTGCCGACGCCGATCACGAGGGACGCGGGCTCGCCCTCGACGAGTTCCTCGGGATAGTCGTCTGCGACGAGTTCGCCCTCGTCGTTCTCGGTGAGGAGATACAGTTCGCTGAATGACTCGCCAGTCTTCGGCACCGCGACCGCGTACCCGACGCTCGCCGTCGCGAGGAGCACGCTCACCACCAGCAGGACGTTCAGCGCGGCATCGGCCCGGGAGTTGGGGTGGAACAGCTCCTCGATCGCCGCCCGATACCACCGTTTGTACGGAACCGCGAATCGTTCGTCCTCCGGGAGCGCCTTCCGGCGGGCGGACGCGACAGCGACGCCGATGATTGTGAACCCGCTCACGGCGATGAGGATCGGCACGAGCCTGATCCCCCACGGCGTGAAGTTGAGGATGAGACCGAGCAGGGGGACGACGGCGATGCTCGTTCCGAACGAGAGCGCGACCCGCTCAATGCCGTCGATCCCCGTCGCGTCCGGGTCCTGCTCAATCGTGTCCTCGGATCGCCGGTGGCCGACCGTCTCATCACTCTCGACTCCATCTCTATCTTCGGGCCCGTCCTGATCCGGCCTCTTTTCTGCCATTGACCCCCGCTCGGGAAACAACGCGGCGATCAGGGCGTATCCCGGGATGAAGAGCACGAACGGAAGGCCGAGGACGACCCGAAGCGGCGTCTCGTTGAGCACCGGCGTGAGCGTAACCAACAACAGTAAACCAACGACAGCGAGCACCGCGGCGAGGTCGGCCGGAAGGGTGCGAACCGACTCGGGAAGGTAGAGCTTCCAGTCTGCGCGCTCGGGCATCTATCGGAATGTCGGCGTCAGTACACAAAAATCAGTTGTTCGAACGGAACCGGTCGCGGGACGGACGCGCCGAAGAGCCGTAGCGAGCCGAATGGACCGGGGTCACCGCGCCTCGGTCGCATCCAGAAGCGACCGCGCGCTCTCCAACAGCGCCTCGGCGTCGTCGTCACTCACCGCTAGCCCGCTGTAGGCCGCCTTCTCGTAGCCCGTCGTCAACGATTCGAGCGACTCCGCCCCGTCGATTCCGCGGTCGACACACTGCCGGTGGAACTCCCAGTGGGTGGCGCTCGGATCGACGTCAATCCGCGCCGCCAGGGCCTCGCGGACGCCGCCGTACGCCGTCACGACGGCGTCGTTCGGCCGTCCGGAGGAGAGCGCCGTCGCG
>ENA-ORDC01001374-ORDC01001374.1-marine-metagenome-genome-assembly--contig:-NODE-1374-length-18313-cov-3.726530_pt1 | contig 18313 bp, 15 predicted proteins | sample MGYA00237783_ERZ508515 | MGnify/ENA primary metagenome ERZ508515 (study PRJEB26186, sample SAMN06268792) | marine metagenome | isolation source: Eden Landing Ponds, San Francisco, CA, USA | place... | reverse complement strand
CATCTGGTCGATGTCGTCGACGCCCATCCCCGAGGTGGGCTCGTCCAGCAACAGCAGCTTGGGCCGTGCGGCCATGGCCAGGCCGATCTCCAGACGCCGTTGCTGGCCGTGCGGCAGTTGATAAGCGGGCGACTGCAACCGGTCGTCCAGGCCCAGACGCTCGGCCACCTTGTGCGCCGTCTCCACGGCGCCGCGGAAACTCGTCACCGGACGCCAGAAGGTCAGGGCGCGTGCCGCCTGCGGTCCCTGGGCGGCCAGGCGCAGGTTCTCCAGGACGCTGAGGTTCTGGAACAGGTTGGTCACCTGGTAGGACCGGCCAAGACCACGTTTGACGCGCGCGTGCGGCGGCACCCGCGTTATGTCCTGGCCTTCCAGGACGATCCGCCCTTCGGTTGGAACGAGCCGGCCGGTCAGGGTATTGAAAAGCGTCGTCTTGCCGGCGCCGTTCGGCCCGATAATGGCGTGAATTCGGCCGCGTGCGACCGACAAGTTGACATCGGCGACCGCCACGAAGCCGCCGAACCGGTGGGTCAGGCCTTCGATCTCGAGGATCGCCGTCACGGCGCCCCCTCCCGCTCGGTGCCGCGGCGGCTGGACCAACGCTCCGCCAAAGCCGCCAAGCCGCCCCAGATGCCGCCGCGCATGAACAGCACGATGGCGATCAGGGCAAAGCCCAGCAGCATCAGCCAGCGCGGCCAGATCGCGGACAGCACGTCGCCGCCGATCACCAGCACCAAAGCGCCGAGAACCGAGCCGTAGAGCGAACCGGTCCCGCCCAGGATCGTCATGATCAGGATGGTCTCGCTCATCTGCAGCTCGATGTTGCTGAGCGGCGCGAAGTTCAGGAACACGGCGTAGAGACCGCCAGCCAGCGCGGTGATGCCGCCCGACATGATGAAGGCCAGCACCTTGAAGTCGCGCGTGTTGTAGCCGGCGGCGACGGCGCGTTCCTCGTTCTCCCGGATCGCCAGCAGGGTGCTGCCGAACGGCGACGTCGTCACCCGCTGCAGGCCGACGAAGCAAAGCAGGAAGATCGCACCCACGAAAACGTAGAAGGCGACCGATCCGGCCAGACTGGCGAGCTCGACGCCGAACAGCGCCAACGGCGGCCGCGGCACGTTGAGGAGCCCGTTGTCGCCGCCGGTCAGGTCCGAGAAGGTGTAGGCCGCGAAGTAGGCCATCTGGGAGAAGGCAAGCGTCAACATGACGAAGTAGATGCCGCGCCGGCGAATCGCCAGCGCCCCGACGACCGACGCCACCACCGACCCCACGGCGGCGGCACCGACCAAGGCCGTCAGCAGTGCAGCGTCCCACTGCAACAGCATCAGGCTGGCCGAATAGGCACCGAAGCCGAAGAAGATCGCCTGGCCGAACGACAGCAGACCGGTGTAGCCGAGCAGCAGATTGCAGGCCAGCGCCGCCATCGCGTAGATCAGCACCTCGGTGGCCAACGACGCCGAAGGCAGCACGACCGGCAGCACCACCACCGTCGCCAGCGCCAAGCCGCTCAAGCGCAGCGAGATCCCTGGCACCGTCATCCGTTCACGCCCGCCCGAACAGGCCGTAGGGCCGGGCAATGATCACCGCGGCCATGATGGTGTAGATGATCAACTGGGCTCCTTCCGGCCAGATGCTGCTCATCATGCTCTGCGCGATCCCGACCAGCAGTCCGCCGACCAACGCGCCGATGAAGGTTCCCATGCCGCCCAACACCACCACGACGAAGGCGATGCCCAGGGCCTCTGTCCCCATGAAGGGGTCTGCGCCGCGGATCGGCGCGATCAGAACGCCGGCCAGCGCGGCGAAACCGGCCCCGAGGGCGAACGTCGCGGCAAAAGCGCGATAGATGTCGATGCCCAAGAGCGACACCATTTCGGTCGACTCGCTGCCGGCCCGGATCACCGCGCCGAACCGGGTGCGGTCGAGCAGATACCAGAGCCCCACGGCCATGACGGCGCCGAAGCCGATCACGAACAGCCGGTAGATCGGATACGCGAAGTCGCCCAGCAGCACCACGCCGCGCAGCAGATCCGGCGGCGGCACGTTGAGGCCGATCGGCCCCCAGACGACGATCGCGACCTCACGAATGACCAGCGCCAGGCCGAAGGTGGAGAGGATGTGGAAGGTGAAGTGGAGGTTGTAGACGCGATTCACCAGGAGCTTTTCCGTGAACCACGCCAGAACCGCCACCACGAGCGGCGCCGCCACCAGGCAGAGCCAGAAGTTGCCGGTCCAGGCCAGAGCCTGATAGGCGAGATAAGAACCCAGCAGATAGAACGCCCCGTGGGCGAAATTCACGAAGTGCAACAGGCCGAAGATGATCGACAGCCCGACGGCGATCAGGAAGTAGATCATCCCGATGCCGACGCCGTTGACCAACTGAAACAGATAGACGTTCACGCCGACCGGTCTCCCCTGAACGACCCGGACGTTGGCCCCGGCGCGGGCGATCCCCCGGGCCGGGCGCACCGGGACCGGCGCGGGCGCCGGTCCCGGTCCTGACGGTCAGGCTCAGCCCAACTCACAGGCGCTGTCGGCCGCGGACACGAACGACTTGCCGGTGCTGACGATGTCGACGAAGTCGTCCTCGTCGCGCATCTTCGATTCCGCCTTGCCCTGCAGCAGGTAGTAGCGCTTGAGCACCTGGTGATCGACGGCGCGGATCGTCTCGTCGCCGGTGATGCCGGCGTATTGCCGGCCTTCCATGGCGGCGATCACGTCGGCCGGATCGGTGCTGCCGGCTTCGGCGGCCGCATCGAGGATCATTCGGGTCGCCTGGTAGTTGCCGGCCAGGGGATAGCCCGGATTGATGCCGTGCACGTCACGGCACAATTCGACCAGTTTGCGGTTCGCCGGGGCGTCCTCCTGGTGCCAGTACTGGGCGCCCAGGTAGACGCCCTCCAGCGTGCTGGCGCCGAGCGACTGGAACTGCTCCAGCCCGGCCGACCACGCCAGCAGGATCGTCATGTTCTGGTTCATGCCGAAATTGATGGCCTGGCGCAGCGTGTCCGAACTCTGGCTGCCGAAGTTGAGCAGGAGCAGGACATCGGGCTGCTGCCCCATGGCATTCGTCAGATAGCCGGAGAACTCGCGCTCGGACAGCGAGTGGTAGCTGTTGCCGACGTGCTCGATCCCGTTCTCCTCGAAGATCGCCTTGGCGTTGCGCAACAAGGCCTCGCCGAACACGTACTGCGGCGTGATCGTGTACCAGCGCTTGGCCTTAGGGTGGCGCTCGATCACCGGACGCACCGTCTCTTCGATCGCCCCGAACGTGGGCACAGACCAGCGGAACGTCGCCTTGTTGCACTCCTTGCCGGTAACCTCGTCGGCCCCGACGGTGGTGGTGTAAACGCCGCCGGCCTTGTTGATCTCCTTGCCGATGGCAAGACCGGTCGAGGACAGCGAGCCGCCGACAAAGTGGCGGATCCCGTCCTGCTCGATCGCCTCCTTGACCTTGCGCACTGCCTTGCCGGCGTTGCCCTCGGTGTCGATCGCTGTGTAGGAAAGCGGCGTTCCGGCAACACTGCCGATCTCGTCGATCGCGAGCTGGGCGCCCATCTGCCCGAACTTGCCAACCTCGGCGAACGCACCCGACAGCGACATGGTGCCGCCGATCTGCAGGCTGGACTGCGCCCGGGCGTGCTTGAGGATCCCGGGAGCGGCGCCGACCGCCGCCGCCGCGGCGCCGGCACGCAGGAATTGACGTCGATACATGCTGCTAGCCTCCCTTTTCGATGCCGTTTCCGGCGTTGGCGCGAGGGCACGCCCCGCGCGGATCCCTGCTTTCCCCTAGAGCAGATCTAGAGCAGCAGACAGGATTCTCGCTTCGCTTCTTGCTCGGTGATGATGCAGCCGGCCTCGTCGATGTGAGCGCGCATGCGCTCGCGCACGGCGTCGGCGTCGCCTGCACGGAACGCCGCAAGGAGTTCTTCGTGTGCCGTCAGTGTGCAGCGGGCGAACCGGCCGCCGTCGGTCTGCAGGACGTCATCCGCGACGACGAAATCGCGCAGCAGCTCGTCCATGAAACGGCAAACGAAACGCATCAGCGGGTTGGGACAGCGCGCCGCCAAGACCTCGTGGAAGGCCAGCTCGGCGCGCCGGTGCGTACGCGCGTCCACGTCGCCGGCGGCGCCCTGACGGCAGGTGTCGAGTGTGCGGTTCAGTGCCGCGTAATCGTCCGCCGTGAGACGGTCGATCACGCTCGCCGCCAGTTCCGGCTCGACCAGCCGACGCAGCTCGTAGAGCTCACCCCAGGTCAGCCCCTCGAAATAGAAGAAGCTGCGCAAGAGCTGGCTGGCCTGGTCGTGGCCCATCGAGGAGACCCGCGCGCCACCTCCGGCGCCGCGGATACGCTCGACCAAGCCGAAGGTCTCCAGCGACTTCAGGGCCTCGCGAACGGTCCCGCGCCCGACGTTGAAGCGATCGATCAGTTCGCGCTCGTTGGGGAGCTTGTCGCCCGGCCGCATGCGCCGATTGACGATCCAGGCCTTGATCTCGTCGACCACGAGATCGGAGCGCTTGCGTCGTGTCTGGGCTTCGACGGTCGTCAAGGCCACTTGCCCCCTCCCAGTCTCGACCAGGGATATTATGATCATATTTTGGCTGGACGCAACCGGCCCCGGGAAGCCTCGCGTTCCGGTCCGCCGGCGAGGCGTCGATACGCCAGCTACGTACTCTTGACTTTGCAGCCCCGCTTGCCTGGGGTTGACCAACGAGACGGTCAAACTGCGGCCGGCCCATTCCCTGCGCTGTGGGGCAGCGACGCCGCGCTGCCCGTCCGCCGCGAACGCCAACCGAGGAGACCGGACCGTGAGCGATACCGCCGTCTACCGCGCCCGCAAGGTGCTCACCATGCAGCCCCGACGGCCGACGGCCGAGGCGATCGCGGTGCGCGACGGGCGTATCGTGGCGGTGGGGCCGCTCGACGAGGTGCGGAGCTGGAGCGACGGCGCGGTCGACGAGCGCTTCGCCGACAAGGTGCTGATGCCGGGGTTGGTCGAGGGGCATGCCCATACCCTCGAAGGCGGGTTCTGGGACTATCCGTATGTCGGCTACTACGACCGCGTGGCACCGGACGGCACGCTTTGGCCCGGCCTGACCTCGATCGACGACGTCGTCGCCCGCCTGCGTGAAATCGAGCAGCAGGTCACGGATCCGGACACCCCGTTGTTCGCCTGGGGCTTCGACCCGATCCTGTTCGGCGGCCGCCGCATGACCCTCGCCGACCTCGATGCGGTCTCCGAGACGCGTCCGGTGGTGCTGCTGCACGCCAGCATCCACAGCATGAACACCAACTCCGCCGGGCTCAGCGTGGCCGGGCTGAATGCGGACAGTCCGCTGGAGGGTCTGCTGCGCGACTCTCAAGGCCAGCCGACGGGCGAGCTCATGGAGTTCGCCGCGATGTTCCTGGTGCTCGACGCCGTCGACATCGACCTGTTCGCGTTGGGCGGCAGTGCCCGCGCGGTCTGGAACTACGGCCGGGTGGCCAACATCAAGGGCGTCACCACGATTACCGATCTGATCAACGATCTGACCCCGGCCACGGTCGACGCGTTCCGGCAGGTGACCGACTCCGAGGACTGCCCGATCCGATTGGTCCCGGCGCTCAACGGCCTGTCCGCCGCCCCCGAGCGGGCGGTCGAGCGGATGCGCGAGCTGCAGAGCTACAATTCCGAGCGCCTGCGATTCCAGATCGTCAAGTTGATGACCGACGGCGCGATTCAGGGCTTTACGGCACGGCTGAAATGGCCCGGCTACTACAACGGGGCCCCGAACGGGCTATGGAACACCACGCCGGAACAGCTGGAGGCGGCGATCGCCGCGGTCCACGCGGCCGGCTATCAACTGCACATCCACACCAACGGCGACGAAGCCTCCGAGCTGGTCCTGGACCTGCTGACCAAGACCCTGTCGGCCAGCCCACGACCGGACCACCGGCACACCTTCCAGCACGCGCAGCTTGCCGATGACGCACAGTTCCGGCGCATGCAGGCGCTCGGCGCGTGCGCCAACCTGTTCGCCAACCACCTGTACTACTGGGGCGACATTCACTACACGCAGACGCTGGGGCCGGAACGGGCGCACGCCATGAATGCCGTCGGCACCGCGCTGGACCACGGTGTCCCGGTGGCTATCCACTGCGACGCACCGGTCACTCCACTGAGCCCGTTCTTCACCGCTTGGTGCGCGGTGAACCGCCGTACGTCGGGCGGCCGCATGCTCGGGGCCGGCGAACGCATCTCCGTCGCTCAGGCGCTGCATGCGATCACGCTGGGCGCCGCCTACACGCTCAAGCTGGACCACGAGATCGGCAGCCTGGAATGCGGCAAGCGTGCCGATCTGGCGGTGCTGGACGACGATCCGGAGGAGATCGGCGCCGAACGTCTGTGCGATGTCCGGGTCGCCGGGACCATGCTCGGCGGCCGCTGGTTCGCGGCGCCGGGTCGGAGCTAGGCCGGAATGACCGGCGTCCCGATCCCGCTGACGGTGGTCGGCGGCTATCTGGGCTCGGGCAAGACCACCCTGATCAATCATCTGCTGCGGCAGAGCGGCGGCCGCAGCCTGACCGTCCTGGTGAACGACTTCGGCGACATCGACATCGACGCCAGCCTGATCCGGTCCGTGCACGGCGACACGATCAGCCTGGCCAACGGCTGCATCTGCTGTGCGGTGGGGGATCGCCTGGTGTCCACGCTGATGGAGATCGGCCGGCGCAGCGCACCGCCGGACCATCTGGTGATCGAGACCAGCGGGATCGCCGATCCGGCCCGGGTCGCTCAGATCGGGATGGCCGGACGGCGTTTCGCACTGCATGGCGTGATGGTGCTGGTCGATCCGCTGGAGATCCGGACCCGCTGGAGCGACCCCTACATCGGCGAGACGGTGCGGCGCCAACTCGCCAGCGCCGACCTGCTGGTGCTGAACAAGACCGATTTGCTGGGTGCGGGCGATCTCCGCGATGTGCGCACCTGGCTGGCGGAGCACGCACCTGAGACGCCGGTGTTCGACTGCGTTCAGGCGGAGGTGCCGATCGATCTCGTGCTGTCGCAGCAAGACACTCGGGCCGGTCCCTCGGAGGAGCTCTCGTTCGAACCGGAACAAGAGCACCTGCACGGCCTGGACAGCCGCACCATCGTGCTGCCCGGTCCGATCGAACGGGCGCGGCTGCGGCGCATGGTCGAAGCCTTGCCCGATGGCGTGCTGCGCGCCAAGGGCATCGTCGCCTGCACCGACGACCCGCACCGGCCCTGCTTGGTCGACCGCGTCGGAACCCGCGTCACCCTCCGCCCCTGTTCGGCCGAGGCGGACACACTCAACGTCGGCCGCATTGTTCTGATCGGACGCGAAGACGCGATCCGGACGATCAACGTCGATGCCTGGACGAACACCGACTAAGAACGGTGGAACTCGGCGATGCACCGAACTCAACCTTGTCATGCTGTCAGGCGTATTGTTCGGCGCCGCCGGGGCGAGAAGGTGAGCCATGGCGGTCGTCGCTAGCGAGTCTGTAGGTCGGTGCAGAGGGCTATGTGCCGATCGGTGTCAATCGGAGCCACATTGCGATTCTCTAGAATGTTCTTGGACCAAAAGCTTGCGCCGCCGACCCACCAACCCACAGACAAGCAGGCGCGACGTCGCGACGCGGCAGGGGCCGGAACATGACTGTGTCTCAAAGGAATAGGGAGTGGCGGGCCGAGCGGGACAATCCTGGGCACTGGCATATTACGGCTCCTGCTCCATACAAGCATTCGACATAGCCGCCACCGATGCATTCCCACTGCATCCAGCGCAGCTGCCGATACCCGAGTTTGCTTAGCCCCCTAGTACAGCTCTCCCGGCCGGAGAAGTTAAAACGTTCTTGACCCTCCGACCGCACTACGAGCCTGAGTTATACATAACACGTGTTGCACCCAAATCTTCTACCTGCACCTCCCTTTCAAAGGTGAGGGATAACGTGCCAGTGACACCGGCTTCATCAGTCTTGAAACTAACTTCAAGATATCTGTCACTATCATACGCCCGAAATCTAATTTTTTTGAACACTTTTTCAGAAACAATTATGTTTTCACCCTTACTAATCGGGCACGCCACAATACCAATACCGTTAAAGTATGCAACGACACCCTCGTCGTCGTCGCTGGGCCGTAGCACTTTCAAATCCTGTGGCACAACTTCTTCTCGCCCACTGGGGGAGCGCCATATCCACTCGTTGATCCATCGCGGTGATACCCCATTCCTCGCTAACAGCATTGGGCGTTCTTGACGCGCAAGAATCGGATTAGCCGCTTCCTTTACGTGCTCCCACCACTCATATGCATCTTTGACGTAAATTTCTTTGAAAGAAACGCGCTTGAGAACGTCGCCCAGAACAACTGTCGCAATCCTTTCTTTTACGACATTCGCAAAAAACTCTCCTTCGTTCACCGGGGGCGACTCAAGCGACGGTTCTATTAATTGCGCTTTCGGAAATTCGCTAAATCTAATTGTATATTTTTCCATATCTTCTGACGCAAACTCGATTTGCTGAAAGAGATTTAATGGAAACCCTATTTCTGTATCAAATCCTTTCTGAGATGCTTTCACACCTATTTGAAGAAGCTTATTTCTCGATACATCTTCGCTTACGATTCTCTCTTGCCGGATGGAGTCAATTTGATCGGCTAACTCGCGTACGCCTTTGGAAATATCCTCCAAACGCGCCTTAAACTGATCTTCAGACAACTCGGCAACACCGATACGCTCCAAGATGGACGCGACCATAGGTTTTTCAATTTCTAAAACCGCGCTGGCGAGCGCCTTTAATTCATCTACGCTCCCCTCGTGTTCGGCTAGTGTCTTTAAACCCACAGTACGCAGGCGTTCATACCCTCTATAGGTCGCCGTCTTTATGCATTTCACCACCAGTACAACTGCGAAGCCTTTGCGCAGGTCAGTGATGCGTCCAACACCGTAGCCGGTATACACACGCTCTGACGTCTTAGGTAACTCTGTCTGCTGAAATATATCCTCTACCAACCTCTCAAGTATCCGACCATACTCACCTCGGCCAATTCGATCTAAAAAAATCCCACGAACAAACCCCGTTATGATGTCCTGGGGGCGCGATATTGGGGCTTCCGCATCCTCTGCTGCTGAATCATGATCGACAAACTCGCCCTCTAAAATTCGGGCAATGGCCGACGAAACCGGGCTCTCCACCGTACACTGGGACTCATTAATTTGATACGAAAGTGAGACAGCTAGGATGAGACAGGCATCTTGCCAATATGTCTTTATCAGCGCACCGACAAGGTTTTCTGGGTCGTCCGGAAACGGCAAACTACCACCATCTCCAATCCAATTTAGATCACTGGTCTCCCGACCAAGAAGAGCAATGTGCCCGTTTAACTTCACCTGCTCGGGCACCAACCATGTTCTCTCGCCCACGTAAAAGTCCACGTGATGACTCCATCTGAGAAGTGCATCTAAAATCCAACTCGAACAAACATCATCACCTTTCATCACACTTGCCGCTACCATACTCGTCTTTAATCCTATAAGACGAATAATAAGCGGCTTAATCAATCCAGCGTCGCTCCAGGACACCTTCTTTCTCATACCTATAAATATTGCCCTAACGGAGTCATCGTATGACGTCCCAATCGACCTTAGAACCCGTTGGCGCGCCTCCGCTTCGTATCCGGATACTCGCAATCGGACCGCCGCATTTCCACCGCTTCCTTGAGAACGAGCAGAAGTACTTACTATCCAATCTAGATACCGAAATGTAAGAATGGCATGCAGATCGATTAATTCCTGCCGTATTCTAATCGATGATAGATCACTCGTCTGACTGAGCAGCTCTCCAGGCAATCGGCATGCGCGCGAAAATGCTTGAGGATATTCAGAAATATAGCTAGATAAATTTGAAAAAATGCTATGGTACGGTCTCAACCATTTTTGTGAAAGTTTCCGACCGAAAACATACGTAAAATCCTCAAGTTCCGCCAAATTCGACAATTCATTTTCGTTTGCATCGGGAACTTCGCACAAACGCATCAGAAATACGTGACAATCTCTAAGGTTAGCTAAAGTATCACGTATCGCACTCTCATTCTTACTTGCCATGTAGACGCCAACCTGCCGGGCTAGCTCGCTTAAAGCTTCTTCTGTTTCTGTCTCGATATCAACACTGGGGGCGCAGTCACGAAATCTGAATGCGCTACGAACTAATGTCCGCTCGACAAAATTTAGGTCAGTTTCACCCTCGATAGAACTTAAGATCACAGGCGCTGTCTGAGCGGCGGTAGGAGCGTGTATCATGTATGGCAGTATTGGGAACCGCAGAACTTCTTTGTAGGTTTTTTTGTTTATTTTTTGCTTAACTCTTTGTCGGTACATCCAGATATAAAACGCGAGCACAACGTTATAGAATCTTATGTTATGTAACTGTTTTGGTTTTTTGAAATGCACGACAACTTGAGGCCGTCCCTCGTCTTGGAAATAGGGGAAGGTGGATATGGAAAAATTAAGATTGTTGTTTTGGTATCCGATAGGCAAATAACCACACTCAACAGCATTAACGAAGTGATTATAAGCCAAAAGCCTTTTTAGCTCGGATATAAGTAAGTGATTACTTATGTATGATTTCAAAAGTTCGTTGCGGTGATTTGGTCGTAGGAACAGAAACGTTCGCCATAAGAAGAATGAGAGAGACGACATGTTTATGAAGAACCAGAAGACGAAAAAAATTGACGCAATAAAAGATGGTCCGGGGGGAAGATTCGGACTGAGAAGAAGTACGACTCCGATTAATACGAGGAATGTGATCGTGATTCCACCGGCAAATATCGTTTCTGTTTCGTTGTAGAAAACTTCTAGTTGTATTGCACGATCATCCGCGCGACCGATAAAAAGTGATACCAGGCCAATGACTACTGGATACACTATGCCGGCTAGCGAAGCCTGGGCGGAAAGAAGCGACGATAATATTGCTTTTAGATCATTGTTGTCAATGAAACTTCCCCTAAAGAAGGATAAGGCATGGTTGCGTAGGATGTACATTAGAAAAGCCATAAACACAATTGTTATAACAATTGAAAGTATCGGATAATCCTTGATTTTTTGAATTTTTTTGCGCCAAAATCCATAATTATAGGGAATAAATTGCAAATTGGAGCGCCGAATACGCGAGATCTCTTCTTTTGTAGTGGATGCGAGCGTTCTGAACATTTGTGCAGCTATTTGCGGGTGTAAGCCCGCTCCCCTTGGTATGTAACACGGGGGGCTCAGAATACATCGCTATGCGGAGTCGGGCAACGCGGCACACAACCCTGAGAGGGGGCACGGTGTCCGCGTTCCCCAGGCAAAGGCCTTCCCCAAGGCCTTTTGCCCAGCAAAAGGCCATGCCAAGCCCCCAGGGTGAAGGCGGCAGGGGGTCAAGGCCCGCGCAAGCGGCCGCCGGAGGCGGCTTGGCCTTGACCCCCTGCCGCCTTCGCCCTCCCACCCCATGCTTCGCTCTACAGGTGCGAACGGTTGTTATGTGGGGGACCCGCCGATCCGGCCCCGGAGCTCGGCAACGGGAGCAGCGTAAAGACATGGAATGTTTTTTCGTTGACAGACAGCGCATGTCTTTTCAGACTACGTATGGCTAACAGGTTGAACGGACTCGGTGTCTTATGAGCGACCCGCACACAAGGCTACTGACGCTGAAAGACGTGGCCAACTACGTGGCCATAGATAAGACAACGGCCGGCCTGAACCGGACGATGCGTCAGATTCGCCATTGGACCCAGTGCGATCTACTGCGTACGGAAAACCCGAAGAGCTCGGGCTCCGGCATCCCGCGCCTGTATGCGGAGGAGCCGTCCGTGTTCATCGCGGCGATGCTGTTGGAGGTCTCACGATACGGCGCGACGGTCGACATCCTGCGCCCGCTGGCGGAAGAGCTCTACGAGGACTGGGAAGGGACGCAGGAGCACTTCTTTTTCGCCGAGACCAACGAAGGCATCGTGTACGCGCAGATTTCGTGGGCTCAGGACCCTGAAACCGGCCGTTTTGTGGACGCCCAGTTGCACCTCTTCAACGAGGAGGAGGACCATCCTGAGGACTGGCTCAAATCCGAACCGTCCAGCTCCATCCTGGTCAATTTGAACCAAGTGATGGAGCGCGTGGCCGGTCGCATTTACGCACCCGCCAGCAATGGGCCGTGAATTTTTTTGACGTGGGGAAGACACGAATTGTCCGATTCGGTCGGTCATAGCCAGGGCCTCGCACAGGTTGGCACTGGTCGCACCCAGGAACCGCCGCTGCTGCTGAGCGGCCTGGATAGCCTTTACGTCTGCTATTACCTCGACGCGCATACGGGCGGCCTCGACTGGGACCGTCTTGCCTACGAAAAAGAGCGTCTGAAGGTCACTCGCGAAGAGCTCGTCGAACTGGAGCTCGGGTCTGAGCGTTTGGCGCTGCTTCCCTACGGCCGCCACCCGTATCGCTACGTGCTCAGTTGCTGCGACTTCGAGGTGCGGCTCGCCGAACGGCTGCAGCCGTGCTGCCAAATCCAGTTCTCAAGCCAAGGGCTTTGGAAGCATGGCAAAGACGCGCTGACCGCGCGTGTCGCCGCGTGGTTCCGGTCCCTGGGGATAGTTGCCACACAGCCAGAGGTGGTGTCGCGGGCCGACTGGGCCTTCGACTATCACCTGCCCGTCGTTGACTTCGATCTCGACAGCTTCGTCAGTCGCGCCACGAAGGACGGTCAGAACCGCGAACACGGCGCCGTCCAGACCTACAGGTTCGGGCAAGGCGCAACCGTCGTACGGGTTTACGACAAGGTCGCCGAGATTGAACAGCAGAGCGGCAAGGCCGTTTTCTACGAGCTGTGGGGTCAGACAGAGAACGTCTGGCGCATCGAATTTCAGCTCCGCAGCGAGCGCCTGAAGCAAGGCGGCATTCGCACCCTCGCCGACCTCGACGAGTTCCAAGGCGACGTGTTGCGTGAGGTCGCCAGTCAACACACGACCCTACGTGAGAAGACGAGCGACCCGAACCGGTCGCGCTGGCCGCTGCATCCGCTCTGGCGTCGTTTGCAGGCCGACATTGCTCGTCTGCCTGAAACCGGGCTGATCCGCGAGATCGATCCAGCCGTCGAGTTGGATTGGCGCCTGCATCGGCAACTGCGCTCGCTCTACGGGTCGCTCAAGGGGCTCGCGGCCATCCGGAGCCTTCTCGAGGCACAAGACAAAGCGATGCCTTTGGAGACGCTACTGGCCGAGTTGCCAGACCTGCTCCGCGACGAACACGCGGAGTCGATCTGGCTCAGCGACGTGAACGACCGGATTACCAAGCATGGATACGGCCAATGGTGACGCGTGACCAGATCACCGCCCTTGCCAAGGAGCGCATTGGCACCGTGCTCGACGCGGCGGAAGCCGCTATGCCGCCATCCAACTACAAGGCTTTCCGACGTCTCGTGCTCAAGCAGTTCGGGACGGATGGTTTCGAGGCGGACCTTGATCGCCTGCTGCAAGATCGCGCCTCAGGCAAGGACCGGACCGGATAGGGCAGGAACGAGGCTGGCGAGAAAGGAGGTGCGCCATGCTTGGCGACAGCGACCACTGAACGCGACGACGCCATGACCGTGACGTGTGATCTTGCGGAGGAACAGCCGGTCACGGACGCCGAACTGGATATGTTGGAGTCCTTCCTGTCCGATCTGGTGATAGCCATGCTGACCGGACCGGAACGGCGCTAAGCCGAGAACGACAAGCGGGAGCTGGTTGGGAATGCGAGCTGCGATCTATCTTCGGGTTTCGACCGCACGGCAGGCGGAGAAGGACCTCTCGATCCCCGACCAGCGCCGCGTCTGCGAGGATTACTGCCAGGACAAGGGGTGGACGGTCGTCGCCGAATATCTGGAGCCGGGCAAAAGCGCCCGTGACGATCAACGACCCGAGTTCCAACGTATGGTGTCCGACGCGACAGCATCGGATCGCCAGTTCGACAGAATCGTTGTGCACAGCTTCTCGCGCTTCTTTCGCGACGAGGTGGTGAGCGAGACCTATATCCGGCAGCTCAACAAGCATGGCGTGGAAGTCTGGTCGGCCACGGAGAATTGGGGCGAGGGCTCGACCGGAGAGCTTGCCCGCCGCGTGGTCGGGATCATCGCCGAATTTGACAACCGCCAGCGTATCGACCGTGTCGTCCAGACGATGGCGGAGAACGCACGGCAGGGGTACTGGAACGGCGGGCCGCCGCCTTACGGCTATCGGCTCAAGACGGTCGAGATGCGCGGCTCAACGGCGAAGAAGAAGCTGGAGCCCGATCCGCAGGAAGCAGAGATCGTTCGCACGATCTACCGGCTTTGCCTGTACGGCGAAGGCCAGGGGCCGCTTGGGGTGAAGGCCGTCGTCTCGCACCTCAACGCGAAGGGGCTGCGCTACCGAACCGGACGACCTTTCCGGACCAACGAGGTGCACCGCGTGCTGACGTACAGCACCTATATGGGCGTGCACCACTACAACCGGAAAGATCGGAAGACCGGCAAGCTGCGGCACCCGGACGAATGGATCGCCATGGAGGTGCCCGCCATCGTCGACGGCGAGACCTGGGAGGCCGTCCAGAAGCACCTCAAGACGCGCCGGCCGACCGTGACCGCGCCGCGCCTGAGCAACGGCGCGATGCTGCTCACCCAGATCGCCAAGTGCCCGCACTGCGGCGGGGGCATGACGCTGCGCACTGGCAAGAGCGGCCGCTACCGCTACTACACCTGCTCGACGGCGGCCACAAAGGGCAAGCGCGCCTGCCAGGGGCGCAGTATCCCGATGGACCGGCTCGATGATCTCGTCATTGCGGCGCTGGAAAAGCGCCTGCTGAAGCCGGAGCGCTTGCGGGAGGTGCTGACGGGGCTCGCGCAGCGGATCAAGGAACGGCAGGCCAGCTCATTGGAAAGCGAGAGCGAACTGACGAAGGAGCTGCGCGCGGTCGAGAAGAAGATCGAGCGCTTGCTGGAAGCCATCGAGGAAGGCCTGGTGGATGACGACGACCTGTTCCGGCAACGCCTGTCCACGCAGAAGCAGCGCCGTGACGAGCTGATCCGGCTGAAGGCGCAGAGCCGGCGTCGGCGGGAGCTACCGGATGATCTGCTATCGGATAGGAACCTTGAGGCCTTCGCTGGTGCGCTCAAAGCGCGCCTGGAGACGCCGAACGACAAGCTGCGGCAGGCCTACGTGCGTATGCTGATCGACAGCGTCACGGTCGGCGAAGAAACCGTCGAGATACGGGGCTCCCACCAAGCCCTTTTGAGCGCCGCCGCGCAGGCCGACAGTTTTTTGCGGGGTGAGGTGCCCAGTTTCGTACCGGAGTGGCGGAGGGGGTGGGATTCGAACCCACGGTAGGGGGTTACCCTACAGCGGTTTTCGAGACCGCCGCCTTCGACCGCTCGGCCACCCCTCCGCGATTGCAGCGCCCGGCTCGTGCGCCCGCTCGGTCAATCCGCGGGCGCGGCGCTGCGGGTGCGGTGCGTATCAAATGGCGGGCGCCGGCGCAACGCCCTTCGATGCGCGGCGCTGCGCCGCGCATTCACGCCCTGCGGTCACGCCCTACAAATAGGCGCGCGCGGGCGCGAGCGCAAACCGGCGTCGGCCGCAGCAACGGCCGTGTTGACAGGGCGGCGGCCGTCGGTATAGTCCGCGCTCACGCCCGCGGGCCGTTTCCGGCGGTCCGCGGCGTGCGTTTTGTCGCGAGGTTCGCGCCTGCGCCGGGACGCGCCGCACAAGAGACTCGCGGCGGCAGCCGGGCGCGCGGGCGACGCGAGCCCAGAGACCACACCGCACCGTCAGCCATCCGCCGGCTGCGGCCCCGACGGCCGCGCCCGGCGCCGACAGCCAGCGAAGATCCGAGAGCCGTCCATGTTTGCAGTGATCAAGACCGGCGGAAAGCAATACAAGGTCGCCAAGAACGACATCCTGACCGTCGAGAAGCTGGCGGCCGAGGTCGGCGCCACCGTGACCCTGGACGACGTCCTGCTGGTCGGCGGCGACGGTGCGGCGCCCAGCGTCGGCACCCCGGGGGTCGACAAGGCCCGCGTCCAGGCCGAGGTCGTCGACCAGGGCAAGAACCGCACCATCACGGTGTTCAAGAAGAAGCGGCGCAAGAACTACCGCCGCTCCAACGGCCACCGTCAGCTGCACACCAAGCTGCGCATCACCGACATTGCGCTGGACGGCAAGGCGGCCGCGGAGAGCGACGAGAAGAAGGCGCAGCAGGCCAGCCAGAAGGCCGGCGCGCGCGCCCAGAAGCAGGCGACCCAGAAGGCCACGACCGAGAAGTCCAAGGCCAAGTCCGCCACCACCAAGACCCGCAGCACCCAGGCCAAGGCCGGCGGCACCGCCAAGAGCAAGAGCGCCGAGAGCGCGTCGGGCCAGACCAAGTCGGGCCAGAGCAAGTCGGCCCAGTCCAAGTCGGGCGGCGGTAAGTCGGCCAAGGCCGGCGGCGCCAAGAGCGGCGGCTCGAAGAGCTCCTCCGCGAAGAGCGGCGGCGCCAAGAGCTCCGGCGGTCAGACGAAGAAGAGCGAGGAGTAGCGCACGATGGCGCACAAGAAGGCAGGCGGCAGCACGCGCAACGGCCGCGACACGGTCGGCCGGCGGCTCGGCGTCAAGAAGTACGGCGGCGAGCGGGTGATCCCCGGCAACATCCTGATCCGGCAGCGCGGCACGCGCTGGCACCCGGGCGACAACGTCGGCCTCGGCAAGGACCACACGATCTTCGCCAAGACGGCCGGCCAGGTGGAGTTCCGCAAGACCACCGGCGGCCGCACGATCGTGTCGGTGGTGCCGATGGAGCCGGTGGAGTAGCGCCCCGGCCGCGGCCTCGCGCCGACAGCGACGCGACGCACCGGGGGGAATGGCCAGCCATTCCCCCCGTTTTCGTTGCGGCCTGCGCGCCAACCTCCGCATCCTGAGGGCTCGCGCGGCTCCGTCACCCCCACCCCGCCCGCGCCGCACGCGGGCGGGGGAACCGTGTAGCGAACGATGAAGTTTCTCGACGAGGCCAAGATCTACGTGAAGTCGGGCGACGGCGGCGACGGCTGCCTGTCGTTCCGGCGCGAGAAGTTCATCGAGTTCGGCGGCCCCGACGGCGGCGACGGCGGCAAGGGCGGCGACATCGTCCTGCACGCCCGCGAGAACCTGAACACCCTGATCGACTACCGCTACCAGCAGCACTTCCGCGCCAAGCGCGGCGACCACGGCCGCGGCAAAAACCAGACCGGCGCCGGCGGCAAGGACACGGTGATCGAGGTGCCGGTGGGCACGCAGATCCTCGACGACGACAAGGCCACGGTGCTGGCCGACCTGACCGAGGACGACCAGCGCATCGTGCTGTGCCGCGGCGGCGACGGCGGCTTCGGCAACGTCCGCTACAAGTCCTCCACCAACCAGGCGCCGCGCCGCGCCGACAAGGGCTGGCCGGGCGAGGAGCGCTGGATCTGGCTGCGCCTGAAGCTGATCGCCGACGTCGGCCTGGTGGGCCTGCCCAACGCCGGCAAGTCGACCTTCCTGACCGCGGTCTCGCGCGCCCGGCCGAAGGTCGCCGACTACCCCTTCACCACGCTGTACCCGCACCTCGGCGTCGTGGAGGCGCACGGCGAGCGCTTCGTCGTCGCCGACATCCCCGGCCTGATCGAGGGCGCGCACGAGGGCAAGGGCGTCGGCGACAAGTTCCTCGGCCATGTCGAACGCTGCAGCGTGCTGCTGCACCTGGTCGACGGCACCGAGGACACGCAGGAGCACTACCGCCAGATCCGCGGCGAGATCGAGGCGTACGGCCACGGCTTGGCCGACAAGCCCGAGGTCGTCGCGCTGAACAAGGTCGACGCGCTGCCGCAAGACCTGACGGACGAGCAGGCCGAGTTGCTGGCGCGGACCACCGGCGCCCGCGTCCACCAGATCTCCGGCGTCGCCGGCACCGGGGTCGAGGCCGTGCTGGCCGCGCTGTACCGGCACGTCGCCGCCGACCGGGCGGCGCGCGCGGAGGCGCGGCGCGCGGCCGACGCCCCGGCGGAGGCCGACCCCTGGCAGCCATGACCGGGCCCGACGCCGAAACCCCGGCCGCGGCCACGGCAGCGCCCGCCCCCGACCTGCGGGCGATGAAGTGCGTCGTGGTCAAGATCGGCTCGGCGCTGCTGGTCGACGAGGCCAGCGGCGAGATCCGGCGCGACTGGCTGGACGCGCTGGCCGACGACGTGGCGGCGCTGCGCGCGGCCGGCACCGAGGTGGTGTTGGTGTCCTCCGGCGCCATCGCGGTGGGGCGGCGCCGGCTCGGCCTGACCCGCGGCACG
>ENA-ORDC01001373-ORDC01001373.1-marine-metagenome-genome-assembly--contig:-NODE-1373-length-18335-cov-3.988115_pt1 | contig 18335 bp, 18 predicted proteins | sample MGYA00237783_ERZ508515 | MGnify/ENA primary metagenome ERZ508515 (study PRJEB26186, sample SAMN06268792) | marine metagenome | isolation source: Eden Landing Ponds, San Francisco, CA, USA | place... | reverse complement strand
TGCGTTTTAGTCGCGACCGTCGAGGCCAGTCGGTCGTGGTCGGAACGGTGATCCTGTTCGGCTTCCTGATCTTGGCGCTTGGCATCTACCAGGTACAGGTCGTCCCGACCGAGAACGCGGACGTCGAGTTCGAACACAGCCAGGAGGTTGAAGACGGGTTTGGCGACCTCCGCAACGGGGTCCTCGAAGCGGCGTCGACGGGCGCGACGCGATCGACACAGATCCCGCTGGGAACGCGGTATCCCTCTCGGACATTCTTCGTGAACCCCCCGCCCGTCTCCGGGTCGCTCACGACCCAGGAGACGGGTGAGATACGCGTTCGGAACGCGACGATCGGCGGCGACCTCCACGAGAACGTCGGTCTGTACTGGGACACGAACCCGACGTACGAGACGCGTTCGCTTCAGTACGACGCGAACTACAACGAGTTCCAGAACGCTCCGCGGCTCACCTACGAGCACTCGGTCGTCGTCGCCGAGTTCGACGACGCGATCCTCCTGCGGTCGGGACAGACCGTCCTGTCGGAGGACCGAGAGATCTCTCTGACCGCGCTGACGGGGACCGTCTCCGAGAACGGGATCGCCCGACGTAGCGTCGACGCACGGGCCGTTTCGGCGAGTGACACCACCGTCCCCATCGTCCCCGATAACGCGACGGCGGGGTCGATCACCCTCGAACTCCCGACGGCGGTGGAGGACCCGGCCGCGCTCGCGACCCGTTGGGAGGAACGGCTTCCGGTGGGCGCGACGGCCGCCGCCGACGAGGCCAACGGGACGGTGCGGATCACGCTCGAAGACGGTTCCTACCGGCTGGGACTCTCCGAGGTGTCGCTCGACACCAGCGGAACGACCGAACCGGCGTACATCGTCCCCGTCGGCTCCGAGAGCGTCGCTCCCGGCGATCGGGTCCGCGTTGAGGTCCGAGACCGGTACAACAACCCGGTCCCGGGCGCGACGGTCTCGTTCTCGGGAACGACTCTCACGAACCGCACGACCGGTGACGACGGGCGCGCCGCTTTCACGCCGAACGAGACGGGGTCGCTTATCGCCTCAATTAATGGGACTATGGGGCCGACCTACGAATCAGTTCCTTTTACTATTAGAGAAGAAAGTGGGATTTCCAACAGGAACATCTTCAACGTGAGTTGGAATGGGACTGCCATCGGCGAGGAGGCCGGAGTGGAGTACTTCGAGAATGAGGATCTGCTTCGAATAAACTCGAATGCTCCGGATCCGATTCCTGGTTCGGGGACAATCACGGCGTCGAACAGACCTGTCGACAGGGCGACGGTCGACTTCTCGACGACGAACGCCACCGTTTCATCATTCGACGACAGTGTTTCGGAAAGCACTGAAGGGGCCTTCGAAACAGGTATCGTACCCGGTGACACCGGAAATACAACGCTGTTCGCGGCGTCGGGTGACGACGTCGACGACATCGATGTTGAGGTACTCGAACAGCTCCCACGGGAACTGTACCCAGATACCGTGACGGAGACCGCCGGGACGATTTCGAACTTCGTGAACATGCAGAACGACGACGGACAGGTGGCCACGATGGACGGCCAAGGAAACACTGCGTTCGATATCACTACCCAGACGGAAAACGTCGATCCCGACACCTACGACCTCGAACTCGGTGTGTCGAACGTGAACCTCCAAGGAGGCTCCGGCGGGATCACGGTCACTGTCCGAGATGAGGATGGGATCGAACTAGGTACCACCACGCTCACTAATGCTGACAGCGGAACCACCGTCCTCGTCTCTCTAGATTCGGTTGGGGGCCCGAATCCACAACAGATCTCGGTCCAATACACCGGGGATAGACAGAACGACGATTTGGACCTTGAGTTCCAGCGACTCGTAACGTTCGACTAGTCCGATCGAGAGATGTCCGGACCGTCAGCGGGTACGACGGTGTGGTCCAGATCGCGAGCGACGACGAACGGATCAGCGCGACTGACGCTGCGTTCGATCCCGCGCCGGCCACAGGGTCTACCCAAAGTTGTTCCACGATCGACGTAAGCAACCATCGACAAAGCCATATGGCGGCCGTCTGAAGAACTCCACATGACCGAAGTCGGCATCGACGCCGTCGAGATCTGGACCGGGAAGCTCAAGCTCGACTTGCCGGGCACGTTCGCGCCGGAGAAGGGCGACGACCCGGAGAAGTACACGAAGGGGCTCGGGCTCAACAACTCCTCGTTCCCGGACGTGTACGAGGACATCGTCACGATGGGCGCGAACGCCGCGAAGGGACTGATGGACCGCAAGGGGCTGGAACCCGCCGATATCGGCCGGATAGACGTCGCCACGGAGTCGGCGTTCGACCACTCGAAGCCGGTGTCGACGTACATCTCCGGCTGTCTCGAACAGGTGTACGACGGCGACTTCCGCCACGCCAACAAGGGCGAGCGCAAGTTCGCGTGCATCGCCGGTACCCAGAGCCTCGACGACGCCTACAACTGGATTAAGGCGGGTCGCAACCGCGGTCGCGCGGCGCTCGTCATCGCCACCGACACCGCCCTTTACGAGCGCGGCGACCCCGGCGAGGCGACGCAGGGCGCGGGTGCGGTCGCGATGCTCATCGACGAGGACCCGGACCTCGTCGAACTCTCGACCGAGCAGGGCTACGGCAGTATGGACGAGACGGACTTCCTCAAGCCGAACCAGCAGTTCCCCTCCGTCGACGGCAAGCGCTCGATGCAGGTGTATCTCGCCCGGATGCGCGAGGCGCTCGAAGACTACGAGAGCGTCGCGGGTCGCACCCACCCCGACCTGTTCGAGTACATCCCGTTCCACACGCCGTTCCCCGGCATGGTTCGGAAGGCGGCGCTCCTCGGGTTCCGTCACATGACCCGCGACACCGACATCGAAGACGACCTCGAAGCCGAAATCGGCCGCCAGCCCCGCGAGGAGGACTTCGAGACGTGGGACGACTACGAGGAGGCCATCCGCGGCTACATGGACGAGCTGAAGACGACCGAGCAGTACCGCGAGTGGTACGGCCGCGTCATCGAGCCGACGCTCGACATCTCCAGCCGCGTCGGCAACTGGTACACGGGCTCGGTCCACATCGCCCGGCTGTCGGCGCTCATCGCCGCCGCGGACGAAGGAAAGGACATGACCGGAAAGTCGCTTCTCGTCGGTTCGTACGGCTCCGGCGCGCAGGCGGAGATTCACGCCGAGACGGTCCAAGAGACGTGGCTCGACGAGATCGAAGCCGTGGACGTCGACGACCAGCTCGCGGCCCGCACCGAGATCTCTTTCGACGACTACGAACTCATCCACGACGTGCACAACCACGAGAAGGAGATCGAGGTCGAGGAGTTCACCCAACCCGAGGCCGAGTTCGTCTTCACGGGCTGGGGCCGGATGAACGAGCGCCGCTACGACTACGTGGAGTAGCGGGGACCGTCCGCGCGAGCGAAGCGAGCGCGGAGACGAAGCGCCTCGCGGCGCTTCGGAAGGACGACTACGTGGAGTAGCGGGAGGACCGCCTCCGAACCCCGGTCGTCAGAACGAACGGGCTTGGTCCGGCAGTATCGACCACGAGTCCGCCGGGTCCGCCCCTCGGTCGTCGTAGAACTTTCTGCCGATGTAGTCGTCGCTCACGCTCCCGAGTATCGTGTTGTACAGGTCGGTGGCCGACTCGTAGGTCTCGGCTCCGAGCGGGGCGAGGATGGTCTCGACGGTCTCCGCGTCGTCGACGTTCGGCGCGGCCACCTCGATGTCGCCGGCGCGTTCCAGCACGCGTTCGGTCGTGACCGGGAACTCGAACGCCGTTTCGAGGTGTGATTGGAGGGCGCGAATGTCCATGGTCGGACATCGTCGCGGCCGCCCTTCGGCTTTTTTCGCCTTCTGGCGGACACTCTGGAAATTCGAATCGAACGGAGCCGAACGGAATGAAACCGAATCGAACCGGGAGAAAAACGGAAGACAGCGGCGAACTCAGGGAAGCTTCCGCAGGTCTTCGAGCATCTCGTCTAAGTCGCGGTCGGTCACGGCGAGGGCGAAGCCGTCGATGGTGGCGAGCGCGGGCGCGTGCTCCCAGAGGTCGTCCTCCGAGAGACCGTGGAGGACGACGGCGTTCGGCGTCGGCGTGACGACGCGCATGGCGACGAGCGGCGACTCGCCGCGGGTGACGCCGGTGAACACGAGCGCCCGACTCGTCGACTGCCCGTAGAGCCGGTAGAACTCCTCGGAGGAGAGCCGCGTGATGGCCTGAATGCTGTTGATGACGGTGTGACCGCTGATGCGGTCTTGGTCGCCGTCGACGATTGGCGTCGCGCCGATGGCGTCGTAGAAACTGTCCAGCGGAATCGACGTGGGGTACTCCCGGAGGTCTTGGACGATATCGCTCTCGAAGCCGGCCGAGAGGACGCGGGCGTACTGCCGGATGCGACTGCCGCCGCGGGCCTCGTCGATGTCGAGAAGCGCCTCGACCATCCGGCGGATGACGCCGATGCCGGGGCTCTCGCGGCGGCCGCTCTCGTAGTCGGAGACGACCGACGACGATACGTCCAACTGCTCGGCGAGCGCCGTCTGGGAGATGTCGAAGTCGGTCCGCCACTTCCGGAGCGTCGCGCCGGGGTCGTCCGAGAGGGTGATCTCGCCCGCGATGCGGCGGGCGAGGTCGTCGCGCGGTGCCGCGGTCATCGCGAACACCTCGGTCCGACGGACGAGTGAGTCATGGGACTACGTGCGCGAGTGTCCCGCAAAAGGGTGTCGAAAGTGGTAGTCGTCGCCTGACGAACCCCGTGGGAACCCTGAAGGTCGTCGGCCGACCACTACGCGGTATGCCATCGACCCTCGTCCACGTCGCGGTCGGCGGACTCGTCGGTGTCGCCCTCCTCGGTCGCTGGTTCGACGCCCGGTCGGTCGGCGTCGCGCTCGTCGCCGCCGCGGTTCCCGACCTCGATTCGTTCACCAGCACGCTCCTGCCCGGGAGCCACCGCGCGCTCCTCCACACGCTCTTGCTCCCGCTCGCGCTCGTCGCGTTCGTGGTCTACGACACGCGGATTCGGGACCCCGAGCGCTCCGCGATTCGCGGTCGCTGGGGAGCCCGCGGGGTCGCAGTCGCGTGGGTCGGCATCGCCGCGCTCCTCTGCGGCGGCGTCTTCCCCGACCTGTTCACCAACGGCGTCAACGCGTTCTACCCGCTACACGACGCGTTCTACGCCGTCAACGGGCGCGCCGAGTGGTCGAGCACGCGCGGGTTCGTCCAGACGTTCGTCGAGCTACGACCCGCGTCGCCGCCGCCGACGACGGAGACGCTCCACTACAGCACCGTGGTCGACCCCTCGCCGGGCGCGGAGCCCGAGAACGTCGAGCGAATCGCTCCGCTCGCCTCGTCCGGACTGGAGCTGATGCTCGTCGTCCTCGGGACGGGCGTGGTCGGCGGGCGACTCCTGTCGGAGCGCCTGCGTGGGGGCTCGGAGTGAGCCGAGAACGCGGCCGCGACTCCGAGCGTTCATAACGGATGGCCACGCACCCGTGTGCATGAGCGAACCACTAGATGGCGTCGAGGTGCGACCGTACGAACCGGGCGACGCGGCCGCGTTCTGGGAACTGAAACGCGGGTTCGAACTCGGCCTCGGCGCGGGGACCGGCGGCGACGACAAGCTGTCGACGTACGAGGCCAAACTCACCGACGACTACCGCAAGCGATACCTCTCGTGGGTCGAGCGCTGTGCGACCGACGACCCCGGGTGCGTCGTCGTCGCCGAGACGGCGTCTGAGGGCGTCGAGAGCGGCTACGGTGAGGACGCGACGCTCGTCGGTTACGCCTTCGCGCTCCCCGAGGAGATGACGTACATCTGGGATGCGGCCGTGCTCAACGAACTGTTCCTCGACGCCGACTACCGCGGCACGGGCGTCGCCGACGAGCTCATGGCGGCCGTGTTGGACCACGCGCGCTCGCAGGACCTCCCCCTGGACCGAATCGTCCTCGACGTGGACGAGGCGAACGGTCGGGCGCGGGCGTTCTACGAGCGCTACGGCTTCGACCACTGGGGCGAACTCGTCGCGCGCGACCTCTGAGGTCAGGAAACCGAAGGACCGGCGAGCCCAACGGGCGGGCGTCCGTGACTACCGGAGCGCCGCGGCCGCGACGCCGCCGACGGTGCCGAGGACGGCGGGATAGGCGACGCCCGCGAGGAGCGCGGACGTCACCGGGTCGGGGCCGATGGCCGACTCGCCGACGCTGACGGTGAACAGTGCGATACCCGCGAGCGCGAAGACGAGGTACCCGACGGCCGTTCCCGCGCCGGCCAGCGCGCCCGCCCGCGTCGAGGATGCGCCGCTGACGACGGCGGCGAGCGCGCCCGCGGCGAGGAGCGCGACCGCGGGCACGACGTAGAGCACCGGCGAGAACGCCTCGATGTTCTCGATGAGGTTCGCGCTGGAGGTCGTTCCGAACAGGCCGGGGAACCGCGTCGTCACCCCGTGGGCGCTCATGAACACCCAGCCGACGACCTTCCACGTCGAGATGTCGGAGCCGAGGGCTTCGAGCACTTGGCTGGCCGCCGAGTTCTCGATGGTCGAGGCGGACAGCAGGTAGGTGACGAGGTAGCCGAACAGGGCCGCCCCGAGACCGGCGACGCCGCCGCCGCCGACCGACCGAAGCGTCGATGGTGTGGAACCGGGCGTCGATTCGGGTGTCGTTGACATCGTGTCGGGAGGGATTGTCGTTCTCCCGTAAATGTCTCGTGGCCGGCGTGCGTGGGGGTCTCGCGGTACGATGTGGCGAGATACGGCGTCCACACCGCGACCCGCGCCAACGACGGTCTGACGGGCGGCCGCGTCATCGCCGGCGTCGAATAACGACGGCTCAGCGAACGTCGTCGGGGGCGACGGCCCAACGGAACTCCGCGTCGTAGTCGCCGCCGGTCGTTGCCAGCCAGTCCTCGCGGGACACGCTGTAGCGGAGTTCGTCGGTCGGCTCGCCGTCGACGACGATGCTGTTTCGGTCGCGCCCGTCGAGGCCGCCGCCGAGCGCCGCCATGTACTTCTCGATTGCTCGCTTCGATTTCTCGTTCTCAGCGACGTGCGACACCGAGACGACTTCGAGGTCCAGCGCGTCGAACGCGAGCGCCGCCAGCGCCGCGGCGCGCTCGCCCGAATAACCGCGACCCCAGTAGCGCGGGTGGAGCCACAGCCCGAGCCGGCCGACGCGGCGGTCCCACTCGGTGTGGAGCCCGCCGAAGCCCGCAATCTCGCCCGCGCCGTCTTCGCCCTCGCGCGGGATAACCGCGTAATCGGCGGTCTCGGCGTCGACCCAACTCGACTCCCCGCGGTCGAGGAACTCCGTCGTCACTTTCGGCGTCTCGTGGCGCGACCACGGCATGTACCGGGTCACGTCGTCCATCTCGGGGGCCGAACACAGGTCGTACGCCTCGTGAACGCCGACGTACTTCGGGCGGCGGGCGACCAACCGGAGCCGCGGTGTCTCGACGACGGTTGGGTAGAGGTCACTCACTCGCTGTCCTCCCAGCGGAACGCGGCGTCGTAGTCGCCGCCGGTCGCGTCTTCCCACTGCTCGCGGGTCACCGACCAGCCGCGAACGTCGCGCGGCGTCCCGTCGGCGTCGACGGTCTCGTTGGGGAACAAGCCGTCTTCCTGCCCGCCGAAGCGGTCGGTGTATTTCCGGATGGCGCGACACGACGCCTCGTTTTCGGGCATGGCGTACGCGAGCGCGACGTCGAGGTCGAGCACGTCGAAGACGGCGGCGAAGAAGGCGGCCGCCCGCTCGCCCGAGTAGCCGCGGCCCCAGAACTCCTTGCGGAGCCACATGCCGAAGACGGCCCGGCGCTTGTCCCACTCGGGGTTGAAGCCGGCGGTGCCCGCGAACTCGCCCGCGCCGTCCTCACCGTCCCGGGGGAAGACGGCGTAGATGGCGTTTTCAGCCGACTCGTGACCTTCTTCGGCCTGTTTGAGGAACTCCAGCGTCTCCTTGGGCGTCTCGTGGGGGTTCCACGTGACGAACTCGGTCTCCTCCTCGATGGTGTCCGACCGCGAGGCCGCGAACTGCTCGTAGGCGTCCAACGGGTCGACGACCTCCCGCGACAGGGCGCGGAGCCTGAGCCGCGGGGTCACGATTTCGTCGGGGAACATGGAACGGAGTCCACTCGGAGGGCAGTAATAAGCTTTCTGAGTATTGACAGATAGCGACGTAGAACACACCCGGACCGGCCGCGGTCCTCGGACCGGTCGGATTCGAACACGTTCCGGGCGCACACACGTTCTCCCGCGCGTGAACCCGGAGGTGCGTATTTGTGGTGGGAGCGCGTCTAGCGAGGACGGAACGGAGTGAAACGAGATGGATTGGGAGCGAACGGTGGGCGGCTACGCGCTCGTCATGGGAGCCGTGGCGCTCGCCATCTGGGTGTTGACCGTCGACAGCGGCCCGGTGATGGAACCGCGGACCGGCCCGTTCACGCTGTTCGCGTCGCTCGTCTTGGGGGGGTTGACCGGCGTGTCGCTTCTGGCGGCGGGTGTGGGCCTCGTCCGGCGACAGTTGTGGGCGCGACCGCTCAGCCTCGTCGCCTTCGGTCTGCTTTTCGCCGGCGTCATCGACAGCGCCGGCTACTACGCCGCCGTCGGGCGAGTCGGCGTCGTCGTGGCGCTGTTCGTCGTCTGCCTCGCCACGCTCGCGGCGCTCGGGTGGTCGCTCGTCGACGCCCGAAACCGGGCGCGGCGGTCGGCGTGGTGAGCCGGCGTCTGCGTCGGTGAGTCCCCCGGAACTTCGGCGGGTCGTCCGGCCGGCGCGCGGCGCTCCGCAACCACTAAACGCGCCTCGGTCCACCTTCCGGTAATGGTAGACTGGACGGAGAAGTACCGCCCATCGACGCTCTCCGAGGTCCGCGGCAACAACAAGGCCCGCGACGCCCTCGCGGAGTGGGCCGAGACGTGGGACGACCACCGGGAGGCGGTCGTCGTCCACGGGAGCCCGGGCATCGGAAAGACCTCCGCGGCCCACGCGCTCGCCGCCGACATGGGCTGGGAGACGGTCGAGTTGAACGCGTCGGACCAGCGCACCGGCGACGTCATCGAACGCTTCGCCGGCCGCGCCGCGAAGAACGCGACGCTCGCCGGCTCGTCGGCGGGCACGTCCACCCGGCAGTTGGTCATTCTCGACGAGGCCGACAACATCCACGGCAACTACGACCGCGGCGGGGCCAGCGCCGTCACCCGCCTCGTCAAGTCGTCAAGCCAGCCCATCGTCCTCATCGCAAACGGGTTCTACGACATGAGCCGCGGGCTTCGGAACGCCTGTCAGGAGATCGAGTTCCGCGACGTGGCCGCCCGCTCTATCGTCCCCGTCCTCCGCGACATCTGCCGCAAGGAGGGACTGGAGTTCGAGTCCGACGCGCTCGACCGCATCGCCGAGATGAACAGCGGCGACCTTCGCTCGGCCGTCAACGACCTCCAAGCCATCGCCGAGGGACGCGAGAAAATCACCGAGGAGGACGTGGTCATGGGCGACCGCGACCGCTCTGTCGGCCTGTTCGAGTTCCTCGACGCCGTCCTCAAAGAGGAGTCCGCACAGGACGCGCTGTACACCGCCTACGACGTGGACGAGACGCCCGACGACCTCACGAAGTGGGTCGAAGACAAGGTGTCGCTGGTCTACGAACCCGACGAACTCGCCCGCGCCTACGACTTCCTCGCCAACGCCGACCGCTGGCTCGGCCGCGTGCGCGCCACGCAGAACTACTCCTACTGGCGCTACGCGACCGACAACCTCGCCGCCGGCGTCGCGGCCTCCCGCGACCGGACCCGCGGCGGGTGGACCCGCTACGGCGGCGCGCCCTACCGCTCGACCCGCGACAAGACCCGCGACACCGTGGTGCGGAAAATCGCGCAGAGCGGCGGCTTCAGCATGGCGACCGCCCGCCGCGAGGTCCTCCCGTACCTCTCGGCTATCACCCATCACTGCAAGCCCCGCGAACTGACCGTCGCCACGGCCGCCTACTACGAGTTCGACGAGTCGCACGTCTCCTTTGTCACCGGGAGCGGCGAGACGACGAACAAGGTCCAGTCCATCGTCGAGGACGCCGGCGAACTCCGCGGGGAACTGGTCGAAGCACACGCCGGCGGCGCGTTCGCCGGCATGGAAGACGTGGCCGTCGAGGGCGACGCCGCGGCCGCCGACGGCGACGGTGACGGTGACGACGGCTCTGACGACGTGCTCGACCGCGACGCCGACCCCGACGACGCGGCCGAGGGCGACGACGCCGACGCCGCGACCGACGACGGGCAGTCCGGCCTCGACGACTTCTTCTGAGGGGGCCTGCGCGCCGCGTTTCCGCCGTGTTCCCGCCGCGTTTCCGTCGCGCCGCCGTCAGAGATTGACGCCACGGGGCTTTTTCCGGCCGCCCGTCGAACCGCGCGTATGAGAGCCGCAGTCCTTCGCGAACACGGTGAACCGCTCGACGTGACAGAACTTCCCGACCCGACGTGTGACCCCGACGGCGTCGTCGTCGACGTCGAGGCCTGTGGCATCTGCCGGAGCGACTGGCACTCGTGGATGGGCCACGGCGAGTGGGCCGACGACGCGGTCCCTCCCGGCCAGATTCTCGGCCACGAGCCCGCCGGCCGCGTCGTCGAGGTCGGCGACCGCGTCGAGACGATTCGGGAGGGCGACCGCATCGCCTTACCGTTCAACCTCGCCTGCGGTTCGTGCGGCTACTGCCAGACCGGTCACGGCAACGTCTGCACGGGCGACCATCCGCACGCCCTCGGCTTCGAACGCTCCGCGCAGGGCGCGTTCGCGGAGTTGGTACATCTGCCGTCTGCCGATTACAACGCGATTCGACTCCCCATGGATGTCTCACCGACCGACGTGGCCGCGCTCGGCTGTCGGTTCATGACGGCCTACAACGCCCTCGACGCCCGCGCCGGCCTCCGCGCGGGCCAGTGGGTCGCCGTCCACGGCTGTGGCGGCGTCGGCCTGTCGGCGATTCAGGTGGCGAACGTCCTCGGCGCGCGCGTGGTCGCCGTCGACGTGCGCGAGTCCGCGCTCGACGCCGCGACCGACCTCGGCGCTGACGCCGTCGTCGACGGCTCCGCGGAGGACCCGGTGGACGCCATCCGCGGGCTGACCGACGGCGGGGCGCACGTCTCGCTCGACGCGCTCGGCGTCGCGGAGACCTGCCGGAACTCGGTTCGGTCGGTTCGGCCGCGGGGCTCGCACGTACAGGTCGGCCTGACGACCGCGGCCGAACAGGGGAACGTGTCCCTGCCGACCGACTGGATGACGAGACACGAGGTGTCGTTCCTCGGCGCGCGCGGGATGCCGCCGACGAGCGCGGACGACCTGCTCTCCCTGCTCGCGTCGGACGCGGTCGACCCCGGCTCGCTCGTGACGAGGACCGTCTCGCTCGACGAGGTTCCGGAACGGCTGGCCGCGATGACCGACTACGACACCGTCGGCGTCGAAGTGATGGTTCCGTAAAAGCGGAGTTCGGCGGTTCGGACGCCCGGTCAGGGCGTCGGCGTCGGCGCTCGACGCCCTTCGGACGGCTCGTCGTCCAGCCCGCGCCAGACGACCGCGCCGCAGTCGGGGCAGTCGAGTCGGACCGCGCGGCCGTCGCGCGTCCGTTCGGGCCACGCGTCGATGTCGGCGGCGCGGCCGCAGGTCTGACAGAAGAGGACGGCCTTGGTGCGTTCGCTATCGGGGGGTTCGTGACTGAGTTCGCGGGGAGCGTAGTTCATGCCGCAGGAAGCGTCGTTTCCGGGGATAAGCTTGTTGGAAGATTTCGGGTGTGTGCCCAGTTCCCCCGTCTCAGAGGAGTTTCGAGAGGAACTGCTTGCCGCGGTCGGTCTTCGGGTTCTCGAAGAACACCTCGGGCGGCGAGTCCTCGACGACGCGGCCGTCGGCCATGAGGACGATGCGGTCGCCGACCTCGCGGGCGAACCCCATCTCGTGGGTGACGACGAGCATCGTCATGCCCTCGTTGGCGAGGTCGTGCATCACGTCGAGCACCTCCCCGACGAGTTCGGGGTCGAGCGCGCTCGTGACCTCGTCGAACAGCATCACGTGGGGGTCCATAGCGAGCGCGCGAGCGATGGCGACGCGCTGTTGCTGGCCGCCGGACAGTTGGTTCGGATAGGAGTTCGACTGCGCGCCGAGGCCGACGCGGTCGAGTAGTTCGTCGGCGCGGCGCGTGGCGTCTCCGCCTTTGAGGCCCTTGACCTTCGTCGGCGCGAGCGTCACGTTCTCCCGCGCCGTCTTGTGGGGAAAGAGGTTGAAGCTCTGGAACACCATGCCGATGCGCTGGCGCAGGCGGTTGATGTCCGCGTCCGCCGCGGAGATGGACTGGCCTTCGAGTCGAATCTCGCCGCCCTGAATCTCTTCGAGGCGGTTCGCACAGCGGAGGAGCGTCGATTTCCCGGACCCCGAAGGGCCGATGACGACGCACACTTCGCCCTCTTCGACGTCGAGGTCGATGTCCTTCAGGACGTGGGTCTCGCCGAAGTACTTGTCCACCCCGTCGAATTCGAGGAGGCTCATCGGCGGTCACCTCCCCAGTCGGAGCGGGCTTCGAGGTAGCTGACGATTTTGCCGAGCGGGATCGTAATCATGAGATAGGCGATGGCGACGAGAAGAATCGGCGTCCACGGGTCGAACGTGGTCGAGTTGACGTTGCGGAACGCGCTGATGAGTTCCGGGATGGCGATGACCGTGAGGAGCGAGGTGTCCTTCACGAGGATGACCTGGTCGTTGCCGATGGCGGCGAGCGCGTTGCGCCACGCCTGCGGGAGGACGACCTCGCGCATGCCCTGCACGTAGGACATCCCGAGCGAGCGGGCGGCCTCCATCTGACCCTCCGGGACGGCGTCGATACCCCCGCGGACGGCCTCGCCGACGTAGGCGGCGTGGTTGAGCGTCAGTCCGATAATCGCGGTCGGAATCGCCCAGTTGGAGATGGGGAACTGCCCCGGCGGCCAGAACGCCGGAATCCCGACGTAGATGACGAGCAACTGGAACAGAAGCGGCGTGCCGCGGAAGAACTCGACGTAGGCGGTCGCAACGGTGTTGGTGAACTTCGTGTTCGACACCCGACCGAGGCCGACGAAGACGCCCGCGGTGACGGACAACAGACTCCCCACGAGGACGATACCGAGCACCCGTAGGAACGCGTTGACGAACTGCGGGTGGATAATCTCGACGAGGAGTCCGAAATCGACCTGCGTGAAGATAATCGCCGCGATGAACCCGCCGACTCCGAGCGTGAATAGCCCGGCGATGGCCGCACCCAGTCGCCTGAGCGTTTTGTCGTTCAAGAACTGCTCTTGGTACTCACCGTCTCCGGTTCGTCCCTCGGAGTAGGATTCAGCCATTGGTAGTGTTTCTCACAGTGGTGGGATAAAAAAGGCGTCCTGATTCGGCTTATCCGGAGAAGTACTCCGAGTAAATCTCGTCGTACGTGCCGTTGTCGCGGATGGTCTGTAGCGCGCCGTTGACCTCCTCGCGCAGGTCGTCGTCGTCCTGGCGGAAGCCGATGCCGTACTCCTCGACGGTGAGAGTGAGGTACGGCGGGGCGTTCTCCTTGCCCTGTTCCTCGGCGGCACCGGGACCTTCGAGGAACCGGACGTCCTCGCTCTGGTCGACGAAGGCGGCGTTGACGGTGTTGTCGTTGACGACCGCGCTGACCTGGTTGTTCCGGAGCGCGTCGAACGCGCCGGTCACCTGGTCGTAGCTCTGAATCGTCAGGTCGCCGTCGAACTCCTCTTTGAGGCTGGTCGCGGCGCTCTCGCCGGTCGTCCCCTTCTGGACGCCCACGGTGACGCCCCGGAGGTCCTCCTTCGAGGAGATATCACTGCTGTTGAGGACGATAACCGTCTGGTACGCGGTGAAGTACGGGTCCGAGAAGTCGATCTGCTCCGCGCGGTCCTCGGTGATGGTCATCGCGGACATGATGACGCGGAAGTTCCCGTTGTTGAGCGAGGGGATGATGCTGTCGAAGCTCGTCTTCTGGAACTCGTGTTCGTAGTCGAGTTCCCCGAAGACCGCCTCGGCGATGTCGACGTCGAAGCCGACGAGTTCGCCCTCGGTCGTCTCGTACTCGAACGGCCGGTACGGGATGTCCGAGCCGATGGTTATCGTCTCGCTACCACTGCCGCCGCCGCCGCCGAGACAGCCGGCCAGCGTGAACGCGGCCGCGGCCCCGGCGGAGCCCTTCAGAAAGGTGCGACGTTCCATAACAGACCTCAGGTAACACAGCCCCGTATAACACTTCTTCGGTCCGTTCGTCAATTCGTTCCGATATTGACGAAAAATATCCGGGAATTGTGTGGATGGGTGAGATATACCTCTAACCGTGAAACGGATTCGTTATATCGGCGTTTTATCGAAGTAGTGTACAACTCGAACTGGAAAAGTTGGGTGTATCGCCGATAGTCATCTGATTTCTTGTATTTTTGCTGTTAAACAGAGCACGACCCGAACCGGGGTCGCGCTCCCCCGTCAGTCGGCGTCGTTCGTCGCGCCGGCTTGCGGTACCGGGAGGCCGCCGCGGACGAGGACCGCCGCGCCGACGACGAGGACGAGCGCGAGGACCGTCCCGCCGAGGTGGGCGAGTTCGAGCACCGGGCCGTACACCTGCCGGCCGGCGATGAGGAGCGCGACCACCACGACGCTCGCGGGCGCGGTGACGAATCTGAGTCGGCCGTAGGCGTCCGCCCGCAGGCCGTGGGCGGCGTTCGCCCAGAGGGTGACCGCGACGAGCGCGGCGTAGGTTGTGAGGCCGACGACGTAGTAGACGGCCTGCGTGGTCGGGCCGAAGGAGACGAACGCGTGGGGCGCGAGGACGAGCATGACGGGCGCGCCGACGAGCGCCAGTCTGACCGCGTCGGCGATGCGGGGGATGCCGCGGTCGACGAGCCCCCACGCGGCGGCGGCGACGACGGCGGTGAAGATGGAGGTCGCGACCACGTAGTGGGCGGTGAGGATGACCCACTCGTACTCGGTGACGGTGAGCGCCCCGAGGACGATTTGGAACGGGAGGACGACCGTGGCGACGACGAGCGCGTAGCGGACCCCTTTTGCGACGCCCTCGCGCCACGCCTGCACGGTCGTCCCGAGGATGAGAAAGCCGGTGAGCATGGCGACGAGGCGGTGGAACCATTCGAGGAAACTGCCCCAGTTGGCCGGGAACAGTCCGAGGAAGCCGTCGCAGAACGGCCAGCGGCCGGCGCAGGTGAGCCCAGCGCCCGCGGCGGCGGTGTACACGCCGAGGACCATCAGAACGCCGGTCATCGCGGCGGCCCCCGCGAGGAGGCGACGAAGCCGAGGTGTCATAGGCGTGGGTCGGGACCGCGCGAACTTATACATGGCGAGGAGAATACCCGTGCCTGAAGGCGCGGGATGAATCCGTCAACCCCTCCACTAACCACGTTCGATAGCACGCCCCGATATTCCACGCCCGCTCGTTACTTTTAATATACTAATCCTCATAAGTATTTATGAACATAGTCAGATGCTGGAGACAACCCGCACCTATCGAGCGACAATCGTCAATCACTCGCAAGTGAGTGACGACCTTGATGACTGCGGACACTCCGCGTCGAAACTGTGGAACGTCGCCCGCTACCACATCCAGCAAGAATGGAACGATACCGGCGAGATTCCGTCTGAAGCCGACCTCAAGCGCGAATTAAAAGACCACGAACGATATAGTGACCTCCATTCTCAGTCAAGTCAGCGCGTTCTCGAAGAACTCGCTGAGTCGTTCACCGGTTGGTTCAAAAAGCGCAAGAACGGCGACACAGATGCGAATCCGCCCGGCTACCGAAAGCGAGGTGACAACCACCCACGCTCCACCGTGACGTGGAAGCAGCACGGCATCAAACACGACACCTCGAAGAATAGGCTCCGTCTCAGCAAGGGGTTCAACCTCAAAAGCCACCGTTCGGACTTCATCCTCTGCGAGTACGAGACGCGTCCAGACGTGACCGTAGAGAACATCCAGCAAGTGCGAGCCGTGTGGAACGGCGACAGATGGGAACTGCACCTCGTCTGCAAAGAGGTCGAAATCCCCGTTGAGGACGCTCCCGGCGATAACACCGCCGGTATCGATCTCGGCATCAAGAACTACCTCGCCATCGCTTACGACGACGGTGAGGCGGAGTTGTATTCGGGGAACGTGCTGAAACAGGACAAACACTACTTCACCCGTGACGAGTACGATACTGAAGGCGAGAACGGGCCGTCACGTCGTGCGCTTCGCGCTCGCCAGAAGCTCTCGCGTCGGAAAGACCACTTCCTGCACGCACTCTCCAAGCACATCGTCGAGCAGTGTATCGACCACGAGGTCGGTCGTATCGCCGTCGGTGACTTGAGCGATATTCGAGAGGACGAAAATGGTGACTCTCGGAATTGGGGTACACGTAGAAATAAGAAACTCCACGGCTGGGAGTTCGACCGGTTCACTCGTCTGCTCGAATACAAGGCCGAAGAACACGGGATTCTCGTAGACCGCAAGAGTGAGCGAGATACGTCAAAGACGTGTTCGTGCTGTGGGCGGAAGCGTGAGGCGAACCGCGTGGAGCGTGGGTTGTACGTCTGTGAGTCGTGCGGTGTGACGATGAACGCGGACGTGAACGGTGCGGTGAACATTCGCAGAAAAATAACTCAGAATCCTCCGACGGAGGATATGAGTAACGGTCGTTTGGCACGGCCAGTAGCCTACCTGTTCACTCAAACCTCGGGGCGTTTTGCACCGAGCGAGCAGGCGGGTTGCAAACCCTAATATCCCAACTGCGGTCGGGATTCCCGCGTCTTTAGGCACGGGAGGATGTCAAATCTCGTCGGTATGGTCCTCGAAGGCGTCGTCGTGAGGGTGGTCGCTCGCGCGGGTAACATGCCCCATCCGAGTCGTCCCATTCAAGTCGGTTCGGTTGGACGCGCGAACATGGACGAGCGACTCGACTCCCGAGCGGACCGACTCGACGCGTATCTCGAAGACCGCGACCTCGAAGCGGTCTGGTTCGCCCGACCGAACTCCTTCGCGTGGCTCCTCGGCGGCGACAGCGTCGTCGACCGCGACTCGCCGCTGGGCGTCGCGGCCGCCGGCTACGACGGCGACGAGTTCCACGTCGTGACGGACAACATCGAAGCGACCCGCCTGCTCCACGAAGAACTGCCCCACGAGGACGTTCGCGTCCACCGGTTCCAGTGGTACGAGGGCTCGCTGGCGTCCGGCGTTGAGGCGGTTTCGCCGACCCCCGCCGCCGCCGACTTCGACGTCCCCGGCTTCGCGGACGTGGACGCCTCGGCGGTCCGCCAGCCGCTTTCGGACGCCGACATCGAGGCCTACCGCGAACTCGGCCGCGACGCGGCGAGCGCGGTCGAACGAGTTTGCCGCGAACTCGCGCCGGGCGACACGGAACACGAGGTCGCCTCCGGTCTGAAGGTCACGCTCAGCGCGATGGGCATCGAAGCGCCGGTGGTGCTCGTCGGCGGCGGGCGGCGCGCCCAGAAGTACCGCCACTACACGCCCAAGAAAGAGGAACTCGGCGACTACGCCCTCGTCTCCGTGACGGCCCAGCGCGGCGGCCTCTACGCGAGTTGCACGCGGACCGTCGCGTTCGACGCGCCCGAGTGGCTCGAACCCCGCCACGAGGGCGCGATGCGGGTCGAGACCGAGGCGCTGGCGGCGACCCGAAAAGCGGCCGCGGAGGGCGGCACCGCGGGCGACGTGTTCGACGCCATCCGCGACGCCTACGACGCGGTCGGCGAGTCCGAGGAATGGCTGAACCACCATCAGGGCGGCGCGGCCGGATTCGCCGGCCGGGAGTGGTTCGCCACGCCCGACGCCGACGACGCGGTCCGCGCGCCGATGGGCTACGCCTACAACCCGACCATCCAAGGTGCAAAGAGCGAGGATACCGCGCTCGTCACCGAGGACGGCGTCGAGGTGCTGACCGCGACCGGGCGCTGGCCGACCCGGACCGTGACAGACGCCGACGAGACGATCGAACTCGAACGGCCGGAAATTCTTCACATCGAAGCGGAGTAATTTTTCGAGCGTGGCGGCGTCGATTCGTCGCCGCGACCTCGCCGCCGTCCGCCGGAGATTCGACTATTGTCGAAGTTAAAATTCGACGTTGTTGAATAGCTTTTTGCCCCCTGCGTGAGGACGTGTGGTTCATGGGACTGGACGACGACTCACGGGAATATCACAGACAGGACCCGCCCGGAAAAATCGAGATTGCGACGACGAAGCCGACGAACACTCAGCGCGACCTGAGTCTGGCGTACTCGCCGGGCGTGGCCGCGCCGTGTCTCGACATCGCCGACGACGAGAACGCCGCCTACGAGTACACGGC
>ENA-ORDC01001371-ORDC01001371.1-marine-metagenome-genome-assembly--contig:-NODE-1371-length-18364-cov-8.819763_pt1 | contig 18364 bp, 14 predicted proteins | sample MGYA00237783_ERZ508515 | MGnify/ENA primary metagenome ERZ508515 (study PRJEB26186, sample SAMN06268792) | marine metagenome | isolation source: Eden Landing Ponds, San Francisco, CA, USA | place... | reverse complement strand
GTCGACGACGTCGGCAACCAGATCAACCCGAAGATCGTCGAGGGCCAGATCCACGGCGGCGTCGCCCAGGGCGTCGGCCAGGCCCTCTACGAGGGCGCCGAGTACGACGAGAACGGGCAGCTGACCACGGGGTCGATGCAGGACTACGCGGTGCCCAAGTCGATGCACATCCCGGAGATGGAGACCGACAGTACGGTGACGCCGTCGCCGGTCAACCCCCTCGGTGTCAAGGGGGTCGGCGAGGCGGGCACCATCGCCGCGCCACAGGCGGTGGTCAACGCCGTCGTCGACGCGCTCGAACCGTTCGACGTCGAGCACATCGAGATGCCCCTGACCAACGAGCGGGTGTGGCAGGCGGCCCACGGACACGGAGGTGAGGACTGATGTATCCCGACGAATTCGACTACCACCGGGCGGACAGCGTCGAGAGCGCAGTGACCATGCTGGCGGACAACCCCGAGGCAGAACTCATCGCGGGCGGGCACAGTCTGCTCCCGACGATGAAATCCGGCCTCGCCAGCCCCGGCGCGCTCGTCGACATCAGCGGCGTCGACGACCTCGTCGGGATCGAGCGCGGCGGGGACGTGACGACGATCGGCGCGATGACCGTCTACGCCGATATCGCCGGCGACGACCAGCTCTGGGCGGAATCCACTGTGCTCGCGGAAGCGACGAGCAAAGTCGGCGACCGACAGGTCCGCAATCGCGGGACGATCGGCGGGAACATCGCCCACGCCGACCCGGCCTCGGACCTGCCGGCCGCCGCGCTCGCGGCCGACGCGACGGTCCACGTCCACGGCCCCGACGGCGAGCGGTCGGTCCCCATCGACGACTTCTTCCAGGGCATGTACGCTACCGCTGCCGGCGAGGAGGAGGTCGTCACCGGCGTCGAGGTGCCCCACGAGAGCGAGGACACCGGGAGCGCCTACGTCAAAAAGCCGAGTCCGTCCTCGGGGTACGCGCTCGTCGGTGTGGCTGTGCGAATGACGGTAGACGGCGACACCGTCACCGACGCCCGCGTCGCGGCCAACGGCGTGATGGACCACGGCGTCCGTCTGGACGCGGTCGAGGAGGCACTGACGGGTGAGACGCTCGACGAGGGTACCGTCGAGGCGGCCGCGGACGCCGCCGGCGACAGCCTGGACGAGTACATGATCATGGAAGACCAGCAGGCCTCCCAGGAGTTCCGTCTGCAGTTGCTCTCGGTCTACACCGGTCGGGCGCTGGAGTCGGCGGGCGAGCGCGCTGGCCGGCTGTAGGGACGCCGGGAGCAGTAGCCGGCCCTTCACTCGGTCGATCGACAGCTGGAATGTTCTCGAACCGATATTTTTACGTAGTCTGTATGTCACGATGCACGTAACATGACGTGGTGGCGGGGGGTGTTGCTGGGGGGTGTTTTCCTTCTGGTGCTCACCGGCGCGGCCGGCGGACAGGTTGGTTCCGAGAGCACACCTTCGGCGGAAGACACGCTCGTGATCCGCGTCGACACCGGGGTGACCGAGACAGTGACGCGGTATTTTCCGGTCGACGAGACCGAGGACCCGAGGGCACGGGCGAGACGTGTCGCTGCGGCGGCCGAGGTGCCAGTCTACGGGGTCTCGGTCAGCACCGTCGAAGACCGCGTGATAGTCCGGGTGAACGGTCGCGTCGTCGACGGCGAGCAGGCGTACTACCGAACCGATATCGAGACCGAGTTGGGCGAACGACGGGGGCCGTTCGAACGCGAGATCACCGGGGAGACGCTCACTGCACTCCGGCCGTCGGACTCGGCACAGGTCCTGGTCGTCGGATTACGCGGAACGACCGTCGAGTCAGCACGGGCGTTCGACAGCACGCTCCGGGACCGGGCCTACGAGATCAGCGAGACGGGCGACGGGGCGGGGATCACGTACCGTCTCTCTCGCGGTTCGATGCGCGCGCTCGCAGTGCTGTTCGGGGCGTCCATCCTGGTCCCGCTGGTGGTGGTCGGTGGACGGGCCCAGCTAATCGCTCGACAGGACAGTCCTGTCGAGGAACGGGTCGCCAGTATCGGGCGGACGATGAAAGTCGGGAGCGGGGTGTTTCCGGTGGTAGCGCTCGGAATCGCCTGCTGGTTTGGCTGTCTCACGGCGGCTTCGATGCTGGTCGACTCCGTGGTACCTGCGGCGTTCCGAGGGCCGTGGATAGGAGTCTCGGTCTGGCTACTGGCGATTCTTCCGTTCGGGGGTATCCCGTGGCTGGCGTCCCTGCTGGCCGCACACCCGGCAGTCACGAGGATCCGTGGGACCGACGTGTCTCTCCCGTCGGTTCTGATTCCCCGACTGGAACGCCTCCTGGTGACCGCCGGTGCTCTCTGGGTGGGAGCAGTCCTCTTCGTGACTCTCTGGGACTCGATCCTGAGCAATCCGGCCTTCGGGGGGTTCCTCGCCGGAATCCTGCTGGTCGTCTGGGAGGCGATCGAACCGTATCTGATACGGGTTCTGAACGACGTCGACCCAGTCGGGGACGACCTGAACGAGGAGATAAAGGCCCTCTCTGAGGAGGCAGGCGTGTCGATAGCGAGCGCGTATCGCATCGATACTGGCGACGAACGCCTGGCCAACGCCGTCCTCACGGGCGTTCCGCACGATTACAATGTCTTCCTGACCGACGACCTTCTGGAGCGGCTACACCCTCCGGTTCGCCGGGCTATCGTTGCCTACACTCTGGCAACTGCGGCCCGTCACTACCTGCTCAAGCGGGTCGCGTTCACGATGGCCTACTGGTTCGTCAGTATCGGGATCGGTAGTGTTCTCTTCGGCGGCTGGCTCTGGGTCCCGTTCGCGTTCGCTCTCTACTACTCCCTGGCCCTGCCGCTTCTCGACCAGGAACTCGTCTACGGGGCCGACGCGTACGCGGCAGAACTCACGAGCCCCGAGGCAGTGGTCGGTGCACTCGAACGGATCGCGACGGTGAACTCACAGCCCCGGACCGGCGGAACCTACAATCTCTTCTCCCGGGTTCCGCCGCTCGGCGGACGTATCCGGCGACTGGAACACACGTTCGGACCCGGTCTCGACACCGAGGATCCCGAGTCGTCGGTCGGATCGAGTGACTCCGAGTCGACCGGCGGGCCGGACGACGGTGAAGCCGAATCCGGCGCGGACCACACCGGTTCGGCTACGGAACCCACCGACGGTGACTCGTCGGTAGAGGCGACTGACGACAGTTCCTCGGCCGACTGGAGCGATGCCGGGCCCTCCACAGTTCGAGACGGGGATGGCACTTCGACAGACCCAGACAGTTGACAGCCGCTCCGGACTCGGCCCCGAGAGTGCTGGCTCACTCGGGTGTCAGTTCGACGCGGTCGTGGATCCGCCCCTCGCGCTCGCGCAGGTGACCGGGGTCGCGGTCGTTGCTCACCGCGACGACCTCGGCGACGATGCTCAGTGCAATCTCGTAGGGAGACCCACCGCCCAGGTCCAGTCCGACGGGCGTGTACAGGCGGTCGAGTTCCGACTCGGTGAAGGTCCGGCCCTCGTTCTCGAATTCCTCGACCATCTCCTCGAAGCGCTCGCGTGGCCCCATCAGCCCGACGTAGGGGACGTCGGTCTGGAGCAGTTCGTCCACCGCCAACCGGTCGTCGATGAAGTTGTGGGTCGCGACGACGACGTAAGTGTTCGAATCGAAGTCGTAGGCCTCGTGGATCTGTGCGGGCGACGTAGAGCGCACGTCGTCTGCGTCGGGGAAGCGTTCGGCCTTCGCGTTCGCACCCCGAAAGCCGATCACGGTGACCCGGAAGTCCGCCTGTGAGCCAATCTCGGCCATCGGACCGACGTCGTGACCGGTCCCGACGACGACGAGTTCGTCGGGTGCGGCGACGCCGTCGACGAACACCGTCACTCCGTCGACGTCGAACGAGTCCGACCGACCGCGTTCGGTGAGTCCGCGGGTCGTCTCGCGGACGCTCTCTGCGAGGGCTGCCGGAAACCCCTCACCCAGAGAGAACTCGTCGGTCTCGGGGTCGTAGTAGGCCCGCGCACCCACCGTCTCGGAGTCGTCTGCGTCGATAACCGTCACGACACCGACGTCTTCGCCGCCGTCGTGGGCGTCGACGACACGCCGGTAGGAGTCGTCGAGGGGTTCGAGCAGAATCTCGATGACGCCGTTACAGCCGACGCCCAGTCCCCAGACGTCGCTCTCGCCGTCGGGTCGCAGGTCGTAGGTCTCGACCCGAGGCTCGCCGGCCTCGAGTACCTCGCCAGCGATCCCCTGAATCTCGTCTTCGAGACAGCCCGCGGTGATGTGGCCCACGCCCTCGCCGTCTTCGGGGATCACCATCTTCGCCCCCGGGCGTCGGTAGGCGCTGCCCTCGACGTCGATGATCGTCGCGAGGACGCCCCGGAGGTCGCTCTCCAGCACGTCCCGCACCCCTGCCAGTACCTCCGTCTCCGGTACGCTCCAGTTCGCGTCTGTCATTGGTGATCGTTCGTGTTCGATCGGCTTCCCGTTTGCGCCGCCGTCCCCGTCTTCAGTCCGAGTCTCGACGAAATTCCGCCGTCGCCCGCCGCGTCGGCGACGTACACTTTCTCGACCCCTGCGTCGTGGAGGTCCGTCCCGCAGTCACCGGCGGCCACCCGCTCGCGCACCCGGTCGACGTCGGTCACGAGCGCCCCGGCGACCACGTCGACACCCGCCGCGAAAGCGGGTTCGGGGACGTGCGAGGCCGTCGCGCCCACGAGCACCACGGGTGCGACGCCGGCCGTCGCGAGTGCCGAGAGATAGCGGTCGATACCGCCGTAGATCAGCGTCGACCCCGTGACGAAACAGACGTCAACACCGTCGAAGGCCGTGTGGGCTTCCTCCGGTCCGTAGGTTCGGACCGACACACCCGGCGGCGCGTCGACCGAATCGGGCGGGTCGCGCTCGACGACCCGCACTTCCACGTCGTCGAACTTCCTGAACGCGGGCCGGAAGAGCCCGACCGTGGCGACCACGTCGACGTCCGTCGGGAGCCCCGCCATCGGATCGCCGGTCTGCCAGTCGACCACGGGGACAGACAGGGCGTTCAGCGTCGCGATACCAACGCCGCGTTCCAGGCGGTGCTCGGACCCCGATCCGGTCGCGAGTGTCGCCAACTGAGCCACCGACGCTCCGTCCGGGAAAGCTACGTCACCACCCGGTGGTCTGTGTGCGAGGCCGGCCAGTTTCCCGTCTTCGGGATGCTCGACTTCGACCAAGAGGACGCGCTCGCCGAGGGTCACGCGCGGGTCGGTCGCCGTTGCGGCGCGCTCTCGCAGTCGATCGCAGACGGCGTCGAGGAGGGCCGGACCCGTAGTCACGACCGGGGGGCCTCCGTTCGGCCGCTGTCGCCCGCTTCGGAGCCATCGTCGACCGGCGCCCGGTCGCGGAAGTCGTGTTCGTAGCCGACGGGGCCGCCGGGTCCGAACCGGTCCAGTTGACGGGCCACGTCCCGGAGGTCGTCGTTCCCACCGAAGGCAAAGAGTGCGTCGACGTAGGGAAGCGCAGCGGCCATCCCACGGCACGTGGGTTCGTATCGGGGTGAGGCAGCGAGTGGATTGAGCCAGACCACCGCACCGGAGCGGCGGGCGAGCCACGCCATCCCGCTTTCGAGGTCGTCGAGTTCGCCCACGTCGAGGCCGTCGCTGACGACCACGGTCGCCGTCTGGCGGTCGACGGCGTGGGGCCAGCGCTGGCGGAGGGTGGCAAGCGAGGCGCCGATCTGTGTCCCGCCGCCCCACGTGACCTCCGAGCGCTCCAGGGCCGCGGCGGGGTCGCCGCGCTGTCTGGCGAAGACGTCCGTCACCTCGCGGATGTCCGTATCGAAGAAAAACACCCGCACCGAGCGGCCGTCGGCGACCAGCGCGTCGAGCACCGAGAGGAGAAACCCCCGGTCTATCGCGTCCAGTACCGACTGGCTAACGTCGACGAGCACGGTCGCGCTGAAGGCCGAGCGCTCGCGCTCGCGCGCCGGCAATTTCACCGCGACGCCACCCGTCGAGAGGCTCTCGCGGAGCGCCCCCCGGACGTCGACGGCCGCACCGTCGCGCGAACGCGACCACCGACGCCCCGCCAGCGTCGCCAGTGCCCCCTCGAAATCCCGGAGTGCGCCGTGGTCGAGGCGCGCGCTGTTCGCCGCCTCTTCGTCTATCGTCGTCGACTCGCCGACGGCACTGAACGTGCTGGAACGGTCTTCGTCGCCGTCGATTTCGTCCGGTGGGACCGCCGTGTCGGCGATCCGGCGCGAGCGGACTTCCAGTTCCCCCTCGGGGTCGTCTCCTCCCTCGCCGTCGCGGATCTCCGCGGCGTCGTCCGCGTCGGCGGCCGAGGGGTCCGAGAGCGTCCCGTCGACGTCCGTGTTGCCGTCGCGTTCGTCCGCGCCGCGGTCGCCCCACTGCTCGCTGTCGTCGACGGACGCCGTCGCCTCCAGGCCGGTCCGCAGGCGGTACCAGAACTCGGGGAAGAGTTCGTCGAACGTCTCGCTGTCGCGCGGACCGGTGACGAGCGTCGCGTGCATCGCTCCTCGCACCCTGGCGCGGTCGCTCAGCCCCACTTCGACGAGCGCCTCGACTGCCGGGAGTGCGGCGTTAGCGGGCACCGTCGCTCCGGCCAGTCTGAGTTTGCGGGCGAAGCGGACCACCTCCCGGAGGACGTGGTCGCGCGCGGCACCGAAGTCGGGTGTGTCGGTCGGCATCGCTGGTACGCTCCCGACCGTCAGCTCTCGGCCCGTCCGCGCGCCTCCTGGGCGGCGGTTTCGAGCCGTTCGAGCAGTTCGGCGTCGATCCGCTGGACGTCCTCGGCCTCCTTGACGAGCGTCCCGACGGAGCGCTTGATCTCGTCGGCGGTGAGGTGCGAATCGTCGCCGTTCGTGCGGAGCGTCGCGACGGCCCGCGCCCAGTCGAGCGTCTCGGCGACGCCCGGCTGTTTGAGGAACGCCTCCTCGCGGAGTTCCTGGACGATGCCACAGACTTCGGCGGCGACGGCGGCGTCGAGTTCCGGCACTTTGCGCCGGACGATCTCCAGTTCTGCCTCGAACTCGGGCGGTTCGACGTAGCAGTACAGACACCGCCGTTTCAGTGCGTCGCTTAGCCCGCGCGTCCGATTGGAGGTGATGACGACGACTGGCCGCTGGTCGGCCGCGACCGTGCCGTACTCGGGGATGCTCGCCTGGAAGTCCGAGAGCACTTCGAGCAGGAACGCCTCGAACTCCTCGTCGGCGCGGTCGACCTCGTCGATGAGGAGGACGGGCGGCGTCGGTCCCTCGTGGGTCAGCGCCTGCAGGAGCGGACGCTCGAAGATGTACTCGTCGGAGAACACCGACTCACCGCCCGCGCCTGCCCCCGCGCCGTCGTCGGTACCGCTCTCGGCGTCTCCATCGCTGTCCGCACCGGTACCTCCGCTGTCCGCGACGTTGCCCTCACCGGACTGGACCGCCAGCATCTGCTTCGTGTAGTTCCACTCGTAGAGGGCGTGTTCGGCGGCGAGTCCCTCGTAACACTGGAGGCGGACGAGGTCCGTCTCGAAGCCCGAGGCGAGGACCTTCCCGAGTTCGGTCTTGCCGCTGCCGGGTTCGCCCTCGACGAGCAGTGGCTTGCCCAGTTTCAGCGAGAGGTACACCGCCGTCACGAGTTCCTCGTCGGCCACGTAGTCGGCGCCCTCGAACACTCCCCGGAGGTCGTCCTCGGTGAGGTCGGCGAACGCCGCTGCGCCCTCAGACATCGGTCACTTCCTCCCGGACGTTCTCTTCTTCCTCCTCTCCCTCCACCTTACCCACGTATCGGCCGGGCTCGGCCGCGAACGCGTCGGCACAGCCCTGCCCACAGAAGTGGTAGGTCTCGCCGTCGTGTTCGACCGCCGGGGTCGCGTCCTCGACGGTCACGTCCATGCCACAGACGGGGTCGACGACGGTGTCCGCGGTGTTCTCGGTCGCTCCATGTTCGTCGCTCGCGGCGCGTTCGTCGTGTTCCTCGTGTCCGTCGCCTTCGGTGGGTGTCTCCCCCGCGTCGCGCTCCCACGGACCGGTGGAGGCGTCGCGGGCGTCGATTCGTATCGGGTCGTCAGCGCCGCGCCGCAGCGCGACGAGTTCTGCCAGCACGCTCACTGCTATCTCTTCCGGGCTCCGCGCACTTATATCGAGTCCTGCGGGCGTCGTGACGGCCGCCACCACGTCGTCGGGTTCGACGCCCAGCCGGTCGGCGACGGCTGCGGCCACGTCGTCGCGCCGCCGGTCGCTCGCGACCAGCCCGACGTAGCCGGCACCCGAGCGAAGTCCCGCCTCGACGCCGAGTCCGTCGTACTCTCCCATCGAGGCGACGACGACCGCCGTCGCACCGGCGATTGCGTCTGCGACTGTCTCCGAGTCCGTCGCTGGAAGCCGTCGCCCGTCCGGAGCGTCCTCGTTCTCGCCGCCGGCGACGACGAGCACGTCCGAGACCACTTCCCGCCCCAGGCGCGCGACGGCGCGGGCGACCGGCGAGTTGCCGACGACGACGAGTTCCGGGCCCGGGATCACGGGTTCGACGAACAGTTCGAGCGTGCCACCGCTGTGGCAGGTCATCGGGAACGCCCTGAGTCCGGGCCGTTCGACGTCGGCGGGGTCGGGAGCGAGGCCGATCAGGGCCGACTCGCCGCTCTCGATGGCGGCTTTCGCCTCGCGGACGGCGACAGACTGTGCGCACTCGGCACCGCCGACCCAGCCGACGACCTCGCCGTCGGCCGTCACGATTGCGCTGTCGCCGACGTGGGCCGAGACGGGCGCTTCGCGGCGGACGACGGTCACGCGAGCGTACGGCCGCCCGGCGCGTTCGAGTTCGCGAGCGCGTTCCCGGACCTGCCGGGCCGAGGGGGCGTCCGCGCGGTCGTTCCCGGACCCCTGGGAGCCGTCCACCATGCGGTCAGTCCGAGGCCGCCTCCTCGTCCCCGCTCTCGCCCCCCAGGTCGAGTTCGAGGTCGATCCGTTCGGCGGGGTCCCGGGTCAGTCCCGCGCCGTCGAGGGCCTCCCAGACGCGGTCGGCGGTCATCGGCATGTCGACGTGCGTGACGCCGCCGTGTGCCATCGCGTCGACGACGGCGTTGACGATAGCCGGTGGCGATCCCACGGTGGGGGACTCGCCGACGCCCTTGGCGCCGATCGGGTGGTGGGGCGAGGGCGTCACCGTGTAGTCGGTGTCCATCTCGGGGATCTCCATCGACGTGGGGAGCAGGTAGTTCATGAAGTCGCCCGCGGTGACGTTGCCGTTCTCGTCGTAGGTAACTTCCTCCAGCATGGCGGTGCCGATGCCCTGGGCGAGTCCGCCGTGGACCTGCCCTTCGACGATCATCGGGTTGATGCGGTTGCCACAGTCGTCGAGCGCGTAGAACTGCCGGATGTCCGTCTCGCCGGTCTCGCGGTCGATCTCGACGACGCAGACGTACGCGCCGAACGGGTAGGTCATGTTCGGCGGGTCGTAGTAGTTGACGGCTTCGAGTCCGGGTTCTTCGTCGACGGGCGAGTTCATGTAGGAGGCGCCGGCCACCTCTTCGACGGTGATCGTCCGGTCGGGCGCGCCCTGGACCTGGAAGGCCCCCGACTGGCGGTCCCAGACGACGTCCTCCTCGGCGACTTCGAGTTCGTTCGCGGCGATGTTGCGGGCCTTGTCCCTGACTTTGCGGGCGGCGACCGCGGTAGCGGCCCCACCCACCGGCGTCGAGCGCGAGGCGTACGTGCCCAGTCCGTAGGGCTCGGTGTCGGTGTCGCCGTGTTCGACTTCGACGTCCTGTACGTCGAGCCCCAGCTCTTCGGCGACGATCTGGGCGAAGGTCGTCTCGTGCCCCTGTCCCTGGGTCTGGACGCCGATCCGTACCGTGGCCTTGCCGGTCGGATGTACCCGTATCTCCGCGGAATCGAACATCTCGATGCCGGCGATGTCACACTGTTTGCCCGGTCCCGCGCCGACGATCTCGGTGAAGGTCGACAGCCCGATACCGAGCAACTTCTGGTCGTCGCTCTCGATCCGTTCCGCCTGCTCCTCGCGGAGTCCGTCGTAGTCGACCGATTCGAGTGCCTTGTCGAGGGCACGCTCGTAGTCACCCGAGTCGTAGGTCCAGCCGGTCGCGCTCTCGTAGGGGAACGACTCCTTCGGGATGAAGTTCTTCCGGCGGAGCTCTGCGGGGTCCATGTCGAGTTCCTGGGCGAGGACGTCGACCAGTCGCTCGATGAGGTAGACGGCCTCGGTCACGCGGAACGAACACCGGTAGGCGATACCGCCTGGAGCGGTGTTCGTGTAGTAGGCGTCGAGTTCTCCGTAGGCGGCGTCGATGTCGTAGGAGCCGGTGAAGATCTTGAAGAACCCGGCGGGGAACTTCGACGGCTGTGCGGCGGCGTTGTAAGCGCCGTGATTCGCGATCACGTCCACGTCTACCGCCGTTATCTCGCCGTCCTCGGTCGCGGCGAGTCGCCCGGTCATGTCGTAGTCGCGGGCGAAGGAGGTCGTCTGGACGTTCTCCGAGCGCTCTTCGACCCACTTGACGGGGGTTTCCAGGACGTACGACGCCGCCGCTGCGACGACGTAGCCCGGATAGATGGGCACCTTGTTGCCGAAGCCGCCGCCGACGTCCGGCGAGACGATCCTGACCTTGTGTTCGGGGATCCCCGAGACCATCGAGAACAGCGTCCGGTGGGCGTGGGGCGCCTGGGAGGTCATGTGGACGGTCATCTGCTCGTTGTCCTCGTCCCAGTCGGCCACACAGCCACAGGTCTCGATCGGTGCTGGATGGAGGCGCTGGTAGAACATGTCCTCCTCGACGACGGCGTCCGCCTCGTCGAAGGCTGCCTTCGTCGCGTCCTCGTCGCCGGTCTCCCAGGTGAAGATGTGGTTGTCGTCCTGGTCGAGGTCCTCCCGGACCACGGGAGCGTCGTCTTTCATCGCCTCGCCCGCGTCGGTGACCGCGTCGAGTGAGTCGTAGTTGACGTCGACCTTGTCGGCACCGTCCTTGGCGGTGTATCTATCCGTCGCGATGACGGCCGCGACCTCCTGGGACTGGAACTTCACTTTGTCCCTGACGAGCACCTCCTGGGTGTCGTCCATCAGCGTCGGCATGGTCGCGAGGTCGTAGGCAGCGAGGTCCTCGGCGGTGAGGACGGCGACGACACCCTCGACGGCCTCGGCCCGCTCGGTGTCGATGTTCTCGATGCGGGCGTGGCCGTAGTTGCTCCGGACGATCTCACAGTGGAGCATGCCGTCTTTCTTGACGTCGTCGACGTAGTTGCCGTGGCCGGTGATGAAGCGCCGGTCCTCCTTGCGCTTGACTGATTCGCCCATCCCGCCGCGGCCGTGACCGTGATGGGTCTCTGGGTCGGGGCCGCCGTCGTCGTCGTGTCTGAACTCCGCGTCGGGAGACTCGTCGGCGTCGCTGCTCATCGGTTTTCACCTCCCGTGGGGTAGTCCATCGTGAGGTCTGTGTCGTTGCAATTGCAGCCGCCGTCCGTGGCCGTCTCGCCGCCGTCCGCGGCCGTTTCGAGACTGGCGTCTTCGTGTTCGACGGGCGAGTCCGGAGGTTCGCGGTCGTTCAACACGTCCGAGGCGTACTGGACCGACTTCACGATGTTCTGGTAGCCGGTACACCGACAGAGGTTGCCGCTGATGTCGACCCTGATCTCCTCGTCGGTCGGGTCGTCGTTTGCCTCCAGCAGGGCCTTGCTGGCCATGATCATCCCCGGCGTGCAGAAGCCACACTGCAGCCCGTGCATCTGCTTGAACCCCTCCTGGATGGGGTGGAGGTCGGAGTCGCCCATGCCTGCCTCGGGTAACTCCTCCATGCCCTCGACAGTCGTGATCTCACTGCCGTCGGCCTGGACGGCGAACTGCAGGCAGGATTTCACTGCCTGTCCGTCCTTGTAGACGGTACAGGCGCCGCAGTTGCCGGTGTCACAGCCGATGTGCGTGCCGGTGAGGTTCAGGTCCTCGCGGATGGCGTGGACCAGCAGTCTCCGGGGCTCGACGCTGAGTTCCCGCTCGGTGCCGTTGACGGTCATCGTGACGTCTTTCTCTGTCATCGTCAGTCACCCACTGTCAGCTGGTCGGTGCCGTAACTGCCGGCCGGTCCCTCGCCGCGAGCGCGCTCGACGGCGTCGGCGAGTGCGCGCTGCGTGAGTACGCGCACCATGTTCTCCTTGTACGCGGCGCTCCCGTGTTCGTCACCCTCGGGATTCGACGCTTCCGCTGCGAGTTCGCCCGCCCGCTTGAACAGCTCACCCGACGGTACCTCGCCGACGAGGTGGTCGGTGGCGTCCGGTACTGGTATGTTCGTGATGTCGACGCCCGTCAGGGCGACGCCGGCGTCGGTGATCGTCTCGCCGTCGAGGGCGATGCGGGCCGCGACGGCCGCCATGGCGTAGTCGCCGACCTTGCGCTTGAGTTTGTGGTAGGAACTGCCCTCGTTCGCGTCCGAGACCGGGACGCGGAGTTCGGTGACGAGTTCACCTGGCTGGAGGTCCGTCTCGTAGGGGAACAGGAACAGTTCGTCGGCGGGGATGGTACGCTCGCCGTCGGGGCCGCGTGCGACGACCTCGCCGTCGTGGGCCAGCAGGACCGACCCCCAGTCGCCCTTCGGGTCGGCCTGCGTGACCGAACCGACGACGGTGCCCTGATTCCGTATCTGTGGGTCGCCGATCAGCGGCGCGGCGTCCGCGAAACTGCCGTAGTTCTCGTCGACCAGTGCCGACTCCTCGACGTCGGCGTGACGAACGAGCGCACCGAGGCGCAGGTGGTCGCCGTCTTCCTCGAGATAGTCGAGTGAGTCGATGCCGTTGATGTCGACGACGTCGTCCGGTTGCGAGAGCCTGAATCGCATCGTGGGGACGAGGCTCTGTCCCCCCGCCAGGATCGTCGGGTCGTCCAGATCCGCGAGCAGTGTGACCGCCTCGTCGACGGTGCTCGGTTCGTGGTGCTCGAAGTGTGCTGCTTTCATGATTTGAATCGTGTCCTCGGTCGAGTCGCTGCCGCCGTGTGCCAGTTCGGTCGCTCGATACCACCGCTCTCGTCCGTCGGGCGACGGCCTCGCCCGCGACCCGAGCGTCCCCTGTGTCCGACGACTACGTCTTCTGTGTCGAGTGGTAGCAAGTGACGGGGTACAGCGCTGGGCGCCCCGCTCGCGTTCGTCTACATACTGTCACGGACGCGGGTACGGAGAGCAACTGTATAATTCTTCCCTGACTTTCGTTACAGTTAGCTGGCGGTGAGGTGTCCAGTCGGTCCGTGACATCCAGTAGGTTCTTTGACGAGTGTGCGCACGCGCCGGTATGGTCCGCGCTGGTAGCCCCCTCCAGACAGTCGACCCGGCCCGCGCCGGTCTCGTCCTCGTTCTCGCGCTGGCACTGGTTCTCGCCGGGTGCAGTGTGCTCCCCGTCACGACCGGCCTCGGAGAGTCGAGAGAGACGGTCACGCCCGCGCCCGTGCCGGAGACAGGATCTGGCGACGGGGCGGGTGGTGGGGGCGGGGGCACGACGGCGATCCCGGGGCAGGGCGGAGCGTCCCTCCCGCCGGGGATATCCGCCGACGGGTCGGTGAACGGGACGGAACTGGTCTGTGCGAGCAACCGCTATCTGGTGAATCGGTCGCACACGATCGTCACCTCGTACGTCCTGAACGACACCCGTCCCGGCGAGTCGACCCAGCGGGGAACGACGACGATTCGGGTCGACGGGGAGCGGGTGCGGTACGAGTTCGGCGAACCCGGTCGGGAAACGGGGAACGTGACGTACTTCGATTCGACCGGGCAGTACGAACGACGGGTCTCGAACGGCACAGTCACGACGCGGTACGTCGCGAACGACACGACCCCGATGGTGACGACGGTTCCAGTTTTCGGCGTCGCATTCGAGACGGAACTCGGGCCGTCGAACGTGACTGTCGAAACGGTCGAACACGACGGCGAGACACTCTATCGCGTCCACGTTCCCGAGGACCCGTCACCGGATCCCGATCGGCGAAACTACACCGCCACTGTCTACGTCACGCCGTCGGGCGTGGTCCGGTCACTATTCGTCGTCGACAGTGTCTACGTCGGCGACACCCTCGAAGGCGACGAGACGAGCGACCACAACGTCTACAGGGACCGATACACCGTGCGAGAGGTCGGCGAGACGACTGTCTCCGAGCCTGCGTGGGTGCGAGCACTGAAGCGAAACCTGACGGCGGCCAACCGGACGAGTCCGGAGCCGTATCGCTATTGTGACCGGTGACTCCCGCTGTGGCAGATCTTCACCCTGTCGACCGAACTGAGACGGTCGGAATGGTCACGCACTTGTGTCCGCGCGCGAACCCTCGGACATGCAGGTAAAAAGCCGGGAACAGCGGGCCGAGGGACGCGAGCGCGTCACGCTGGTGCCCGAGAGTCTCGACGACCTCTGGCACCTCTCTCACATCGTCGAGCCCGGCGACCGCGTGGCGGGCGACACCACCCGTCGCATCCAGCGCAACGACGAGGATCTGCGCGATACCGGCGGCGAGCGCGAACACATGTGGGTCGAGATCGAGGTCGAAGACGTCGAGTTCGCCAAGTTCGCGAACCGTCTCCGTATCGCGGGCGTCATCGTCGACTGCTCCCGCGAGGACCAGCTCGATTTCCACCACACGATAAACGTCGAGGAACGCGAGGAACTCGAGGTCGAGAAAGTCTGGAAACCCGACCAGCGCGACCGACTCGAGGAAGCCGTCGAGGCGACCGAGAACGCCGACGTCGCCATCGCCACCGTCGAGGAGGGCCAGGCGTACGTCCACACCGTCGCCCAGTACGGCACCGAGGAACGGGCCTCGATATCGGGACCGACCGGGAAAGCCGCGTGGGGTGACGGCGCCCGACCACGGGCGGAGCTGTTCGACGAACTCGCCGAGGTACTCGGACGGATGGACGTCGACGCGATCATCCTCGCCGGGCCCGGCTTCACGAAGCAGGACGCCCTCTCGTACATCGAAGAGCACAACCCGGACCTCGCGGCGTCGATCACGACCGTCGACACCGCCGGCGTGGGCGACCGGGGTGTCCACGAGGTCCTCAAGCGCGGCGCCGTCGACGAGGTCCAGACCCAGACACGCATCGCCGAGGAGGCCGAACTCGTCGACGAACTCATGGAACGCATCGCGACCGGGGCGGAGGTCGCCTACGGCCCCGAGGCAGTCGCCGAGGCCGCGGACTACGGCGCGATCGAACAGTTACTCGTCCTCGACGAACGCCTGCGGACCGAGCGTGGCCCCGACGGCGAGTGGGACATCGACGTGGACCGGGTCGTCGAGACGGCCGAGCAGAAAGGCGGCGAGGTGACCGTCTTCTCCGGCGAGTTCGACCCCGGCCAGCAACTCCGGAACCTCGGCGGCATCGCCGCGTTGCTCCGATACCGCGTCCAGTAGTCGGACTCGCCCGACATCCCTGCCACAGCCCGCTCCCAGTTTTCATCGGTGAAACTGCCTCCGAAACGGTTTTTACGGGCGGTTCCCGATAAAGAGTATCAGTTCGGTGACTGGATGAGCTTCGAGGAACGCAAAGACTTCGCGCGGCAGGTGGCCGACCTCAACAGGTACGGACAGGCGCTGAACCAGTGTGAGACCGTCGACGAGGTCGTCTCGCTGTCGCTAGAAGCCATCTCGCTGTTGCTGGAGATCCCGGAGGTGACCGTCCACGACGTGCGGGACGGCACGCTCCGGGTCCGCGGGAGCACGGCGGCCGACCGGTCGGCGGGGGCCGAGCCTGCCGCCGAGTCGCTCCAGGCCTTCGAAACGGGTGAGATACTGTCGGTGCCAGCCGACGACGCCGGCGACGGACGGGCAGTTCTGGCGGTGCCAGAGGGTGTCGTCGACGACGTGGTGACGGTGATCGAGGTGCGGTCGGGTGGGGTCGAGGAGCTGGGCGACGAGTACGTCCGGCCGCTCGAAATTCTGGCCTCACACGCCGCGACGGCCATCAGCAACATCCGGTCGCGCGAGCGTCTCGAACGCGCCAGGCAGGACCTGGAGACGCGCAAGGAGATGGTCGAGATGTACGACCGACTCCTGCGGCACGACATCGGGAACGACCTCCAGGTCATCACCGGCTTCGCGGACATGGTCGAGCAGCAAGTCGAGGACGACCGGACCGCCGACTACGCCGGCAAGATCGGCCGCGCAGCGCGCAACTCGGCGGACCTTATCGACCGCGTCGGCGACCTCGTCTCGACGCTCGAAGCCCAGGACGAACCCGAGGCGCGGGACCTGCGTGGCTTGCTCGTGTCGACGCTCGACGACGTCGATTCCCAGTACGAGTCACTCTCCGTCGAGTACGACCCCGCCGAGTTCATCTACCAGGTGTACGCCGGCGACCTGCTGGATTCGGTGTTCACGAACGTCGTCTCCAACGCTGCGGTCCACAACGACGGGACGGTCACAGTCAGGGTCTACACCGAGGAACCGACGCCCGAGACGGTCGTGGTCGGTATCGCCGACGACGGGAGCGGCATCCCGGTCGAAATCCGCGAAGAACTCTTCCAGATGGGCGCGAAAGGCCCTGAAAGCGACGGGACAGGGTTCGGGCTCGGGTTCGTCCGCGCGCTCGTCGAGTCCTACGGCGGGTCGGTCGGTGTCCGCGAGAGTCCCGCCGGCGGCGCCGACTTCCGCCTCACGCTCCAGCGGAACTGACTGAGGACCGAGCCGAATCGAATCGGAGCGAACCGAGTTTTTTGCCCCGCCGGGTCGACTGTCCTGTCGATGGACGTCGATGGCGCGTGGTCGACCGAGCGGGCCGAACAGTTCCTCCACGAGCGGGCGATCCCGGTCAGGATCGCCTGTCGTACCCCTGGTGGCGGGCTCTGGATGCTCTCGCTGTGGTATCGCTACCGCGATGGCCACCTCGAATGTGCCACCGGCGCGAACGCCGACGTCGTCCGGTACCTCCGCGAAGACCCCGCTGTCGCCTTCGAGATATCGACCAACGAACCGCCGTATCGCGGCGTCCGTGGCGCGGGGTCCGTCACCATCACGCCGGACGAGGACAAAGAGACCTTGCGCAGTCTCGTCGATCGCTATCTCGGCGACACGAACTCGGCACTCGCCGAACAGTTGCTCTCGCCCGAACGCGAGGAGGTCCGACTCACGCTCGATATCGACCGCGCCTACACCTGGGATTTCTCCAGTCGGATGCAGCCCCGAGAGGAGTGAGCGACCAAGGCCACCTGACCAACAACAGTGGCGCGCGCTGTCGCGCTCTTTCATGAGCGCGCGGAGTCGTGCGAGGGATGAGCATCGAGCGGGCGGTGCTGAGAGCGAGACGCGCAAGAGGCTGGGGAGGTGTGAGGTCGGTGCGGTGCGGTTGCGGTTCCTGGTGGACTGAAAGGGCGAGGCGCGGTCGCGAGTGCTGCGCGGGCCCTATCCGAGCGAAGCGAGGATATCCCGCACAGCACTCGCGAGCGGGCCGAGGGCTTTCATCTTCCGTTGTGAGTAGCGGTGCTGTCGTCTCGTAGCGAGCGGGTCGAGGGCTTTCATCTTCCGTTGTGAGTAGCGGTGCTGTCGTCTCGTAGCGAGCGGGCCGAGGGCTTTCAACACGTTCCGTCGAGTGCGGTCGCGAGGACTCCTGGCGAATGGATCGAGAACAGTTTCAGCCACAGTACCCGCACAACTCACGAGATATCTAACGACAACCCATCTCGCGCGAAGCGTACGTCGCCCTCCCAGTGTTCGCCGATGGAGTCGAGCATCTCCTCGTGACGGCTATCGGTGTGTGGATAGAGGTGGGTCAGATACACCCGTCCGACCTCCGCATCAGCCTCGGCCAACACTTGCCCGAGCGCCGACGGCGTGGGATGGTTCGAGACGTCGACGTCGTCGGGGAACGAACAGTCGTGGGCCAGTATCGCGGCGCCGTCGGCGAACTCGACCAGGTCGGTGAACGCCTCGGTGTCCCCACTGAAGACGACCGGTCCCTCCGATCCCGGACCGTCGTTCTGCGTGGCGAACCGGTAGGCGAAACACCGCATCGAGTGACGGACCTCCATCGCGTCTATTTCGAACCCTGCCAGCGAGACGGTGCCCACGTCCACTTCTCGGACGGTGAGGTCGAGTTTGCCCTGCATGTACTCGTGGACGTCGAACAGTCCGTCGAGGAGTTCCCGCGTTCCAGTCGGGCCGGCGACCGTGACCTCCGTCGCGCCCGCGAGCCAGCGAGCCTTCAGGAAGGGAAACAGATCCGAGACGTGGTCGAGGTGGTGGTGGGTCAGGAGGACCGCGTCGACTGTCTCGTACCCGCCGCTCGTGCGCGCGAGGCCGTGGAGCACGCCGCTGCCACAGTCGACGAGGAGTGTGTCGTCGCCGGATTCGAGCAGGAGTCCCGTCTGGAACCGCTCGCCCGTCGGCATCGCGCTCCCCGTCCCCAGGAACGTCAG
>ENA-ORDC01001369-ORDC01001369.1-marine-metagenome-genome-assembly--contig:-NODE-1369-length-18379-cov-8.430773_pt1 | contig 18379 bp, 19 predicted proteins | sample MGYA00237783_ERZ508515 | MGnify/ENA primary metagenome ERZ508515 (study PRJEB26186, sample SAMN06268792) | marine metagenome | isolation source: Eden Landing Ponds, San Francisco, CA, USA | place... | reverse complement strand
GCGGTCGCTACGCTCCCTCGCGTCCGGTGAAACGCCTCGTTTCACTCGGCGTACGCTAGGCAAACCAAATGATAAACGCACAACAAAGAGTGAACGTTTCGACGACACGGTCGCCGAAGCCGGGAACGTCGGGCGACTTGGCGTAGTCGGTACTCGCCACGTCGTCGACTTCTCACTCGCCGAACGCGCGGAGGACGCCCTGGCCGTCCGTAGAGCCGATGTCGGCCAGCGTCACGCGTTCGGGGTGGGGCATCAACACGGCGACAGTGTCGCGCTCGCCGGTCACGCCGGCGACGCTGTGTTTCGACCCGTTCGGGTTGGCCTCGGGCGTCACCTCGCCGTCGGCGTCACAGTACCGGAAGATCACACGGTCGTCCGCTTCGAGCGCGTCGAGGCGGTCGTCGTCGATCTCGTAGCGTCCCTCGCCGTGGGCGATGGGGAACTCGACGACCTCGCCCTCCTCGTATCGGCGCGTCCAGGGCGTGTCGGCGTTCTCGACGCGGAGGTAGACGTGTTCACACTGGAAGCGCGCGCTCTCGTTGGTGGTGAACGCGCCGGGTGTCAGCGACGCCTCACAGCCGATCTGTGCGCCGTTACAGATACCCAGCACCGGCGTGCCCGCGTCGGCGGCGTCGCGGACGTCACCCATGATCGGCGAGCGGGCGGCCATCGCGCCGGCCCGGAGGTAGTCGCCGTAGGAGAACCCGCCGGGGATAACGATGCCGGCGACATCCGCCGGGAGGCCGTCCTCGTGCCAGACGAGTTCGGCGTCGATCCCCAGCGCGTCGAGTGCCTGGACGGTGTCACGGTCGCAGTTGCTTCCGCCGAACTGGACGACGGCGACAGTCATTTTTCGCGTTCCTCGACGCTGACGTCGTAGTCGTGGATCGTGGGATTGGCCAGCAGGCGCTCGGCCATCTCTGTGGCGCGCTCGCGAGCGGCGTCGGCGCTGTCTGCCTCCATGTCGACCCCGAAGCGGTCGGCCGACCGCAGTTCGTCGAGTTCGAACCCGAGTCGTTCGAGCGCGCGGGCCGTCGTCTCCGCCTCGGGGTCGAGTACGCCCCGTTTCAGCCGGACTTCGACCGTCGCAGTGAAGGCTGTCATTACCCGAGAGCGCGGTGCCACCGGCAAAAACGCTTGTGACTCGCGCCACACTGACGACGACCCCGAACGGCCTCCGCCTCCCGGAGGGGCCGAACCCGGGAACTGTTCGCGTCAGCGACCGCCCTCTTCCCGGAGGAAGCTGTTGACGTCGCTGTCCCGCCCCTGGGAGCGACGTAGCGGGAGTCGTGCGCCACAGTCCTCACACATCGCCCGCTGGGGACCGTTGTTCGTCCCGCAGTTCGAGCAGTGACCCGGCGACCGCCCGTAGCCGGCCTGAAGCGTGCCGGCGTAGTGGGAGGGCAACGCCGCGTCCCGTGGCGAGAGGTCGACCAGCCAGTCGAGCAAGAGCGCCCCGCCCGCCGCGGCGAGCCCGACCACTGCCGACGCGGCCGCCACCAGCCCCAGGAAGGTCAGAAGCTCGCTCACGAGCCTGTCTACGGGCTGTATCTGCATAAACTGTGGTATCAGTCCACACACAGCGGCGGCCTGCCGGTGGATCCAACGCGGTCAGTTTTTGTCGCCCGGCCCGCTAGCGCTCACTATGGGCAAGGTTTCGATCGGGTTTCGCGGCTGGCGGTTCGACGAGGACGAGGTGTTCGCCGCGGACGGGACGGTCCGGCCGCTGGACAACATGCCACCCGAGACGCGCCAGCGTATCCTCCGACTGTCTGGGTTGATGGGCGAACCCTGCGACGCCTGTTATCTCCTGCACGGCCAGGAGGCGGTCGAGAAAGTCCGGCCGGCACAGGTCATCTACGGCGAAGCAGGCACCGAGGTGTTGCTCTGTAACGGCCACGAGACCGACTTCGTCTACTGGTTCCAGGAGGCCGGCGGCCGTAGCCTCGTCGGCGAGGACGAGTTCGCCGACCGCTTCCACGAGTGGTTCGTCGACGGCGGTCGCGCCCCCGACGCGTTCCCCGAAGTCGAGCACATCGAGGAGGCACCCGACGACGTCCCCGAAGCGCCGGACCCACAGCGAGAACTACCGGGTATCGAGGAGGAGATCGCCGCGATGGACGACGAGGAACTCGACGCCATCGACGTCGACCTGCGCGACCTCGACTTCTGAGATGTCCGACGACGACGCCGACGAGGACCCGGAAACCGCTCCCGAGGTGACACCCGAAAACGCCGCGCCAGCCGTCGCGGTGGTCGACGCCGAGACGCCGGGCAACGTCGGCACCATCGCGCGGTCGATGAAGAACTTCGGCTTCACTGAACTCCTGCTCGTCGACCCGCCGGACCTCGACCCCGACGGGGAAGCCTACGGCTTCGCCGGCCAGGCCCGCGAGGACATCCTCCCGGACGCCCGCGAGGTCTCCTTCGACTATCTCGTCGACCACTACCACACCGTCGGGACGACCGCGGTCACCAACGAGGACGAGCGCAGCCACGTCCGCTACCCGTTCACGACGCCCGCCGGACTGGCCGACTCGCTCCGGGAGGTGGCCGCCGACACCTGTCTCGTCTTCGGGCGCGAGCGCGTCGGCCTGACCAACGACGAACTCGCGCGACTCGACGAGGTGTGTTCTATCCCCGCCGCGGCCGACTACCCTGTGCTCAACCTCGGTCAGGCGGCGACCGTCGTCCTCTACGAGTGCCGAGAACTGACCGTCGAGGAGACCCAGCACCCCGAGACCCGACACCAGCGCGCCGACGAGCGCGTCGTCGAGAGCCTCCACGAAGGGTTCGACGGCCTGCTCGCGGCGGTCGACCACCCGCCGGAGAAACGCGCCAAGGCTCGCCGACTCTGGCGGCGGTTCGTTGGCCGCGCCCACCCGACAGGCCGCGAGGCGACGACGCTCCAGGGGATACTGCGGGAAGCGACACGCCGGCTGGAGGAGGCCGGCGACCGCACCCCGGGCGAGAGCCCCAGTGAGCGCGACGGGGACCGCGAGTCCTGACCGTGCCGGTGGCACGTGCAGACGTCCGTGACGTCTGGTTCGCCCACTGGCCGCTCGACCCCGACGAACTCGCGTCGCGGCTCCCCGCCACGCTCGATCCGGCGACACGTGACCGCTCGGCCTGGGTGTCGGTGCTCGTCCAGCGGACGCGCGCGGGCGTTCGCCCCGTGCCGCTGTGGTTTCCGTACTGCCAGGTCGCCGTCCGGACGTACGTCAGGCCCGCCGACGCACCCGCGGACGCCCCCGACGACCGCGTCGGCGTGTTCTTCCTGTGGCTCGGGGCCGACAGCCGTCTCGCGAGCCTGGGCGGCCGACTCGTCTACGGCCTGCCGTTCCATCGTGTCGCCGTCGACGTCGACCAGCGGCCGGGAAACGCCGACGTCCGCGTCGGCCCTGGGAGCGACCCCGTGTTCACGGCGAAATACGAGTTCACCGGCGACCCGACAGCCGTCGATCCGACGTCGCTGGCCGGGTGGCTCACGGAACGGTATCGCTACTACCGGCCCGACGGCCGGGCGGGCCGGGTCAGTCACCCGCCGTGGGCGCTCGCGAGGGTCACGGGAACAGTCGAGGCCCCACACCTGTTCGCAGCCGCCGACGTATCGATGCCCGAAACCACCCCGGTCTGTCACTATTCGCCGGGAACGCCGATCACGCTCCGCTCGCGGCCCTGAGACGTGGTCGGATTCGAGGCGGGACCTCCGCGCTCACTGGAGACGCGGGTCGTCGGCGTCGAGGACGACCGCGTTGCGGGTGTCGGCCACGAGGTCGGCGAGGACGTGGGCGTAGATCGTGGCACCGACCAGTCCCGCCAGATAGGGCGAGGAGAGCCAGCACAGCGGGACAGCGACGCCGCCGATGACGACGTGACTCAGCAGGCGTTCGAGCATCCCGACCTCGCCGTCCTCGAAGATCCGGCTCTGGTCGAGAAAGACGATCTTCGGGTCGCGGAGACACCGGCGAACCGCCGCCAACCCGCCGGTTCGGCGCGCGGCCAGCACGAAGTGGTCCAGATCGATCAACACGCCGGCGACGAGTACCACTCCGAGAACGACCGGCACCGAGAACGGCGGGTCGGTCAGCACGAGCGCGAGACTGGCGACAACCAGTGAGATGGCCGTGTGAGCGCCGGACTTCATCGCTCGCGCACGTCCCGCCTGCGTCCGCCGGCCGTCCCGTCTGCGGTTCCCGAACCGGCACGGGTCCGGGGGCCACTGCTTCCGGCCCCGGTGCCGGGCTCGTTCGGGGGGTCACGGCGGGCCCCGGTCCGCTGGACGGCCAGGAGTCCGACGGCACCGGCGAGGAACGTACCGACCCGGAGGAGAACGCTCCAGGAGTCGGGCGCGGGCCACCGACCGAGTCGCGCCGCCTCGACGGCAGCCATCGGTGTCTTCGTCAGACTGACGAGTGCGACGCCGAGCCCCGCGCTCAGGAGCGCGACGGCGATTCCCGCGAGGACGAGTCCGACCCACAGGAGCGCCGTCACGCCGAGCAGCGAACGCAGTCTGACGCCCCTGACGACGAGGACGAGAAACGCCAGCGCGAGGACGGCGTAGCCGGCGCCCGCGCCGAGCGCACCGAGTCCTGCGTCGACGACTGCCAGCCAGACGTAGGGCTCGCCGAGTGCGACGCGAGTTGCCGCCGCGACCGCAAAGGACGCGGCCACGACAGCCGCGAAGACAGCCATCGCACGACCGACGATCAGAAGCGTCGCGTCCGGGTCCCAGTCACCCGAGGGTGCCAGCGGCAGGTCACCACTGCCGAGACCGGCGAGACCGTGCCCGCCACCGTCCGTGACTCCGCGCTCGCTTCGGCCGGATTCGACGCTCCCCGGGCGAACACCGAGTCGAGCACGTGCGGTCGCAGCACCGACGACCGTCGCGAGGAACAGTCCCGCCGGGTAGAGCGCGCGCTGGACGGCGACGACGAGTCCCTCGACGAGCGGTTCGACGCCCAGGGTCGCCGGCGCGACGACGAGTCTGACGAGTGGCGACGCCTCGATGGCGAGCCCGCCGAGGAAGACGCCGGCGGCCAGTCGGCCGACCGTTCGCCGGTCGACGGTCGTCCCGCGACTCGCGTACCGCCCGCCGACCGCGAGCAACGCGACGACCGCCAGCCAGTCTGTGGCGACTCGGAACGTGAGCGTGTGCAGAACCGTCAACGCGCTCCGGAGCGGCCGGGGCGGGAGCGATGCCAGCCCGACCGTCGCGGCGAACAACAGTCCCGTCGCCACGACCACGCTCACTCCGAGTGCCCGGCGTCCCCGCATGGCTCAGGCCCGCTCCTGTATCTCCTCGCGCAGCACGCTGCTCACGAGGTCGCCGTCGGCCTTCCCGCGCAGCGCCCCCATGCACTCGCCCATCAGCGCCGAGAACGCACCCATCCCCTCTGCCTCGACCTGGTCTGCATTGCGCTCGACGACCTCTCGGACCGCCTCGCGCACCTCGTCCTCACCGACGCCGCCCAGCCCTTCGGCCTCGACCGCTTCCTCCGCGGTGAGTGAGGGATCGGCTGCGAGCGCCCGCAGGAGGTCGTCGAGCCCCTCCTGTGGGACCTCGCCGCCGTCGACGACCGCCAGCGCGTCGGCGAGGTGGTCGTCGGTCAGGTTCGCGACGGTCACATCGTCCCGGCGGAGTTCGGTCAGCGTCGACGTCAGCGTCCCCGCGGCGAGCGTGGAGTCGACACCCGACTCGACGACGCGCTCGAACAGCGGCATACGCTCGTCGTAGGCGACCTGCTCGGCGAGGCCGGCGTCCAGCCCGTACTCCGTCTCGTAGCGGTCGACCTTCTCGGTCAGGAGTTCCGGTTCGGGCACCTCCTCGGGGTCGGGTTCCACGGGAGGAACGTCCGTCTCGGGGTACATCCGCGCCGCGCCGGGAAGCGGTCGGAGATAGCGGGTCGTGCCGTCCTCGTTCGCGTCACGAGTCTCCTCGGGCACGCCCGATAGCGCCGTTTCCGCGCGCTCGACGACCGCCTCGATGGCCAGTTCGGCCGTCTCGTCGTCGTCTGCGACGAGCGCGACCGCGTCCTCGGGTCCGGCGTCGACAGCGTCCCGGAGCGCGTCGACTTCTGCCTCGGTGACGCCGTAGGCCGGGAGTTCGTCCGTGTGGAAGATGCCGCCCGCGCCGTGGCGCTTGGCGTGGTCCGAGAGTTCGGTCCCGAGGCGGCGGTCGGGCTGGATCTCCCGGCCAACGAGGCCGTCGAACCCCGCGAGTCGGACCGCCTGGACCGACCCGCCGTCGTCGACGGCACCGCGGATCACGCCGCTGTCGGTCTCTTTGAAGAGTCCAGTGACGTCGACGGGGTCGCCGACGCTCGCGTCGTGCTCGTCGAGTGCCTCGGCGATCTCCAGCAGTTCGACCTGCCGACGGACCTCGTTGCGGACGATGTCGTCGATGTCGTCGAGACTCTGGACGCCCTTGATCTCGACGCGGGCGCCCTCGGCGATCGAGACGTTGACGTCCTGTCGGATGGTTCCCAGGCCGCGTTTCACTTTGCCCGTCGAGCGCAGTAACATGCCGATGCGCTCGGCGGCGTCGTAGGCCTGCTGGGGGGAGCTGATGTCGGGTTTCGTGCCGATCTCGACGAGCGGGATACCCAGTCTGTCGAGCGAATACCGGACTCCGGCGTCGGTCTCTTCGACGCGCTGGGCGGACTCCTCTTCGAGCATGAGGTCCTCGATGCGGACCGCGCCCTGGGGCGTCTCGATGGCACCGTCGCCGGCGACGCGCATCGTCCGCTGGAAGCCGGTCGTATTCGAGCCGTCGACGACGATCTTGCGCATGACGTGGACTTGATCAGCGACCGCGGCGTCGAGCAACTGGGCGATCTCCAGGGTCGTCGCCAGCGCCTCGTCGTCGATGCGACTCGGCGGTTCGTCGTCTTCCTCGACGAGACAGGTACTGTCGTAGCCGAGATACTCGAACTCGCGGTCGACGACGGTCTCTTCGAGTGCGGCCTCGTCGATCTCGCCGAGTTCGCTCTTCGTGGGGTGGAGGTATCGCGTGAACGTCCGGGCGGCGGCCTCGGGCTCGCGGAGCTCGGTCGGACACCCACAGAACAGCTTCGTGTCCGTATCGAGTTGCTGGTGGATCTCCAGGCCCGCCACCAGCCCGAGGGCCTCGTAGTCGAAATCTGCAGCGCTCATTGAGCCAATCTCCGCACCCGTCGGTCAAAAAAGGGTGCGGTTCGTCCGGCGATTCGGCGCGTTCGACCGGCACCCGACGCGTTCGGTCGGCGACACACGACACTGCTACACCTCGCGCATCGCTGCGCCCGCGAGTACCGCGACGACGCCACCGGCCGCCAGCACCGCCAGTCCGGCGGCGTACGTGCCGGTGACGTCGTAGAGCGACCCGATAGCGACCGGGCCGAGAAAGCCACCGACCTCGCCGACGGCGAAGACCAGTCCGACCGCCGTCCCGGTCAGGCGCGACCCAAGGCCGTCCAGATCCGGCGGGATCGCCCGGACCAGCGGCGAGAGCCCGCCGACGCCGTAGCCCGCGGCGACGATACCGAGTGCCGCGACTGGCCCCGCACCGCCGACGACGACACCCGTGACGCCCACAGCGGCCACGACACCGCTTGCTATCACCGCGCGGCGGCGGGCGTCGAACCGGTCGGCGAGCCCCGGTATCGTGAGGACGCCGACGACGTTCGCCCCGACCAGCAGTGTCGTGGTCTGACCCGCGGTGTCGGGGTCGAGCCCGCGCGCTTCCAGCACCGTCGGGAGCCACCCCTGGAGGCCGTGGGTGATCAGCAGGTACGCGACGCCGACCGCGACGACGAGTCTGAGTTCCCGGTGGGTGAGGACCGCGACCAGGTCCTCGCGGACCGAGGGTAGTCGCGACCTCTCCGCAGTCCCGTGTGCCGACTCGTTGGCCCGCAGCCCCAGCGCTCGCGCGGTCACCAGCCAGACCGCCGCGTAACCGACGGCGACGACGCCGCTCCACAGGAAGAGGGGGCGCCACCCACCCAGCGCCGGGCCGAGGACCGGCCGACCCAGCGCGTAGGCGCTCGCGGTCCCCGTCGACGCGCCGACGAGATACACCGACGACGGGAAGCCGGTCTGTGCCGGCGCGAACAGGACCGAGACGAGTTTCGGCAGACCGAACGTGATCGCGGTCGCGCCGACCCCGAGCAAGAGCGTCAGTGCGAGCATCGCCGGAAAACCCGTCGCGACGCTTCGGCCGACCTGTGCGACGCCGAAGACGACCAGTCCGGCGGCCAGCCCTCGGGCCGGCCCGACGCGGTCGACGGCGAGCCCCGAAAACAGCGCCAGCGGGATGTAGGTGGCCGGGACCGCCCCCGCCAGGAGCCCTGCCTGGGTCCCTGAGAGACCGAGATCGTCGATCACCGTCGTCAGGTAGGCCGGCAGCGAGAACCAGACGAACGTGAGCGCGGTGTAGCTCAGCGCACCCGCGACGACGAGCGCGTACGCCCGCCGTGGTGCCCGTTCGCCCAGCGTCGCCTGCTGACCCGACCTCGGCGGACCGGTCGACGCCGTCTCGTCACTGCCAGTCATCGTCCACCGTGAGGACGCCGCCCCGAAACGCTTGTTCGTTCCCCCGCCGGATTGCCGGCACTCACGTGATCTTATCGTAATCGGTCGTTCGTCCTGTAACGCCGTTGAAAACGTCGATTCAGGAGTATCACCGCACTCATCAGTGAGAAATGAAAGCCCTCGGGCCACTCGCTAGCTGTAGGAGAAAATCCGACCGCAGTTATCGTCGTGTGTTGGAAGCCCTCGGGCCGCTCGCAGGTCGCTTCGCTCCCCGCTCAGTTTCGAGGCGCGTGGCGCCTCGCAGCTGGCGGTCGCTGAGCGGGATATTCTCGCTCGAACAACAGCACCGCGCCGCACTCGTGAGAATAGGGCCCGCTCAGGCGACTCACCTCGCTTCGCTCGCCGCCACCGGCCCTCGCCCTTTCAGTCCACCAGGAAAACATCGTTTCACAAGCCGTTTCGACGTTCAACGGTCGGTAGCAGGCTCCACAGACTGTGTGTCCCCTGGCGGACTGGAAGGGCGAGGCGGGCTCGCGACGAAGTGGAGTCGCCTGAGCGACCCCTATTCGCACGGGCGGTGCTGAGAGTGCGAATATGTCGCTCAGCGACCGCGAGCCCGCCGAGGGCTTCCATCCCACCACGATGACTGCGGTCACGACGAGCCCGAGAGCGGTCACGGTGACTACACCGACTCGATTGGGGGCACTCATACCGTGAGTCGAACACCGTTTGAGCGACCGTACGATGTACAGTAGTTTCGCTGATCACGCCAATGTCGACATCCCGAGCCGACGAGCGATTTTCCCGGTTCCGCCCTCAGTATATGCATGGTCTGGCGGGTCCTCGGGGTACTCGCGCTCGTCGCCCTCGCCGGCGGGGGCACGACCGTCGAACGGGCGACGCTGACGCCTGCACCGGTGCCGACGGCGACGCCGACACCCGAGGACCCGGCCCCGGACGTCGCACCCGGGCTCTCGGCGACCGGCGTCGCGGACACGGACACGCTCGTCGAGGCCCACGTCGCGGCCGCCAGGGGAACGACCTGGGTCTAGCGCGAACGGCGGACCGTGACCCGCGTGCGCGACGACGTGACGACCGACGCGACGACCGAGCAACTGGTTCGCTTCGCCGGCCCGCGCACCTACTACCGCTGGACGGAGGTCCAGAGCCGCCGGGTCGGACAGGACCTCCAGTTCCGCGAGAACTACGAGCAGTACGCCGACGGGCGGGTCCGCTACGAGACCTGGCAGTCTATCGTCGAGAACGACGTCGTCTACCGCCGACTGGAGACTCCGGCCGTCGACGGGAGTTTCGTCGGGTTCGCGACCGGCCCGATCCGGCAGTATCTCGCGCTGGAATCCGCGCGCGTCACGCGACTCGACCGCGGGGAACTGCGACACTACGAGGTCGTCGGCACCCGCTCGCGACTCCCTCAGGAGGGCGCGGTCACCGACTACCGCGCCAATGCGGTCGTCCGCGGCGACGGGCTCGTCAGGCGGTTGAACGTCACCTACACCGTCGAGGACGAACGAACCGGATGCCGGCGCGCCGTCCAGTACAGTTTCAGCTATCGGCGCGTCGGCGACGCCACTGTGGGTGTCGAGCGACCCGACTGGGTCGACACCGCCGAACGACGCGCCGAGTGATCGTGATCTTGTAGTGATGTATCGGTGCCCGCCGAACCTGGCCTGGCGCGCAAGGACAACAGTTATAGAGCTGACTGACAAATCAGTCAGCCACGCATGTGTCGGGGACAGAGCGACGGTCGTGACGCGAGCGTGAGGGACTGAGCATGTCGGGATCGGCCGCGGGGATCCGCGAGCGGGTACGGAACGTGCTCTTCCTGTTCCCGGCCGCGCTGGGTCGGCTCGGGCTCGTCGACCGCAAGCGCGGCGAGGAGGCGTTCGACCTGGCGTTGCCGGTGATGGTGACCGGCACCATCCGAACGATCCTGCGGACCGCCGACTTCTTCATGGTGAGTCTGGCGCTGCCCGCGGCGGCGGTGGCCGGTCTGGAGTTCGCTTTCCAGTACTTCTTCGTCGGCTTCGGGCTGGCGCTGGCGCTGTCCAGCGGGACGATCAGCGTCGTCTCGCGACTCAAGGGCGCCGAGGACCACGGCCGCGCGGACTTCGCCATCAAACAGTCGCTGTGGATCGCGATACTCGTCGCGCTGCCGCTGACCGGAATCGCACAACTGTACGCGGCTCCACTGGTCGACCTGCTGACCGACGACCCCGCGGCCATCGAGCAGGGTGCGATATATCTGCGGATCGTCACCTACGCGCTGGTCTTCCGGTTCTGGTCGATGATCGCCGCCCGCGCGCTCCAGGGCAGCGGCGACACCCGCACGCCGATGTACGTCAACCTGATCACGGTCCCGACGAACATCGCGCTCAACGCCGTGCTCATCTTCGGGCTCGGACCCTTCCCCGAACTCGGTATCGCGGGCGCGGCCTGGGGGACGACCATCTCGGAGACGCTGGGCGCGCTCATCTTCTTCTATCTCCTCGTCGCCGGGAGCCACGACGTCACACTGCGACTCGGCGGCAAGCAGTGGGACACGGGACTCGCACGGGAACTCGTCCGCGTCAGCGCGCCCCTGGCGGGGAGTCGCCTCGTCGGGACGTTCGGCCGGTTCCCGTTCCTGTTCGTCCTCGGGGTGCTGGGGACGCCGGTCGTCGCGGCCTTCGCCATCGGTCGCCGGGTGATCATGCTCGCGATGATGCCCGCGTGGGGCTACTCGACGGCCTCCAGCACGCTCGTCGGGCAGTCACTCGGTGCCGGCGACGACGCCGAGGCGACCGCCTACGGCTGGGATACGACCAGCATCGCGCTGGTCACCCAGCTCCTGATCGCCGGCGTGATGGCGCTGTTCGCCCGCCCCATCGCGACGGTCTTTACCGCCGAGACGGTCGAACTCACGACGGAGTTCATCCGGGTGTTCGCGCTCACGGTCGGCGGGTTCAGCGTCGGCCGGAGTCTCCAGGGGGCGCTCCGGGGTGCCGGCGACACGACCTGGCCGTTCTACGGGAAGATACTCGGACTCGTCGGACGACTGGGCATCGTCGCGCTGGCGCTGCCCGTCGGGATGACGTTCACGTTCCTCGGGTTCTCGATCGCACCCGGCATGGGACTCGGACTCGCCGCCGCCTACGCCGCCATCCTCGTCGACTTCTACGTCCAGGCCGGCGTCAACACCGTCCGCTTCGCCAGCGGGAAGTGGCAGATCGTCGCCAGTCGCTCCGACGCGGGCGGTGCCCCGGGTGACGACTGACCATGCAGGCCCCCGACCGAACGGCCTACCGGGCGGTGCTCCGCGACCTGGACGAGGACGCCCTGGCCCCGCGCGTCGCGGCGCTGTTCGGGACCGAAACGGTCGAGGTCACGGGCTGGTCGGTCGAACCGCTCGGGGGCGGCGTGAGCGAACTCGCCGGCAACGCTCACTACCGGCTCTCGGGCACTGCCCGCGCCGACGGTGACTCCGTCCCCTGGTCGCTCGTCGCGAAAGTCCACGACGCGAGCGACCGCGAGACGATAACCGACCGCGAGTCCGCCCGCGAGGTCGGTTTCTTCCGGTCGCCCCTCGCCACTCGCGAGTTCGGCGGCTTCCGGCCCGTTCGCGCGCTCGACGTCCGGCGACGCGAGGACCCCGCCTCCTGGTGGCTGTGGCTCGAAGACCTCGACGACGCGTTCGACGACCAGTGGCCCCTCGCCCAGTTCGAACGGACGGCACGCCACCTCGGCCAGTTCAACGGCCGATTCGTCGGTGACGTCTCGGACGACGAGTGGCTCCAGCCCTACGAGTTCGACTGCGGGGCGGCCGGCCCGGTCGTGGCCGCGCTGGCGGACCTCCCCGACCACCCGGGGCTGGAACGGGGCTTCCCCGCCGGGATCCGCGACCCGCTCCGTCGCGTGTGGGCCCGGCGCGACCGACTGCTCGACGTCCAGTCGTCGCTTCCACAGACGTTCTGTCACTTCGACCCGACGCCCGGCAACCTGTTCGCCGGGGAAACCGACGACGGCTGGGAGACGGTCGCCATCGACTGGGAGTTCTGCGGTGAGGGACCGCTCGGTGCCGACGCCGCGCTCCTGGTGGCGGCCAGCCCGGTGGCGGGCCACGCCGACGTCGAACGGCTCCCGGAACTGGACGACCGCGTGTTCGACGCCTACCTCGACGGCCTGCGCGACGTCGGGTGGGAGGGCGACCGTGAACTCGTCAGGGCGGGGTATCTGACCACGATGCTCGCCCACTGGCTCGAAAGCATCGGCGAGGTCCGCGAGCCCTGCCTCGACCCGGGGACCGCCGAGGTCTTCCAGAACCTGTTCGGCATCTCCCGGGAGACGTGGCTCGACCGACTGGGCGAACGTGCGCGGTTTCTCGCAGGAAAGACGGAGAACGCGTTCGACGCTCTCAACGCCCTCGACGGCCGCATCGAGTGACCGATGCAGGGCGCGTGAACCGACCGAGAACGTGCGGACCGCTCACGGTCGGCACGGGGTCTGTAGGTCGTTCGGACGTCTCTAGTCTCCTGCTCGGCGCCGACCGCAGTTCGACGACGAGCGCCTCACCGGTCAGTCGTCGCCGAGGATCCCGCGCTCGGTCATCTTCCGCGGGTCGAGCACGTCGTCGACCTCGTCCTCGTCGAGATACCCCTCGTCGAGCACGACCTCGCGGATGGTCTTGCCCTCGGCCATCGCCCGTTTGGCGACCTTGCTGGCCTTGTCGTAGCCGATGGCCGGATTGAGCGCCGTGGCGAGCGCCATCGACTGCTGGACGCGGTCCTCGCAGTGTTCGCGGTCGGCTTCGAGTTTCGCGACGAACTTCTCGGCGAACGTCTCGCTCCCGTTGGCGATCAGTCGCGCCGACTGCAGGAAGTTGTGTGCCAGGATCGGCTTGTAGAGGTTCAGGTCGATCTGACCCTCGGCGGCGCCCGCCGAGACGGCGGCGTCGTTGCCCACGACCTGCTTGTGGACCTGGTTGACGGCTTCGGCCACGACGGGGTTGATCTTGCCGGGCATGATGGACGAACCGGGCTGGTTCTCGGGTTGGTCGATCTCGCCGAGGCCGTTCCGGGGACCCGACGCGAGCAGGCGCAGGTCGTTGGCGATCTTGTTGAGGCTGCCCGCCACCGTCCGCAGGGCGCCGTGGGCCTCGCTCATGGCGTCGTGGGCGGCCTGGGCCTCGAAGTGGTCGTCGGCCTCGCGGAAGTCGACGCCGGTCTCCTCGCTGATGTACTCGGCGGCGCGCTCGGGGAACTCGGGATGGGTGTTCAGGCCCGTCCCGACCGCGGTCCCGCCGAGTGCGAGTTCCTGCAGGTGCGGTCGGGTGTTCTCGACGCGCTCGATGCCCTTCTCGACCTGGGTTCGGTAGCCGCCGAACTCCTGGCCGAGCGTGACCGGGGTGGCGTCCTGGAGATGTGTGCGCCCGGTCTTGACGACGTCGTCGAACTCGTCTTCTTTGGCGCCCAGCGCAGCCGCGAGCGTCTCGAGCGCGGGGAGGACGTCGTTCGCGACGGCCTCGGCGCTTGCGACGTGCATCGCCGTCGGGATGACGTCGTTGGACGACTGGCCGTAGTTGACGTGGTCGTTGGGGTGGATCTCACGCGTGCCGATCTCACCGCCGTAGATCTCGGTCGCCCGGTTGGCGATAACCTCGTTGGCGTTCATGTTCGAGGACGTCCCGGAACCGGTCTGGAAGACGTCGACCGGGAACTGGTCGTCGTGGTCGCCCGCGATGACTTCGTCGGCCGCCTGGACGATAGGGTCGGCTTTCTCCTCGTCGACGAGGCCCAGGTCGCGGTTGGCCTGTGCGGCGGCCTTCTTCACGACGCCGAGCGCCCGGACGAAGCGTCGTCCGAACGTCTCCCCGCTGATGGGGAAGTTCTCGACCGCGCGCTGTGTCTGTGCGCCCCAGTAGGCGTCGGCCGGCACCTGCATCTCCCCGAGACTGTCCCGCTCCGTACGATAGTCGTCGCCGTCGGTCATACGTCCGGACCGACGCGGGCGCGGGCGTAAAAGCCACCGAAGACGTCGTCCGGAGCGAGCCGAGACCCGACCGACACGCGCGCTCACGCTGGCTGTCGGGAGCGTGGTCACCCAAAACTTTTGCGCGCGAACGCCGTTCCACGGTCCGTGAACCGCCCCGCCCTCCACGGAGCGCTGGCTGTCTGTGTCCTCCTCGCCGGGTGTTCGCTACTCGGCCCTTCTCACGTCCGCGAGGAACGCGCGACCCGGGCACTGGACAACGCCAGCGCGACTCTCGACGGGACCGAGACGTACCGCTTCGAGTCGGACATGACCGTCGTCGCCACCGCCGACGACCGGACCGAACGCGTCGACGTCGACCTGACCGGTGCGATCGACGTCGGGGCCCGCGAGATGCGAACGAACGCCACTCTCGAGGGTGAGACCTACCGGTCGTACCTGCTCAACCGCACCGTCTACCAGGAGTGTGCTGGCACTGTCTGGGACTGGGGAACCAGGGAGACCGAGACGAACTGGAGCGTCCAGACCCCCGCCCGCCGACAGCTCGATCTCCTTCGGTCCGGGTCGCTGTACTGGAACGGCAGTGTCACGCTCGACGACGAGACGGCAATCCTGCTGACCGGCGAACCGACCGGGAAGGCGATCACGCGCTATCAGGAACGTCAATCGCGCTCGCTACTGGGCGGTCCGAGCGTCGAGAACGCCCGCATGAGAGTCTGGCTCGACCCGGAGACGTATCGACCGGTCGAGACTGACCTCCGGTTCGAAGTGAAAGAGGGCGGCAACACGGCGACTGCGACGGTGACGAGTCGCTTCTCCGACTACGGCGCCCCGGTCTCGGTCGAGGTGCCGGCCGAGGCTCGCGAGGACCCGCTCGAAATGGGCTGTCCGGGGTAGCTGTAGGGTCGGCTGCGCGGAATCGTGGCCGGTCGCGCCGGCCGGGTCGGTTCGGTTGTCCAGCCGGTTTACGTCCACTCGTCGAGTCCGGTCTGGACGAGGCTCTCCTCGATGCGTTCGAAGCCGCGTTCGACCTCCGCTTCGTCGACCTCCCACTCCTCGCAGACGAACGCGCGGGCGGCGGCGACATCGGGGTCGATGTCGGTATCGAAGTCGTCCTCGTCGGTGACGGCGGGGTCGAGAAAGAGGTCGCGGATGCGGTCGGTCTGCTCGATGTGGACGTCCCGGGCCTCGAAGACGCCCCAGATGTCGCCGTGTTCGCGGACGGCCTTTACCGCGGTCTTGGGGCCGATACCGGAGATCCCCTCGTTGAAGTCGGTGCCCATGAGGATGGCGGCGTCGACGAGTTGTTCCCAGGTGAGGTCGTGTTGTTCGAGGGTGGCCTCGAAGTCCATCAGTTCCGGGTTCCCCTTGCTGGTGAGCTGGCGCAAGGTGAGCGGCGCGCCGAACAGCAGCGCGTCGTAGTCCTCGGTGCCGACGTAGTCGACGTCGCCGGCGCGAGCCATGTGGGCGGCCTGGGCTTCGCCCTCGGCGGGCGCCTGGACGACCGGCACGTCGAGGATATCGAGCAACTCGTGAGTGGTGTCGACGATGGTGTCGGTCAACCGCTGGGTGCGTGATTCGAGGCGGGCGACGGCGACGGCGTCACCGCGTTCGCGTGCCTCGGCCAGTTTCTCCTCGGCCTGCTCGCGTTGCTCGCGCCGCTTTGCCACCTCGTCGTCTTTGAGTTCGGTGACGGCGCCGTCGAAGACGAAGACGGGCGTGATGTCGTGTTCGAAGAACTTCGGCAGGCCCTGGACGACGCCCACGAGGTTGGCGACTTCCGCGCCGTCGCCCGTCGTGTAGACGGTGTCGTTCGTCCACTTGACGGTCGTCGTCAGGTAGCGATACAGCCAGTTGTGCGCGTCGATGGCGACGACCGACCCCGACAGGTCGTCGAAACTCACCTCGGAGAGCGCCGCCAGGTCCCGCAGGTCCGCGTTTCCCATCGGCCCGTGGTAGGGCGGTGGGTCGCTTGAATCCCCCGATTACGAGGGCCACGAACCCGCTCGTGGCCCGAACGTGACCGGCACACCCCACTCGACCGTCGAACGAAGTGAGACGGTCGCCAGATTCAATTTATCGGGTCCCGTTCCGGTGGATATGACCGAGACACTGGGGGTCCTGGACCGGTTGCGCCAGCCCGAATACACGGGCGAAAACCGCTGTCTCCCCTGTACAGTGGTGAACGTCGCCATCGCGTGGTCGGGGTCGCTGCTCGTCGGTACCTGGATCGCGTTCGTCGTCGACACGACGGTCGCGCTCGCCGTCGCCGGCGGTCTGCTCCTGACGGGACTCGCGGCGGTCTGGCTCCGCGGATATCTCGTTCCCGGAACGCCCGAACTGACCAAGCGCTATCTGCCCGAGCACGTCCTGGCGGCCTTCGGCAAGGCACCGGACGACGAACTGCTGGTTCACCCGGGTGACCGAGCAGAGACCGACGACTCCGACGTCGACGTCGAACGCGTCCTCCTCGACGCGGGCGCACTCGAACCCTGTCGCGGCGACGACTACTGTCTGCCCGACACGGTCCGCGAGCAGTGGCACGCGTTGATCGACGAACTCGACGACGGCGAGGGCGAGAGCGGCGAGGGCGAGAGCGGAGACGGTACCGACACTGACTGGGCCGGTCCGCTGTCACGCCTCGGCGTGGTCGACCCCGGCGTGGACGCGAAACTCGTCGACCGCAATCGGTCCACCGTGGCGGTCGTCGACGGTCGGCGCGTCGGACTGTGGGAGTCTCGGCCGGCCGCTCGTGCGGACCTGGCGGCCGCCGCCCTGCTGGCCGACCGACTCGACGACTGGGACGCGCTCGGAGCCGAGGACCGCGTCCGACTCACCGGCGGACTGCGGGTCTTCCTGGAGACCTGCCCGGACTGTGGTGGCCTGCTCACCTTCGACACGGAGACTCGCGAGTCCTGCTGTACGAGCCACGAGGTCGCCGCCGTCACCTGCGAGGACTGTGACGCCCGCCTCTTCGAGTCACCCGTCGACACCGACGCCCTGGCGGCCTGACCCGGACCCAGACCCGGACCAAGACCAGGACGATTTCGATACGTGTCTCGACTCACACCGACGAGTCGTCGACTCGTTCGCCCGGTATATCGAGGGTGTCGGGCGGACCGAGCCCCGCTTTCCGGTCGAGAAAGGCCCGTTCGTCGGCGTCGGGGCCGCGCTCGCGAAACAGGTCCAGCCCCGACTGGTAGGTCGCCTGCGAGCGGTCCGACGCGGGAAAGGAGAGGACGAGTTCGGCGATACCGGTCTGCTCGCCGGTGAACGAAAAGCCCGCGCGATAGAGCGCCTCGTAGGCGTAGGGGTTGTTGACCGCGATCCGGACGCGCTCGACGCCGCGTTCGCGGAGGCGCTCGGTGGTGAACGCGACCAGTCGCGGCCCGATCCCCTCGCCGCGGCGGTCGCCACGGACGGTGACGTACCGCAGCCACCAGGTGGCCGGGTCCGTCCGGTCGGCGTTGAACGCGACCGCGCCCAGGACTTGCCCCTCGGGTTCGATGACGCCCTCGACGTCGGTCGCAGGCGGTGGTCTGGGGTCGTCTACGTCCCGTTCGACATCCTCGGTGTCGCCCGCTCCAGTGTCGTCTCCGGGGTCCGCGAGCGCGACTGCTTTGCCAGTGTTGGTCACGACGAACTTGCCGGCGTAGCTGAACGCGCGGTAGTCGAGGACGAGTTTGACCCCGTCCTCGGGCCACCCCACGAGTTCGAACCGCATCGTCTGTCGGTAGGACGTCGGTCCGGATGTACCCGACGGTCGACGCTCCTGTACTCGGTGTTGTTTGGTAAAGGCAGGGAGTGATTATGAATCTCGTTTCGTGAAATTGTTTTGCGGAAGAAACTCGTGTTGCTGACAGCACCGCACTCATCAATGAGA
>ENA-ORDC01001367-ORDC01001367.1-marine-metagenome-genome-assembly--contig:-NODE-1367-length-18396-cov-4.354987_pt1 | contig 18396 bp, 20 predicted proteins | sample MGYA00237783_ERZ508515 | MGnify/ENA primary metagenome ERZ508515 (study PRJEB26186, sample SAMN06268792) | marine metagenome | isolation source: Eden Landing Ponds, San Francisco, CA, USA | place... | reverse complement strand
ACGGAGGTCGAGAACAGGCGCTCGCTGGAGGACCTGGCGAACGCGTTCAACGAGGCGTTCGCCGACACCGACGAGGAACTGCACGCGGCGCCGACGAAGACGACCGCCCGGCGGGTCGACCAGACCTCGGCGGCGCGGACCCCGCGGCTGTCGTGGCACGCGCTGGAGGAGGCGCAAAACGCCTCGGAGAACGCGAGCGGGGAGTGACACGACCCCGGGACCGAGGGCGACGAGGAGTGGCCCCGGCCCGCGCGGACGGTCGGTGAACCGTCCGCGGTCCCGGACGCGAACGGACGGACGACGGCACGGGTATCCCTGCATCTCTCGGCCGTTCCGCTGCCGTCGTCTCCGCTCTCTTCGCCGATCCCGTGAGACTCCGGCGGCGCCATCGCCGCCGCCCGCGACGCGCTCGGTGAAGCCGTCGACGGTTACGATCGCTCCGTGTCGGAAGAAACTATATATGTGTCCTGTTCCTCGTGCGGGTCGTGTGTCGTGAGATGAGGCGCGAGCCGGCGTGGGTCGCGGCGATCCGGCTGGCGCTGCTCCGGGGGCGGGTCACCGTCGAGGCCGTCGTCGAGGAAGCGAACCTGCTCGACGGTCGCGAGCGGACCGTCCGCGACGTCCTCGGGACGATGGCCGAGCGCGGCCTCCTCGACGCGGCCGGCGACGAGGCGTACGTCCCCGGGCCCGTCCTCGTCGAGTCCGACCGCTACGACCTCGACTTCTCGAAGGCCTCCGACAGCGGCACCCACCGCTGGGAGTCCGGGGGGCCGACCCGGCCCGACGCCCGGTCGGGCTCACCTTCATAGCGAAAACTACGTATGCGCTACGTGTCTACCCCGGACCGATGGGTACGCTGACGGACACGAAAGTCTCCGAGAAGAACCTCACAACCGTCCCGAAGTCGGTCCGGAACTTCCTCGACGTCGGCGCGGGCGACCGAGTGGAGTGGCACGTCAAGGACGGCGAGATCGTCGTCGAGAAGCTGGACTCCGTCGAGTCCGACGGGGAGTAACCAGTCGGGGGCCTCGCCGCCTACAGGTCGGTCGGCTCGTCGACGTCCCGTCGGACCCCCGGGTCGTCGACGGCGACGAGCGCGGAGTCGTCGCTCTGGAGGAGGACCGCCCGGCCGCCGACGTCGCCGTCCACGTCGGTGAGGGGCTCGAAGAACCGCCGGTCGAACAGTACCGGGTTCCCCCGCCGACCCTCGTGGGCGGGCGCGAGCGCGCCGCCGACGCCGGCGGCGTAGGCGTCGACCAGCGACCGTACCGTCGCGGGGTCGACGAACGGCATGTCGCCGAGCGCGACGACCGCGGCGTCGACCGGCGGCTCCGCCGCCGCGACGGCGTCGACCCCGGCCCGGACGGAGGAGGCCTGGCCGCTCTCGAACTCGTCGTTGCGGACCGTTCGCACCTCGAGCCCGTCGAGGGCGTCCACGACGCGGTCGGCCTCGTGGCCGACGACCGCCACGACCGGCGCGAGCCCCGCCTGCAACAGCGTGCGGGCGGCCGCCCGAACCAGCGGTTCGCCGTCGTCGTTCCCGGCCGGCGCCACGAGCTTGTTCCGCTCGCCGAAGCGCGAGCTCGTTCCGGCGGCGAGGGCGACGCCGGCGACCCGCGGGGCGTCGTCCTCGTCCCCGCCGGCGTCCGCGGCGTCGAACGGGGGCGACACGATCGGCAGGTCCCCGTCGGTCATCGCTCGACCGCCGGATACGGGACGACGTCGACGGCGTCGTCGGCGGCGAGTCCCGTCTCCGTGAGCACGAACCCGTCCGCTCGCGTCGCCCGCGTGCTCGAGGAGAGCACGCTCGGGTCGAACGTCTCCTCGTACACCTGCAGCGCGGAGTCGGCGTGTCCCAACGGCGTCGCGGTCCCGTCCTCGAGGACGACCGGCACGGCGTAGGTGAACCCGGCGGGACCGATCCCCACGTCGGCCGAGAGGGTCGCCTCGACGGTCGAGAGTCCGGACTCGCCGGTGAACAGCGGTCGGGCCACGAGTGTCGTCACCGCGTGGGCGCCGACCGGCTTGCCCGGGATGGCGACGGCGACCGCGTTCTGGTCGGGGAGATCCCCGACGGCGATCGGCTTGCCCGGCCGGAGGGCGACGCGGTGGAACAGCACCTCCCCCAGCGCGTCGAGCGCGCGGACGACGTAGTCCTTGTCGCCGACGCTCGTGCCGCCCGTCGTGACGACGACGTCGTGGTCGGCCGCGAGCGCGGCGATCCGCGATTCGACACGATCGTACTCGTCGGGGACGGACCCCTCGTACGTCGGATCGTGGCCCCACGCCGAGACGAGGTTCGCGAGCATCGGGGAGTCGAGGTCGCGGCTGCGGCCCTCGTGGATCTCCGTCCCCGTGGCGAGCAGGCCGACCGAGAGCCGCTCCCGAACCGTCACCTCGTCGAGGCCCAGATCGCCGAGCAGGAGCGCGTCGCGGGGCGCGAGTCGCTCGCCCGCCTCGAACAGCCGTTCACCCTCGGCGACGTTGTTCCCGCGCTCGGAGACGTACGTCCCCGCGTCGAGGTCGGGACCGGTGAGCTGTCCGTCCTCGACGGCCGCCTCCTCCCGCTTGAGCACCGCGTCGGCCGACCCGGGGACCGGCGCCCCGGTCGCGATCCGCACAGCCTCGCCGGCGGCGAGTTCGGGCGGGTCGTCCTCCGGGAACACGTCGGCCCCGATCACCTCGAGCGGGTAGTCGTCGCCCGCGGCGAACGCGTAGCCGTCCATCGTCGCGTGGCTCCGTTCCGGCACGGCCCGGGGCGCGTCCAGCGCTCCCGCGAGCGTCCGGCCCGCGATGCGGTCGATGCCCACGGTCTCGGTCCCGATGCGGTCGAGGAGGCGCTCGCGGAGGTCACGGACGCGGTCGGCGCCCTCCCGCCAGCCGATCACCCCGCCGTCATCGTGGCCAGACCCGCCGTTGTCGTGGCCGGACCCGCCGTCGGTCCTCCGGGTCGCGTGGTCGTCGTGTGTCATCGGTTTCACCCGTCTCTGGTACGCTCACGGCTAAACTCCGGCGACGCCTCCGACTTCATGAACATTTATTTGGGTGCTATCCGATACCACGGGTGGAGGTAATAGTATGCACATAGTGGGGTGCTATAAAAGATGACGGGCACGGGACAGCGAACGACGTCGACGACGGAGGTGGACGGCTGATGGAGTTCGACGGCGAGTTCGAGCTCGACGGCGTCCCGCCGGAGAAGGCGTGGGTCGTCCTCTCGGACCCCATCGCTGTACGGGACTCCCTGAAGGGGTGTTCGTATATCACCCCGATGGACGACTCCTTCGAGTGGGACTCCTACGAGGCCGAGGAGGGCATCGAGACGCTGCCGGAGGCGGACGCCGACGACGTCGCCGGCCGGGCGTTCCGTGCGAACCAGGACTACGCCGCGCTGATGCAGGTCGGCGTCGGCAGCGTGAAGCCGAAGTTCGAGACGACGGTCACCATCGAGGACCGCGACGAGGACGAGTTCATCATGACGGCCTCCGGATCCGGCTCCGCCAGCGGCAGCGGCTTCAGCATGAACTCCGGGATGCACATCCATCCGCAGGAGGACGGCGACGGCTCCCGGATCGAGTGGTGGACCGAGGCGGACGTCTCCGGGCGGATCGCCCAGCTCGGGGGGCGGGTGATCAACCCCGTCGCGAACAAGATCGTGGACAACTTCTTCGGCTCCATCGAGTCGGAGATGACCGAGGTCGAGGAGACCGACTCCGGCGTAACCGACAAGATCCGGGGGATGTTCGGATGAAGTCCGCGCCGTTCGAACACCACGAGCCGGACACGGTCGCGGAGGCGGTCAGCCTGCTGGAGAGCCTCGACGAGCCGACGCTTCTCGCGGGCGGACAGAGCCTCGTGCCGATGCTGCGGTTCCGGTTGGCGAACCCGGACGTGGTCGTCGACATCAACGGCATCGACTCGCTCGAGTACCTCCGCGAGGAGGACGGCTACCTGAAGCTCGGGGCGCTCGCGCGTCACGCCGACGTGGAGGACTCCGACCTGATCGACGAGCGGTACGGCAGCTTCGCCGACACGGCGCCGCTCGTCGCGGATCCCCAGATCCGCAACCGCGGCACCGTCGTCGGCTCCGTCGCGCAGGCGGACCCCAAGGGCGACTGGGGGAGCGTGCTCATCGCCCACGACGGGGAGGTCGTCGTGGAGGGCCCCGACGGCGAGCGGGCGATCCCCGCGGACGAGTTCTTCCTGCTCCCGTACGACACGACGCTGGGCGAGGAGGAACTCATCACGGAGGCACGCGTGCCCACCCCTACCGAGCGGGAGGGCAGCGCCTACCACAAGCTGAAGCGCAAGACCGGCGACTACGCGATGGCCGGCGTCGCGGCGCGGCTGCGGTTCGACGACGACGGGCGGATCGAGTCGGCCGGCATCGCCATGACCGCCGTCGACATCACGAACGCCCGCGCGGCCGAGGCCGAGGCGGCGTTGGAGGGCGAGCGTCCGAGCCCGGAGCTGTTCGAGGAGGCGGGCGAGCTGGCCGCCGAGGCGTCGAACCCCGAATCGGACGAACACGGCGACGCCGCCTACAAGGAGCGAATGGTCGACGTGCTGGCGCAGCGGGCGCTCGGCGACGCCGCCGAGCGCGCCGGCGCGGTCAAACGGAGGGTTACACAGTGAGCGACGAACGCGAGATCACGCTGACGGTCAACGGTACCGAGCACACGATCGAGGTCGAGCCGCGGCGCCTGCTCGTCCACGCGATCCGGGAGGACCTGGACATGACGGGCACCCACATCGGCTGCGACACGGGCAACTGCGGCGCCTGCACCGTCCTCGTGGACGGCGAGCCGATCAAGTCCTGCCTGATGTTCGCGGCGCAGGCGGACGGCAGCGAGATCCTCACGGTGGAGGGGATGGAGGACCTCCCGGACGCCGGGCCGGAGCTGCACCCGCTGCAGGAGGGCTTCAAGGAGGAGCACGGCCTCCAGTGCGGCTACTGCACGCCGGGCATGCTGATGGCCGGGAAGGCCCTGCTCGAGGAGAACCCCGACCCCGACGAGGCGGAGATCCGCGACGCCATCAGCGGCAACCTCTGTCGGTGCACCGGCTACCAGAACATCGTGAAGGCGATCGAGTACGCCGCCGACGAACTCGACGACGCCGAGCGCGTCGCCGCCGACGGCGGGGCGATCACGGCCGACGCGGGCGGGGACGGCGGCCCGGACCCGGCGGACGGCCCGCTGTACGAGGCAGACGTCGGCGACGCGGACACGTTCTGCGGCCGCGAGGACTGCTGTGGCGGTCCGTCGACGGACGAGACGCATCGCGGCGAGGACCCGCCCGAACAGTTCGATACCGAGCACATGGGAGGTGACGAGGAATGAGCAGCGAACCCGACAATCCGGACGTTCCGGACGCGGAGACGGAGTATCAGCACGCCGAAGACGACGGTCCCGAGCCGGAGGTCCACTGCGGCCACGGCCGCGGCGGTATGGGCGAGGAGGTGAGCCGCAAGGAGGACAAGCGGTTCATCACCGGCCGCGGCGACTACGTCGACGACATCAAGAAGCCGAGGATGCTCCACTGCGAGATCGTCCGGAGCCCCCACGCCCACGCCCGGATCGAGGAGATCGACGGCTCCCGCGCGATGGCGATGGACGACGTCGTCGCGGTGCTCACCGCCGACGACCTGCTTGAGCACGACCTGGCGACGATGCCGACCCTGATGGACGACACCCAGGACGTGCTCGTCAACGACAAGGTGAAGTTCCAGTCTCAGGAGGTCGCCGCCGTCATCGCGAAGGACCGCTACGCCGCCAAGGACGGCGCCGAGAAGGTCGAGGTCGAGTACGACGTGCTCGACCCGGTCGTCGACGCCGAGAAAGCGCTGGAGGACGACGCTCCCTTGGTCCGCGACGAACTGGAGGACCAGGAGGACAACCACATCTTCGACTGGGACACCGGCAACGAGGAGGAGGCCCAGCGGGCCTTCGACGCGGCCGACGTCACCGTCGAGGAGGACATGGAGTACCAGCGGCTCCACCCCGCACCCATCGAGACGTGCGGCGCGGTCGCCGACTGGGACCCCGGCAAGGACAAGATGACCGTCCACATGACCTCCCAGGCGCCCCACGCCCACCGAACCCTGTTCTCGCAGGTGTCGGGGATCCCCGAGCACAAGGTCCGGATCGTCAGTCCGGACGTGGGCGGCGGGTTCGGCAACAAGGTGCCGATCTACCCGGGGTACGTCGTCGCCGCCGCGGCGTCGTACGTGCTCGAACAGCCGGTGAAGTGGGTCGAGGAGCGATCGGAGAACATCCAGACGACGGGGTTCGCCCGCGACTACGACATGACCGGCGAGATCGCCGCCACCGAGGACGGCGAGATCGAGGCGGTCCGCGTCGACGTGCTCGCCAACCACGGCGCGTACAACGCGGCCGCCCAGCCGTCGAAGTTCCCGGCGGGCTTCTTCAACATCTTCACCGGCTCCTACGACATCGACGCCGCCTACGGCTCGCTGACGGCGGCGTTCACCAACACCGCGCCCGGCGGGGTCGCCTACCGCTGTTCGTTCCGGGTGACGGAGGCGGTGTACCTCATCGAGCGGATGGTGAAGGTGCTCGCCGACGAGCTCGACATGGACCCGACCGAGGTCCGTCGGAAGAACTTCATCCCGTCCGACGCCTTCCCGTACGAGTCGGCGACGGGGTGGAACTACGACTCCGGCGACTACGAGAAGGCGCTCGACAAGGCGCTGGAGATGGCCGACTACGAGGAGTACCGCGAGGAGCAGCGGCGCCGCCTCGAGAACGACGCCGACAAGCTCCTCGGCATCGGCGTCTCCTCGTTCACGGAGGTCGTCGGCGCCGGCCCCGGCAAGCAGTGTGACATCGCCGGCATCGAGATGTTCGACTCCGCGGACCTGCGGGTCAACCCCACCGGCAACGCCGTCCTCCGGGTCGGCGTCCAGACGCAGGGGCAGGGCCACGAGACCACCTTCGCCCAGATCGTCGCCGAGGAGCTCGGCATGGACGTCGACGACATCGTCGTCGAGCACGGCGACACCGACACCGAGCCGTACGGGCTCGGCACGTACGGCTCGCGGTCGACGCCCGTCGCGGGCGCGGCCGCGGCCGTCGCCGCCCGGAAGGTGCGCGACAAGGCGAAGTCGATCGCCGCGAACGAGCTGGAGGCCGCCGAGGAGGACATCGAGTGGGACCGCGAGTCCGGCGAGTTCCACGTCGCCGGCGCGCCCGACCGCTCGATCACCATCACCGAGATCGCCGCGGGCGCCTTCATGAACCACCCCGACCAGGAGGAGCCCGGGCTGGAGGCGACGAACTACTACGACCCGCCGGAGATGACGTACCCGTTCGGCTCGTACGTCGTGGTCGTCGAGGTCGACCGCGAGACCGGCGAGGTCGAGTTCGAGAAGTTCGTCGCCGTCGACGACTGCGGCAACCGCATCAACCCGATGATCATCGAGGGGCAGATCCACGGCGGCCTCGCCCAGGGGATCGGCACCGCGATGATGGAGGAGGTCACCTACGACGACAACGGCAACGTCACCGGCGGCGACTTCATGAACTACCTCCTTCCGACCGCCAACGAGATCCCCAACTTCGAGACGGGACACACGGTCACGCCCTCGCCGCACCACCCGATCGGCGCGAAGGGCGTCGGCGAGTCGCCGACGGTCGGCTCGCCGCCGGCGATCGTGAACGCGGTCACGGACGCGATGAGCCACGCCGGCGTCTCCCACGTCGAGATGCCGATGACGCCGGACCGGGTCTGGAAGACCCTCTCCGATCACGGGCTGGAGATCGGCCCGGCAGACAACGTCACCTTCGAGTTCGACGACGGCGCGAGCGAACCGGCCGACGACTGATCGCCTCCCCGAGGAACCCGGTCGACCCCGTCGACCGGGTCCTCCCGACGCGCCCCACACACTACTCATGACACACGACACCGACGAGGAACCGACCGCGACCCAGAACAGCCCCGGCGACGCCGACGGCGACGTCGCCGCCCTCGAACGCGACCTCGCCGCCGCCGGGGAGCCGTACGCCCGGGTGACGGTCGTCCGCCGGGAGCCGCCGGTGTCCGCGAACGTCGGCGACCGCGCGGTCGTCACCCGTGACGGCGAGCTCCGCGGCTGGATCGGCGGCGCCGCCTGCGCGCAGACGATCACCGCGACACAGGCCGCCGAGGTCATCGAAACCGGCGAGCCGCGGTTGATCGGGATCGCGCCCGATCCTGCCGACGTGGACCGCCCGGGACTGGAGGCGTTCCCGATGACGTGCCACAGCGAGGGCGTGCTGGAGCTGTTCGTCGAGCCGGTCCGGCCCCGACAGGAGCTGGTGATCGTCGGCGGCTCGGCGGCGGCGCGGTCGCTCGCCCGACTGGCCGCGGAACTGGCCGTCGACGTGGTCCTCGTGGACCCCGACGGCGACGAGTCGGGGCTGCCCGACGGGGCGCGCGTGCTGACCGACACCGAGCCGTCGGCCGTCGCCGACGCGGTCGGCCCGGAGCCGCTGGTCGTCGTCGCGACGATGGGCTCGTTCGACGCCCGCGGCGTCGCCGCCGGCGTGCTCGCGGACGCCCCCTACGTCGGGCTGGTCGCCAGCGACACCCGCGCGGGAGAGGTCGTCGAGACCGCCGCGGCGCTGGTCGACGCCGACCCCGAGGCGGTCGCGGACCGGGTGACGAACCCGGCGGGGGTCGACGTCGCGGCGTACACGCCCGCCGAGATCGCCGCCAGCCTGCTCGCGGAGGTCGTCGACGAGCGACCGGGCCGCGGTGGCGGCGGCCCGCCGGTCGCCGCCGGCCCCGGCGAGCCGGACGCCGTCGCGGATTCGGCGGCCGTGGAGTCCGACACCGGCGACTCGACGGCCGCGGGATCCGACGCCGAGGACGGGCCTGACGAGGCGGTCGACCCGGTCTGCGGGATGACCGTCGACCCGGCGTCGGCGGCCGACACGGTCGACCACGACGGCGAGACGTACCACTTCTGTTGCCGCGGCTGTGCCGACTCCTTCGCGGCCGACCCGGACGAGTACCTGGACGCCGACACGGCGGACGCAGTCACGTCATGACGCGGGGAGACGACGACCCGCTCGGACGGGTGTCGGAGGCCGACCTCGCCGAGCGGTTCGAGGCGGCGGACTACGTCGCCGACGACCGGACGGTGACGACGGTCGACCTCGCGTTGCGGCTGGAGCGGCCGCTCCTCGTCGAGGGCCCGCCGGGCAGCGGGAAGACCGAGCTCGGAAAGGTGCTCGCCGAGGCGTTCGACACCGAGCTCATCCGCCTGCAGTGTTACGAGGGGCTCACCGCCGAGAACGCCCTCTACGAGTGGAACTACACGAAGCAGCTGCTCGCGGTGCAGGCCGACGAGGGGAGCGTCGCCGCGGAAACCGCGGGTTCGGGCCCCGAGACGACGCCGGGGAGGGAGGGGCGGGCCGACGCGGAGCCGGCAGGCTCCGCGGGCACGGACGACCGCGGCGGCTCCGTGTTCGACGAGGAGTTCCTCCTCGAACGACCGCTGCTGCGGGCGCTCCGGACCCAGGGCGGGACGCCGCCGGTGCTGCTCATCGACGAGATCGACCGCGCCGACGAGGAATTCGAGGCGTTCCTGCTGGAGCTGTTGTCGGACTTCCAGGTGTCGATCCCCGAACTGGGCACCGTCACGGCCGAGCGGCCGCCGGTCGTGATCCTCACCTCGAACCGGACCCGCGGACTGAGCGACGCGCTGAAGCGTCGCTGTCTGTTTCTCAACGTCGAGCCGCCGTCGTTCGAGACGGAGTACGAGATCGTCCGACGGAAGGTGCCGGAGCTGGACGCCGCGGTCGCCGCGGAGGTGTGTGCGGTCGTCGCGCGCCTGCGCGAGGAGGCGTTCCTGAAGCGGCCGGGCGTCGCCGAGACGCTCGACTGGGCCCGCGCGGTCGCGCACCTCCGCCACGACGACGGCGACGAGCCGCTGTCGAGCGAGGAGATCGAGCGGACGATCGGCTGTCTGCTTAAGGAGGTCGAGGACGTCGAACGGGTCGACGCCGCCCTGCTGGAGACGCTTCGGGCGGCGGCCGCCGAGGCCGAACCGCACGGTCCGACCCCGGAGTGAACAACGGATGACTTCCCCGTCTCCCCCCACCGACCCCGAGCAGGACCCGCCCGCGACCGGCATCGACGAGCCGACGGGCAACGGTGGCGGTCCGGGAGTCGGCGACGGGGTCCCCGACTTCCGGGCGGCGCGGCGACACGTCCTGATCGAGCTCGTCCGGCTGGCGGCCGTGCTCCGGGGCGACGGCGTCGCGGTTCCGCCGAGTGCGACGCTGTCGGCGGGCCGGGCGCTCTCGGTCGTCGGCCTGTCCGACCGCGAGGCGGTCGAGGCGGCGCTGCGCGCGTCGATGCTCTCGTCTGCTGCGGACGAGGACGCCTTCGAGTCCGCGTTCCCGTCGTTCTGGCACCGACTCCGATCGGGCATCTCGGCGGTCGCGACCGACCACGACGGCCCCGAGGCGGGGAGCGCCGAGGACGGCGACGACGCCGGAGCCGGGGCGGAGGCCGGCGACGAATCCGCGGCCGCCGACGCCGACACGCTGGAGGGCGCCGATCCGCCGGACCTGGAGGGCGGCGACGCCGACGGCGACGTGGAGGTACGCATTCCCACCGGTCGGCGCCACGCGACCGGCGAGCGGGCGGCCGACCCCGAGAACGGGGACCGCCGGCGCGCGAGCGCCGTCGAGGGCGGCGAGGCGGTCGAGGCGGACGCGGCGCCGGACGGCGACGCCGAGCGCCGGGCCGTCGAGCGCTTCGTCGACGCGCTCGCGACCCTCCCGGGGCGACGGCGACGCCCCTCGCCGTCGGGCCCGCGGGTTGACGCCCGCCGGGCGCTGCGGGACATCCTCGCGACCGGCGGGGCGCCGCTGGAACTGCCGGCGACGGCGCCGACCGAGAGCGAGCTTCGGTGCTGCCTGCTCGTCGACGTGAGCGGGTCGGTGCTCGACACCGTCGACCGCGCGACGCTGCTGTCGGTCGCCGACGCGCTCTCGGAGGCGGCCCGGGACTCGCGCGTGTTCCTCTTCGACACGGAGCTGGCGGACGTGACCGACGCGTTCGACCGGGCCGACGGCGACCCGGCGGCGGCGCTGCGAGCCGCGTCCGTCGAGTGGGGCGGCGGCACGCTGATCGGCGACGCGCTCGCGACGCTGCGGCGCGAGCACCCGCACGCGGTCGACCGCCGGACCGTCGTGGTGGTCGTCAGCGACGGGCTGGACGTCGGCGACCCGGACCTGCTCGAAGGGGGAATCACGTGGATCGCCGACCGGGCGAGCGCCGTCGTCTGGCTCAACCCGCTGGCGGTGTCACCGTCGTTCGAACCCCGTTCCCGGGGGATGGCCGCCTGCGAGCCGTACGTCGACGCGCTGTTCGGCTTCGCCGGGCCGGCTGACCTCGCGGCGGCGGCCCGGCAGCTCGAACGGCGGGGACTCGACGGCGCCGTCGGCTACCGACACGACCCGCGACGGCTGACGGACGGCAGTGGAGCCGACGGTACCGGCGGGACAGCGGGCGAGCAGCCGGTTGAGGACGGGGGTGACTCCGCATGAGCGACGCCGTGCTCCGTGCCGTGCGCGACGGACTCCGCGAGCGCGACGCGTTCGCGGGCGTCTCCCTCGAGCGGATCACCCTCGGCGACGCGGCGGTCCTCGTCGAACTGTCCGGGCCGGACGGCCGAGCGGCCGACGGGACCGACGCCGACCGCGCCACCGAGAGCGGTCCGGATCTCACGGCGCTGGCTCACAGGCCGCGCGGCCCGGATCCGAATATCGAGGGGGTCGACGTGGAGACGCTCGCGGAGTGGGCGCTCGGTGAGGGCCCCACGGCTGGCGGGGACGACGCGGCCGCGGTCGCCCGCTCCGTGGGCGTGGCGACGCTGAACGCGCTGTCGGTGCCGTTCGTCGACTGGCGCGCGGGTGACCCGATGGCGCTGCTCTCGCCTGACGTCGAGCGGGTGGCGACGGTCGGGCTGTTCCGGCCGGCGTTCCGGAAGTTCGACGACGTCGAGGTCCGGGTGGTCGAGCGCGACCCGGTCGACCCGGCGGCGGTGTCGACGCCGCCGGGCGTGACCGTCTCGACGTTCGGCCCTGACGAGGCGGCGACGGCGATGGCCGACGCGGAGGTGGTGTTCGTCACGGGGTCGACACTCACGTACGGCGGGCTCGCCGACTCGCTGGCGGCGGCACCGCCGGCGGCGACGGTCGTCGTTATCGGGGCGTCGGCGTCGACGCTCCCCGGCCCGCTGTTCGAGGCGGGCGCCGACGTCGTCGCGGGCGCGGTCGTCGACGACCCCGACGGGGTCCGCGCGGCCGTGCGGGACGGCGCGTGCGGGACGGACCTGCACGACGCCGGGGTGCGGAAGGGCTACGTCGCGGCCACGGACGCGACCCCGAGGGGGATCGACCTCGATGGCGACCCCGACACCGACGAACCGGGATCGACGCGAGCGGACGGCGCGACGAGCGACGACTCGACCGAACGCGACGCGACGGAGACATCGAACCCATGACACGGAGCAACTGGAGCGTGCCCGAGACGGAGGTCGTACAGTCGATCAGGGAGCGGCTCGACGAGCGCGCCGCCGGGGCCGACGGACCGCCCGACGTCCTCGCGACGGTCGTCGGCGTCGAGGGGAACGCCTACCGGCGCCCCGGCGCGAAGATGGTGCTCTCGGCCGACGGCGAGGGCGTCGGCGCGATCACGGCGGGCTGTCTCGAGGAGGACCTCGTGAGCGTCGCCGACCGCATCCGCGACACCGGCCGGCCCGAGGTCGTCACCTACGACCTGATGGAGGACGACGACGACGTGTGGGGGCTGGGCGTCGGCTGCAACGGCGTCATCGACGTGCTGGTGGAGCCGTTGACGGAGTCGTATCGCCCCGCCGTCGAGGCGTTCCGGGAGGGCCGCGACGTCGCGGCGTTGACCGTGCTCGACGGCGGCGGCGGGCCGCTCGCGGACGGCGACCGGGCGTACTACCGGCCCGACGACGGGACGCTCCGGACGCCCGCGGGCGACCCCGCGACCGACTGGCCGGACTCGCTTTCCGACCCCGCGGGCGCGCTCGCCGATCGGGGTCGGGGGGACACGTTCGTCGTCGACGACGGTGCGGGGGGGACCGTCGAGGTGTTCGTCGACGGCATCGCGGCGCCGACGGAGCTGGTCGTCTTCGGCACGGGCCACGACGTGGGCCCGGTGACCGAGCTCGCCGCGCGCAACGACTTCCGGGTGACCGTCGTGGGCTTCCGCGGTGCCGTCGACCTCGCGGACCGGTTCCCGGAGGCCGACCGGACCGTGACCACGTCGCCGGCGAACGTCGACGGGGCACTCACGCTCGACGAGCGGACCCACGCGGTCGTGATGACCCACAACTTCGTCGACGACCGACTCGTCGTGGAGTCGCTCCTCGACGCCGGCGTCGCCTACGTCGGCCTGATGGGGCCGCGCGAGCGCTTCGAGGAGATGCTCGAGGAGTTCGACGCGGAGGGCCGGAGCCTCGACGAGTCGGAGCTCGAGCCGCTGTACACGCCGGTCGGGCTGGACTTGGGCGGCGGCTCGCCGTACCAGATCGCCCACAGCATCGTCGCGGAGGTCCTCGCGGTCGCCAACGACAGGCGACCGGACCACCTGAAGGCCCGCGAGGGACCGATCCACGAGCGGGTGGACGTGGGAGACGAGGACGACGAGGGTGACGAGGACGACGTGGCTTCCGATGGCGAGGACGGCGACGGGCCCGACGCTCGCGCTCGGTGACTCAGGCGTCGGTCTCGCGGGGGACCGTCGGCGACGCTACGGGGCGATGTGTGCTGTGTGCGCCAGAATCGAAGTGACCGTTTCACCGTCGCCCGGGGGCGACGAGGAACTCGGCTTAGTTGCGGACGACGTTCGTCGCGCGCGGGCCCTTCGGGGCCTGTTCGATGTCGAACTCTATCTCCTCACCCTCCGTCAGATCCGGACCGCCAACGTCCTCCATGTGGAAGAACACGTCGTCGTCCTCGTCCTCGGTAGAAATGAAACCGTAGCCGCCAGTGTCGTTGAAGAAATCAACTTTTCCGTTTGCCATTGCAAACATTCGTACGACCGTCCACGACATAACCCTTCCGAGGGTCGCGGTACCACGGGGGTTCGACCCGACCCGACTCAATTCGACCCGACTCGACCAGATCACTCCGCTCCCGATCGGCGAGCCCTCACTTCCGGGAAGTAGCGTCCGTGGAAGTCGAAGGGAACGGCGTGCGGGAGGCGCGCTCTGGCCCGCTCCGTGAACGACTCGCCGTCGAGCACCACCAGCGACGACGCGTCGGCGCCCGCCTCCAGCGTCACCGCGAGCACGACGCCGTCGTCCTCCCGATCGCCGTCGGGGTTCGGCACGAACACGGGCTCGCCGAAGTAGCCGCCGTCGTCGAACTCCGTCGCCTCCCCGGTCTCGGTGTCCAGCTTCAGCACCCCCCTCGCCCACTCGTTCACGGGCCGGTCGGTGCTCATCGCGTAGACGTAGCGGTGGCGCCGGCACCACCGCGCGGGCGACACCGTCGGCAGCGCCGTGCCGCCGTCGTACAGCGTCTCGCGCGTCACGCTCGCGTCGCCGACGCGGTAGCGACCCGTCCCGGTCGCGTCCCCGAGGTCGACGACGAAGCGGTCCACCTGCGCGCCGAGGGCGCCGAAGCTCCCCGCGCGGAGCCGGTCGAGGTACAGCGAGTCGATCGTCGTCGCGTCCGGGACCGTCTCGAGGTCGAAGACGACCTCCCGGCCGCCGTCGCGCTCGAAGGCGTTCACGTGGTGGAAACCGAAGACGGCGTCCGTCACGGGGTCGGCGACCACCTCGCCGGTCGTGCGCTCGAGCACCACCATCCGCGTCCCGCGCTCGGGCTCCCACTCGAACTGCTCGATGAACGGCGCCTGTCTGCCGGGCTTGAACAGCCGGAGGGGGTCGAGCCGGAGCGGGAACTCCGCGATCACGACGTACCGGGGCGTGAGCGCGAAGCTGTGCAGGTACGCCGGCTTCTCCGTCTCGACGCTGCCGACGTGGCGGCGCTCGCCGTCGGGGGTCAGCGCGTGGACGTGGTACCGACTCGTGCGCCCGAACGCCGTCTCGACGTTGAGGAGGGTCCCGGTGGCGGGGTCGCGCTTCAGGTGTGCGCAGGCCAGCTGTCCCGTCGGCGTGTCCCCCTCGGCCTCGTCGTGACCGAGGACGTCGAGCGTGTCCGGGTCGAATCGGACCCGTCGGGGCGACTCGGTGAGCGCGAGGTAGTCGTCGCCGACGCGCTCGGCCACGATGTTCGTGTTGTCGTACGGCTCCCGGAGGAAAGTGAGCAGGCGCGAGCGGAGGGTCGTCTCGCCGGTGGCGAAGCCGCCGTCGAACTCGCCCGCGCAGGCGGCCTCGTAGGTATCGGTGCGGAGGAAGCGGTTGCGGTAGTGGACCGCGTCGCCGTCGACGCGCCCCTTCCGAGCGGCGCCGCCGGCGCGGTTGCCGGGGTCGAAGGTGAAGCGGTACAGCATCGCCAGTCCGTCGAACCAGTGGTCGACCGCGCTGCCGCCGGGGAACGAGAACGCGCCGGGGCCGTTCCGGATCAGGCTGCCCGCGAGCCAGTCCGGGAGCGACCCCTCGACGGGGAGCGTCTCGGCGGTCTCCTCGTGGAGCGAGTGGAAGCCGGGATGGTCGGTCACGGTTTCGGGAGGCACGCGAGCGGCTAATCGGTGTCGGCGACCGGGACGACCGCCGGTTCGTCCCCGGCGGCTCCACGCCCGACGCTCAGCGGACGACCGTCACCGGAACCGACGAGCGGCGCAGCACCTTCTCCGCGACGCTGCCCAGGAGCATTCGGGACAGGCCCTTCCGGCCGTGGCTGCCCATCACCACCTGGTCGATGTCGTCTCCCTCGTCCTCGAGGTACTCGAGGATGGACTGGGCGGGGCCGCCGACGAGCCGAACGGTCTCCACGTCGGCCCCGCGGTCGCGGACGCGCTCGGCGGCCGACTCCAGCAGCTCGTCGCTCGACTCCTTCGCCGACTCCTCCAGCTCCTTCGAGTAGTACGGATCCATCCCCTCGCCGTCCCCCGCGGATACCCACCGGTTGGGGTCGACGACGTTGAGGAGGACCAGCGTCGCCCCCTCGTGGACGTTCAGCGCGTGATCGAGCGCCTTCGTGGAGTGGTCCGAGCGATCGAGCGGAACGAGCACGCGTCGTGACATGGTCTCGACCACGCGGGGTGGGGACTCGGGCGTTTCGGTCAGCGGGGCTCGGTCGCCTCCGGACCCATCGCACGGACCCGTCACGCGCCGCCGACGAGAGCGACGACGGCGGCGGCGAGCCCGACGGCGCCGCCCGCGAGCAGGGTGTTGCCGGCGACGAACAGCGCGGCCCGGGCGCGGTCACCCCGTTCCCACAGCCGCACCGTCGACACCGAGAACGACGAGAAGGTGGTGAAGGCGCCGCAGGCGCCGGTTCCCGCCAGCAGCAGCGCGTCGCCGCCGACCGGCCAGAAAACGAGCAGCCCGAGCAGGAAGCTCCCCAGACCGTTCACCGTCAGCGTTCCCAACGGGAATCCCTCGCGGTCGACTGCCGACCCGAGCAGGTGGCGCGCGACGGCGCCAACGGCGCCCCCGACCGCGACGAGCGCGGGGTCGGGCACGCCCGCGAGCGGTGCGGGCGACACGAGCGCGACGGCCGCAGTCACGACGCTCACGCCTCCACCTCCCGGTCGTCCCGCGGATCGACGCGGACGGCGAGGTCACGTCCCAGGAGCGCGGCCGCGAAGCCGAGCGCGTAACTGCCGAGGAGGTACGCGACGCCGACGAGCGGCTCCGCTCGAACCGTCTCGACGACGAAGGTGCTGTAGGTGGTGTACGAGGAGAGCACCCCCGTCGCAAGCAGCGTCCGCGCGCGATCGCCCAGTCGGTCGGCGCGAAGCGCCTCGTACACCAGGAACCCGAGCAGTAGGCTCCCCGAGACGTTCGCCGCGAGCGTCCCCCACAGCCCGGGAAGCGCCGTCCCGACCGCGTGACGCGCCGACGCGCCGACGGCGCCCCCGACCGCGACGAGCGCGACCGTCACGGCGAGCGCTCGGGGGTCCCGCGACATACGTGGGGCCTCTCGCGTGGGTCGTATCGGGCTGTCGATCGCCGTGCGGCGTCCGTGCTAACTGATACCAAATAAGGGGTTCCCATGAGGTAAAACCCGTTATAGAATATTATCATTATAGTTCGTTACATTTATTGTATCCTCCCGGTTGGACACAGGGGAGGCGACACAGCATGGGTGTACATGACCGCAAATCCGCCGCAGTACACGCACAGGCCGCGCTGACCGACCGCGACCCGCCGACGCCACCCACACCACCCGAACGACCCACACCATGACGTTCAACCCGAACCCCGAGACCGACCTCGACGAGATCGACGACCGCGAACTGAGCCTGTTCTCCACGGAGGGCGACGACCGATGAGCCGTCGCGCCACCCGCCCCACCGCCGACAGCCGACCGTCCCCGGAGACGGACGCGCCGCTGGTTCCGGATCTGGGGACGCGAACGGGCCGCACCGACACGACGACCGACACCGCCGCCGCAGCCACCCGCCGCGACCGCGCCGAGCGCCGCCGTCGCCGCGACCCGTTCGAGATCGCGCTCATGGAGGACTCCGAATAATGCACCCCTCAGAACTCGATCAGGACGTCTTCACGAAGGACATCGACAACCCGCAGGGCGCGAAGCTGCGCCGGATGCTCGACGAGCAGGACTACGTGTTCGCTCCCGGGATGTACCACGCGCTCGACGCCCGCCTCGCGGAGATGGCCGACCTCGACGCAGCGTACATGTCCGGCTATTCCACCGTCTTGGGGCAGTTCGGCTTCCCGGACCTCGAGATGGTGACCATGACCGAGATGGTCGAGAACGCCAAGCGCATGGTCGAGGCGACGAACCTCCCGGTCATCGCCGACTGTGACACCGGCTACGGCGGCACCCACAACGTCCGCCGCGCCGTCCGCGAGTACGAGAAGGCCGGCGTCGCCGCCGTCCACATCGAGGACCAGACGACGCCCAAGCGCTGCGGCCACATCGCGGGCAAGCAGATCGTCTCCCGCGAGCAGGCCCGCTCGCGCTTCGAGGCGGCCGTCGACGCCAAGCAGAGCGAGGACACGGTCGTCATCGCCCGCACCGACGCGTACGGCTCGGCCAACGGCGACTGGGAGGAGCACCTCGAACGCGGCCGCATCTACGCCGACGCCGGCGTCGACCTGGTGTGGCCCGAGATGCCCGACCCGAGCCGCGAGGACGCCGTCGAGTACGCCGAGACGATCCACGAGACCCACCCCGACCTGGATCTGGCGTTCAACTACTCGTCCTCGTTCGAGTGGGGCGCCGAGGAGGACCCGCTCACGTTCGA
>ENA-ORDC01001365-ORDC01001365.1-marine-metagenome-genome-assembly--contig:-NODE-1365-length-18421-cov-8.346108_pt1 | contig 18421 bp, 14 predicted proteins | sample MGYA00237783_ERZ508515 | MGnify/ENA primary metagenome ERZ508515 (study PRJEB26186, sample SAMN06268792) | marine metagenome | isolation source: Eden Landing Ponds, San Francisco, CA, USA | place... | reverse complement strand
CAGCCCCTCGTTGCCCTCCTCGATGGCGTAGGCGGCGTCCCACTTGTCCGGGATCGGCCACATCCCGAACTCCGTCGAGAGGCGGTCCAGGGCCCGGTCGTCCTCGACGTACGGTCGGAGTTCCTCCTCGCGCGGGTTCACGTGGAAGTCCATGTCCACGATCTCCACGTCGAAGGCCTCCTCCGGCACCTCTTCGTCAGCATCTAACCGCTTGATAGCCGATGCCATAGTCGACACTCTCACCACTGGCGTATGAGTGCTTCGTTTGATTTCACCGAAGAGATCCTCGAAAAACGGGGAGCGGTCGGGTTCGGTCCCGCGCCGGAGACGAGTCAGTCCTCCCGGACGAGCCCGGAGCCCTCGGCGAAGGTGTCGGGGACCGCCGGGCCCCAGGCGAGGGTCGCGCTCTCGTAGTCCGCGGAGTGAGCGGGTTCGGGCGTCTTCACGACGGCCTGCTCGGCGCACATCTCGAAGCGGTTCCCCCCTGGCTCCCAGAAGTAAGCGAACAGGTTGTTCCCCGCGAAGTGGCGGCCGATCCCGTGTTCGAACGCCATCCCACGGTCGGCGGTCGCGTCCAGGAAGAGCTTCATGTGGCCGATCGAGTCGAACCCCCAGGCGACGTGGTGGAGGCTCGCGTGGTCGGGGCCGCCCTCTGGCATCCCCTTCAGCGCGACGTCGTGGTGGAGCGTGTTACACCGCGCGAACGCGAGCTCCGGGTCGTCGCGGGGACCGGCAGTGTCGGAAACGTGCATGTCCAGGCGGTCCCGAAGGAACGAGAGGTCGGCCGTCAGGTCGGGGGTGAACCACTGGACGTGATCCAGCGTCGAGGGCGCGTGGCCCTCGCGGCCCGGTCGCGAGACGGTCGAGTGCTCGTAGGCCGGGTCCGCGACGGCGACCACCTCCATCCGGACGCCCGTCGGGAGTTCGAACCGGACGCCGGCGACCTGCCCCGGTTCGTCCCCGTCGACGCGCTCGACGTCGACCCCCTCGCCGTCGAGGCGCGCCGCGTAGTCGTCGACGACCGAGGAGTCGGTAGCGCGGACGGCGAAGTGCTCGATCCCCGTCCCGCCCTCGCTGACGGCGAAGTCGAAGTTGTCGTCGAACCCGCAGCCCAGGTAGACGGTGTCGTCCTGGCGGGCGATCTCGACCAGCCCCATCGCGCCCGTGTAGAAGTCGAGCGCCGGCTCCAGATCGTCAACGTGCACCTTGGCGTGCTCAATCCGCTGCAGCCCAGTCATGGTACGATGGTTCGAGGGTGCGTATAAATAAGTTTCTCTGTGGCTGTCCGTGCAGTCGCCGGCTGACGACGGTCTTAGCGGTGTCGACCGACCGAACCGACGGAGCGAGCAGTGCGAGCGACGGGTTCGGAACTTTTTGGTCGAGCCTGTTCGAGAAGGCGCCCGCAGCGCGCCTCCGGAAGAGCAGGCTCCGTGCTCCCGTTCGCTCTCTGGTCGCTCACGGGAACTCCGGTGCGCGGGGAAACCCGTCGCAGAAATCGGTCGGTTAGTAGATCGTCTCGTCGTAGTCGAGGTTGAGTTCGATCTCGTTGGCCGCCTCCCGAACCAGCCTGACGAGTTCCTCCTCGAACAGCGCGCCGACGAAGCGGGTCGAGGGGCCGGAGACGCTAATCGAGCCGATCACCCGTCCGTCGGATCGAACCGGAGCGGCGACCGCGTGCATGCCGGGGATCGACTCCTCCTCGTTGAACGCGACACCCTGGTCGCGGATCCGGTCGAGTTCCGCCTGCAAGTCGTCGCGGTTCGTGATGGTCGAATCGGTGAGGGACGGCAGGCCGTGACGCTCCAGCACCTCGTCGACGTACTCACCGGGCAGGTACGCCAGGATCGCCTTCCCGCCGGCGGTGCAGTGGAGACCGGTGTGGGAGCCGATGTTCAGGTCGGTGCGGATCGCGTTGTCACCGCCGCCGGCCATCGCGTAGATCGCCCGCCCGCGCTCCTCGACGAAGGCGGCGACGAGCTCGCCGGTCTCCTCGGCGAGCTGGTACACCTTCGGTTTCGCCGTGGGGTAGATCTCGAAGTGGCGGAGCCCGTTCATCCCGTGTTCGAAAAACCGGAGCGACAGCCGGTACTTGCCCCCCTCCTTAACGACGTACTCGTTCTCCCGGAGCGTGTTGACGTAGACCTGCACCGAACTAGTCGGGAGGTCGAGCGTCCGGGCCAGCTCGGTGACGCCGATGGGCTGGTTGGCCTGAATGCAGTCGATCACGCTGAACAGCCGACCCGCGGACTTCAGCGACTGCGTCGATTTCGGTGAGCCATCCATGGTGCCGAATACGACCGAACGAACATGAAGGTTCCTCACCCGGCAGTCTATCCGTCATGCTTGGATACCGGCTCGCTGTCCGAAGACCGGTGCAGTCTGCTGGTTCCGGCGGCGCTGAACCTGTGGGGAGTGTGACCACCTGACGCCCCATTTACAGTCATAGGACTGTAAGCGGATGTGTCGGAGGCACTTTCGTTCGGATAGCGGGGCGTAGCGGGGCAGACGCCGCCGGCGCCACAGTTATCCAGCCATGTTGGATGCTCGGCTGAACGTCGCGTGGGCGCGTTCATTTCGGTTGTCGAAGTTTGAAACCATCCGACAGTGTCTTTTCGGTTGTGATTTCCCGAAATAATCCGGTAAAGATATGTGGCGCCGAGGGGTCCACCAACTATGTCCACCGAGTTCTTCACCCGGTTCGAATCGGAGACGACCTACACAAGCGAGAAGGCACGGGAGTACCACCGGCGCGGGTTCTGGGGCGAGATGGCGCTGGTGGACTACCTCGACCTCCACGCCGACGAGCGAGGGGACGCAGTCGCGGTGGTGGACGACGAGACGGCCGTGACCTGGGCGGAACTCCGGGATCGGGCGACCGGCATCGCGGCGGGCCTGCGCGACCGCGGCCTGGAGAAGGGAACGCCGGTCGCCTTCCAGGTACCCGACAGCGTCGCGTGGATGGAGCTTCGCCTGGGGATCTCCCTGGCCGGCGGCGTCTCGGTCCCGGTGTACCCGCGGTTCGGCCGTCAGGAGATCGAACACGTCGTCGGCAGCGTCGAGCCCTTCGCGTATATCGTCGACCCGGGCGGAAGCGACGGCGTCGTCGACGACGTGGTCGCGGTGGGCGAGGACGTCGACGCGCTGGAGGGCGTGTTCGCGTTCGGGGACGCGCCCGGGGACGCGAGTTCCGTCGAGGCGCTGCGAGGGACCCCCGACGGCTTCTCGCCGACGCGGATCGATCCTGACTACCCGGACGTGCTCGCGCTCTCCAGCGGGACGACGGGCCTGCCGAAGATCTACTACGTCGTCCAGAACACCTACCTGAGCACGGGCAAGGACGTCGTGGGGCGCTGCTCGGTCACGGAGTACGACACGATCATGTCGCTGGCGCCGGTCCAGCAGGCTTTCGGCCACATCGTCTCGGTCTACATGTTCCTGGCCAGCGGGGCGACGCTCTCGATCACGGCGTCGAACGACCCGGCCGAGCAGTGGGAACGACTCGCTGCCGACGAACCCGCGTTCGTCGGGGCGATCCCGACCCAGACGGCGCGGCTGATGAACGCGGACGTCGAGTCGTCACACACCCTGGAGTTCGTGCGCTCCTGGGTGAACGGCGGCGCCCCCCTCCCCGGCGAGGTGGCCGACTGGGCCGAGGCGAAGGGCGCGACGATCTGCAACGGGTACGGCGCCGGCGACGGCGGGTGGGCGACCACCGCGCGACCGATGGATCCCCACGCCACGCGAACCGAGACGGTCGGCCCGAGCCACCCGGGCATGCGCGTGAGGGTGATCGACGACGACGGCTCGGAACTGCCCGTCGGCGAGGTCGGCGAGGTGATCATGCACGGCGGCGGGTGTTGCTTCGGTTACTTCGACGACCAGGAGCGGACGCGGGAGACGTTCGACGTCGGCGGCCCGCGCGAGGGGTGGTTCCACTCGAACGACGCCGGCACGATCGACGAGCAGGGGAACCTGACGATCGTGGGCCGCCTGGACGACATGATCATCCGCGGCGGCCAGAACGTCTACCCGGCCGAGATCGAGGACGTGCTCATGGAGCACGCGTCGGTCGCCGAGGCGGCGGTCATCGGCGTCCCCGATCCGGAACTCGGCGAGCGCGTCGGCGCGTACGTCGTCGCGGCCGACGGGGTGACCGTCTCACACGAGGCGATCGTCGAGTGGTTTGAGTCCAAGGGGCTGGCGAAGTTCAAGTGGCCCGAGCGCGTCGAGGTCGTCGACGAACTGCCGCGCTCGGCTGGCGGGAAGATCAAGAAGTCCGACCTCCGGGAGGACGTCGAGGAGAAACTCCGCGAGGAAGGCAAACTGGACTGACCGCCTGGGTCGGCGGTCAGAGCGACCGAGTCGGCGACCCGACCGACGGCCTAGCGGTTGTCCTGCGCGTACGGCGCGGGCGCGACGGTCGCCCGGATCTCCTTTTGGGCGTGCCGTTCGACTTTCCGGTTCGTGTTGTCGGCGGGTTCGCCGAGGGTCAGCGACACCTCGGTGCCGGGGTCGGCGTGCTCGACGTCGACGATCGCCAGCGAGAGGAACTCGCGCTCGTTGTAGATGTACCCCTTGTCGGTGGAGACGCCCACCAGGTCGCCGTCCTTCCTGACCTCCTCGTAGGGGCACGCGGCCCAGCGCGGGTGGGGGAAGTCGAGGAACTTGTAGGTCTCGCCGTCCGAGAACAGCGACGCGAACGTGTCGACCACGTCGTCGGCGTTCCACACGAGGGTGACCTTCTCGCGCTGCGGGTCGTCCAGTTCGGCCGAGATCGCCTCCCGCCCGACGAAGTCGTGGTCGAGGTCGATGACGTGCTCGTAGCCCATCTCGACGGGAGTGACGTAGTAGTCGGAGATGTCGTCCGAATCGAAGCTCCCGCCGATCGAGAGCATCCCCCGGCGGGCGGGGAGCCACTCCCTGAACTCACGGGTGGACTCGCCGTCGTAGATCGCCGGCACCGGCAGGGGCAGCCACCCCAGCCTGATGGTCGGGGTCTGGTAGGCCTCGGCGCCGACGCGGCGGATGCCGTGCTCGGCGCCCACGTCCATGAGCGTCTCCGTGATCGCCCGCCGTCCTCGTAGGGACCGAACAGCTCGAAGCCGGGCTCGCCGGCCATCCCGTGGCGCAGGGCGTTGACCGACCGCCCGTCGATCGCGACCTCGTCGAAGTTGAAGAAGCCGATCTCCGGGAGGTCGCCGTCGATCGCCTCCTCGACGATCTCGATCGCGTTCGGCCCCTGGACCTGGTAGCGGAAGTACTTCGGGTCCTGCTTGGTCGCCACGGGGCGCCCGCGCCACTCGACCTCGACGTCGTAGTCCCCGGTCTGGGCGTGGTAGTCGAGCCAGTTGCTCGCGGGCGCGGCGCCGACGGTCAGGAACTCCTCGTCGTCGAGGTGAAAGAGGATGGCGTCCCCGATGTACTGCCCGTCGGGGTTGGCGACGACGAGCTGTTTGGCCTTCCCGGGTTCGGTGTTCTCGAAGCTGTTGACCGCGAGGTCGGAGAACAGGTCGAGGGCGTCGGGGCCCTCGACCTCGAAGTCGGTCATGTGATACGAGAGGTCCATCAGCGCGCAGCTCTCGGCCCACGCGCGCTGCTCCTCGATCCAGTGGGTGAACTCCGAGGGGAGGTTCGTGAACTTCCCCACACCGAGGTCGCGAAGCAGTTCGACGGGACCGCCGGCGGACTGGATAGCCGCCTCTAGGTTCTGGTCGGACATGTGCAGGTAAGCTGGCACCCCGTGACCACAAAGTTCTTGCGGCTGCACTTTCCCGACGGGCCGCCGACCCGTCGCTCTGGGGTGGCGCGGACGGCGGAACGGGCGGTGCGTCGGTCGTGAAAGCGAACGCCTCGCGGGGAGAGGGTGCCGGTGAGACGAGCGTCCCCGGCCTGCCCGTCGGGGAGCAGAGGGGAGACGGATCGTGAGCAAGAGGTGAGTGAGGAGTGAACCGGAGCGATCCCCGTCCGCGTCCGACCGCCGTCGGTCGGCGGATTACCGTCTGTCCTCGACGTACGGCGCGGGCGCGACGGTCGCCCGAACCTCGGTCATCTCGTGGCGCTCGACCTGCGGGTTCGGGGAGCCCTCGGGTTCACCCCAGCGGATGGTGACTTCGGTGCCGGGGTCGGCGTGCTCGACGTCGACGACCGCCAGCGACAGCAGCTCGCGCTCGTTGTAGCTGTAGCTCGTCCAGACCGCGACGCCGGCGTGCTCGCCGTCGACGAGCACCTCGTCGTACTGGCAGGCCGCCCAGCGCGGGGTCGGCATCTCCATGTACTTCGCCGTCTCGCCGTCGTCGAACAGGGAACCGAACACCTCGGTGGCGTCCTCGGCGTTCCACTCCAGAGTGACCTTCGTGCGCTGTGGATCCTCTATCTCCGCCTCGAGGGCCTCCTTACCGACGTAGTCGTGGTCGAAGTCGATGAAGCGCCCGTAGTCGAGTTCGACCGGCGTCAGGTAGTAGTCGGTGATGTCCTCGGGGTCGAAGGAGCCACCGATGGAGATGGTGCCGCGCTTGGCCGACAGCCACTCCCGGTACGCCCGCATCTCCTCGGTGTCGTGGTAGATCGCCGGAACGGGCAGGGACACCCAGCCGGACTCGACGACGACCGTCACGTACGTCTTGCCGCCGACGCGACGGATCCCGTAGTCCTCGTCGGCCGCCAGGATGGCTTCCTTGACCGCCTCGCCCTCCTCGTAGGGGCCGAACAGTTCGTACCCCGACTCGCCGGCCATGCCGTGACGCAGGGCGTTGACGGATCGTCCGTCGATGGACAGTTCGTCGAAGTTGAAGAACTTCGTCTTCGGGAGCGGGTCGTCCGTCACGTCCTTCATCACGTCGAGCGCGTCCGGTCCCTGGACCTGATAGCGGAAGTACTTCGGGTCCTCCCCGGTCGAGACCGGGCGTCCCCGCAGTTCGGCCGAGACGTCGTAGTCGCCGACGTCGGCCTGATAGTCGAGCCAGTTGAGACCGGCCGCGGGCCCGACCCCCAGCAGGTGGTCCTCGGCCAGGCGAAAGAGGATGGCGTCGCCGATAAAGTAGCCCTCCGGGCTAGCGACGACGAGCTGTTTCGCCTTCCCGACGTCGAAGCCCTCGTAGCCGTTGGCGCTGTAGTCCGCGAACAGGTCGACGGCGTCCGGCCCCGTGACCTCGAAGTCAGCCATGTGGTACGAGAGGTCCATCAGTGCGCAGCTCTCGCGCCAGGCGCGCTGCTCCTCGATCCAGTGGGTGTACTCGTCCGGAATCTTCGTGAACTGACCCCACCCCCAGCCCCGAAGGTACTCGATCGGGCTCTCCGCCGACTCCAACGTCTGGGCTAAACTCTTCTCGGACATTGCGTACACTGCACACGGACTCCCTTCTGTCATTTAAAAGCTCCGGAAAAGACGGATCCTGCATCACCCTGAACGAGGTGGCGGTGAACTGTCGGCCCGAACCCCGGCGGTCCAGTGACGCCCGGCAGTCCGATCGCCGCGGTCGTCCGCGCGACGATCAGCCCCCGGCCCGATCGCCGCGCCCAGGGAAACCGACAGGACAAGAGGACCCGAACAACGAAAGGGAAAACACGCATACCAGTTTCAAGTAATGTTCTTTGATGGCTCAGAAGGTTGTCAGGACGGTCCGATACCGCGATCAAACGAGACTGCCTCCGACGGCCCGAGGTACTGCGACAACCAGGGTGGATAGCCACGTTTGAAACCGTATTCAGCTACTTTCTACGCATATATTATTCGAAGTTCGGCCCAAGTCCCGGTCGTGGACGTTCACCATTCCCTGCCGATCAGCCACGTTCCAGTAGGACCCTCCGGACATCTATATGAAATATAATACTATATGTTCTAATAGGTCTTGTGCACCGGATCCGAATCGAGATGCCAGATCCTGGTGCTGAGGTTTCCGGAGCGTTCACGTTACGCCCAGTCTGGGTGTCCGCGGCCGTCTTAGTCGGCCGCCAGACGTCCTGCCGTCAGAGCCGTTCGCTGGGTGAAAGCGCGCCGTCGACGTCCTCGCGAACACGTTCTTCGAGTTTGAACCGGCGGACTTTCTGGGTCCCGCTGCGCGGAAGTTCGTCGATGAAGATGATGCGCCGCGGGTGGGCGTACGTCGCGACGTAATCGAGCGTGAAACGCCGAAGTTCCTCCGCTGTAATCTCTTCTCCCTCCTCGAGGACGACGTAGGCGACGGGGGCTTCGCCCTTCGTCTCGTGAGGAGCGGGCACGACTGCCGCCTCGACGACCGCTGGGTGTTCCACGAGGGCGTTCTCGACCTCGGTCGGGTAGACGTTCTCCCCACCGACGATGATCATGTCGTCGGTGCGGTCGACGATCCAGAAGTACCCGTCCTCGTCGAGGCGCGCGATGTCTCCAGTGTAGAACCACCCCTCGTCGTCGAAGACGTGGGCGTTCAGTTCGGGGCGGTTGTGGTACCCCTCGAAGATAGGCGGACCGCGTATTGCAATCTCCCCGCTGACCGACTCCTCGTCCGCGAAGTCGAGGTCCTCGCTCGGGAACGGGACGATGTCCTCCAGGGCGACGACGTCGTCCTGCGTTTCGGGGTCGACGAGCTTCACCTCCACGTACGGCATCATCGGGCCGACGCAGCCCGCGTCCTTCCGGACGCCCATCGGCGGTGTCAAGGTGCCGGTGGCGGTGGTTTCGGTCATTCCCCATCCCTCGAACATCCGGACGTTCCACCCATGCTCGATGTTCCGGCGAACGTCGGCCGTCAGCGGCGCTCCCGCGGCCATCGCATACCGGAGCGAAGACAGGTCGTAGTCGTCGGGCGCGTCGCGATACACTCGGTACATCCCGTTGTAAATCGCCGGGACGCCGTACATTATCGTGAGTTCGTGTTCCTCGACGGTCCTCAACAGTTCCTCCCCGTCTAGATCTTGCCGTACGACGACCGATCCCCCCGAGTACAACACCGTATCCAGGATCCCGTGGAGGCCGAAGATGTGGAAGAACGGCATGACACAGAGGGCCCGATCGTCCGGCCCCAGCGGGAGGGCGCTCCGCGCGTACGACTCGTCAGACGACAGCAGGTTCTCGTGGGTCGTGTGGACGCCTTTCGGCTGTCCGGTCGTGCCGCTGGTGTACAACTGGAGGCAGACGTCGTCGAACGCGCGATCGACCGTCTCGAAGTCGTCGGAGGCGTCGGCGACCGCCCGGTCGTAGTCGACCTCGATGCCACCGTCGCCGCCCGGAACGATCAGTCGCTCGACGTCCGCCCTGTCTGCGAGTTCGGCGGCCGTGAGCGTCGTCTCGCTGTCGTGGCCGATCGCGTCCGAGGCGACCAGGTAGCTGGCGCCGCTGTCGGCGAGGACGTACTCGAGCGTCCCCGGATCAAGTCGCAGGTTCAACGGAACGGGCACGCCGCCCGCCTTGACGATCCCGAAGAACGACTCCGGGAACTGGAGCGTGTTCGGAACGTACATCCCGACGCGTTGCCCCGGTTCGACTCCCCGGTCGAGGAGGACGTTGGCCACGCTGCACGCCCTGGCCTCGAGGTCGTCGAACGACTGCGTTCGTTCGGGACCGTCTAGCGCCATCTTCTTCCCGTATCGGGAGGCGAGCATTACCGGAAGGTCGCCGACGTGTCGAAGCGGGGAGCCGTTGTGGTACTGCATAGCATTCGTTTCGACGTGAACGAAACATAAATATTTCCCCACTGCCGGCGCCGAGACGTGTGGAATCGCACAGTACGGCGACGACGTCCGGTGTCAGTTCCCCTCGCGGGTGCCTCACCGCCTGCGGGTGACGTCGACTCACCGCCTGCGGATAACGTCGACGCCGACGCCGGGGCCACTCGGCCGACGCCGAGGCTCGCTCAGTCCTCTCCGAAATCGGGGTCGCGGTCCTGGTTGAACGCCGCGACGCCCTCGAGCATGTCGTCCGTCGTCGCCAGCAGCCCGAAACCCTGGCTCTCGAGGGCGAGTCCGGCATCGAGGCTCGCGTCCTGTCCCTCCGTGATGACCCGCTTTGCGATCTCCAGGGCCGTCTGGGGACCGTTCACCAGGTCGGAGACGACCTCGTCTACCACCTCCTCGAACCGTTCTCCCTCGACGGCCCCGTTGAGGATTCCCCACTCGGCCGCCGTCTCGGCGGAGATCTGCGTTCCGCGATAGATCAGCTCCTTCGCCCGGGGTTCGCCCACGAGGCGGACGAGTCGCTGGGTGCCGCCGCCGCCGGGGATGAGTCCGAGGTCGATCTCGGGACTACCCAGCCGCGATCCCTCGGTGGCGTACCGGAGGTCGCAGGCGAGCGTGATCTCCAGGCCCGCGCCGAGGCAGAAGCCTTCGATCTTCGCGATCGTCGGACGCGGATACTCGTATATCGCCTGGACCGTCTCGTCGACGGTCGCGAGGTCGGTCGGTTCCGCGGTGGTGAAGCCGGTGATGTCCGCGCCCGCGGAGAACGCACGATCGCCCGCTCCCTCGAAGACGACACAGGAGACCGCCTCGTCGTCGACGCTCTCGAGGACGCGCCGCACCTCGTCGAACATGTCGGTAGAGAACGCGTTGAGGCGTTCCTCCCTGTCGAAGACGACGTGGAGGACGCCCTCGTCGGTCAGTTCGTGGCTGACGAAGTGGTACGGTCCCCCGTCGCGATAGTCGTAAAAACCGCAGCCGGCCTGCTCGCCGGTGTGGCCCGCTTCGACGCGCTCGACCAGGTAGTCGGCCGGCTCGTAGCGCTCGGCCCCGGTCCGATCGTACAGGACCTCTAGTTTGTCGAGGACGGTGTCCAGACCGAGTTTGTCCGCGGTGCGACAGGTCCCTTCCGGGAGCCCGCCGCCGAGTCGCATCCCGATGTCGATGTCCTCGGGGTCGGCGACGCCGTCGCCGACGAGCTTGGCCGCCTCGTTGATCATCCGCGCCTCGATCCGGAGCGTGTCGACGTCCTCGCCGTCGGTCGGTTCGTAGTCGACGCCGTCGCCGTCTTCGTAGTCGTAGAACCCGCGTCCGGTCTTGCGGCCGAGGTCGTCGCGCTCCACGCGCTCGCGGATCGAGTCGGGGATCGGGTCGTCCCACTGATCGCGACTGTGATAGAAGATGTCCAGCCCGCCGAAGTCGTTGAGTTCGAAGGGCCCCATCGGGTAGCCCCGCTGGAACACCATCGCGGCGTCGACGTCCCTGATGGCGACACCGCCCTCGTCGAGCATGAATCCCGCCTCGCCCATGAACGGCGTCAGGACGTTGTTGACGACGAACTGCGGGACGTCCTTCCGAACGCGGATCGGCGTCTTGTCGAGAGACTCGACGAACGCGACACCGGCGTCGACGACCTCCGGGGCGGTCTGCTCGCCGGCGACCACCTCGACGAGATCCATCTTCACCGGCGGGTTGAAAAAGTGCATGCCACAGCAGTACTCCGGTCGGTCCGTCGCCGTCGCGATATCGCCGACGCGGAGGCTGGACGTGTTGGTCGCCAGTATCGTCTCGTCGGCGGCCGCGGCGTCGACCTCGGCGAAGATGTCCCGCTTGAGATCGAGATTCTCCGGTGCCGCCTCGATCACGAGGTCGACGTCCGCGACGGCAGCTTCGAGATCGACCGTCGTCGAAATCCGATCGAGGACGGCATCGACGTCCTCGTCGAGCCGTCCCTTCTCCGCGAGCTTCCCGAGGCTCCACTCGATCCGTTCGTACCCCTCCTCGACGAGGCCCTCCTCGATGTCACGCAACACGACGTCGTGTCCACCCATCGCGGCGACCTCGGCGATTCCGTGGCCCATACTTCCGGCTCCGAGAACAGCCACGCTATCGATTTCTGCGGCCATCGATTGAATCTTCATATCATCCCTATTCAATGTACCGGTGGGGTCGACGCTCACACGCGACCGTCGGGGTCGTTCGATCGCAGCCGTAGGGCGGACGTGGATTCGAGCGTGCGATACACGCGACGCCCCTACTCTGATTTCTCACCGCGCAGAAGCGCGCCGATCCTCCCCGGGATCCGACGGTCCTCGGCCAGCGCCTTGGCCGAGGGCACGATTCCATCCCGGAAGTAGATGAAGAGGACGGTGAGCAGCAGCCCGAAGGCGACGGTTCGCCACTGCCCGAACTCCCCGAGCAGGTTGTCGAGGTAGATGATGACCGCCGCGCCGATCAGGGGCCCGAACCGGGATCGGAGTCCCCCGAGGACCAGGACGATGAGGACGAGCACGTCGACGGTGTTGAAACTGAACAGCGACGGGATGATGATACCTGTGTTCTGTGCGTAGAACGGTCCCACGAAGCCAATGATGAACGTGCTAATGAAACCGGCGAACACCTTCAGCTTGACGACGTCGACGCCGGTCGCACGGGCCGAGAACTCGTCCTGGCGGATGAAGCTGAACGCGAGTCCGTACCTCGAGGCTTTCAGCCACTCGTACAGGCCGAGTACGGCCCCGAAGACGAGCACCAGCACGTAGAACTGAATCGCGTACGAACCGAACCCCGTGAGGTTCTCGAGGGCGGGGAGTTCGAGACCGCTGAACGGAAAGCCCGTGCTCCCGCGAGTGATGTCGCGGAGGCCGACCAGCACTTCCGAGATGATCATCTGGAACGCGAACGTCACGATCGCGAGGACGATCACCGTGAACTGGCGACGGGCGGCCACGTAACAGGTCCCGGCGCCGACCACGCCGGCCACGAGCGCGCCGAAAAGGAGCGTGAACCACGGCGAGATGCCGAGGTAGTCGGCCGTGAGCGCCGTCGAGTACGCGCCGAGCGCCGCCAGACCGCCCATGAAGAGTATCAACTGGTCGGTCTCCCCGAAGATGATGTTGAGCGCCATGGCGAAGATCGCGAAGGTCAACACGCGGATGAACCGCCGAGAGAGATACGTCGTCGCCGGGTCGAAAAACAGCACTGGCACGAGGAACAGCGCAGCGAACACGACGCCGATAGTGATCCGATCTCGGTTCATGATATCTGCTCCGGTTTGTAGATCAGCACCCCGATCGCGGCAGCGAAAAGTGTAACGGTAGCGAGGTAGGACCCGAACAGCGCGCCGGCAACGGTGATGATGATTCCCAGGACGATGCCGGCGGCGACCGTCCCGCGGATACTGTCGACGCCGCCGACGATCGAAACCATGATCGCGAACGTCGTCAGCTCGAAGGAACTGGCCGGGGTGACCTCCGCGTCGAGGGCGTACAGGACGCCGCCGGCCCCCGCGATGGCCGCGCTCAACACGAACACGATCGATTGCATCCGCCGGGGGCTGATGCCACAGAGGACCGCTCCGGTTTCGTCCTGGATCACGGTGCGACTGGCAACGCCGAGGAAGGTGTTGTTGAAGAAGTAGTAGATGAGCCCGAACAGGACGACCGAAGTCAGGATGACGGCCAGCGAGGACCCGGTGATGTTGACGGCCCAGAGGGTGACTGACGGAACGTCGGTGTCGAGGAAGTAACTCTCTGCGTAGAAGACGAACAGCAACCCTTCAAACAGTAACGAGAGGCCGAGCGTGACGAAGATACCCAGCAGCACTCGATCTTCCCCCTTCTCGCGGTACACCAACGAGATGACGGTCTTATCCAGAAGCAGTGCGAACAGAGCGACCAGGGCGATCCCGCCGAGTCCGGCGATCGCCAGCTCGGGAACGGTTCGCAGAAGTATCGAACTCGTGATAACGGCGACGACTGCGAAGACACCGAGCAGCAGGTTGAGAATCTCGCCCAACCCGAACACGAGTGTGATCCCCAGACCCAGGAGCGAGAGAATCATCCCCCTCGCGAGTCCGTCGATCAGTAGTTCTAATCCCCCTGAAAGCATACTGCTCCATCGTCGGACTGTGTCTATAAATATTATGGATAGGTGGTCCGGTACCATCGAACGATTCGTCGGGCATCCACAGAGAGACGCCCAGTCCAAGCGGCACGATGTGAGAGAACACATCGCCGGTCCGTCGGCGACGGGTCGAGCCCCTGGTCGGAGCACCGCTCGCAGGAGAGCGCGCGAACCGAGTGGTCGCAGTGACGGATCCTCCGATCGGCCGAAGGCTGGTAACCGCGGTTTCGCTTCCCGTTTCAGCCGAGCAGGTCGCTCGATGGATCGTACGCGGGAAGCGGCTCGGAGCGGTACACCTCTGTCAGCCTGACGTTGCCGTCGGGGTAGTATTCTGGCGCGCCGGACTCGAAACCAGTCATCAACTGTACCAGGTTCTTTAGTTCGCCCCACTCGGTGTACTGCAGCGGCGAGGCGAACAGCGTATCGAGGTTGATGTTCCGAATGGAGTCTGCGATCGCGGTGGGATTCGCTTCACCGGCGTCTTCGATCGCGGTCCCGAAGAGGTCGGCCACGACGTACCCGACTGCGTTCACCGTCCCGAACCAGCCGCCGGTCTCGTCGTAGTACCGCTGTGCAACGCTGACGTACTGATCCGAGAACGGGTCCGGTTGCGTCTGCGCGAGGAACCCCTGCGTGATCGAATCGCCGAGCGCTTTGATGGACAGTTTCGTATCGCTGCGACCGAGGATGAAGTCCGGGTTGACGTCCGAGAGGTCCTGCAACTGGTTGTAGATGGTGAACACGCCCGGGGGGTGACTGGCCGTAATGAGCAGATCCATGTCGTCGGGCATCGCCCGGAGGTAGGAGGTGAACGAACTCTCGCCGAAGGGCGCCACTTCCATGTGTAGGTTAATGTCGTCCGGGAAGAGTTCGTTCATGCTCGTCTCCCAGGCCCGGCCGTAGGAGTAGTCGGCGACGATGGCGCCGACGTTCTGAAGCCCCTCGCTCTCGATGACCTGGCTCACCGCCCGAGCGTTAGTCGGTGCAGGTGCGAGCCCCATCCTGAAGTTGTACCTGGACTCCCGCGTCAGGAACTTGTGGCTCCCGACGAACTGCGGGACGTGAGGCACTTCGTTCTCCTCGGCGATCGGCCCGACCGTCAGCCCGATGTCGCTCGAGATCGGTCCGGTGAGCACGACCGCGTCTTCAGCCTCGATGAGTTCAGTCGCGATGTTGCTCGCCTGAGCCGGATCGAGTTGCGTGTCACGATCGACGAAGTTCAACTGCCGGCCGAGGACGCCACCATCGGCGTTGATCTCTTCGAGGCGGAAGTTGAAGCCGTCGACGAACTCCTGGGTTACCGGCGCGTACGGCCCCGTGTACGGCTGGAGACCGCCGATCACGATGTCCTCCTCTTCACCCCCGGTGGTCCCTGTCGTGGCACCGTTGCCGCCGTCACCGCCACCGTCGCCACCGTCACCACCGCCGCCGTCACCACCGTCGCCGCCGTCACCACCGTCGCCGCCGTCACCGCCCATACAACCGGCGAACGCCGAAGACGCGACGCCCGCCCCGGTCAGTTGGATAAATCGTCGCCGATCGACTGTACCCGTATCACCCGCACTATCGCGTGGCATGTCAAGTAGTGTCCATCCCAATTATTTATACCTTTCTGCCAGTCACACTCCGTCCCTGCCTCGCGCTGGCTCGTCTGATACCCGCACGAGGTCGGACCACCGTTCGGCGAGATACCCCACTTCGGGAGACCGCTTCCAGGTCTCGGAGACCGTCTTTCACACGCGTCCCCAGGTGGTCGCTCCCCTCCAGACATCCGTTTGGGGATTCGACCGACAGTCGTCCACAGCGAGGCATTCGTCAGGCCGGTTCGCCGCATCTATCGAGTGCCGATCATCCGATTTTCTGCGTCTGATCATTTCAGACACTTCCTCGAACCAATACAATATTGACCGGGTTCGGGGGTCGAGTACCGCTGGACGATGACACGGCTTGGCTCGAACTCGTGTCGAAGCGCGGTAAGTCGCGGGCTTCTCAATGGACAAACCGTCGTGTCGACCTGGGCGATCGAGCTACTATCACCGACCGAAAAGACGGGATATCCAGCACGTCTTTCTGAAGGGTCCCAGAGGTTCCCCTACGATTGGTACCTTACAGATATAGTCGTGTAAACGTCCCAGAACGGGGTGGCCTTCTAGGTTGCTGGACTGGCCCGAAGACGTTTGAACGACATCGAATGCTTGTCTATTACTATCAAACGACAGGCGGTAACGACGAGCAAGCGCTGTGGACTCCCCTCGCCTGTCCTCTCTACCTCGGGACACATCCGGTCGCAGGGTTCAATTGCCGTATTTGTGCTTGATGCTAATTCTCTCGATGCTCTGCTGGACCTCTTGTAGCAACTCCTCGCGGTAGGAATCACGTTTCAGACGCCCAGTCGGGCAGGCGATCGAGAGCACCCCTTCGAGGGAATCCTCGACCACGATCGGAGCACCGATCACCCCCATGCCCTTCACCTGCTGATCCCAATCGTAGGCATAACCCCGCTCTCGAACGACGTCTAGTTCTGCGCGCAACTCGTCAGGGTCGGTGATGGTTTCGTCGGTTACGGGATCCAGACCTCGTCTCGAAACGAACGTCGCAACTCGTTCTGGAGACATCTGAGCCAGCAATACCTTCCCGGAGGCGTGACTGTGAAGCGGAATCATCATACCTGGATACAGACCGAGTTCCAGGGCCCGGTCACCTTTCTCAAGGTGTAATATCACTGATTCGTCGTTTTCTCGCACGACGAGTGTCACGAGTTCACCGGTCTCTCGAGCCAGCGTCTCGATCTCTGATTCGGCCACCTGGAAGATTCTACTTCGATACCTCAGTCGCGATCCCATCGTGAGGAATCGATAGCTGAGATGATACTCGCCGCCGTCGTTCACGACGTACCCTGTCGACTGGAGGGTTCGGAGATACACGTGCGCGGTGCTTTTAGATAGACCAAGTTTTTCGCCGAGGGTAGACGGCCCCGCGCCCTTCAGCCTCCAGAGCACGTCGATGATCTCGAAGGCCCGGAGAATGGTGGTCATCGGGGGCGTTTTCTGGCCCATGACCGGGCCGACACGCCGACACATGATTAATCGTTCGATTATTTCAGACGGCGTCGTTCCAGTGTCCCTTCTTTTTCGCGGCCCGGGTCGGACGGTACCAACGTCTAGAGACCAGGAGTGATCGGGATTTGCCCCCTTCGGTGCCGGATCTAAACGCCCGGACGAGCTCGGACATCCGGTGCTGCCCGGTTTTTGTTCGGACACGCATCGGCCAACAAATACCATATATATGATGCATAAAAACAAATATCCCTGTCATGAATATTCGGAATCATATGTTGCCCCTCGGACGGCGCCCCCTGGGCTGAAGGGTTTGCTCGACTGAAACACACATGTCGACGAAGTCAACGTCCATCGGTATTTTCTGCGAAACACCACCGGATTGGAATCGTTCCGAGTAGCTCGATCGGGATTCGTTCGAAGACAGGAGACCCCTACCGCCCTCCCGAGTACAGCGCCTCTCGTACGTCGATTCGACCTCTGTCGCGGATCGGCCTCGAATCGACAGGTTCTTTCGCTCTGCAGACGCGTAACCAAACCTATCAACATATTCATAATATAGCACTAATTTAGTTGGTAAGTCAGATCAGCGTACGCTTGGAGGTCGGATTCCCGCCTCGCGCGAAATCAAATCCGCCGGTGACGTGTTTCGCGTATCTCGTCACGAACGTGGATACCCAATCGAGATCGGTTCAGCTTGCCGAACTGGATGGGTCCGAACGAGGGCGTCTTCGCTCCGGGCGCTCTGCAACAGCGTCCAAAGAAGAGCGGTGTGCGAATCGAGCGTTGGCCCTACTCGTCGTCGGACGAGAGCGCCTCCCGGAGCTCGTCCGGGAGTTCGACGCTCTTGTCGGTCTCGATCGAGACGGCCACGTGCTGCTCGTAGCCCTCGAAGGCGGGGGCGCCGTCCTCGTGGGTCGCCTCGAACTCCAGGCGGAGGCTCTTGTTGCCGAGTTCGGGCGTGACGGTGATCGTCAGCACGTCGGCAACCTCGACGGGCTTCTTGAACTCCGTCCCCTGGGCGACCAGCGGCAGGTGAATGCCGAGGTCGTCGGGGATGTCCCAGTAGGCTACGCCGTGCTCGTCCATGAACTCCTCTCCAGCCTGGTGGTTCGCGTCGATGAGCCGCGGGTAGTAGGCGATCCCCATCGGATCCGCGCTGCCCCACGTGCATTTCCATTCGTACTCGTACATCACGTGAGGCGATGCGACTCCGGTATTAAGTACCTTTGCTTCCCGAGTGGTCAACGGTGGTCGACCGCCGACGGGACCCACCGCCGAGCGAGGCGAGGGTACACGTCGACGGGCGCGTGGACGACCGCAAGCGGTCGCGTGCTACCGGCCAGCACAAGGTTTAAGCTCGTACCGTAGGGACTGACCACAACGTCCGAACCACCGGATCGCGAAGGTTACGGTACCGCGGACGGCGACGGCACGCCGATTCGCACTTCCGGCCCCCACCGAGAGGGGCGAGGCACGCAGCACCGTCAGTCGACCACCCGACTCCCACCCCAGACACACAATGCACACGACATCGACGGTCGAGGTTCCGGCGATCAAGGACCTCTCGCGCATCGCCGCCGAGAACAACC
>ENA-ORDC01001361-ORDC01001361.1-marine-metagenome-genome-assembly--contig:-NODE-1361-length-18493-cov-11.261946_pt1 | contig 18493 bp, 18 predicted proteins | sample MGYA00237783_ERZ508515 | MGnify/ENA primary metagenome ERZ508515 (study PRJEB26186, sample SAMN06268792) | marine metagenome | isolation source: Eden Landing Ponds, San Francisco, CA, USA | place... | reverse complement strand
CCGTCGCCGACGTGCGCACCGATGTTCACGAACGCGGGACTCATCAGGATCGCGTCGCTGCCCACGTAGGCACCGCGTCGGATGACGGTCCCGTCAGGTGTGTTTCGGGTCCCACGCTCGCCGAGATCAGCGGTCTCCCGAAGCGGAAGCACGTCGTGGTAGGTCACGTCGCCGTACTCCCGGGCTTCGGTTTCTCGAAGAGTGAAATTCAGCAGGATGCCCTGCTTGACCCAGGCGTTTGCCTCCCAGGTGCCCTCGCGCTTCTCGGCCGCCCGAACCTCGCCGGCCTCCAGGGCTTCGAGGAAGCGATCCAGGGTGGCTTGCTGGTCCTCAGTGAGATCAGCAGGTGTCAGGTCGTCCGATCGGTCCCAAAGCGCCTCGACATCGCTTTCCAGACTCATGTTACCCCTCGATTACGTCCCCGAAGGTATAGAATCCGTGATCGCGGTCATCGACCCAGACAGCAGCGTCGAGTGCGCCAGCGGCGAAAACCCCGCGGTCCTCGGCGCGATGGGTCAGCGTCACCACCTCGTCGTTGCCGGCGAACAGAATCTCGTGCTCGCCACGGACATCACCGGCCCGTCGGACGTGGACGCCGACCTCGCCGTCCTCGCGGGGATCGATCCCCTCGCGGCCGTACGTTTCCTCGAAATCCCGCTCCTCGGCGAGCGCGTCGAGGAGGGTGTTTGCGGTCCCGCTCGGCGCGTCCTGCTTGCCGTTGTGGTGGGTTTCGGTGAGTTCGACATCGTAGCCTAGCAGTGCCTCGGCAGCCGCGTGGACGGTCGACAACAGGGCCTGGATCCCGCGTGCGAAGTTCGCGGCCTTCAGGACAGCCACGTCCTCGCTGGCCCTCTCTAGCGCGTCTAACTGGTCGTCCTCGAAGCCAGTCGTCCCGGTCACGAGCGGGACGCCGGCTTCCCGACAGACCTCGGCAAACGCGACGGTCGCCTCGGGGACTGAGAAGTCGACGATCGCGTCTGGTTCGTGCGTCGCCAGCAGCGCCCCGATATCATCCGGCTCGTGGACCGGGGTGCCGGCGACCGTCTCCTCGTCGGTGGCGTCGACGGCGAAGACGACCGTCACGTCCTCGCGATCGCCCGCCGTCTCGATGACTGTCCGTCCCATGCGACCTGCCGCGCCGGTGACGCCAACTCGTATCATATCCCTCGCTCCGTCCTCGGTCCCGGAATGGTTATCGATCCGTCGTCTCGACCGGCGTCTCGACGTCGATCGGATCGAGCTCGTCGAGGACGTCCCGGAGGTGTGCTCGGTGTTCCTCGGCGAGCCGGGTCAGGGGCGACCGGAGTTCCGGCGAGCCGTGGCCACGGATCGCCATCGCCTCCTTGACCGGGATCGGGTTCGTCTCGACGAACAGCGCCCGGGCGAGCGGCCCGAGCTCGTGATGCAGCTCCCGAGCCCGCTCGAAGTCCCCGGCAAGCGCTGCCCCGACCATCGCACAGGTCCGGACGGGTTCGACGTTGGCGACGACGCTGATCGCCCCTCTCGCGCCGAATGACAGCATCGGCAGCGTCAGCGCGTCGTCGCCCGAGAGGACGGTGAAGTCCTGCTCGCGGGTCCGTTCGACGATCTCAGTGATCTGGCCGAGATCGCCAGAGGCGGCCTTGAACGCCTGAATGTTCTCGTGATCAGCGAGGGCGGCTGCGGTGTCGGGATCGATGTTTCGGCCTGTCCGTGAGGGGACGTTGTAGACGATCTGTGGCAGGTCGATCTCGTCGGCGATCGTCAGGTAATGTTCGCGGAGGCCGCGCTGCTCGGGCTTGTTGTAGTACGGCGAGATGAGCAGGAGGGCGTCCGCACCGGCGTCTCGAGCCCGGCGGGACAGGGAAAGTGCTTCGCGGGTGTTGTTACTCCCGGTCCCGGCGATGACGGGCACGTCCTCGAGTGCCCCGGCGACGGCTTCGATCACCTCGACGTGTTCGTCGTGGGACAGCGTCGCGCTCTCGCCGGTCGAGCCGACGGGGACGACCCCGTCGACGCCGGCAGCTTCGAACCGTCGAGCGTTCGCCCGCAGTTGGTCGAAATCGATGCGTTCGTCGTCTTCGAAGGGCGTCGTCATCGCGGGATAGACGCCTTCGAACAGTGGTTGTGGTGGCATGGATCTGATCGGGATACTGGATGATTGACGGGCCGCACCAAAAAACCGACCCGAAACGAGTGTGCCACGCTCGCCCCGAGTCACTTACGCACGCTTGCGCTTCGGACGTGGGCCGTCCCGACGGTCTGCCCCAGTCCGATCGAGGGCCACCCCGCAGCGTGGCTGCCCGGAACCAGCCTGACGTCGGGGTGTCGCCAGCATGTGTCTATTCCCGCCACCGGATGCCTTAGTGGTTACGCTCGTCAATCGGGCTGAACGTGGGTTATTGATCGTGAGAATTGGGCCGGTACTGTCTTCCGTTCGTTCTCCCATCTTTCACGCAGCATAGCGTATGGTCTGGCAGTTTTCGCTGGGTGTCGTGCCGTTGTTTGCCGCGACGCTGGTCGCCACAGCCGTCGCAATCGCTGTCTTCAGGAAGCGTGATGCGCCGGGTGGGCGTGCGCTCGGGGTGATCGCTGTCGCCGCCGGGTGGTGGTCGTTGCTGGCTGGCGTTGAACTCTTCCGGACTGATCTGTTCACGAGCGTCGTCCTGACGAAAGCCACCTACTTCGGTATCGCTGTCGTCCCTGTCGCCTGGGTGGTGTTCGTTCTCGCGTACACCGGACGACGAGCCTGGCTCTCGCGCTCCCGACTCGTTCTGCTGGGTGTTGTTCCTGTGATCACCATGTTGGCGGCCATCACGAACGAGCCCTACGGGATCCACTCGCTATTCTGGCAGGACCTCGGATTTATGACGGACGGTCCAGGGACTGCTGGGTCCTCCCAGTACGGTCCGCTTTTCTGGCTCCATGCCGCGTATTCCTACTCGCTCCTTGCGATTGGATCGTACTTGCTTGTTGAGCTCGTCGTGAACGCGGACCTCCTTTACCGGGCACAGGCAGGGGTTCTTCTGATGGCTGTCGTTGCACCGTGGAGTGCGAACGCGCTCTATCTCGCCAACGTGATTCAGACGCCGTACGATCCGACGATCCTCGGGATCGTGTTGAGTTGTTTGCTCCTGCTCATGACCGTCTATCGCCACCGATTTCTCGAAATCGTTCCGGCAGCCAGACAACTCGCTCGCACGGAGTTGATCAAGACGCTCGATGACCCGGTCGTCGTCATCGACGACGAGCGTCATGTGGTCGATCTGAATCCAGCGGCTGTGGACGTTTTCGCCGCCGAGCGGATGGACGTCATCGGCCGAGGCCTCTCGGCTGTCTCCCCAAAACTGGCTGACTGGCTCGACAGCGACCGCGCCGAGCAAACCATCTCCTACGAGGTCGACAACGTCGACCGGTACTACGACGTCCAGGTGACCCCGCTCTCCCAGAAAGCGGTCGCTGATTCCGGACTACTGCTTGCACTCCGGGACGTGACTGCTCGCCAGCACAACCGACAGCAAGTGAGCGTCCTCAATCGGCTGCTCCGGCACAACCTCTCTAACACCGTCACCACGATCCATGGCAACGCCGAGTACGCCGCTGAGAGGGCCCGTGACGACGAGGTCCGGGAGCGACTCGCCGTCATCGAGGACAACGCCGCGGCGATGATGGACAAACAGGAAAAGCTCGATCGCGTCCTCAGGACCTTCGAACGCGACAGCTACACGTGTAAGTCCCTGGACACTCTCCTGAAAGCCGTCGTCGACGAAGTCCGGACGGTCCATCCGGATGCCAAGCTGACGGTGGAAATGCCGGAGACGACCATGTCTTTCGACGGGCAGGAGCGACTCCGGATCGCCCTCGAGGAACTGCTGACGAACGCGATCGAACACGACCCCGCCGACGAACCGACGGTATGCGTCAGTGCGGCCCTTGATGATGGATGGGCCCGGATCACCGTCAGCGACGGGGGACCGGGCATCCCTGCTCACGAACTCGACCCGATCACGAACGGTCAGGAGACCCAGCTCTCACACGGCAGTGGTGTCGGGCTCTGGTTGGTCTCCTGGATCGTCCACTCTCTGGGCGGCGCTGTCGAATTCGAGACTGGGCAGAACGGCACGACGATTACGCTGATGATTCCCGGATGCGAGTGACCCAGTGCCGGATGCGAGTGATCCAATCGGACGCAAAGTTCACCCGGGTCGCTTCACTCGTCGCCTCCGAAGCCCACCAGTGCGGCATCGTCCCGGGCACGTCGCGCAGCCACGTCGAGGTTGAACTCCCGGACGAGCTCGCCGTCCCGAAGCAGTGGCTCGAACAGGGACTCGGCGTCGCTCGGCCCCTCTTCGTCGGCGAGTCCGACCTCGTGACTGCCGGTGTCCGTTCGGTAAACGGCCTTCTTTCCGGAGAGTTTCCCCCGCTTGGCGACCGGATCGCCGTCGATCGAGACGATGTCCAGCGCGAAGTCCTTCGGCTCTGCGTTGGAGACGTACCCGCCGACGCCGAACCCGTCGGCGACATCCCGTAGTTCCCGAAGCGTCGTGGGATCGAGCCCGCCGCTGAGGAAGATGCCCACGTCGTCGTGCCCGCGGGCGTCGAGCTCCCATCGGACTTCCTGGACGATCCGGCGGAAGTCCCCGCGGCGTGAACTCGTGGTGTCCAGCCGGATGCTGTCGAGGTCGGGAACGGCTTCGACGGCCCGGATCGCCTCCTCGACTTCGTCGCTGTAGGTGTCACACAGCGCGACTCGCGGGACGTCAGCGCCGACAGCCTCGTCGAAGGCTTGCCAGGCTGCTTCCTGATTTCCCCGCCCGAAGCAGATCACCAGCGCGTGGGGCATCGTCCCGCCAGCCGCGCGGTCGATCACCTCGCCGGCGGCGACGTTCGAGATGCCGTCGAGCCCACCGATCAGCGCGCTGCGCTCGACCATCGCGCCCAGCGACGGGTGGACGTGCCGGGACCCGAAGCTCAACACTGTCGAGTTTGGGGCGGCCCGGCGTGCCCGGAGTGCGTTCGTCGCGATCCCGGTCGGATGAGAGAGGAACCCAAGGAGCGCGGTCTCCAGCCGGGCGAACTCCCGATACCGGCCTTCGATCCGCATCACCGGCCCGTGATCGAACAGTTGCCCTTCGGGAAGCGCGTCGACGTCGACGGGGTGTCCTTCCAGCAGGTGGGCGGCGTCTTTCAGCCCGGCGAGGACGGCAAACTCGCCGGTCGGAAACTGATCGGCCGACACCTCCGCGACCACGTTCGGGTTCTTGCCGGCGTGTTCGAGCGCTTCCATCGTCCGGTCGAAGTAGGCGTCCGTCGCCCGTCCCGCGCTGATCGCCTCGGGGCCGACGATGTCGAACGGCGTCTCTTCGGTCATCTTGCCACTCGGTTCTCGCCGCGTCGCAAAAACCTCCCGGGTCCTTCTCCCGCTCGCTCACTGCCGCCGGAGCGCCAGGAGTGCAACGGCGAGAAGGCCGATCAGCGCGCTCGTGGCGACGAATCCGGGGCCGTTGGTCGTCGTCGCGTCGGTCGAGTCGTCGGTGTCTGTCGACTGGGTGGTCTCGTTGTCGTCAGGCTCGTCCGTCGTCGTCTCGCCGTCGGACGTCGTGGTCTCGGTCTCACCATCGTCGGTCGTTGTTTCGTTGTCGGCCTCGGTGGTCGTTTCGTCGTCGGCCTCAGTGGTCGTTCCGTCGTCGGGCGTCGTCTCTGCGGACTCCTCGATCTCCGGGGCCGACGCATCCACGTCCGACAGTTCTGCAAGGGTCGGCGCGTTGACGATCGTGAGCGTCTCGCCGCTTTGATCGAGGTAGAAGGCGTCGTTGAACCCTTCGCCGTCGGGGATTCGGTAGACGTTCTCGTGATCGTCGACGGATTCAGCGCCGTGGAACGCAAGGAGTTGCTCGTAGCCGTTCTGGAACTCTTCGGCGTCTGTCGGCGAGTCCCAGACAGTCCTGTAGACGTAACCGGTCTCGTTGGTCTCGCTCGACTCCTCGGTCACGTACGGCAGTAACTTGTCCCCGTCCCAGCCGTTGGTGTAGGTGTGGTTGTAGTTGTAGGGGTCGAGTTCGTTGAGCCCGTCAGCGCCGATGTTCAGGTGGGCTCGATACGGGATGATCTGGGTCGCAGTGCTGCTTTCGTAACCCGGATACCACAGCGTCACGAACAGTCCAGCCTCGCCGAAGGAGGCGTGGTTGATACTCGCGTTAATGTCGAGTGGTCGCCAGCGGTCGTCGCTTGTATCTTCGATGGGAACCGGCGTCGGCTCGTCTTCACCGTACTTTTCCGGGTGGATCGTCTGCTCGGTCGAGGCTGGCGGGTTCTCGTAGACCGCGTTCACCGCGTCCCAGCCTTCGGACTGGTGGAGGTCTCGAACGAATGCCGGGCCGTCGCTGTAGGGCTGGAGCGTGATCTGGTAGAGGCCGATGTGCGGACTGAAGTTCGCCGGCGTCTGTGACTCCCCGGGCATGATACACTCGCCTTGCCACTCACCTTCGCATCGCTGCTGGTACAGCCGGTCGACGTAGTTGCCGTCGCCCTCGATGATGCCATCTTTGGCGTTGTGGAGTTCCTGGGTCGACTGATTGAACGACGAGATGTTGAACTGCTGGTCCTGCAGCGCGTGGAACAGTTCCTGTGAGAGGGTGATTTCGTTCATCTTCGGCGTCGTGGCATTCTCGGAGACGATCTTGATTTCGCCGTTCGAGGGATCGTAGAACCCACCGACACCACCAGCCTGATTCCGTTCCTGGGCGGCGATCGCGTCGGTCGACTCGTTGATCATCAACAGCGCCTCGTATTTGACGTTCTGGTGGAGACGCTGTGCGGTGGTGACGTTTGCCGTCTGATTGCCGACGCGGTCGGTGTAGTTCTCCCGGCTGATCACTTCGACGGGCGGCGTCTCTTCGAACTCCAGACGCCGGATCTGCTCGACGCGTGCCATCCCGCGGGCGACCACCGCGTCGAGTTCAGAGTCGTTCAGCCCATCGTCGGGCGTGACGGCAATCGACTCGTTGTACCAGTAGCCGCTCTCCCAGCCGAGGACGTCCGTCTCGGGGTCGGGCGGATGCTGATCAGCAACGGTGGCGTCTCTTGTCACGTTCGAGAGATCTGTGTTGGTTGGAGAGCTGTCTGGGGCAGCGGCTGTGTTCGGGGAGCCGGCCGCCGCGGCGACTGGTACGCCCACCAGTGCGAGCCCGACGACCATCACGAAGATCTGTGTTCGGGAGACCATACCTCGACTGGAGGGCGAGTCGGTTAAAAATTCTCGGTACCGGTGGCGTACCGACGAAACCCGGCAGTCGGTCTAGCCACCGTGTCGCCGGTCAGTCGATGCGTCGCGCCGTCCCGATCAGCGCGACGAGCGCGACAACTGCCGCCCCGAACGTGAACCCGGGACCGGAAGCCGTCGTCGTCTCGGTTGACTGTTCGTCGGTCTCATCTTGACTCTCAGTCGTCGGTGACTCGGCCGTTTCCGATTCGTCCGCGGTTTCGTCACCGCTCTCAGTCGTCGAATCAGGTTCGTCGGTCGCTGTGTCAGACTCGGTCGATTTGTCTGTCTCGGTTGTTTCGTCAGTGTCAGTCGTCGAACCGTCTGTCTCGGTCGTCTCGTCTGACTCGGTTGATTCCTCGACTTCAGGAGTTGCCCCCTCCCGGACGGCCGAGAGTTCCTCGACGCTCGGCGCGTTGACGATCGTGAACGTCTCGCCGGTCCGATTCAGGGAGATGGCGTCGTCGAACTCCTCTCCCTCGGGAATTCGGTAGACGTTCTCGTGGCCCTCGACGGATTCAGCGCCGTGGAAGGCGAGGAGTTGCTCGTATCCATTTTGGAACTCTTCGGCGTCGTCCGGCGAGTCCCAGACCGTCTTGTAAACGTAGCCGGTCTCGTTGGTCTCCGCGGACTCGTCGGTCACGTACGGCACGAGTTTGTCGCCGTCCCAGCCTGCCGTGTACCGGTGGTCGTAGTCGTAGGGATCGAACTCGTTGAGGGCACCATCGGCACCGATATTCACGTGGTCCCGGTAGGGAATGATCTCTGTCGAGAGCTGGCTCTCGTAGCCCGGATACCACAGCGCCACGAACAGTCCAGCCTCGCCGAAGGAGGCGTAGTTGATGCTCGCGTTGATATCGAGTGGTCGCCAGCGGTCGTCGCTGGTATCTTCGATGGGAACTGGCGACGGTTCGTCTTCACCGTACTTTTCGGGGTGGATCGTCTGCTCGGTCGAGGCTGGCGGGTTCTCGTAGACCGCATTCACCGCATCCCAGCCCTCGGATTGGTGGAGGTCTCGAACGAACGCCGGGCCGTCAGCGTATGGCTGGAGGAAAATCTGGTAGAGGCCGACGTGGGTGTCGTTGTTCGATCCACTCTGTGACCGTTCAGGGACAATGCAGGTCCACTCGTTCTCACATCGCTCCTGGTAGCGATAATCCACGTAGTTGGCGTCACCTTCGATGATGCCGTCGTTGGCGTTACGGAGTTCCTGTGTGGACCCATTGAACGACGAGAGGTTGAAACGCTGATCTTGCAGCGCGTGGAACAGTTCCTGTGACAGGACGATTTCATCCATCTTCGGCGTCGAGGCGTTCGCCGAGATGATCTTGATCTCACCAGCCGACGGGTCGTAGTAGCCGCGCCAATTGGCCTGATTCTGTTCTACATTGCGGACCGCGTTGGCCGATTCGTTGACCATGAATAGCGCTTCGTATATGACGTTCGCACTCAGGCGCTGTGCAGTGGTCGCGTTCGTCGACCGGTTAGTGATCTGTTCGCTGTGTTCCTCCCTGGAGATCACCTCTACCGGGACCGTCTGCTCGAACTCGAGCTGTCGGATCTGCTCGACGCGGGCCATACTCCGGGCGACGACGGCGTCGAGTTCCGACTCGTTCAGTCCGTCTTCTGGGGTAACGTCGATCGTTTCGTTGTACCAGTAGCCGTTCTCCCACCCCAGGACGTCCGCTTCAGGGTCCGGTGGATGGGTTTCGTTCGAAATCGTCTCGTTTGTCTCCGTTTCGGCAACGTCGGCTGCTGTGAGTGATTCACTCGCTGCCGGTGTCGATACGTCGCCTGCCATCGCTGTCGCTGCGGTGACTGGCTGGAGTGCCAGCACGACAACGCACAGGCCAGTCAGGATCTTTGTATACCTTCGTCGCATCGTGTGTAAAGCTCCCTTTACCTATAGTAATAAGTATTTTCCTTTTTGTCTCGTACGGGCGTCACCCACTCGGAGGTGCGGCCCGACGCGACCGAACCGATGTCGGGAAACCATTTTGCGCGTCACGTCCGAACCGGACAGTGGCATGATATTCGATCCGGACACGACCGCTGTCGTCGTCGTGGACATGCAGAACGGCTTCTGTCACCAGGAGGGGAGCCTCTACGCACCGCCGAGCGAAGACGCGGTCGACCCCTGCGTCGAACTGGTCGACCGCGCCGGTGAGATGGGCGCGTCGGTCGTCTTCACCCGCGACGTCCACACCGACGAGCAGTTCGAAGACGCCCACTACTACGACGAGTTCGACCGCTGGGGCGAACACGTCCGCGAGGGCACCTGGGATGCCGAACTGGTCTCGAAGCTCAAATCCCGCGACGCCGATCTGATCGTCGAGAAACACACCTACGACGCCTTCCACGAGACCCAACTCGACGGGTGGCTCACGGCCCACGGGATCGACGACCTGCTGATCTGTGGGACGCTGGCGAACGTCTGCGTCCTCCATACGGCCGCCAGCGCCGGACTCCGGGACTACCGCCCGGTCCTCGTCGAGGACGCCGTTGGGTACCTGAAAGAGGATCACCGCGAGTACGCCTTGGAGCACGCCGACTGGCTGTTCGGGGAGGTACTCGACCGCGAGTCGGTCGAATTCGCGTGATGACCGGCCGTTCCAGCGATTCGACTGTCCGGCGGTTTCAGCCCGGCGATGGCCCCGACGTGCGGCGCGTCCACCGGGACGCGCTCCGCGTCGAAGGCACAGATCCCGAGGACGTCCCCGGCAACCAGGATCTCCGGTGGATCGAAGAGACGTATTGCAGGTCCGGCGGGACGTTTCTGGTCGCCGAAGACAACGGCCAGATCGTCGCCTGCGGCGGCCTCCTCGTCGGCGGGGAAACGGCCGAACTCATGCGGATCGCCGTCGATCCCGCACACCAGCGATCGGGGTACGGGACCGCGATCCTCGACGATCTGGAGGCTTGCGCCGAGAGCCAGGGCTGTGTGCGAGTTGCCCTCACGACTGCCCGGCGCCAGCAGGCGGCGACGGCGTTCTATCCCGCCCGGGGGTACGAACTCGTGGGGACGCGCCGGGTGAACGGGTACACGCTGCTGGAATACGAGAAGCCGTTGTGACGTGAGAGGGGCCGATTCTCGACCGCCTTGGGAACACTTAGGGTCGCGGGGCGACGACCCGAGTCCATGCTCATCAGGAACGCGACGCTTCCCGACGGCCGCCGCCGGGACGTCCGGGTCGACGGCGAACAGATCGGGGCCGTCGGTGAGGCTCTATCGGGGGCAGAAGGCGAGCGGGAGATCGACGCGACGGACAAACGACTGTTGCCGGGCATGATCGACGCCCATGTCCACTTCCGACAACCCGGCTACCCGCACAAGGAGACCTGGACGACCGGCTCGCAGAGCGCGGCCGCCGGCGGGGTGACCACCGTCGTCGACCAGCCGAATACCGACCCGCCGACCGTCGACGGGAATGCCTTCGACCGGAAGGCCGATTTGGCGGCCGAGTCACTGGTCGATTTCGGCCTCAACGGCGGCGTCTCCCAGGCGTGGGACCCCGATTCGCTGCTCGACCGGCCGGTGTTCGCCCTGGGAGAAGTGTTCCTGGCGGATTCGACGGGCGACATGGGGATCGACGAGCGTCGCTTCCGGGACGCGCTCGCGGCCGCCGCCGAGGCGGACGTGACTGTCACCGTCCACGCCGAGGACGCGAGTCGGTTCAACCTGGGCGCACGTGACCGAACTGACGCCGACGCCTGGTCGGCCTATCGCGCGGCCCGAGCCGAGATCGACGCGGTCGAACGGGTCTGTGCCCTCGCGAGTGAGTACGACGTCGACCTCCACATCGCCCATGCGAGTACCCCGGAAGCGATCGACGCCGCGGGCGCGGCCGGGATCAGCACCGAAGTCACGCCCCATCACCTGTTTCTCTCCCGCTCGTCTCTGGGTGACCTCGGGACGCATGGCCGTATGAATCCACCCCTCCGCCGCGAGAAGCGCCGCGAGCGTGTCTACGATCGGGTCCGCAACGGCCAGGTCGATATCATTGCCACGGACCACGCCCCCCACACCAGCGAGGAGAAGGACGCCGACATCTGGGACGCGCCGAGTGGTGTCCCCGGCGTCGAGACGGCCCTCCCGCTGCTGCTCGAAGAGGCCCGTCGGGACCATCTCACCTACGAACGCGTTCGGGATCTGACGGCCGCGAACCCGGCTGCGCTGTTCGACCTGCCGAGGAAGGGTCGGATCGCCCCTGGCTACGACGCCGACCTCGTCCTCGTCGATCCCGAAGCCACGCGGGAGATCCGGGCCGCCGACCTCCACACGAAGTGTGACTGGACGCCCTTCGAGGGCTGGCAGGCCGTCTTCCCCGAGGTCACGATGGTTCGAGGGTCCGTCGTCTACGAACGGGACGACGAGGACTTCGCCGACCATCAGGGACGGAACGTTCGTCTCGCGCGCGATGTGGCCCAAGAGGCACCACAACCGGACGAGCAGACGACCAGCGACGGGGAACTGTCGAGTGCCTCGGCCGGGACAGCCCAACCTGACTTGGACGATACCGGGGCAGATGACGAGGTCGCGGAACCGAGCGGCGACGATACTGAAACCGACGACATGGTCGCGGAGCCGGGCGACGAGGTCCAGTAGCCACCCCTTACTCGTCGAGGGCGACCTCGAAGGAGTGGCCACACTCGGGGCACTCGGCCTCGTCGTGGCGCAGGGCGACACTTTGATCGCGAACTTCGCGCATGACCTCCGAGATCCGGTCTTCGGCTTCGAGTTCCTCGCCGACGCTCAGTTCGACGCCCTCGACTTCCAGGAGGAACTTCGCCACTTCCGTGGCCTCGTACATCAGATCGTCGAGTTCGTCAGCGGTGAAGAAGTCGCTCATCGCGCCATAGAGAAAGGTCGCGCCGGCCATCCGGACTTTCTCCTCGAACGAAGCCCGGGCCTGATTGACCGCCTGGGGCGAGTAGGTATCGGTCATAAAGGGGACGAGTTCTGGCAGGTTCTCGCCGATCTTGGTCATCTCGACGCCGGTCTCGGTCCGGAAGTCGGCACACAGTCGGGCGATGGCCCACTCGCGGGCAGTGATGTAGGTACGTTCCCGGAGGAAGTCGTTGGCCCGCTCGTAGGTGCCGCCGTCGATCTTCTGGAAGCGTTCGTACGAGCGGACGTCCGCCGGGACGTCCTCGTCTGTCTCGCCCTCCGCCGTCGAGGCCCCCGTCTCGTCGGAGCGATCAATCGGGTCGTCCGCCTCGGTCGGGTCCTTCGCGTTGTCGACGGCGTCAGCGGTCGCGTCGCGCTGGTCGGCGGGCCGGTTCGCGCTCGCCGCCGGATCGGTCACGTCTTCGGTCGGTGACGACGAACCATCGGTCGGCTCTTCCTCGTCTGCGGGCGGTGAGCGGTCGTCCATGCGATGACCTGTGGACCCGGTGGGAAAAAGTATGTCGCCGGAAATCTCTGGCAAACCCTGCCGGGACGTGTACCGAGGAACAGAGACTTTTTAGGCGCTACCCCAATGGGAGACATATGAAAATCCTGTTGGGAGTCGGCGGGAGTGAACGCTCCCGACGCGCGCTCGAGGACACCGTCGAGCGGGTGCAGGAAACTGGCGACGAGCTGGCGGTGGCGATCTTCGACGCCGAAGACGTCGACGCGACGACGACCGAGATCGAGTCCGACGTCCGTGACGTTCTCGACTCGGCCGGCGTGGATGCGGAGATCCATCGTCTGTCGGGCCATCCAGCCGGTGACCTCGTCGGGCTGGCCGACGAGGGGGACTTCGACAGACTGGTGATCGGTGGCGGCCAGCGGAGTCCTCTCGGGAAGATCCAGCTCGGATCCATCGCCGAGTTCGTGATACTCAACGCCGAAACCCCGGTGACACTCATCCGATGAACGGAGATCGATCCTACCCGGCGGAGATATCCGGGCCGTTTCCGACTCCGCCACATCGGTTCATCGACGGCATCGGTCGGGAGATCGTGGTCCGGGTCGCCGACGACGATCGAGAGGCACTCGTCGAGATGTACAAGGCGTTCGACTCGGAGGACCGGGCCCAGGGCATCCCGCCGGTCGGCGAGGAGTCGATCCGGCGGTGGCTCGAACGCGTCTTCGAGCCTGACTGTCTGAACACGATCGCCTGGCACGACGGTGATGCTGTCGGCCATGCCATGCTAGTCCCGGACGAGGAGGGAGCATCCGAACTGGCGATCTTCGTCCTCGGGAGTCACCAGTCGGCGGGCATCGGCACGGAGTTACTCCAGACGCTGCTCGGTTACGGCAAAGACAGCGGCATCGATCGCGTCTGGTTGACGGTCGAGCGCTGGAACGAACCCGCCATCGGACTCTACCAGAAAGTCGGCTTCGAGATCCGAAACACCGAGAGTTTCGAACTGGAGATGGCGATCCGGATCGCCGACTCCAGTGGTGACGATTCGGCTTCCGAGTCGGCCGACGCAGGTGCTGATTCGGCTTCCGAGTCGGCCGACGCAGGTGCTGATTCGGCTTCCGACGCAGATGACGATGCCGAACGTGAACCCGACGACGAACCCTAGACCGAGAGAACGGGTTGACTCGCGTACGTGAGGACGTATTCGGCGACTTTGCCGAGCATTGCGCCAGATTCGTCCATGACGGACTGGCGGGGAATGACGATGAAGTCCGCGCCGATGTCCTCGGCGGCGTCCAACACGACGCTGACTGGGTGCCGAGTCAGTGAACTTGCCGAATAGCCAAAGACGGTCGACTGTGAGAGGTCGATGTTGTGGCCGTCCGCACGCACCTGTTCCCGGACGGCGTCCATGAACGCCCGGTGTTCGTTCGCGACACTGTCGGCTTCGATATCTCCCTGTTCGAGCCCCGCAGCGACCGTCTCCTCGATCACGTACAGGATGTGTACCTCGGCATCGTACCGGTCGGCGATCGGCAATGCGTGCTTGACGGCCCGATCAGAACGGTCCGTGCCGTCGACCGGTACCAGTATCGTGTCGATTTCGACAGCCATTATCCTCTCCTGCGGCGTGACCCCTCAAAAAACCCACCGAGGGACGACTCTCGGACCGTCCGCCTATCGAACTGCATCTCCTGGCTTGATCAAGGTCGGCCAGGTTCTCCGTCGGCGGTCACTGAACCTTTATACGAACCGACCGCCATGCTCGTCTATGTACGACACGGTGGTTCTGGCGACTGACGGCTCCCAGAGCGCTGACCGGGCGGTGACAGTCGGCCTTGATCTCGCCCGTCGATTCGACGCGACGGTCCATGCGCTGTACGTGACTGACGCGAGCGAGGTCGACGCCTCCCCGGCGGCAGTCCGGGACGATCTCGAAGCCGCGCTTCAGCAGCACGGTGAGGATGTGCTTGCCCAACTGACCCAACAGACTGATCGATCGGTAGTCACGGCTGTCAGAGAGGGACGGCCGGCTGCGGAGATCTGTGCCTACGCCCAGGAGGTCACGGCCGACGTCGTCGTGACTGGGACGCGTGGCCGCCACGGCGAACACGCGTTCCTCCTCGGTAGCGTCGCCGAAGCGGTCGTGAGACGCTCGCCCGTTCCCGTCCTGACCGTCCGGCAACTCGACGCCGACGAGACAAGTGCCGTGACGCCCCAGGAGGCCTAAGCGTGGACGACTGGCTCATCGACGACGACCGCCTCTCGATCGAGCGCAAGTCGATCCTCCCCGGTGAGGGGTTCTTTCATCCGGATACCGTCGAGGAGATCGAACGCGAGCGGGAAGCCGCCGACACGCTCGCCGACGCCGGCACGGTCGTGATCGCCGATCCCGACGCCGACGGCCTCGCCTGCGTCGCCTTGATCCGGGACGCCTTCGGCGAGGGTGCGCTTCTGGAAGCGAGTCCGCACGATCTCGCCCGTGCGTTTGAATGGGTCGCCGAGTATCTCGAACCCGACACGGACGTGTTCGTCTGTGATCTCTGCCCCGACGAGGCTGCTGATCTTGCCGGGCTCGACGACATCGTGGCCCGCGCTGGATCGGTCCGGTGGTTCGACCACCATCAGTGGGACGAGGCTCTCGCCGGGATGGTCGAGGATGCCGGCGTCACACTCACTGTCGGCGAGTCGGACGAGGCGTGTACAGCCGACGTCGCGCTGGCCGAACTAGACGCTGACTTCCCCGATCGCTTCGTCGATCTGACGGCTGTCACCCGCGATCACGACCTCTGGATCCGCGACGATCCCCGGAGCGACGACCTGGCTGACCTCGCCCACTGGCTCGAACCCGAGGAGTACGTCGAGATCATCCGAGCGCACGGTGCAGACCTACCGACCGATGCCGAGGAGTTGCTCGCCGAGCGCCGCATCGAGAAGGAAGCCCTGATCGAGAAGGCCGTCGAACGCGCTCAACTTCGGGAGGTCGGTCCCTGGACGGTCGGCGTGACCTACGGTCGCTGCTCGCAAAACGAGGTCGCCGAGGCACTCCGCGAGCAGGGAGCCGACGCCGCGGTGATCGTCAAGCCCGCCGGTTCGGCCTCGATCCGTGGGACTGAGAACTTCGAGCGTGCCCACGAGGTCGCGGCCCAGGTCAACGGCGGCGGCCACCCGAAGGCGGCCGGCTGCAAACCCGATGTCTACGACGACATGCTGGATTACGCCCACCATTGGACGACCCGAGGGGCGGTGGCCAAGCAGGCCATTGTAGATGCCTTCCGGCGGTTAGAGGTCGAGGAATAGACCATAGCATACTGAGAGCGAAGCGAGCCGAGGAGACCCTGACAGACCTCGTTCGGGTGCTGGTTGGCCGGTTACCCGAACTGTTCCGGCTGTGAATGTTTCGACAGTCACCCGAGTTCCGCACTATCGAGGACGAACTCCCAGAGTCCAGCGAGGACGATCAGTCCTGCCACTGCAGCGCTCTCTTTGAGTCCGTACTGCAACGGGTAGACGAATAGTCCGAGAAAGACCACTGTGCCGACGAGCCCGATCAAGCCGGTGAGGACGACCTTCGTCCCGTTCACATCTGTTGTCATCTGCATCGGGCGTCAGTGCTCGTCAGGTTCGTCGGCGAGCCACTTCTCGCTGTAGGTCTCGCCGCAGGTACAGACGGCGTAGGCGTGGATCACGTCACCCTCGGCATAGAGCCCGCCGACCTCGTCGTTCTGGGCCTCGGCGAACGCGAACACGAACTTGACCGTGTGATCGGTTTCGGGATCGTCGTCACTCGCCGGACAGACCCCGCCAGTCAGGTCGTCGTGAATGTCGCCCGGCGTGTCCATCGCCTGCTGGGCCAGGGCCATCGGGTCCATCCCGACGACTGACTCAAACGCACTCCGCCCCTGCTCGCCCGGGAGAACGAGGACAGCGCCATCCGCGACTGTCTCGGCGTGTGCGTCGAGCGCGTCGAGGTTCGAGACGCTGTCTTCGTGTAGAAAGAAGGCGATGTCCTCAGGTCGGTCTCCCGCCAGAAACTCCGCGCGGTCAATCATGCCTGAATCGAGCGGAGCCACCGGCAAAAGCTTCGCGATAGCGTGAGAACGGTGCCGACTCAGATGCTGATGACGCTGGAGACGACTAATTTCGTGAAGATAGCGACCAGCGCGCCGATCCACGAGAGGACGACGAAGTGCATGTAACTGTTGAGCTTGTGACCGCCGTCGGTCGTCCGGATCATCAGCGACGACAGGAGCGCGTTGAAGATAATCACGGTGATGAGCAGGAACTCGATGATCGGAATCTCGTAGACGGAGGTGTGGATGAGCGTGCTGACCTCGAAATTGCTCGATCCCGTCTGGAGGTTGAGACTCATCTCCGAGAGGATGTTTACGACCTGCAGCCCGATGAAGAAGGCGAACGTCGCGGCCGCGGAAATCCCGTACAGCACGCCGATGAGTGTGGTCGTCTCCTGGTCGCGCTGCTGGCGCAACTGCAGGACTTCGTTCATGTTCTCGCTGATGAGCTCCCCGAGTTGCTTCGGGCTGCCACCCATCTTCCGGCCGATGAGGTACATCTCGCTGAACGTCTGGATCAGGTACGACCGTGACTCGGCGGTGAAGTGTCGCCAGGCCTTCTCGGGCTCGATCCGCATGTTGAGTCGCTTATAGAGGTTGTCGATGTTCTCGCTGAGCGGCCCGAACTCCTTCTCGCGAAGGGATTCCAGGACGGCACCGGTCGTCGACTGCTTGGCTCCTTCGGTCGATCCAAGTGCCCGGATGAAACTCGGGTACTCCTGATCGCGGGCCTTGATCTTCTTCTCCTCCTGTCGGATGATGAGTCCGGGGATGAGCAGCGGCGTGATGGGGAAGACGGCGTAGATCGACAGGGGGACGGGGTCCCAGAAGAAGAATATCATGTCCAGCGTGATCGGGCTGATCCCGGCGAACCCACCGAAGCTGATGAACCCGAACACCAATGTCAGCACCACGCCAGCGGCGAAACTAACGTTGAGTCGCCGCTCCATCGGCGAGGTGATCTCCTCCGGATGGTACCAGACCGGGTCGTAGGGGGCCAACGAGCGGATCGCGACGAAAAAGCCCGTCTGGACGAAGATGAACAACACGATGACCGCACTCACGGTCATCATTGGGTTCGTCCCCGTCAGGATCGGGAGGACAACGGCGAACACCAGGGCGAACGTCATCGAGAGGATCATCGACAGGTAGAGGTCTTTCATCACCTCGAGGTTGCCAAGCGTCCCCTCGTAGATCGTCTTGTAGTTCTCGATGATCATGTCCTGTTCGGAGAGTAGGTAGTCCTCGAGACTCTGTCCCGCGCCCATAGTGTATGCCAGTCGGTCGAAGAAATCCGCGAGCGCGTCGCTTGGCACTTCCTTCGCCCGGCGACGACACGCGTCGTCGAGGCTCAGATTCCAGGTATCGACCAGTTCGACGACCCGCCCCATCTCGGTGGCGAGTTCGCCGTATTCGTCTTCACTGGCGAGCGCTCTGAACACTTCCATGCGGTCGATTTTCGTCGTCGAGAGGACCGTCATGTGGGTGACCATGAGGTGAAATCTGTCGTTCAGCGCCTGCTTGCGCTGGGAGAGCTGTACTCTGGGATAGAACACCGCAGCCCCGAGGAGGAGCAACCCGAGCAGCGGGAAGGGGAGCTTGATCCCAAGCGGCAGGTTCACCAGCAGCGCCACGCCGAGGGTGGCGAGAAAGAACACGAACGCCGGCAGGAGGATGCCGAACAGATACCGCTGAATCGGGATCCCCATCCGGCGATAGGATTCGAGTAGCGAGGCTATCGTGCCGGAGATCGTCAGGTCGAGGGTGGCTTCTTCGGAGGCCATCAGTCTTGGCGGTGGATGTCGAAGGGGAGTCCCTCGACGCCG